>JAAUXV010326967.1_pt1 | contig 12975 bp, 17 predicted proteins | sample 7278181 | NCBI WGS metagenome assembly JAAUXV01 (sample SAMN14350114, study PRJNA611818) | marine sediment metagenome | isolation source: surface marine sediment (2.1m) | place: French Polynesia: Moorea | collected 2018-08
AACAGTACTACTCGTTATGGTAATGTTTTTATGACGAAATCCGGAATATGGAAGTATTGAGTTGACAGGACCTACGGTGTACGTATCAGAAGTATCAACATTTTTATTTTCGTCCGTAGGTTGACTCAATACCCCGCTGCGCCATTGCAAACACGAAGGATGAAACTTTGCGCTTCCTTGCTCCTCCTCCTGCTCGTCTTGGCCTCTTCCGAAGCTTCTCCTTCTTCTCTGGCGGCATTGGAGGAGGGCCTGAGGCTGCTCCAGTCCTCCGGAGTCTGGTCAGCCATGATCGTCTCCCAGCGCAAGGAGGAGATTCCTAGGAGATTTCAGGGTCATTCGCTTAACATAACGCTGGTGGCGGTGGACAGAAGCGGATTGGAAAGTGTGAAGCATTTTCCCCAAGGGATCATCGTTCTCTTGGGAGGAGGTGAAAATCAGGATGACGAGTGGCTAAGAAAATTGCCGGAGATGCACAAAGTCATATTTGTCGGCAGTCAGAGCACTGTCGATAGGATGGGGATGGAGTTTGCCTATTCACTCCATTTCGTGCCGGACAGTTCAAACAGCACGGAAGATAAGTTCCAATTGTCTTCAGAAGGCGGCCTGGGCGCAAGGGAATGGAACTTGCCGAGTCATACAGAGATGGGAGGTTCAGAGGAGCCGCTTCCAGCTCACTGGCAAAGCTGGAAGATGCCTTCGAGGTCCGCCTGGACTATGGCGGCCAGACCTTGCCAGCGGCGGCTTTCACATACTCCCCTTATTCGTTGCCAGATTTCGAGAGTGGAGTCAGACACGGAGGGTACGAGTACAACATCGCCGCCGCGGTTACAGAAGGGCTGAACCTGAAACTAAAAGTCAGCCAGCCCTCGCTGGGTGGAATGTGGGGGTTCGAGGTCCCGTCTGGAAGTGGAAATTTCACAGGTATGTAAAATTTGAGCAATAAAAATTTCTTTTCATTTTTTTGTAAAACAGGAATAATGGGCGATCTGCAGTGGGGAATAGCCGAAAGGGCTTGGGGCAATCTGTTCATCACTGCAGAGCGCTTGAAAATGATTGATTACAGCGATTGATACCTGGTAGAGCCTTCTTGTTTCCTCGCACAGTCTCCGGAGGCCTACAGCGGCATCTACACTCTGTTGCTCCCTCTTGAAGTGCCGGTGTGGCTTTGCAGCTTACTTGCCCTTGCCACTGTTCTCAGCATCTACAAATTTTATGCAAGTTCAGATGCTTATCCTGCTGTCAATGTTGGAAATCTCATATTGTTTGGTTTGTCTGTTGCCATGAGGGAGTCTGACAAATTTACCCATAAGAAGCAGAGTGTGGGTTTGAGGTAAAAAAATCCAGATATGTTGCAAAAGTGTGATGACAAATGTTCCACTAGATTTTAATTTGCTATTTTTAAGACTACTGCATTTCACCTTCATTCCTGGCATGATGGTTCTGACTTTCTGCTATGCTGGCTCTCTTGTTTCATTCTTCTCTGTTGATGTCTACCCAAGATTTCCCGCCACCACGAAACAGTTGGAAGTCAAAGTGCGAGAAAGAGATCAAAATGTGATAGTTTGCTGTGACTTTCTGTTGGATGTAATGGAAAACAGCTTGGATGAGAGTTACAGAGCTCTTGCTTCCAAGGTATATAGCAAACCAAGCACACGATTTTTCATGTGAAAAGCTAAATACATTATTTACACACTACAGAGCCGTCTACGCCTAAGCTCGGAGCCATGGACGTTGGGATTTGACTCAACTGTGACTGGAACTCATGTTTTTGTGTACACCAAAAATGCCTTGGAGATCTTAAGGAGACGCAACCTTCATCAGTAAGCCAAAAAAACAGTTAAAGTTTCTAGGAACAAAATCTGAATAGAAAAATATTTTTTGGATAAGGAAAATATATTAGGAAATTCTTGCCAGTTGGGAATGGGCTAAAAAAGTTCTTGGCCGACAGCAACAAAAATATTCAAAATTTTGAAAGTTTTTGATCTTTTCCTACTGAAATTGTCGCTTATGAACTTATAACAACTGTCTTTCCCAGGATTGCCTACAAAGATCTTTACATCATGAAGGAGTGCTTCATGCCCAACAATGTTGCACTTGGATTGAAGAAGAGGAGCCTGTACAAGGACTCAATCAACTTGAAATTGACACACCTGAAAGAAGGGGGCGTTGTAAGTTTAATTTTTTAAAGCAATTGTCTTGAAAATTCATTTTTATTGTTTGACAGACCAACAAGTACATCAATGACGGTCTTGACCTTGTGGCTGCGACAAGACATCTGGAGCTCTTCAAGTCCAAGGAGATGAGGAAGCAGTTTGAGGTTTCTCTCCGAGAGGCCAGCGGGGTCTTCAATCTAAGCCTTGGTCTGCTGGTCGCTTCTCTCCTGGTGAAAAATAGTCTTTGAAAGTTGGAAGGTTCATATTTTTGTTCAGATTTTGTCGTTTTTTCACTAGATATTCGTGCTGGAAATTGCCAGAACCCCTCTGAAGAAGTACGTTCAGGCTGCCAACCAAAGCTCTCCTGCTACTTATGACGGTTCTTACCCCAACAATGTGCGCCAAGAGCTTCCTATATTCGATAAGAGGCCTGAATTGAACTCTGAACTTGGACAGTTTTCCTGAAACCAGCAAGTGCTGATTTTTGACCAAGAGAATCAGCTTGGAGTGTTGAATGGAAAAAAAAAAAATTCGCCAGTGAACCGAAAGATGTGTCTGTTGTGATGTGTCTGCTTAAGAAAATTCGTAGTCTAGTTAATTTTTTTTGCAAGTTTCGTGGTTCTTTCATAGCAATCCTTCTACACGATCCTGTCGCGAAAAGATAAACAGTCCTTGTTGAACATAATACGGACACGGCCCATCAATCTTGCGGAAAGCAGCATAGCAGTGGCCGAAATCAAGGAAAAACCAAAACAGATAATTAGCTATTGCGCTGACCAGACCTGCAGAAAACGAATAATGCGCGCAATTACTCGCGGCTTTTCGGCATCGGCATCGCTCTCTTCTCGATAGCAAGTACATATTGAAAACGAAAAAAAAATCACTTTTTCGCTGATTGGACTTTGCCAATATCGATTCCTACCGGAAAAGTTAGGGGTTAAAAAAATATCGGACGTATTCTTAACTCGGCTTTCGGAACCCGCAATTATTCTGAATCCGAAAAATAACCAGCAACACTGGTGTGTTCTCTCGGCCAATGTTGTTGTCTGACAAAGGCCACCGTGTCATACGCACATGCGTTTTTGGAATACGGGCGATATAAATTTTGATATTCCACGCACGAAGTAGCTGCATGAACAACTACACGTCTATCTATACATAATAAAAACGCATTTTCATGAATTTCATGCAGGAAACATTCCTCTTGCTTGTATAACTGGGTGCGTGCTAGCAAACATACAATGAAAGTTTAAATTAACGGAAAAAAAGCAAAATTGAACTGAACAACATCCCCCTTCCAGCACAGTCTCATCTGCATCCAATAAATGAAAAAAAAACCTATTGTCGACTGTCGTGCTTTTTTTTTTCTATTCTCTTACACCATCATTTATTCGTACGACTCACTGTACTACATTAGTACAGACTCTGGAAACCGGACGTGGCATTGCAATTACACCTGGGCAAAGGCTGGCTTGTCGACACCAAAAGGCCTCAAAAGTGACCCCTCTTCTAACCCACCCCCCACCCCACCACACGCGCGCACACACCAATAGAAGAAAAATAGAATACTCCTGGCTACCCTCCCAACCAAAGTCTCGTGAATTTTTAAGTTTCTTACTTATATTCAAAGAAATCCAGCTTGTGGAAGCAAAGGTTAAAAACATATGCACTTAAAAACACATTTTGTGTCGGTCTTGCAATCTCGCAAATTTGTCTCCCTGTCACCCCCCCCCCTCACCACCTCCCCCTACCTCCCTGTTTACTACTTGTTGGACTGTACTTCCTAATGGACGACAAGTGGTCCAGTGGTATTTTGTCCAACATTCGTTTTGTAGGTTCCTTTCAGTAAAACAGTCTCCTTCCCCAACCAAATAATTGCCTTACTGGTCCAAAATCAAAGCCGCCCTCCATCCACCCACCCAAAATTTTGGAAATTTTTACCCCCTCTCCATGGTTGGGTTGCTCGCCCATGTGTGACTGTACTTGACATAAGGCTGTCGCACGCATCGGACTCAGACTTGGCTCAGTGTTGCCTGTCTCCCCGTCTGCACCAGAGTCAAAACGTGAAATGCTTGAACAAGCCTTTCGAGTCGCTTTGCGGCTCACACTGCTTTGGGGGATCGCCGCCTCCGCCGCCCACGCTGAGGCGGCCGCCGCGGAGGGGACGGCGTCCTTGGCGGCACTGAAGGAAGCCCTGAGCCTGTTCCAATCCTTGGGCATCACATCAGCAATGGTCATTGTTGGAGATGACGAAGAGAGTGAAGTTCTTTTCGGGCTCTTGGGAGATACTGGGAGCCTTTCAGTGGTGGCCGCCAAAAGGAGAGGCATGCAGGGAGTGAGGTTCTTCCCGCAGGGGATCGTCGTCTTCCTGCAGGAGTATGACAGCCTAGGTTGGCTTCGCCACCTGCCAGTTCTCAGCAAGGTCGTTTTCATCAGTAGCCACAATCCTGGAGCCACTTCGGAGAGTCAATTATGGGAGTTCCCGTACTCCCTCCTCTTTACCATTGGCAAGACTTCAGACAACTTCACTGGTGGTGGCAATGACCGCTTTGACACTTTCCAGATGTCAAAACTTGGCTCTTCAAGTCACATTGCCACATTCAGGGGAAACAAGTTCAAGTTCCTTAAGGGCAACAAATCAGTGCTGAAGGAGGCATTCAAGGTGTGCACTGACTTTGGTGACAAGACCTTCCCTGCAGTAGCCTTTAACTTCCCCCCTTACTCCATGCCCAACTTTGGAGACAAATCTGCGAGGCATGGCGGCCATGAGTACATCCTTGCAAAGACTATCACAGATGGATTGCAGCTCAAGATGGATCTGCAGCCACCCTCAGTGGGCAAGATGTGGGGCTATCAAGTCCCACCTGGAAGTGGAAACTATACAGGTTTAAAAATTAGAATATTCCCCCTTTTTCCAGCTTTGGGAGATTAACAGCAATATGTGAATTTGAACGGCAGGTGTATTTGGTGATCTGCAGCAGGGAGTGGCTGAAATAGGCTGGGGAAACTTGTTCATCACTGCCAGAAGAAAAGTTTTCATGGAATTTAGCAATTGGTATGCGGTGGAACCAACTTGTGTCCTTGCACAATCTCCTGGGACATACAGAGGCATATACACACTTCTTCTCCCACTAGAAGTTGAAGTTTGGCTGTGCACCTTGATTTCCATCACAACCGTTTTTGGTATATATATCTTTTACACAAAATTAAGAGTTCTTGACCCTGTCAGTCTTGATGATCTCATACTATATGGAATGTCTGTGGCTCTTAGGGAGTCAAACAAGCTGACATATCAAAAAAACAGCTCAAGGCTTAGGTATTAGAGCCTGAATTTAGTAAAACTAGGGGATTAAAACAATTTGCAATTTTTCATTTTAGAATACTACATATCACATTTATTCCTGGCATGATGATCATGGCCTCATGTTATGCTGGCTCTCTCATCTCATTTTTCTCTGTTGATGTTTATCGTCATCCTCCTGAAACAATGGATGAATTGAGATCAAAAGTTGTGCAAAACAACCAAGAAGTTATTGTGTGCTGTTCGGATGTCATGAGGGCCATGCAAGATAGCATATCGGAAAGCTACAGAGATCTTGCATCCCGGGTAAGACCTTAATATTTTCCCTTCTAATCTTGCATAATACCTTTTGTAGGGTCGTTTGCCTCTGAGAACTGAGCCTTGGGATTTAGGATTTGACAAAACAGTGACAGGGGCTGGTGTTTTTGTTTACAGCAAAAATCCCCTGGAAATCATGAGAAGAAGTAACCTTCAAAGGTAGGTGCTGCTGAAAAATCTAAAAATAGAGTTAAGTTTATCTTTGTTTGCTTAGGATCATGTACAAGGAACTTTTCATCATGAAGGAGTGTTTCATGCCAAATAATGTAGGACTTGGCTTGAAATGGAGAAGTCCATACAAAGACTCCATCAACTTGAAACTGGAGCAACTCAAGGAAGGTGGACTTGTAAGTGTACAAAACAAAAATGATCACTTGCTGCAATTTCATAACTTTTTCTTGAGACAGGTAGACAAATATGTCAATGATGGCATTGATCTTGTGGCAGCCTCGAGACACCTGGAGCTCTACAGGACCAGAGAGATGAGGAAGCAGTACGAGCTCTCTCTGGGGGAGTCCAGTGGGGTCTTCCACCTCTGCCTGTTCCTGTTGGTACTCGCCACTTTGGTCAGTTTGACAAACAGAAGTCTCATGTGTCCACAATCCCCATTCGTGCAAGAAAACGTTTCATGCAGATTTGCCTGGTGGAGATTGTCTCACAACTAGGAGGCACCAAGATGCGTGCTATCTCGACCCGGCTCTGGAGTTGGAGGAGACGCGAATCCGCCGGCGCCTTGACAAGTCCGGACAGCCGCCTGCCCTCCAGGGAAAGTTTTATCCTGCAGAGAGGTCGATAGGCGGAAACTTGTTCTGAATTGTGGGCTACAGCAGCACGTCGCCGGAGGGGTACATTGGAACTTTGCGTCAATTTTATTTCGCCGTAGACTCATACCAAACAGACGCATAATAAAGTAATTTAAAGTCCTTCAAGGAAGGATAGCAATAAGACTCTTGGTTGCATTATTTTCCGAAAAAATAACAATTCCTTTCACATGCATTTTTCCGTGCACATGCCGATACCGTGGCAATTCTGATTTTTTCGTTCTAGTAAAAAAAGGCTTTTTCCTTTTCGCTGTTTTCCTATGAATGGCCCCTGGCGGTGGGGGAAAAAGGAAGAGGAAAGCCCCGACCCTCTACGCAGAATATCCCTCGATCCAACCTTGATGCATCCTTTGCCAGATCCGACGGTGCAAAAGTGAACAGTGCATCAATGTTTTCAAGAGAGAGTGTCCCTGGAAAAACACAAGCAGGAATACTTGACATGCGGGCCGGTGCATGTATTGCAGTTTTGCACCAATAGTACGGTAGCGCGCAAGCTAGGTCGAAATTCGCATTGGCCGCTTCAAAGGTGATGCTTCATTCGAGGATGAGTATTGAGAAGATATGTCCGCACCTATCCCTCTGTTCCTGATCATGGCACTTTCGGCAGCTGCCTCCGCCTCCGGACCACTGATGGGTGCTGCTGCTGCTCCGGCGGCTCCTCTTGGTGAAGCCCTGAGTCTGTTCCACTCCATGGGCATTGGGTCCGCAATGGTTGTCGTCGCGGAAAAGAGTGGAGGGGCTCAGGGGGTATTGGGCCACTCTTGGGACATGTCCCTGGTGGTCACGGAGAGGACCGGATTGGAGAGAGTAACTCTCTTCCCAAGTGGAATTGTCGTCTTCCTGCCGGAGGATTCAAATGGTGTCGAGGACCTTGCCTGGCTTGGGCACCTTCCTGTTCTAAAGAACGTCATATTCATTGGCGGCGACGCCGTCCCTGAGCAGTGGGAGTTCCCCTACTCTCTCCATTTCTTGGCCTACATGCCAAACAGCACTAACAGGAGAGGATGCTGGAGTCAGTTTGTGGTGCACAACAGACTGAACCATGGCGGGACAAACCACATTGCCTCATACAAAGATGGAAGGTATACGTTCCGACAGGGAGGGGATAAGACAATGTTTGCCAGGGCCTTCAAAGTATGCACCAATTTTGATGGCAAGACTTTTCCTGCAGTAGCCTTCGAGCTTTTCCCATACTCTATGCCAGACTTCAACATCAGTGCTGGGCACAGTGGTTATGAATACAAAATTGCTGAGGCAATTGTGGATGGACTGAATCTAAAAATGGCCCTACACCAGCCCTCAATGGGTGGCATGTGGGGATACCAAGTTCCTCCAGGCAGCGGAAACTTCACAGGTCTAAAGCTATTTTAAAAGTGTAATTATCCTAAAAATATATTTTTGTGACAGGAGTTGTTGGTGATCTACAAAGGGGAATAGCTGAAATTGGATGGGGCAACTTATATATAACTCCTGAGAGGGAAGAGTTTATAGACTTCAGTGATTGGTACCTGGTTGAGCCTTCATGTTTTCTAGCCCAATCTCCTGGGCTATACAGAGGCATCTACACACTTTTGTTACCACTTGAAGCTTATGTTTGGCTCTGTAGTTTTCTTTCCGTCTGTTTAATTTTGACTTTCTACACATTTTATGCAAAAACAAGATACCACCCTTTAGTCAATTTGGATGAACTTGTATTGTTTGGAATAGCTGCTCCTGTAAGGGAGTGTCACAAGCTCGCACATAAAAAACTGAGCTCAAGTCTGAGGTAATCCAGTACTTAGAAATATATAGTTACATACATAACCGTATTACCCTCGCACCTGTGTTCTGTACTGAACAGTATTGTCAATTTTCACCATCAGTCCACTTTTGTCATGCTTCTAGGATATTGCATTCAAGTTACCTTCCTGGCATGATGATATTATCTTCTTGTTATGCTGGCTCCCTTGTGTCATTTTTCTCTGTTGATGTTTTTTATGATCCTCCAGAAACAATTGATGAATTGAAAGAGAAGGTTATTCAAAGCAACCAAAAAGTTATTGTATGTTGTGAGGAAATGTTGAAAGTCATGCAAAACAGTTTAGTGGAGAGCTACAGAGATCTTGCATCAAGGGTAATATATCGAAAGAATAATAAATATGTCTCGTGATTTAAAAGACTTTGCAGGGTCGTTTGCCTCTGAGAACAGACCCTTGGACTGAGGGATTTGACAGAACTGTGGCAGGTACCGATATTTATGTTTACAGTAAGAATGCCTTGGAAATAATGAGAAGAAGCAACCTTCATAGGTCAATATTTCAAAATTGTAACATGCTTTATGCACTTTATTTATCCAGTGTTTCCCTTAGGATGCCATACAAAGAACTTTACATTATGAAAGAGTGCTTTTTGCCTCTAAATGTTGGACTTGGTCTGAAAAAAAGAAGTCCATTCAAATACTCTATCAATTTGAAGCTTAAGCAATTGCAAGAGGGAGGAATTGTAAGAGGGTGCTCTTTTCTTTTCTGCTTTTCTCATACTGATCAATAATTGAAAAGGTTGAAAAAATTATCAAAAAGGGTGTTGATCTTGTGGCAGCTTCTAGACTTTTGGAGCTTCAGAAGTCCAGGGAGATGAGGAAACAATATGAGCTATCTCTGGGGGAGTCCAGGGGGATCTTTGACCTCTGCCTTGGCATGCTGGTACTATCGACTTTGGTGGGTTTTCCCTATTTAGATCAGTTACACTGCCCTTTTGCAAACATGTCTTCCTTCCTCACGGTTTATCAAGATTTTCCTTGCTGAGATTTTCGGTCGGCGTCTGAGAGGCCTCGCCATCAAAATAGCACCTATCAACCCGAGTACCTACTTAAAGAAAAAACCCTGTGTAAGTGAACCTTGATGCAAGTGCGCCAGAGTGGCGTGTATAATACAGTGCAGACATGTACCTTGGCACAGTGGATATGGATGATTTCTATTTTCTCTCCTGCGCGTTCCTTTCCCTTTCCAAGGCATTTAGCCCAGTTAGCAACACACTCTTCTGTACTACGGAGGCATGGGGATCGAGGCAAGTCGGTTCGGAGCGTCTCATCAGGGTTCTCTTTCCTCCCCTCCCCTCCTTCCTCTCCTCCCGCTATACCTCTGATTGGTTTCTCCCAAAGTGGATCGGGGGGGAGTAAAAGACCCCTTTTCCTCTTCCTTCCAGGGCTTCTCTTTTTTGGGAAAGAAGCCACCACCCAAGAACAACCCTTTGTGGGGATGGGAATAAAAGGCAGGAAAGGTGGGGGAGAGATAAGGACACCGAATGAAAAGAAATCGACGATTTGAAAACCCTCTCTGCTCCCCCAATTTATCCAACAAGGAAAAGGAATTTTAAATACAAAAAATTATGGATGTTATAAAAGAACTGCGTCCATTTTGGTGAATTTCACCCCAGAGAATAGAAGGGGAAATCCCTTTGCCTATAGAACAGAGGCAGTAGGAGTGAGGACAGGGGATCCTTAATTAGACCCGTCGCCTCCGCCTCCTCCTCCTCCGCCCTCATCCAACATTTGGATTGCCCCTCGAACAAGGAGGTGAAAAAAGGACGGTTTCCCTTACATTACCACAGCACAAGATTTTTTTCCCTCTCTCAAAAAGTGAGCTCTTTCACAACGCGGGACATTAAGCCAAATACGGAGACTTGTTCCTCCTTTTGTAACTGCATGAAATTTCGCGTTGACCCCACGCGCGCGCTTGCGAAACCGAATTAACCTTTTTTCCCTCTCTTCGTCCCTCGCGCGCGGCGGAGGAGGAAAGGGGAAATTCTAAATATGGCAAGTGGAAATGTGTCTCGCGCCGACAAGAAGCCGGAATTTCGCGCAAAAAATAGACAGGGAGAAGGCATTTGTTTCTGCGGAATAGAAAAGGAAGCCACGCAAGATCTATTCTCTTCGTGCCTTTTTATCGTCGCTCTATTTCTGCCGCCTCCGATTCCGCTGCAAAGTCATGGTTCTTCATTGGATCCGAGCCTGAGGAAAAAGAGGAGGCGACAAAGACACACATCTTCAAAAATTCAAGGCTGCAGGAGGAGGAGGAGCGGGGCGACAGTTTAGAGGAGGAGGAAGAAGAGGAACGGAATCTGATCCGCACACTTCCTGGTGTGTTGCTGGCGGAGGCGGAGGAGGGCGCGACAGAAATAACAAATAAAAAAAATCGAGGAGGAGAGATAGAATATCACAGCTATGTGTAGTATTCTTTTTTTTTTCAAGTCCCATTTGTGGAAATTCCCCGTTGGTTGGTTCGTTCGTGAACTTGGGAGTGGTTTTTGGCGGTGGTGGTGGTGCAGTTCCACTAGAAAAGAAGAGAAAAGAAAGGGATCACGACTCGCTTCAAGTCGGTCGGTGGGTCCGTTTGGGCGGAGGGCTTGAATGGGCTTTTCTGCTCCCCTTTTCCCTTGGCCTCCAAAAAAGAGTTTTTCTCTTTCTTTTTCTCTTTTTTTCAGCGCGCGCGTGCGGTCCCCGTTTAAAAAGAGGGGATCGTCATGGGGGAAAGTAAAGTGAGCCATAGAAAAATCATTAGACAACTCCGAAAAATCTGCAAATGATCTGAATAGCGGATTTTTTTTAAACACGGAACGGTAATTTTTTTTTTGGAAAATGCATCAAATTGATTTTTTTGCTCGGATGGATATGTGGGAAGTGGGCCTGCACGAATTGCAACAATCGCAGAAAAGGAGGAGGAAGGAGGCACGGGCGAACAGGGGTGCGAATTTGAATGGTGCGTCCTTGTGAGTCTTTTTCTCACCTGAATGGGGCCCTCCTATGCAAAGGGCGCGAGGGGAAAAAGGCTTCTGCTCAGCGTCATTCCATTTCGTTTTTTTTCCTCTGAAAAAAGGCGGGAAGTCGCCGGAAGAAAAAGGGGTTTTAAGGGAAAACAGGACAAGAAGAAATTAGGACGACTTTGTGGGTTGGCCAGAGAAAAAAAGAGGGGGACATCATTCCAAATTCCTTTCCGCCAGGCACTTTACCAGAGTGGAGGGGGAAGGGGGGGAAGGAGGCAGTGGCCAGAGAGAAAAAGTGTCCAAAGTATGGGATTCACCGGAAAACACAGACCTTTTTCAAGAAAGCCTAAACTCATGCTGAGCTCCTAAATATTCAAACTTTTTTCCTAAGCAATTATGAATTAATTGTTTGTCGAATCCCTCCCTTGGTTCCAAGTGTCTCTATCCTCCGTCCTCTCTTTATGGGATAAGGGAGGAAGAAGAAAGCAGGCTTGGACACAACCGCCATCCCCCTCCTTTCTTTCTGTCCCATCCCCCCCTCTTTCCACAGAAGCCACTAAACTCCTATTCTCTGGGATTACAAAGGCTTCCCCCTCTTCTTCTTCTTTCCCCCTTTTCCACACCACCTCCCCCCTCCTCTTCCTCCCCCCAAAGAGGAGAAGGGGACATTCGCTGTGGATGAGGCCGACTGTCGGTCCGGCCGCCGGGAACAACAATTTCACACAAGGAAAAGAAAGGAAACGAAATCCCACATCTTTCGAGATCGCTGTTGCTGCGCCATTTTTTTCCTGGTTCTTCGCGCCTCTCGATCGAAGCCAATAATATCGCCGCGGGGTGTCAAGGTCTCGAGATCCTTTTACGAATCGAGAGAGGGAGAGAGATCGGGCAAAAATCGCGGTCTAGGAATGCCTCTTCCTCGTTCGTCGTATTGCCAAACCTTTTTTCTCTTGTTCTTCTACAATTGGCGACGAATTCAGTGCTTGTCTCCCTTTTCCTCCTCCTCCGATCGCCGCCCAAACCCATTCCTCTTCTTCCTTCCTCCCTCCTTCTTCCTGCTTCCGTTTTTGGTTATTCGGTTCACGATCGCAAAAAGGAGGAACCCTTTTTTCTTCCCCGGTTCCCCCCTCCCCTCTCCGCCGCAAAAGAAAAAAGAATGACTTTGCCTCCTCCTCCGCCCTGTTTGAGGAGCAGATAAAGGATCTGGATTCGCACTTGGACCCCTTTCTTCTCCTCTTTTTGTGCCCGCGCGAAGCCCCACACACTTCCTAGTTCTTCTACCCAACAGATAATTTCAAATGGCTTTTTATTGGATCTCTTGCCCAAAAGGGGAAAAATCTGCTGAAATTTATTTTTCCTTCGCATCTCACGCAGTTCGGGGCGATGAATGCCGTCGGACTTTCCTGGGCATTTTTAAAGCACTTTTTTTATTATTATCATTTTCCGACCTCCGACTGCGCGGGAATCGCATGTGCGCGAGGAATAAATTCTGATCGGCGGCGCCGAGTGTGCAAAATCGCCCCCCTTTTCTTTTTGAGGGCACGAATGGAAGTCGGAATCCCCCTCCCCCCCCCCTTCTAACCCCTCCGCCCCTGATCAGATTTCCATACCGCGCCGCCCTAGCACTCAACCCGCCTTCCCTCCC
>JAAUXV010181367.1_pt1 | contig 12933 bp, 12 predicted proteins | sample 7278181 | NCBI WGS metagenome assembly JAAUXV01 (sample SAMN14350114, study PRJNA611818) | marine sediment metagenome | isolation source: surface marine sediment (2.1m) | place: French Polynesia: Moorea | collected 2018-08
AGCACAAAGACGTCGTACAGGTCTTGCACCCAGCGCTCAAGAGCCATCCGCAGCATCACCTTTGGCAACGCGACTTCGGTGGCGCATCGGGTCTTTTTTCTCTCGCGTTGAAACCGTGCTACGCCGACCGTATTGACGCCTTCTTCGACGCTTTGCAGATCTTTTCCATGGGCTATTCCTGGGGTGGATACGAGAGTCTCGCTGTCCCCTTTGTCAAATCCAAACGCGATTTTCCACCGCCCGATCCGGGCGGACCGTCTATGCGGCTAAGCATCGGTCTTGAGGACAAGCAGGACTTGATCGATGACCTCGATCAGGCCTTTAGAGCCCTGAATAAGGCCTAATCTTCTGACTTAGGGTGATGAACGCGTGTGGTTGTCGCTCGACGGACAGAGGTCATTCACAAGGCAGGTTTCGCACGCAGGGTTACGCGCCTTACATACGTAGCGACCGTTCAGAACCATCCAATGGTTCGCATGGGGCAAATAGGCCTCGGGGATCGACGCGATCAGGGCCTTTTCTATCTCCAGACCTTTTTTGCTGTTGACGAAACCCCAGCGGTTGGCAAGCCGGGTGACGTGGGTATCAACGGCAATCGTAGGATGTCCGAAAACGGCATTCAACACCACGCTGGCGGTCTTTCTACCGACCCCTGGCAAGGCTTCCAGAGCTTCACGGCTTTGCGGCACCTGAGCGTCATGCAAGTCGATAAGCTGTTGACTCAGCCCGATGACGTTCTTCGCCTTGTTGCGAAAAAGCCCGATGGTCTTGATCTCTTCGCGTAAGGCGTCTTCTCCGAGCGCGACCATCGCGTGGGGATCCTGTACGCGTTGAAAAAGACCTTTGGTCGCCTTGTTGACACCCGCATCGGTTGTCTGAGCGGAGAGCACGACCGCGACGAGCATCGTATAGGCGTTGACGTAGTCAAGCTCGCTTTTCGGATGCGGATTGGCCGCTTGAAAACGGGTAAAGAGCTTATCAATCGTTTCAGTGTCCATCATGAGCTTTTTCCTTGCTTTTAGACGCTGCGTGAGCAAAAGCCGTTATCTTCGGCACAATGGATTCCTTAAAGCGCCGCCCCGAAAAGGTGCCATAGTGTCCGACCTTCTCCTGGACAAAGTGCGCGCGCGAGCCCTCAGGAATCGAAACGCAGAGCCGATGGGCAGCTTCGGTTTGACCAAGACCCGAAATGTCGTCGCGCTCGCCCTCAATCGTCATCAGAGCCACATCGCTTATCGCCTCGCAACGCACAAGTCGGTCGCGATGGTGAAAGCGCCCCTGAGGTAAATCGTGATCCACAAAGACCTTTTGCACGGTTTGCATGAAAAAGGACTCGGTCAAATCCAAAACCGAAAGATATTCTTCGTAAAAGGCGTCGTGTTTGTCGACACTTTGCTCGCATCCTTCGACGAGTTTTTCAAACAACTCCCGATGGGCATCGATATGGCGGTCGAGGTTCATCGTCATGAACCCTGCGATCTGCAGAAAACCGGGATAGACCCTGCGACCGAAACCGACATAAGGCGCCGGAACCAACTGAATCGCCTGAGATCGAAACCAATCCGCGCCCTGTTCTTGTGCGGCACTGTTGACCAAGGTCGGGCTTTTTCGCGTATCGATTGGTCCCCCGACCAGAATCATGGCATCGGGCCGACAGGGGTCCTTGTCTTCGGCCATGAGCGCTACGGCTGCGAGAACCGGAACGGAAGGTTGGCAAACCGCCAGAACCGTAACGCTTGGTCCCAGAGTGTGAAAGAAGGTAATGATTCGGTCGATATAGTCGTCCAGATCGAAGTCGCCCAGCCAAATCGGGACATCACGCGCATCGGTCCAATCGGTAATAAACACGTCGAAATGGGGCAGAAGCCCTCGAACGGTTTCGCGCAGCAAGGTGGCGTGGTGCCCGGAAAGAGGCGCAACGATCAGCAACTTCTGCTGCTTTTGAGAGAAGGAGACCTTACGAAAGTGGATCAAATCGCAAAAAGCGGTTTCCAGAATGATACGTTCCTCAATGGCGACGTTTTGACGCCCGACCTTGATATGTTTGATATCGAATGCAGGTTTTTCGTAGCGTCTTGTTACGCGCTCGAGAACGTGGAGAGCGGCCCGCGCGGGTCGCTGCAAGGCTCCAGACGGATAAAGGAGCTCGGCCGTGTCACACAAACTTTTTGTGATGGTAAGCCCTGCCCGCACGGGACTCATCATGAGATGTTGGGTTTCGTAAAGGTGGTACAGGAACACGTTATTTCGCTTGAAGCGCCTAAACTAACAGGATTACGGCCAGAGCGATTACAACAGCGAGAAGATAAAGACCCATGATACAAAAAGGGACTAATGTATGCAAAAGGGGTTGATCGCGATGGACAGGATGGTTTCCGACAGGTTTCCAGAACGGTATGATCCGACGCAAGGTATCGTCTTGAGTTATGAAGTGATGTTTGAGGGCGCCAGCGATGTGCAGGATGAGACAGATTATCATGATGGCTGGCAAGGTGTGGTGAATTTCGAAGAAGGCGCGAGAGAGGGCTCGGCTTTGAGGTACGAAGGGGAGTGAGTTGAGCGGATCGATACGGATGGGCGCGAAGTTTCTAGTCGAGGCGGCGTGTCCGATCCATCCAGTGAGGGGCAAAGCGAGGATGGCCCCGTAGAGTAGCCCGTGTACGATTCGTGCGAGCATAATTTCGGCTTGGTGCCATCCACTCGGATTCGGAGAGGCAAAGGGTTTGGGCACAGGGTTAGCGACGGCCCACAGAACTCGCAAAAGCGCGAGAAAGAAGGCGACGACTCCGAGTGTCTTGTGTAGCGAGTAGACGAACTCTCGGTTGGGGTCAGCTCTGGGCAGCTCGTGCATATAGACGCCGAGCACGAAGACAGCGATCACCAAAACTGCGACGCTCCAGTGCAGAACTTTTGCGACGGATCCAAAAGAGTTGTGGCTATTGGCGATCATGAAGCCCTTGCACCGCACAAAGAAGGAGGTTTTTTATTTAGGCCGATGGTGTACAAAGCGGGTCCCAACTTGTGAGGAGGCTTGCTCTGAGCGGAAATGAGGCGTTATTTGATTCGCGCCTCGTTAAACTCGACGTGTTTTTTGGCGACAGGATCGTATTTCTTTTTTTTCATTTTCTCGCTGTGCGTCCGGCTATTTTTCTTCGTGACGTAAAAGAACCCTGTGCCTGCGCTACTTACAAGACGAATTTTGATGGTTGCTGCTTTAGCCATAGGTCAATCATCCTCTAATCTGGGCCAGTCCCCTGCTCTGGTATTGCGCGCGGCATTTGGAAGGCTCGCCTGTCTGGAGTTACGAGGTCCGCACACGCTACGACCAGTTTCGCAAGAGCGCGGTTAGGTTGTCAAGCCAAATCAGTTTTTTGCCTTGCGAAAAGCGGCGTAAGCGAGAACGGTGGCGGGCACGAGGAGCGAAACCGATGTGATCATCTGGAAGCTATTGGTTTCGAGGCGCCAGTCGACGAAAGCCAGCTGCAACACCTCCGCGGCGATGAGTACCAAAAGGGTTCCAAAGAGAAACGCATGGGTTCGTCGAAGAAGCAAGAAAGCGATAAGGATCGCGAAAGCCAGATGGTGTACGGATGCGGTTGCGGAAAGGTGCCGCACGACGGGAGAGAACCAGTTTGTGTCCAAGAGGTATCCCACGTAGGCTGTGGCGGGAGCGAAGGCAGCGAAATAGGCGAGCACAAGAAGAAGGAGGATCAGAAGGCCTGCGCACAGATAGGCGAACCAGGAGAGCCTGGATCGTTGGTGTTCCTCATGGCTAGGCGCAGTCGCGTTCGGCATCCACATGGCCTCGAACGAAAATCAATTCCACCAACGCCCCTTAGGTTCGGCCTCCCGCCGATTGAAATATCTCCAAAGGCAAGGTATCATGTTCTTGATCGGTCGTGCCCCGGAAATCCGGCAAGCCATTGTTGGTCTAGTCAAGGGTAAACGAAATCTCAAGATCGGGCAAGTCCACGCGTTAGGCATAAATCAACTCTGAGGACGGATGCTTAAGTTTTTTGCAAGATTTATGTCTCATCGACTACTTCTCCTTTACCTATCCTTTGCCCTTGCGCTCTTTACTGTTCTGACCTTTTGTGGTGCGCTACAGGTCAAGGCGTCACAAGGCGATCGTTTACTCAAGCTAACGAATTTAAGCACGGGCGAAAAGCTGGACATCGTCTTTCGGCGCGGTGACATTTATCTTCCCGATGCACTGGATGAGCTGGACCACTTTTTGCGCGACTGGCGAACCAACGAGCGTCATGACATAGACCCGCGCGTTCTGGACCTTTTGTGGGAGATCTACGACGAAACCGGTTCCACGGCCCGCATTGAAATCATGTCGGGATACCGCTCTGCGAAGACCAATCGCATGCTTGCGCGACAAGGTCGCAAGGTGGCGACGGAAAGCCAACATATTCATGGGCGCGCGATTGATTTTCGCATTCGGGGGGTTTCAACGGAGCGCCTTCAGGCGCTTGCGTTGCGCAAGCAATATGGAGGCGTTGGCTATTATCCGGGCTCTAAAGGAGACTTCGTACACATTGATGTCGGTAGCGTAAGACACTGGCCGCGCCTGAGTAGCAAGAAGCTGAAGAAGGTTTTTGGCTCCGCAGCCTCATTACACATTCCATCGAACGGACGCCCCTTAGCAGGTCATGCGGCGATGAAAAAGAAATTTGGTCTGAAAGGTCTGAAACCGGACCTATCGGATTTGCGCATGGCGGGCACTTTCACGGGACAGGAGCGCGCGGCGATCAACGATGCGCATCAGCACCTTTTTGAACGCAAAGACCGTCAAGCCCTCGTCGCGGATCTTAAAATGCCGCGTTCGCGCCCGGAACCACAACAGCTCTATGATCGCCTCACTCTTGCACAGGCCGAGACCGGGGCGCGCCCTGATTTTTCCCTGACACGTTTGGACTCAGAAAGCGAATCCCCAGTGCCAGGGCGTCTTCACGCGAGCCCGGGCACGTTCCAGACCTCAATGTCGTCGCTTTCTTCGACCCTCGCGGCTTTGGAAGAGGGGATCCGACAGAACGAGCTTTCGCGCCGCTTCCGTTTACAAATCCCCTCCGATCAGATTGTCAGCGGGAACCCCGTCACGGTTGCCGTTCAGACTTCGCCGCCGGTCGCGTTGCCCGCAGATCGTCTAAGCCTTGCGCGCCTTTCGTTTGACAGGTTTTCTAAAGGCGATCCGTCCCCGGCGAACGATAACCGCCTTGGCGCCTACCTGCTCAACATGTACCGCTCCAAGGTCATGACCGGGCGCGTAAAGTCACGCCCCAAGCCATCATTCATTCCGGACGTCTTGATCGCTAATTCGTCGCCTTAGTCCATCAAGGGCGCCTTGCAAGATGAAGGCGGCGGCCTCGGCGTCGATGCGTTTTGCCTTTTTTTGAGCCGACACCCGGTTGTGGTCAAGCATACGGCTCACCGCGCGTGTGGAAAGGCGTTCGTCCCACAAAATCGTCGGCGGTAAACGCGCATCGCGTTCCATGAGTCTGGCTAAGGTTCTTGAGCTTTTGGCCCGCGGCCCCTCGCTGCCATCCATATTGACGGGCAAACCGATGACCAATCCACCGATCTGCTCCTGTTCGATCCATTGGAGAATCCGCTCGACATCTAGGGAAAACTTGACGCGCTCAAGCGTAAGAAGCGGAACCGCGATGCGCCATCGTGGGTCTGATCGTGCCAGACCCCACCTGCGTTTTCCCGGATCAATGCCCAGGATCGGTCGGCCCCAGGCCTTGCAACAGAAATCTCCATGGTTCATCCTGACACTATGCAAAACCAAGGCTTCGGCGTCAAAGCCTTGGGCTTGAAACCCCAAACGGACCCAGCGCATGGACGATCAGGCTTTGGCCAAAAAGCTCGCGGAATTGCTTGAGGATTTTGGCCCCCGAGTCATCATTCGGGATGCGGAACCGATGGCCCCTTATCTGAGCGAGCCGCGCGGCCTGCATCGAGGCAAGGCGGCGGCCTTGGCGCGTCCGCGAAGCGAAGCGGAAGCCGCTCGGGTGCTCAAAGCGCTCTACGATAAGGACTTGGCGATCATTCCCCAAGGAGGCAATACGGGCCTTGTGGGCGGACAAATGCCTTTCGACGGACGCGGCGTCATCCTGAGCACGGAAGGCTTGCGCGAACGGGCTGAGATGTCTGCCGACGGCGCGACCGTGACGCTTTCGTCAGGCTACCGCCTCGAGGAAGCCCAAGCCTTGGCTTCGGCTTTCGGTCGACGCTTCCCCTTGCGTATTGGCTCGCAGGGCAGCTGCATGATCGGAGGCAATCTCGCGACCAATGCAGGCGGAGCGCATGTCGTGGCCTACGGCATGACGCGGGATCTGGTCCTGAGTCTGGAAGCGATCCTGCCCAACGGCGCCAGCATCGGCAACCTGTCGGCCTTGAAGAAAGACAATAGCGGCTACGACATCAAGAACCTGCTGATCGGCTCAGAAGGCACTCTGGCACTGATCACGGCCGCAACCTTTCGTCTTTGCACAGAGCCAGAGGAGGTAACGACGCTTCTTGCAGCCTTTGAAACGGTGAACGACGCCCTCGCCTTTTCAGCCACCATGCAAAAGAGGTTTGACAGGCTCCTTAGCGCGAGCGAATGGATCCCGGGCTTGGCTCTCGATCTGGTTCGCAAGCACTTTCCGCACGTGGTCGATCCCATGAGAGAACGGCATGAGCATTATCTTCTGATGGAGTTATCGAGTCCGCTAGACATCAGCCAAAGCCTGCACGCGCATCTCGAAGCCCAAATGGCGGCCAACGGCGTCAAGGACTTGGTAATCGCCTCGAACCAAACCCAGGTCGAAAACCTCTGGGGCCTTCGCGAAAGCATCAACCCGGCGCAAAAGCGCGAGGGGGGGCTGATCAGCCACGACATTTCCGTTCCGCAAGAGGCACTTGCATCCTTTGTTCAGGCGAGTCTTTCCTGGGTTGCAAGCCTGAAGCCACCGGTCCGTCCGCTGGTCTACGGCCACGCCGGCGACGGGAACCTGCACTTCAACCTTTTGGCCGAGCGTGCAATGGAGAGCGAAGCTCTGGCGTCATTGCGCGAGCAGGCCAGTGAGGGTCTGTACGCGATTGTCTTGTCCCATCGCGGTTCGCTGACCGCCGAGCATGGCATGGGCCGCTTCAAGGCGCGGTGGCTTACCAGCGTGCGCCATGAAGCCGAGATCAACCTTTACCGGTCAATCAAGAAGGCCTTTGACCCCAAAGGCCTGATGAACCCCGGGGTCATCTTGAGCGCCGAGATCGCGGACCCTGCCGATTAACGGCGGCAGGTTCTGGGTCGTCTCAGACGGATTAGAGATTTTCCAGAGCGACGAAACTGTCACCGACGACGCTGAAAACGGCGTAGGCACCGGGTACATTTCCAGAGGCGTCGAATTCGTGGTCACCAGCGGCGCCCTTATAGTCGATATCCTTGCCCTGTGCGATGGCCTCGCGTGCTTTTTCCCATTCTCCGGGAAGTATGGGCTCGCCGGGGGCGGTAGCGACATCGCGCAGGCTCTTGGAGATGGCAGCCCGATCAGCGGCTCCGGCCTTTTCGATGGCAAGCGCGAGAAGAAATCCGGCGTCATAGCTTTGCGAAACGAAGATGGCATCGGCCGAGCCACCCGCATCTTCAAAAGCGGCGTTAAAGAGCTCAAGCGATTGTGAGGTCGAGCCAATGGGGGCACTGACAAGCAAAGAGGAGAGGTTTTCGCCTCCGAGGGCGGTAATCAGGGCCTCGCTCTTCATGCCATCGCCGCCGACGAAATTGCTGAACAGTCCGTCTTCAAGCGCCTGACGCATGATTGTCAGTCCGTCGCCATCGCCATAGCTGAACACCGCAAGGGTTGCGGTTCCGTCGAGTGCCAACTGGGCAAGCTCGGTTCTGTAGGATGCTTTGTTGGCTTCATGGGCCTCAAAACCGGAAATTGCACCGCCTTCGGCTTCAAAGGTGCCTCGGAAGGCCTCTGCCAGACCTTTCCCGTAATCGTTGTTGATGTAAGTGACCGCGACGGCATTGGTCCCGTTATCAATGAGAAACTTTGCGAGTTGTTGGCCTTGGAAATCGTCGGAGGGGGCGGTTCTGAACACGAGGTCATTGTCGTCGAGTCCGGTAAGCTCGGGCGAGGTGGCGGAAGGCGAGACAATCGTAACGCCAGCGGGTATGGTCACACTCTTGGCCGCTGAGATCAGGGCGCCGGAGCAATGGGGTCCGACGGCGGCGACCACCTGGTCGAGATTGACAACTTTTGCGGCGGCGTCGGCAGCACCTTGCGGATTGCAAGCCGAATCGCCAAGGACGAGTTCGAGTTCACCGCCAAGAATACCGCCTTGCGCATTGACCTGCGCGACGGCGAGTTTGACGGCGTCGATCATGGGCGGCGCCATTTGCGCGATCGGACCGGTAATACCGCCCAAGGCTCCGAGTTTGGCCCCTTCGGCTTTAGCGCCGAAAGGCTGGGCGAGCAGAAGCATCCCGGCGGCAAGGGCAGGGGCGGCGATGGCCTTACCCATTTTTCTAAGGGCGTCGCCTGAGGAGATGGAAATCGTGGACATGAATAACTCCTTGGAAGTGTGAATTCTGTGCGATGCGTCGCATCTTCTTTCGGATGACGACCTTTCACAGGCAGATTAACGATTCCTTATCGAAAGTTCAACCGGTCTGCACGAGCGCGTAAAGGGCGCCGCCAGCCAGAGACAGGAGGCAAATTCCCCAAGCACACAGGCCCAGTTTCAGGGCACGCATGACATCGGTTCCGTGAGGTTCGGTCCCGTCAGGGTTTAGCCAGGCGCGGTTGTGGACTTCGCCTTGATAGCGGCACGGCCCGCCGAGTCTGACATCGAGCGTAGAGGCTGTTGCGGCTTCCGGCCAGCCGGCGTTTTGGGACGGGTGGTGCGGAGCCTCGCGCAGGCTTTGTCGCAGGACTGTGATGGTGTTGCGCTTGAACAGGGGCGCGCAAAGAGCGATCACGAGCGCGGTGATTCGCGCAGGCAGGAGGTTCAGCAGGTCGTCAGCTCGGGCACAAGCCCATCCCAAATCTCTGTAGCGCTTATGTTTGTATCCGATCATACTATCGGCGGTTGAAACGGCTTTGTAGAGGCATAGACCGGGAAGACCGGCGAGAAGAAAGGCGAGGGCGGGACCGATCCATCCGTCTGAGAGGTTTTCGGCACCGCTTTCGATAGCGGCGCGGCTCAGGTCATGAAGGTCGGCGTCATCGAGGTTTCGCCCGACAATTTTCTGGCAGGCGGCGCGGGCGCCGATTAGATCGTTCTGGGTGAGTTTTTGGGCACAAGCCATGACGTGATCGTAGAGTGATCGGCCGGCGAGAAGTAGGGCGACGCAGAAAATTTCGACGACGATCAGGACGGGGTTTAGTCCGACGAGCAGCTTTACGAGACCGGCGCCAACAAGGCTGACGCCGATGACGGCGGCGAGGAGAAGCGTTCCGCGCAGGCGGAGTGTCATTGGCGAACAAGAGGGATTGTAGAGTCGTTGATCCAACTCCCTGATGAAGCGTCCGACGGCGACGACCGGGTGTGGGACTGAACGCAAGAGGGGTTTCATTTCGCCGAATCTGGCATCGATGAGCGAAGCGACGATCAAGACGGAGACATGTGTAAGCATGGATTAGAATTCACGGATGAGTTAATTATCAAGACGGAGACATGTGTAGGCATGGATTAGAATTCACGGATGAGTTAATTATTTCGCTTTATTTCGCTTTGCGACGACGCACAGATTGATCTTGATGTTTTTCGCGCCTACGGTTTGATTTACCGCAGGGGAGAGGGGAGTTTTTTGTCACGTTACGTAACTGATTTATCACTGACACGATCCTTGACCCGTTGGTTACGGCGTCAAGACGCGGAACTGGCGCGCGATTTGGGATTTGCGGCCTTACGCGCAGGGTTTTTGGGGCGCAGATCATCTTCGCGTGATGATAAACGCCTGCGGATAAGCGGGCCGGTGAAGCTGGATAATCCTGTGGGACTGGCAGCCGGATTCGATAAGGATGGCAAGGCATGGACAGCTCTTTCTCGTCTGGGCTTTGGCGCCGTTGAAGTCGGTACGCTGACGCCGATGCCGCAAAAGGGAAATGCGCGACCGCGCTTGTTTTGTTTTGAGGAAGCCAGAGCCATTGTCAATGCCATGGGTTTCAACAATGCAGGTTTATCCGATGGGGTTCGGCGTATGCAAAATCGACGGCCCACATCTACGGCTCTGGGCATTAATCTGGGTGCCAACCGCAACAGTGACGACCGCCTAGGCGATTATGTGAAGGGCTATGCGGTGCTCGCCCAAAAGCAGATCGCCGACTATGTTGCGATCAATCTGTCCTCACCCAATACGCCCAGGCTTCGTGATCTGCAAACCAAGACACATCTGGCGTCGCTTTTGGGCCGCCTTGAAGAGACCCGTGCAGCACATGGAAACGGAGGCCCCCCGCTCTTTCTCAAGATCGCCCCCGACCTTTCGCTCAAGGACCTTGACGATCTTGTCGAGGTTGCGCGCGATTCGGCTTGCCTTGCGGGCGTGATTTGCACGAATACTACGACCGATCTGTCGCGTCTCGACGCGACACAGACCTACGGGGTCAAAGGCTTACGCGGAGGCCTTTCGGGGCAACCCCTTCGTGACCTTGCGACCGAATGTTTGCGCCAAACCGCCCTGCGTGCAGGCCCGGATCTGTGTCTGATCGGAGTTGGAGGCATCTTTTCGGGCGCCGATGCGCTCGAAAAGTTTCGTGCAGGCGCTTCCCTCGTTCAGATTTATACGGGCTTCGTCTACCGAGGGCCACGCCTCATCGACGAAATTCTTGAGGCGCTCAGCCATGAACTCGACGCCGAAGACTGTGCCTCCATTGCCGCTCTCACCGCTAAGTACCGCGCTCGCCTATAGGTACTGAGGCTTTGACTTTGGCTTCGGCGAGATCGCGCCCAAACTGGGGTTGGTCTTGTCCGGCAGCGAGAATCGAGCGGCGTATTTTGCGCGTTTGCGCAAAAAGCTCGCGCAAGGCATCGCCATCCGAAGCGGCGATCAGGCCTTCAAGATGGGCGATTTCAGACTTCACGAGGGCCAGAAGTTCAAGCGTGGCCGTTTTGTTTTGCAAGAAGACATCGCGCCACATGATCGGATCCGAAGCGGCGATCCGGGTAAAGTCCCGAAAGCCAGCCGCGGAGAATTTGATCACCTCATTTTTTGTCACTTGCTCAACCTGCGAGGCCGTACGAACAATCGCATAAGCGATCAGGTGCGGAACGTGACTCGTCATGGCAAGAACCTGATCGTGGTGATCTGGGTCCATGATCTCAACCCGCGCGCCAAGACAGCACCAAAAGCGCGTAAGACGAACGACCTCAGCTTCAAGCTTCTCAGAAATCGGCGTTAAAATCACCCAACGGTTGGAAAAAAGAGTCGCAAAACCGGCGTCGGGGCCTGAATTTTCTGTCCCCGCTATGGGATGGCTCGGAACATAGGGATTGCGAAAAATCTTCGACAGAGGCTCTACGAGTGCCCCTTTCACCGAAGCCACATCGGTGACGAGCGTTTCACGTGAAAGCGCGTCACTTAGCGCCCGAGCAAGGCTTTCCATTGCCCCCCCTGGAACGGCGAGGATCAACAGGTCCGTCTGTGCAACGAGATCGCGAGGGTCTTGGCTATAGCGGTCTGCAAGCGCAAGCGCTTGCGCTTGCGCCAGAACTGCGGGATCGCGATCGCCCAAACGAATCGAACAGTCGGGCCAAGCGCGCCGCGCCGCCCGGGCGATCGAACTGCCGATCAGGCCCGCTCCGATTATGGTCAGCGTCGGAAAGACGACCGAACGATCCATCACCTTTCACAAAAGGCATCAAGAGCCTCGGCAAAGGCCTCGTTGCCGGCGACGGACCCCACACTGACGCGCAAGGCGTCGGGAAGGTCGTAGGCATCCATGGAGCGCACCGAAACCCCCCGCTCGTCCAGAAACCTTTTGAAGGCTTGCGCTCCCTGTGGAAGCCTTTCACCGAAATGGGCTAAAACAAAGTTGGTAAGACTGGGTGTCGTTCGAATTTTGTGGTGGGCGAGCCTTTGGCGAAGAACCCCGCGCCACTTTCGATTATAGGCTGCGCTTCTGCGCACGAAATCCTGATCGGCGAGCGCGGCGCAGCCTGCGCTGATTGCGAGCGAGGAGACATTGAACGGACCACGAATGCGGTTGAGAATCGCGCATAGCTCGGGTGGCCCATAGAGCCAACCGAGTCGCAGGCCTGCGAGCCCGTAGATTTTGGAGAAGGTCCGTGTCACCACGACATTGTTTTCGCGCCGTGCAAGTTCGATACCATCGCGATAGCGCTCGTCGTCCTCGGCGCCGACATATTCGGCATAAGCGGCATCGATCACGAGCAAGACATTTTCTGGCAACTGTGCATGAAGGGTACAGAGGCTGGCGAAGTCGATAGCGGTTCCTGTCGGATTGTTCGGATTGGCGAGGAAGACCAGTCGCGTCGTGTCGTTCACCGCTTGCAAGATCCCCTCGACCGAGACGCATTCATCGACTTCCGGGGCGCGCACGGGCTTGGCGCGAGCGGTACGCGTGACGATGGGATAAATGAGAAAACCGCTGTGGATGGCTTCCGTTCCTTTTTCGAGGCAGGCAGTTGCGATGAGATGGAGCAGCTCGTCGGAACCGGCGCCACACAGGAGTCTTTCCGTCTCGAGGTCGTACCGTTCGGCGAGGGTTTCGCGCAGTTTAAGCGCGGCGCTATCAGGATAGACAGCGGCGATGTTCGCTTGATCTTCGATAACCCTCATGACGTCGGGGCTACACCCGAGTGGATTTTCGTTGGACGCCATACGAAAAATGGTTTGGCTGGCATTCCGCTTACGTTTCTCACCGGGTACGTAGGCCGAAAGTTCTCTAAGATCGTCGCGGTAAAGGGCCATGATCA
>JAAUXV010009504.1_pt1 | contig 12891 bp, 11 predicted proteins | sample 7278181 | NCBI WGS metagenome assembly JAAUXV01 (sample SAMN14350114, study PRJNA611818) | marine sediment metagenome | isolation source: surface marine sediment (2.1m) | place: French Polynesia: Moorea | collected 2018-08
ATTTCTTTCTCGAAAATTTCCCTTCCTGGAAAACCGGATCTTTATTTGCTGACTTGTGCCTCCGATATCTTCTCCGCGGCACGTCTTGTTGCGTCCTTATTTCTTCTTCAAGGTAACGCCCGCGCCCATGGCAGCGGCCAGTCCCACCTTCTTGAAGGCGTTTTCCACTTGCTCGGACTGCGCGACGCCCGTCTTGCAGCAGGTGGCGAAGTGCTCGCAGTTGTTGCTCACCAGGTTGTACTGGCCCCACTCCGACTTGTTGCGGTAGAGTCTCCTGCGACCGAGAAATAGACATAATTATCTCGCGAACTTAAAAAAAGCTTTGAAAATGATCACTTTGCGTTCTCGACCACCTCCTCGGCTGGGAGGCACTTGCCCTCCTCGTACTCGATCCTGACCAGCTTCCTGGATGTCTTTCCGTCTCCGCCGTCGGTGAACGCGTCGATGTTGATCCTGTTGATGGCCGCCTTGGACTTTGTCTTGTCGTCAACGCCGGAGAAGTCGATGACCGTTCCCTCCCCCTCGTAGATGCCGTGGTGGTAGTACTCCATCACCCCGCCCGTCTGGCCGGCCACCGCGATCTGGTCGCCGGCGCAGAGGCACCTGGAAGGATAATCGTTTTCTTGGAAAGTTTTATCTGTGTCGTCTTGATGTACACTGTTGTACACAAGTTGCTTTCAAATATTTTTCCAAGGATGGAGTAAAAAGCTGTCCTTCCCTGTCTTTTCTCAATGCTGCAGATATGTTTACCTGATGTCTTCTACCACTTTCGGCTTTCCCAGGAACGACGGCATGATGGAGAACTGTTCAATCTGCCTGGCTCGATGAAAGCTTCTTAAATATAGAGAAATCTTGATCGACTCGATTGGGTTATATTTCTCCAGGAGAACGCAGAAGGTACGAGAAAAATGCTTATCTCTTTGTCCGAAATGAGAGACTTGGGCTACGGCCTCCTCTTCGGTGCTTTATCGTCAAACTTTTCTGCTACTGCATGCATGTTGATAAGATATTGATGAGGTCAGCGAGAAATGTTTTATGCCATTAAAAGCAAATTAGCGGGTTTTTTTTGCTACTTGTTGATATTTTTTTCAAGTTGACAGAAGAATAGCCCGTCGTAAAATGTTCTTCATCATGTGCATTATATTTGTGACATTCTGTAACAGAGTCAAAAGTTTTTTTTCGTTCAGAAAAGTTTTTTACAGGAGGACAGTGGACAGAGCAGAAAGGTAAAAAGTGTTCTTCAATAAAAATCAAATGAAATACAATCAAAGGCCAAATCACAGCATTGAATCAAGTAATTCGAATGGTTTTTTCAACTCCCTTCAGTGGCCTCCTTCGCCGGCGGGCGACCCTCCGTACAAGTACTGGCGGAATCCCGAGGCGGCGGCGGCGTAGACGAGGCCCAGGGCGGCGACGGCGGCGCAGCAGCAGATGAGAGAGCGGCAGGAGCAACCCTCTCCAGGGAGGGCGCCGCCCGTGCTCAGGATCCACAGGGTCAGGGAGTTGACGCTGCTGGGGGAACCCTGGGGTAAATAAAGGAGTAGTTACCTTGAAGAAGAACTTGAGCTTTAAAGTTCAATACCAGCTTCTCCGCCGCCAGGAGACCCCTGCTGCCATAGTTGTCGTAGAGCTGCCTCATCTCCTTGTCCAGAAGGACGGTTTTCGCTCGGTTGATGTCGGCAGTGGCGTCGGCGGCGGAATCGGGGTCCAAAAAGGAACCGTAGTTCTTGTCAGGGTGGAGGCGGCGGGCAAGAGCGTAGTATTTCTATAGTATGTGGTTGAATTGTCGGCTGTTTCAAAAACATATAATGAAGGCTGCTTTTGCGTAAGTACCTTCTTGATTTCGGACTCGGTGGCGTTCTTGCTCACCTGCAGTTGCCAACATAATTTAGTTTTATAGAAAAAATATTGTTAAAGTCGAATTGGCCATGGGGATACGTACGCCTAAAGTTTCATAAAGAGACCGCCCCTCGGAGGATGGGCGTCGTCGGCGGATGTTGGCGGATTCCATGTCGATGTCGTTGGGGGTCGTGGTCGTGGTCGTGGTCGCGGTCGCGTCGTGCTGGTGAAATTGGTTGCCTACTCTCAGGCCTTCTTGCAGTGCTTGCACGTCCCTTCCGCGCACTTCTTGTTGGCTTCCTGAGATTTTTTTTGTTATTCTCAAGCAATATATATCTACCGTATAGTATACTGTGTTGCGTATGTTCGTTCCTTACCCTCGTAGCCCTGATTCTCTCCGCCACGTCCATCCCAATCTTGATTATCTCCGCGATCGCCTTCGCGCAAGCCACCGCCATGTCCGCTGCGAATATAAGTCAAAAATAATGGGCAAGGTGGGAGAAAGTAGACGAGGTTTTCCTTCCTATTTCTTCCTTACCGTACAGCGCCACCTCTGTGGACGTGGGCGTGGTCCCCACCCCAGACTCCGAGGACAGCAAACCTCCCATCTAAGATTGAAAAACCATCGTCGTCAAAACTATGCGTAAAACCAAACTCACCTTCAGCCTGATTGGCCATCCGTGAGAGAATAGAAAGGCAAAGATGGACCGAGGGAATTTATACAGTCCCCACCCCCTTGTTGCGCTACCGGTATACTTGTTATCTAGCCCCCTGTTAATACCCGTCATGCATGCAGCAAATGCCCCTGGTCTGGCAGGCGGCTGTCTTAGCACAGTCGTCGGAAGCTAGCCCTCTTCTCTCCATGATATCGCGCATCTTATTACGTGTAACACCCCTTTTGAAGTCGAAAGGTACAGCCGGTAGCAAACAGCAAAATTTTAAGTGAAATACCCCTTTGATGGCTGTCCGTACTACAAAAAAAATATCTCACGAGTCCCTTCCGGAAATTCTTGTGCACGTATACTGTGAACTATCAAGAGTACATGCACAACGCAAACATGAACGATTGTTTTTCGTAATGACATTGTTGACCATATTTTGTGTGCGATTTATTTTGCTACGATCATGACCTAATGTTTGATGTCGTCTGCTGTTGCTGTGGCCGCTGGCCAGGTTTAAGAGAGACTCTGCAGAATTGAGGCGACAGAAATAATTCGGAGTGGAATTCCATTTCTGATATTTTTTTCTCGCCTTGGTAGTCTTCTGTCTGGGACACCGTCTAGAAGCCCCCGTACATCCATCCTGGTCTCCTGTCCCCCCGTCTGACGGTTGGCTGGACCTCACGTAAGGATATTCCCGTCTTTCTTTCTTTCTTTCTTTCTCTATCCCCATCCGTTTTTTCCGCCCGAATAGGCTCTCAAGACTCCGTCTCCTCTCTTTCTTTCGGGCGCCCCGTGACAAAGTGGAGCCATCACTCTTCTCAAAACTTTTTTAGGCCAACGGACGGATGGGCGAGAATCCATCTAAACGTACGAAAATATTCCCTTTCTTTCATATTTCCCATTCCTGAGGAGATGTGTAAATGCTGAGAGAAAAATAGCCGAATACTGTGTTGATATTTCTTGTTGGGTCCCTACTGTAAAGAAAGGGTATTTCAGTTTTCCGCTTTTTGCCCGAGGGGTGGGGGAAAGGAAGGGGGGTGCGTCCGGTGTATAAGGTGAGAAACCGGCATTATGCGCCACCTCGCAGGAAGTGAGATATTAATCAACTGACGCCTCTCTTCCCCTCCTCCGCACGAATAATAATTACGATCCCCCATAACCACAAATTTGTCGGATTAAATATTTGTTAAAACACACCCCTCTCCTTCCTTTTCCCCCTTCCGAAAGGCCGAGCTGCGCTCGCCGGAAAATTAGAGGATTTGAGAGACAAGATAGAAGAAGCTTCATTTCTCCCACAGAAGAGTTTCGGGGATATGAAAATTGGATTAGGAACAAATTTCTTTGTTTCTATCTTCCCCCTCGAATTTAATTGTCCATCACCCAATGCACGCGAAGGGGGAAGGGGGAAACGGAGATTAGTTGACAACGTGTGAGTTGGGGAAATCACTTTCGGAGAAAAAAAGAAACAGGGAAAAAGACAGGAACAAAAGCCGCTTCCGGTCCAGGGTGCTTCGTCCGTTTTCACACACCTCGGACAATAGGACTTTTACTGCACCGAAATGAACAACCCTTTTCTAACCCCCTGTCTACGTAGAAATGCGTTTTCATTTCTCCAAAAATGTGCTCCACTTTCGGCTAAAGAAATGGAAGAGAACGACGATTAAAATCGCTCTTTCTTTCCCAAATCTTCGGAGAACCCACCCCACCCTACCCCCTGGACTGATGTATGGGGTGCATGTGCAAGGGGGGAAGGGGGGATTTCAGGCAGGGGAGGAGAAGAAGGCGGAAGAGTTCAATGGCCCTTCCTTCCCCCTCCCCTTTCCTCCCGTGGGGTGGGGCCGCGGCCAATGCAGCTACAAACTTCCAACCCCTTTCCTTCCTTCTCTTCAGCTGCAGACGACGACGCCAAAGACCGTTGAGAGTCCAACACAAGCCGAAGCCGAAGCCGCTGCAACTGCACCGCCACTGAAAAGATCAATGGGTTCCCTCCACGCTAGATAAATCTAATTCCTCCCCCTTTTCCTCCCCTCTACTCTTCTTCCTTTTTAGCGGCGGCGGACCCCCGCTGAGATAGGGTTGGACCATCTTCCTTTTCCACCCCTCATACTGCGGCTGAGGCGGTTTTAAAATGCATCTGCACTCAACTGCAGCCACAGCCTCAACAGCCGCCGCAGCCGCAATTCTATGCAGCAGCGCCAGCTTTAAAACGAGGCGGAAGGGGTTAAAAAAGGGGTGCAGCAAAAAAGGAAGAGGAAGAATAACGTCCGTTGTCTCCCATTTCGGTAAAGAGTAGGGAAGGAGAAGCCGCAGCAGGAAATTCAGTTTCCTCCTCCCTCCAAGACCTTACTTACTTTCTCACCATAAATCGGGTTGTCCGCCAAAGTCTCAATTTTCGGGCTGCTAAGAAAAGAATTGGGAAAAGGGAAGAAGAAGAAAAATGGCGCGAGACCGTTAAGTTGCATTGCTGGGGCGAAAAGGGCGGGGCGGTCAAACAAGGGGACCTCCCGTCGCGACTTATCACCGGCCGATGCAATTTCGCGGGTGGTGAAGGAGAGAGGGAATATTTACGTCTTGCTCCAATGCTTTCTGACTTGATTTCAATGTCTGTCGAAGGGACGGCCGGCTCCCTCCAGGTGCCACAACTCAGCCCGCAGTCAAAGCAATCCCAGCGAGAATCCAATCCTTGCAGCGCCCGTTATCCAGTCGGAAGGAAAGAAAGGGTCCAGCCAGGGCGAGACAAATTCTTAATCGAGCCTCGGAAAAATTGGTGTCATTGGCATCGGTAGTACGGCTTTCGCCAAAGAAGTCTCTGCAATTATGTTATATTGCTCTATCCTTCCACACAGGTGACTTTTCCCCTGATTGGCTGAGGAGGAAGACGGAGATGCGATGTGACGGGAAGCGTCCTCTTCCCATATTCGGGGCGTTACAAATGACACATCATGCATTTCCTCCGTCCGTTGCCGAAGCCGCCGATCGGCAGTTGCAGCAGCTGCATTGATTCCTATACTTCGACACTCCTTTTTCTGTCCTCCACTCTCGACTTGTTGGGGGTTAAAATTGGATGCACCGTCTTCCATGCAGCAGGACATGACGTTGCAACAAAGCCTTCCTCCCCCCCAATCAATGGGGGGCAAAAAGGATGAGGCTTAAATTCGGTCGACCGGAACTAACTCGCTCTTAATGTGTACAACGTAAAACATGGGGTGATTGGGAAAAAGAAAACGAGAAGAAAAAAACCTGACTTATCTCTCCCATAAAATAATGTTTTTCTTCTTCCTCCCCTATTTTCCCTCACGTGATCCTAATTGGATGAGAGGGAGGATGGGGATGTGCGGCCTCACCCACTTCCTCGGATAAGAGTGGGAGGAGAACTTCTTTTCTTCTTTCTCTCATCTCTGCCCGAAACTTATCGTCGCTATGTGGGAAATTGAAAGTGAGATTAGATTTTCTCCTTTTCTTTTCCTTGGCGTCGAAGGACGTTTTTTCGCTCGATCCCATCACTCATATCTGTTGCTGCTTGCAGTAGCTACAGGTCGAAATCGATCGGAAATTTCTCGTTTTCCCTTTCCTCTCTCAAGTGTGTTTTGTTTGTTTCCTGTGCGACGAAGCACCATGCAGTTAACGCCCTACCCCTGTGGGAAAAATTCCTAACGAAGAGTTTTACTCCCGTCGTAAAAAGGGTTTTTTTCCTGTTTTGTGCAGTGAGAAAAATGGCCCCTCCCTACACCTCCCCTCCTTTGTCTTCTCCCCTCCTCTTCCAAACAACGGCTTTAAAGTGGGTCACATCACAACACATCATCAGTGGGGTGCAACGAAACAGAAGAAGTCGGAGCAGCTGCATTTCCTACTTTGCTTCTTTCTCCTCTTTGATCGATTGAATCGGCTTTTCGAAAAGTATTCGAGGCACCTGGCCAGCGGACGGGAATGATCTGATAATGTTTCTTTTTTATTTCTTTCAGGTAAGTAATGTGCGATAAAATTATTTCAAGAGGCTTTTTGAAACTTCTTGAAAGAAAACAAATACGGTGCACAATTTGACTTGATTTCAAAAAAAATCCTTTAAGATCGCTTAACTTTCTAACTTTTACAGCTTTTCTTCTCTTATTTCGTCTACGATTGCCACCGCCTCGATTTCGATCAACGATCCCTTGGGAGGAACGCCCTGGAAGACGGCCCTGGAGGGCTTCGTGGGGAAGTCGAAGAACCTCTTGTATATCTCGTTGACGGCGTCAAAGTCCTTGATGTCGTCGATGATGATGGTGACCTTGACCACGCTCTTGTAGTCGGCCCCGGCCGCCTTCAGCACCTCGCCCAGGTTAGTCAGCGCCTGCTCGGCCTCGGCCCGGATGCCGCCCGAGATCACTTTGTTGTCGCCCGGGGTCATCCCTAGCTGGCCGGAGATGAACATGAGGTCCCCGGCGACGACGGCCTGGTTGAAGGGGGCCACCACGTAGGGGGCGTTGGGTGTGCTCACGATAGCTCGGCGGACGGGCATGATGGCGATTTATGCTATGGATTGCCGCCTTTGTTCAGGCGGTGTCAAGAAGTTGACTGTGCCGAATTGCAAACATCTCGTTCCTTTTATACAAACTTCAACTAAATATGCTTGGGTACGTACACAAGGATGCGTACAGACCGGTCTGTGCTCATTACACAGTGCACACAGTACGTTGAGCCGCGAACACGCTGGACAGTTGAAAAACAGGTTTGTGAAGAGCATGTTGAAGAAATCAGAAAGTTGATCTTCAAACTTGATTTGCGCTTTTTAATAAAGTAGGAAAAACCCCAGCATTAGAAAACTCTTTCGGTGCTACTTTAAGGGTTCTACCAGCTACCTTCGTGAGAAAAAGAGCTCTTAGACCGAAATGAATGGTCATCTTTAACGGGCAAGAAGATGAGCAACCAGCCAAGAAGTAGGAGGAGAGGCAACAGAAGCGGAGACTACGATGACGGCGATTATTGCCGCCGCCGCCCAAAAAAGAGAATCGAGAGACGCCGACGTCAAACTTCATTTGATCCGGAAGAGGGGAATAAAAACGGGGAGTTAATGGATGGAAAAGAGCAGGTGTGTAACGGGTGGGAAACAAGGGGGGGGAAGAAAACGGTGGAAGGGTCTCTCTCCTCCTTTCTTCGCTTGCCTCTTAATTGCAGGAGAAAAAGTGTCGGAAGATCTTTTATGGCACCCCTTTCTTCACCCTGCAACGGGTATTTTTTTCCCCGAGATGCAAGCATGGACGGGAAAACTGTGCTGTAGATCTGGATTCCGCACACATGAGAAGAGAGAAAAATCCGAGATATTTTGCCGTTTCCCGTGGAAGAAGACATAAAACTTCTCTGTCGTCCTCTTCACTCCTCCCCCTCCACATGTGGTCTCTTTCTCTTCAACGATGAGTTAACGATCCCTATACCCACCCACGTTCCACACTAGTCCGATAAGACACGGGCAATTCGCACAATTTCGCCCTATTTTTGGCCCCGGGAAGACGGGGGGACCGGACAAAACAAATAAATAGTTTGTGTTAGGGGAAAGCATCCGGCACTTTCCAGCAAGAGCACAAAAAAAAGATTTAAAAAGAATATCAAACGGAAAAGTGAAACATTTGCCTCTTTTCATTCCTGGTGTGACGGTTGTCACAAGTTCCAATCTCGTCCTTTTCGCCCAACGAAGTGGGGACGGGCGGGCGGCGGCGGCCATTAAATCGGCTGTAAATGTCTTGTTAACTTGTGCCCAGAAATACGATCGCACGGCGGAGAGGAGAGGAGAGGGAGGGAGGATGTGTGATATGGCTTTTAAAGGCTGGAGGGGAGAGATGGGGAGGAGGGAGGAATATTCGCGACGCTCTCTTCTGGACTGGAGGACATAGGAGGCGAGGAGGGCGGCAGCTGGGAGGGGCATCAAATCTGAAGCTCTTCTACCCTCCTCCCACTCCCGCTCTCTGCTTTCACCCTGGCAGTTGATTCCATCACTTTCCTGTACCGTACTGTGCCACGGAATTCCATGTTTGAAACACTCTTTCAGTTCAGTATCTGCGAAAATCGGAGTTGTGATATTTTTATTCCTTTCCCAGATTGGCTATAGACTGCAAAACAACCATTGGCTTGGGTGCCCAACTCCTCCTCCTTTGTGATCTAGGATAGAGAAAGAGGAGAGGAGCAAAAAGGCGTCAAAATATGGGAGAAGAGATTGAATGATGGCTCCTTTTCTGCTAGCTCTCCCTTTTTTCGTCGGAGATTTCTTTGTGCGCCATGGACACGGGAGGAGGAGGAAGAGGGAGGGGGGCTTTTAGCGCCAAAAAGAGAGTGATGGGCGGTGTGTGAAAGAACGAGGGAAACCCATGCTTCGTCGGTATCGGCGGCAGAATTATAAGGCAGGAGTTTTATAGGTCATTAAAAGTCCCGCCGATTTGTGGGCGGGCGACTTTGTTTTTTTTTTGGGGGGGGGATGCTGTTATCGGCTTTTTCCCACGAGCGTTGGAATATTTGCGGAAAAGCTTGGCGAGCAAAAAAAAGCTTCGTCGCAAACGTCAGAGTGGAAGAGAAGAGGTGAGGCTCGCCCAATTTCTGGGTATACCCATCTTCATTCCCTTTCCCGCGTCGCAGCACACCTGAGTGCCCAATAACTCACGCTCTCCCCCCTCGGGGCAAGGGAGGGAAAAGGGGACCTGACTGACTGACTGAAAGGGTGCGTCGCTGGAATGAAGGAATCCCCGGGAGAAATCAACAGTTTTACGATCTCGCGGTTCGAAACTGGCAGGGCAAGATTCGACAACTTTGAAGGTTTTTCCTGCACTCGAATAAACCGTCCAATGTGGAATCATACAGCAAGTATGCACCTTTTTTTGCTGTGACGGCATGTCCAATCTCTATCCAAGATCTTGAAAGATTTGCTTTCCCCCTTTTCACCTCCTCCGTTGAAAAAGTCGTAAAACCCATCCTCCGAAAATTCCATCCCTCCCCGTCCCCGTCCAACCCTTTCAACTCTAGCGGTTTGACGGGTTTAGGCTTTTCGACATTTGACGTCTTTGCTCTCATACTGTTGTATTGTTATGGCCACCATTTTATACCAATATAACAAAGGAAAATAGAAGACATTTTACCAATTGGAGGGCAGAGTCCATCTTCAAAAACGTCAAGTAAAAAATAGTCTGCTCTAATTGGGGTGGGCGGGGCAAAAATTGATTTTTTGTGAAGTTCCTCAGACAGGGGAAAAATCTTCTCGGAATACCATTATCGTTTTCGGACTCATTTGAAAGAGGTTTTTGACCGGGAAATTCTCTCCATCTCCGCGGAATGTTTGAGTCCCTTGACAATTCTCGATTTTCGAATCTGGACCATTCTCTCAATTTTGGGGGCGGGGTTTGCACAGCTGTTCATCTTCCATTTTTTTCCAAGACCGTGTTCCCATTCCTTTTTCTTTTTTGGTGCAGCACCCCTTTTCGCTTTTGTCCCTTTCGTCGTCCTTGTGTGTCCAGCCCCCGTCCGTCCATTCGCATGCGCCATTGCGGCTTGGGAATTTCTCGCCATTGCCGCCGCCGCCACCGCTCCCAAAAGGGGGGCTTTTGAAGGTAGCAAACGCGGGGTTGAATGAACTCTTCTCTTTGGCTTTCGCGGACTACAGTACGTTTCGGAGGCGGCGTCGGATGCTTCATTCCTTTCCTCTAGACCGAGGTGCATATTCTGTGTTTCCTGCTGCATGTCCTGTTCAATTGAGGGTAAAGGGTGCCACAAAAAGGAGGTCTTTTTCGTTGGGTTCGTTTTGACCGCCTTTGACCCCTTTCAGCGGGCGAGAATATATTGCCGACCAATTTGTTGGCCGCCTTTGCCGCAACCGTCTTTGCCGCCGCCCATTTTCCTCGACGTATTTATGCCCCTTGCGGAGAATTTGACAGACAACTGGTTTCCCCCTTCCGCAGAATTTACAGCCGTCCTTTCTCTCTCCTCGCCGGCATTTCTCTGTGGAAGGCGTTAAAAATTATCTTTTCCCCTTTTCCTCCAATTCCTCCCTGGTGGATTGGAAGCCCCGAAAATAGGTCACCCCCTCCTCCTCCTTCCTCCGCTGCAACTGCAGTAGCAGCAACAACCCACAAGTCCCACATCCCTCCCCCTCCTCCCCTTTGCAATATGACACCCTTCTTTGTTGCTTCTTCCTCCCGTCTTTTGCCCCCGTCTATCTTATTTGGGGAACACGAATCTTGTTCGTTCGTTCGTTCGGGCAGCTGCTTCTGTTACGTCGTCGTCGCTTTGCAACTGCACTTTCGCTTCTTCCCCTTTCGCTCTCCGGAATGGAAGTGACCTTGGCTGAGTTCATTGCTCATCCGAGGTTGTGGCTTGACGTACGGCAGCCAAAGCAGAGGAGAGAAGCTTCCAACGGGATAACATTTACCGATTCCGGAGTGTTTCGTTATGTAGTGAGGCTATATGTGCCCCTCCTTGTCAAAGGAAGGCTTAATTCTTTTTTAATCAGTCGTGAAACTTGGTCTTTGGTGAATCTCTTTCAGACCCTAGTTTGCATATGACAGACGAGACGCCCTCCCTTTTCTCGCCCTTCCCCTGCTGCATTGGTACAGTCAACGGTGGCCGCCGCCTCTCATACAACAGACGAGGATGACTTTTTTTCCGCCGCCGCCGCCTTCGTCGTCTTGGTAACGAGAGATGGGAATCTCATTCCGTCCACTCCTATTTCTCCACATCAGTCATCACGATAACGATCTATCTGTGGCACCTCCCTCCCTCCCTCCCTCGTTGTTGCATTTGTAACCTTGGCATATTTCCATCCCTTTCTCTCTCCTTTTTTCGCCCTGCAGATGGGTTGCATTTCCCGTTCCATTCCACCTCCTTTTTTTGTTGTGCATACCGAACCTTTCTTTTCTGTCTCCCGCCTGTCTGCATAACGTGCATATTCCCCATTCCTCCTTGCTGCTCTTTCCATGTGCGCCAGCTCACACTCGCAGCCCACATTTCAAAGGGTGCATAGTGCATAGTCAGACAAGGGAACGACGGTCGGATTTTTTTTCTGGAGGGGAGAAGCGGAACGTGTAACACACGTACGTACGATGGATGGAAAGGGATGTTGGTACTCTCGCGTGTGCACGTACAGTAGTGCTGGATGTGTGCCATGTGGGTTCGTGCGCGGATCGATACGGAATGGAGAGAGGGGAGAGAGGGAGGGAGGCAAATGCAGCTGCAGCGAGGTTTGATTAGATTGAAAAAGGTTACTCATCCCTTTCCCCAACTTGGATGAAGCGGCGCAGTGGGGGACTCGAAAATAGACGAGGGAGAAACCTTGGAATTAATTTTCCGACGATGGATGATGCATTTCCATCCTCCCCTCGTTTATCGTGATCGGCGGCCAACTGCGCTCGGTTTTAAATCGAAATCTTGAAAAAACTCTTTGAGAGAGAGAACCTTTGTTGGAAGAATTCCGAGAAGGAAAGAACTTGAAGAAAATGAAGCAATAATCGTCGTGTCTTTCTGTGGGGTCTTAATTGTTTCCCCGGCGCCTGACATAAAGCAATTTTGTCACCCGTCCCCGAATGAACAGCTTCATTTTCCCGTGCTTTCTTTTCCGTTGCATGGGAAGCGGGCAATTAAAAAATCTGTCTCTCCCCTCGTAATACTGTACAGCGTACCCCACGTCGGTTGATGGTGATGTGAGATTGTTTGGGTGCAATTAAAAAGTGCATGGGAAGGGAGAAGGGGGAGAGAGCTCATGGCATCATGCACCGCCGCCTCTTTCTCTCGTAAACTGCCGTGGGAGAGTTATTAAAACCGGAGATACTCCCGCGAAGGGAAAGCTCTGACGCTTTTTCCCTAGCCCAGACAAGGGGCGTTGTCCTCTCCGAAAAAAACAATTGTGCCCAATTCCAACCAGCCAGCGGGATGTCGTTTGCTGAGAGCGTGGTTTCGGTATATTCAGGACAGCGGCGGCAGCACGTGTCAGGGCCGTAAAAATGCTACGACCTCGCTCTACTCACGAATATGGCGAGCTGCACTGTACCACTATAGCAGTATGTTGAGCTAGCTGTAATGCTTAGAGGGGGTAAAAGGATCGCGCCTTCTCTCTCCAATCTTCCACTTCCTTCCCTACCCTCGGTTTCCCCTCCCCAAAAAAGTGTGCTATTTCCACCCCAACCCCCACCGTCCCAAACTCCCCACTTACCATGCATGCACCCTCTACTGGGGGATGTACGATGTACAAGGGACGAGGAGGAGGATTAAACCCTCCTCTCCAGAAGCCTTTGAAAGAGTATGAAAGTGATGGTGTTCCAGAAATCGATATGTGAAGAGTGATTTTTTTAAAAAATGTTCTTGGTCGAAAAGAAGCCTCCAGAAAAAGAGAGAAGAGAGGGACTGTTCTCTGAGAAAATACCTTCTAAAGTTTCTCGAG
>JAAUXV010313265.1_pt1 | contig 12888 bp, 13 predicted proteins | sample 7278181 | NCBI WGS metagenome assembly JAAUXV01 (sample SAMN14350114, study PRJNA611818) | marine sediment metagenome | isolation source: surface marine sediment (2.1m) | place: French Polynesia: Moorea | collected 2018-08
CAACTCGCAAATCGGCCCTTGCGAATTGCGAGTTGGTGCGAATCAGCAAAATAGGCTGCGAGTCTGCGAGTTCGCGAATGCGAGTTCGATTCGCACCCATCCCTAGTACAACACTGTTTAGTTAGGTGCTACTTTTGTTGTAACAACATTTGCATGTTTTTTTGCTTCTTTTCCAGATCACTTCCGTAGACAACGAGGACGAACAGCAGGACAGTCCACCATCCATGAGGACCGCCCCGGACACGGACTCCGGCATCGACCGGGGCACCGGCGCCGACAGCCGGATCAGCCAGCACTCCTCGGCCGGCGGTGTCCCCGGCGCAGCCAACCCGAAACTGTGGTCCAGCTTCAAGAAGCATGTGCGCAGGTTCGGCGGCAGCACCGGCTCCCTCTCGTCCCCCTCTCCGACGTCGGAGGAGCACCCGCCCAAGCCCGCCACCACCTCAGGAGCAGGCGTCCCGGCCAGGGCACAGTCCGGGTCGGACATCTACAGCCCGGAAGTGGCGAGGTTGGAATCCCCTCGGGAAGGCGGGTTCGGCCAGGTGGGCGGAGAAGGGAGCGGCGGCGGAAACGGGCTCCCTCAGAGCACCGCTGTGCTCAAGAAGCACATACGAGAGCTCTACGCGCAAATTTCCAAGGCCGAGTCTGACAAGCAGAAGATAGCCGACGAGGCCTACCACCGGGCCATGAAGATCAAAAGGGACGGCGAGGACAAGCTGGAAGATGCCAAAGTCGCCCAGGACCACCAAGCCAGCCTCATAGAACGGCTAAGGGTATGGGTGAAATTAATCATGTTAGTAAATTTGACCCTGGCACGCATTTCTTCTTCGCAGGACAAAGTGGTGGAATATCGCAAGGAAACTGAGACGGCCAACAAGAAGGTGGAAGAACTAACGCGCGTTGCCAACCAGGCTGAGATCCGATTCAGGGACACCAACGAGGTGCTTAGAACGCTGGAAGACAGGCTCAGGATAACAGAGGTACGAGCACAGCACGTATATACTGAAGACCCGCATGCTCCTGAATTTTATGCGCATTTCGTGACAGCGAAATCCCATCTAAACTAGGGCCCCTCCTCGCTCCCCTTTTTCCGTGACATGTTTAGAACTCACTAAGACATGACAGACGAGAGATAGGGCTTGAAGAAGAGGTCCTGTTTCGTCTTCCTATCTGCTTTCCTTGGGGCAAATGTCAGTGCTGTGGGTAAATTATCTGCACGAAATGCTGTGGGAAAAGAAAGGAAGACGGGGGAAGCAACTTTTGTTGCGCTTTTCTCCGCTTTCAAGCGGTCCTTTTGTCGGGCAGAAGTGAGACAAATGAGGGGGGAAGAGAAAAAGGAGAAAGGCCGTGTTTACACCCTCCCGTTTTCCCCCTCCTGTTGAAAGCCACAGCCAAATTGAATGTTTTATCTCCTTCCTCCTCGCTCCTTTCCATCCTTACTCGCCGCCGATGGGAAATGAGGGGCCCTCTTCTTCCCTGCTTTTATCCCTACTCACTACACGTTTCTGTGTCTTGCGGCGGTTGTAACCAACATATCGACAGTACATCGATAGCGTGCCTCGGATGAGGAACCTGGGCGAAGAAGAAAAGAAGCACAAGGACGATTTAATCACGAGAAAGGGGGGGAAGAAACACTTCCTCGTCCGCCGCTTTAACCCCCCTCTTTTGTGGGAGGCCGCATGTTGCGTCCGACCGAAAGTGTTTTATTGTGTCGGTCGGCTGTGAGTGATCGAAGAGGACAGCGTTGTCGTGTGTGGGTCGGCGGCGGAGGAGGCGGCGCCCTGTCCATTCCGACCGACCTACCCCGCATTTTCGACGCTCCCCAAGTTTGGGAACCTTTTTGGCTTTTACACCCACACCCCACACCCCTCCCCCGATAGCGGAAGGAGGAAGCAAAAGACAAGGGGGGAAGAAAAGCACCACTTTGGTCTTCTTCGCCCTTCTTCTTTTCCCGTCCATCAAGATGGGGTGCCTCTGGAGGTCGACCAGCCTTATCCTGATCACCAAGCACGTACGTATATCATGCGGTGGCATGCGCTGGCCGCAGTCGGCGGCGGTTTCCGCGGCTCGCCGGAGGTCGGTTGTCCGACAGACCTGGGGAGGGAGACTTTTTTAGCGCCAAGACTCCCGCTTCCGCTCTTACAGTACATAGGGGCGGGGTCGGAAGTAGGTCACACTACCGGGGAAAGGTGGGCGAGGGAGGAAAGGGACTTCATTCACCTGCTTTCTAATACGTTTCCCTTTCTCTTTCCCTCCCTTTCTCCTCCCACCTGGAGCGAGCGGCGGCGGCGGCGCGCTGTTTCGCTTTTACATATTTCACGTCTTGACGTCCGGTCTCTCCTTTTTCGGCAGGAGCGCCGCGCGGAGGAGGTCCGCCGCCTCCAGGTGCGCCTGAGGGAGCGGGAGGACGACGCGGCCGCTCTGAGGCACACCAACGGGGTGCTCACGGGACAGGTTAGCTACTTGTTGGCTTTGTTTTTTTTTGACATGCTGACATTTGGTTGTTTCTTTCAGCTCGAGGCTGCCGAGAGGCACAACGCTTCCCTGGCATCGGACGCCGCTCGACTCGCCTCCAACTGGGAGGGGCTCAAGAGGGAGCAGGAAAGGAAGGTAAGAAGGGGAGGAAGACATGCGTAATATGAAATGATGATGTCGACCGAGGGAGATTTATTGCGCTAATATCCGTCCCGCGTTCCGGCTTTCTCATTTCGCCCTTTTCTTGCTTGCCCCGTCTTTTTGCGTGCGCGCGAAAGTACTTTTTGTTTTGCTTTTAGTGCCTTTGGCAGGGGAAAAAAGTTTGGAATAGGGTGGCGCAGGAAGATTTTTTTATCGGGGAAAAACTTTCGTTCGGTTTTTCAATCATGTTTTTGCAGGCTCAGCACGAGGAGCAGGTCCGGGAGCTTAAGGCCGGGACGGACGCCCGCAAGATCGGCCGCCTCTGCCAGCAGCTCGCCTCCTGCAAGAGGCAGTTCCAGGATGTCAAGATGACGACCGAGAAGGAGCTGCTCACGCTCAAAAGTAAGTGAATAGGCTATATGAGAGGGTCTTTTTGTTCTCTCTCTTTTTTGCATTCTGTCTCGTTTTAATTTCCGGATCAAATGACTGTAAAACGACAACAAAAAGTGGAGTTACCGCTCGCCTGGATTTTTTTGCCCAGCTTTCTTGTCTATTCACATGACAATGTGATTACGGGGGAGAGGGATTTTACAAGGCCCTCGTCCGTGCCTTCCGTGTCCTCTTTCCTCCTCCCACTTTTTCCGTCGAGAGTCCCTTCCTCCCCGAATCAGTCTCATTGTTGGCCTCTCTGAAGATGGACAACACGTTCAAGAGCTCCTCCGGGGCGATGGAGACCTCCACCAGGAGTGATACCTCCGAAGGAATAGGTGGACGAATCCCCGTTTAGTTTCTCCCAATTTTCGTTCCATATATTGATGCAATGCCTGAGTTTTACCCGTTTCAAATTTTGTTTCATTTCCCTCCTCAGACGACCTTGCCCTCTCCAGCCGCACCATCACCTCGGCCTGCCTCAACGTGTACACCCGATCTGGAGTGGTCGAGGCGCAGGGGAAGGAGGTCCACCTCGGGACGCAAAAGGAGCTGCACGCCCAGGTCAGGGTTGGATTTTGTTTGCTCAAGGCTTATCATATGGGAAATCTCGTTTTTTTGCTCCCAGCTTGAGCGCGTCCGCCTGGAGAAGGACCTCGCTGAGAGGAGCGCCCGTCGCCTGGAGGAGAGGAACGAGAATCTGAAGAGGGCTGCGGAGGAGGCGGGGGCGGGGCTGAGGGAGGCGCTGCACCAGAAGGAGATCCTGGAGGCGGACGTGGAGAGGCTCAGGAGAACGGTGAAAGACTTTGATTTTTGTATCTTTTTCGAGATTTCTCTCAATGCTTTTTCTCCGCGACAGACCGAGGAGAGCTCTCACACAGCCCAGCACAGCCGCCTGCTGGAGGTGCACAACCAGCAGCTCCAGACATCGCTCTTCGACATCGCCCAGATCGTGCTAGACGATGCGGACAGGGAAGGAGGAGGTGGAGGAGGAGGAGACGTCCTGGAGGAGCTCAACAACCTCAGCATAATCACCAACGCGACCACCAACGCCAACTCGAGCAAGCCCCTGGCCCGGGCATCCAGCACTCCGGCGGTGGACCACGCGAGCACTCCCATTCGCGGGAGGGGGAGGGCGATGTCATCCTTCGCATCGCCAGGAGACATCAGGTAAGTCAATTTTATAAAAACTTCTTTCAGAGGAGGGAGTCATGAGTTGTTGTTCTTCCTTTGTTCCAGGCCTCCCCGCCCCTCTTCCGTGTCCCGCCGCACCCGCTCCGCCTCCCCGGCGGTGATGGAGTCCACGCTGACGGCGGTGCAGGCGGCGCTCAACCGGAGGCAGCTCCAGGTGCACGGGCTGAGGGCCAAGCTGGCAAACTCGGAGCAGGCGTCGGAGCACGCCAGGAAGACCGCCAGGGCCAAGGCGGAGGCGCTGGACGCGGCAGAGAGGAGGCTGGAGGCGGAGAGGTCGGCGGCGGACGCGCTCAGAGTCAGGTAAAAGATGCTGGACGGAGAGAGTTTAAAGATTTAAGAAAACATTTTTTCTTTCTGCAGACTGGAGGAAGCCACTCGCCAAGGGGCCTCCGCGGCGGAGAGGGCGGAAAAGGAGAGCGCCGAGCGAAAGACCTCCGAGCGAGCCCGGCAGGCGCTGAGGGAGGAGGTGGAGGGGCTAACGCAGGAGAACGCCCTGCTCAACGAGGCCTTGGACCGGAGCGTCAAGGAGTCTCGCGGGGCGAGGGGAGCAAGGGAGCAGGTCGAAGAGAGAGCAAAGGTGCTCAGACAGGAGATGGAGGAGAGGAAGACCCTGGTGGGGAAGCTCGAGCAGGTGGGCAGCCAGCTCAGGCAGGACCTCCTGTCCGTCAGGGAGAGGCTCGCAGAGTCGCAGAAGGAGATCGAAAAGCTGAGGAAGGAGAAGGCGGAGGTGGAGGAGACGGCCGAGAAGAGCGACAACAAGGTGGCTGAGTTGGAAGGAGAGCTGTCCAAGGCCTCCAAGAGGGGCAGGGCGCTTTCCGAGAGGGCGGAGGAGCTTGAGGCGGCCAGGGCAAAGTTCGAGCGTGCGGCGGCTGAGTTGGACGAACAGGTGTCGAGGCTGGGAGAGGACAAGGTTGGGCTGAGGGCAGAGCTGGCAGAGAAGAGGTCTGAGGCGGAGGTCCTGGGGGAGGAGCTCAAAACCAGCAAGGAGAGGGTGGAGCAGCTGCAGGCGGAGAAGAAGGCCGAAGCAGACAGGGCAAAGGCGGAGACGGAAAAGAACCACAAGGTACGTCGCTTTCGTGTACATGGTTCATACAGGAATACATATTCTAAATGACAAATTGGCAACGCCTTTTTTCAGCTGGAGGTTGACCTGCAGAACTCCGCCAAGCACTCCCTGGACCTGGAGAACCAGCTGACGGCGCTGACGCTGCAGAAGGACGCCCTCCAGGACGAGTGCGAGCACGTCCGCGCAGAGATGGAGGAGCTCCGCTCGCAGCTGGACCGGGTGTACGAGGAGAACGCCGGGCTGAGCAGGCAGAGGGCCGAGCTGGAGGTGCGCCTGGAGGGGCTGGAGAGGGAGGCGGCGGAGGCGGTCGAGAGGTGCGAGGCGCTCAGGGCCGAGAGGGCGGAGCAGGAGGGGGTCATAGAGGAGATGCAGATGGAAATAAGTAAGTCGAATATTCTTGGAAATTGTATAGGTAGGCTTGCTTTTAAAAAAGTATACCTTGCAGATGAATCGGAGAAGGAGAAGAAGCAGCTCCGTACGGAGAAGGAGGATCTTTCCACCCGCAACGAGACCCTGAAGAAGGAGCTGAAGCACCTCAAGGACGAGCTGAACGAGAGCATCGCCAGCTCCGACCTGCTGAGCCGGAGAAAGGAGGAGGCTCTGGACGACGCCAGGCAGAGGTACGAGAAGCAGATGTCCCGCCTGAGAAAGTCTGTGGGCGAGGTGGACGAGAAGAGGGCCAAGGAGGTGGAGGAGTTGCGTAGAACGATGGAGAGGGCGCACTCGGCCGAGGAGACGGCGCTGAGGTCCAGAATGGAGGAAGAGGCCGCTCAGGCGGAGGCCGATAGGGCGGACCTGGCGGCGCAGCTCGACAAGCTTAGGGAGCAGCACGAGGAGGAGCTGGCGCTGGCGGAGGCGCAGAGGCAGCAGGCCTTGTCGCTCGGCCAGCAGGAGCAACAAGCTCTCAAGGAGAGGATGGAGGAGATGGCAAAGTGAGTCGTCATCTGCACCTATGCTGAGAGCCTTCTTTTAAACTCTTTTTGTTCTTTTAGGTCCTTGGAGGAAAGTCAAGCCGAGAGCGAGAAGTTCCGTCGCGACGCGGCTTCCAAGGCTGAGAGGGACCGTAGCCAGATCTCCGCCCTTCAGTCCGAGTCTGCCAGGCTTCGCTCTCAGCTGGAGGACCACTCCGCCAAGCTGGACGGGGAGAAGGGCGCGCTGGAGGAGAAGTACTCCCGCGAGAAGCGCTCCAGGTCCGAGCTGGAGGACCAGTTGCAGGGCCAGAGGACGGCCATCAAGTTCGCCAACGAGAAGATCGACGGGCTGGTGGAGGAGCTGGAGGAGACGAGACGGAGGCTGGTGGCCAGCGAGGAGGGGAGGACGGGGTCTAGGGAGGAGGCGACGGCGGCCGAGCGGGCGCTGGCAGAGTCGAGGGCCGGGGAGGAGGCGCTGCGGAGGGAGAGGAAGGAGCTGCAGGAGGAGGTGAGGGCGAGGGAGGGGAGGCTGGAGGAGCTGGGCAGGAAGGCCAGGGAGCTGGAGGCGGCGCTGGCGGAGCACGAGAACAGGGAGTCGGAGCTGAGGAGGGAGCTGGCCGAGTCGCTGGCCTCGCTGAGCCACTCGCGGGAGAGCGCCCGAGACCTGGAGGGGCGCGCGGGAGACATGGCCTACAAGGTGAGGGAGCTGGAGGAGCGCCGGAGGGAGCTGGAGGCTGAGACTGAGGCGGCCAGGGGGAGGGCCACTGGGGAGGAGGAGCAGAGGGAGGCGGAGAGGAGGGAGGCGCAGGGGCTCAGGCTGAGGGTCACAGAACTGGAGAGCGTGAGGGTGGGGCTGGAGAAGGACCTGAGGGTGCTGCGGTCGCTCATGTCCGGAGAGGAGCAGCAGGCGGAGAGAAAAGTGGCCACTCTGACCGAGGTGAGTTCAACGCAAGCAGAACTTTTGTTTCCCTTGCCCCGCTTCTACGAAGGAAATCGCTTCCATTTCAGGCCCTTGAGGACCTCCGCCTCCGCGAGCGCCGTCTGGAGGAACAGCGCCACTCGCTTGAGCTGCAGCTCTCGTCCTCCAGACAGGAGGTCAAGGACCTCACGGTCCGCCTCACAGGATACGAGGGGAGAGTGACGGAGCTGAGGACCTCGGTCACGCGATCCGAGTCCGCCAAGAGAGACCTGGAGGGGAAGCTGTCCACGGTGTGCGGCATCCTGCGGGAGGTGAGGGCGGCCTCCACGGCGGCCACCGTCTCCCCGCGGCCGCCCACGCCGACGAGGGCCAGGAGGACGGCGTCGCCCTACACGAGGGCAGGACTCGGCCTAGGCGGATCCTATCTGGACGCCACCGGAGGAAGCGGAGGAGGGGCTGGAATGGCCTCCGACGCTGCCGCGCTGGCCAGGGACCTCGACTTGGACTCGGTCCGCGGTGACATGAAGGACGTGGTCACAAAGCTGGGAATGGCAGAGAAAGAAAAGTAAGGATTGCGAATTGATAAGAATAATTTGTTGTGCAATGACGACATTTTCCCTCCTGATATTCTCCAGGGAAGAGGTGAACCTGGAGTTGGCCAACCTGAAGAGGCAGAAGGAGGAGCTGATGCTGACCAACGTCCAGCTTGAGCAGAGCCTGCAGAGGCAGCGAGAGAAGATGATGGGGACAGAGGAGCAGCTCAGGAACCTCGAGCAGAAGGTCTCCATCAGCGATATCAACGTCGCTAACCAGGTACTTTTGAAATGTATGCCAAGCTGGACTGAATTTCCCGTATTGATTACACATGTGTCAACTTCCTTTGTATTTTTTGCTTGAATGGGCCCTTTTGTTGAGCCCTCCATTGAATGCCGTTGAGGGGCCATCAGTCAAGCTGTACCGGTATGCACAGTCCCCACTCTAAGCACACATTTTCCCATTCCTGATTTCAATCTTCTTTCACGAGAGTTTTGTCGATCCCCAAAGGATGAGGAGCTGCTCCGGCGCGAGCGCGAACTGCGCGACCTCTCCGCCAAGCTCGAGTCGACGCACGAGCAGCTGGACGATTTCAAGCGCCGCCGCACGGCCACGGCCGAGGAGGTCCAGCTCTACAAGGAGAAGGAGGCCAGGTGGGAAGGAGACAGGAGGGCGCTGCAGGTGAGGATCCTAGGATGATTTTTGCTTGTTTCGAGGCAAATCATCGTTGTTATTTTTTGTGCAGGAGGCCCTGTCCGACGCCGAGAGCCAGCTTGCGCGCATGGAGGTGGGCCGCCGAGGCCTGGAAGGCGACCAGCAGAGGCTGCACGGCGCCCTGGAGGACAAGGAGTCCGAGGCCCGTGCGCTGAGGGCCAAGTGCGACTCGCTGACTAGGGGGGTGGCCGCGCTGGAGGACAAGTGCTCTGGGCTGGCGGCCACCGTCGACGGGCTGAACTCTCAGCTGGAGAGGAGCGCTCAGAACGAGGGGGAGCTCCAAGTAGTATTTCAATGTGTAAAAAGAAACTATAGTATCTTTTAATTGTGCATTCTATTCTAGGTGAGGATCGAGGAGCTGAGCCGCAGCCTGGCGGCCACCAGCTCCAGCTCCAGCAGCGTCCACGAGCAGCTGACGCAGCTGCAGAGGTCCCTGAGCGCCGCGGAGGCCGAGAAGGAGCTCCTGTCCGACCGCCTGGACACCGCCCGCCAGCAGACCTCGGAGCTGAAGCGCGCCCAGGAGGCGATGGAGGCCAGGGCCGAACAGATGCAGTCTGAGCTGCAGAGGTCCGAGTCTAGGGCGAACCAGCTGGAGCTGCAGCTGCGGGCCTCCAAGGCGCACCTGGAGGAGTCCGCCGCGGCGGGGGGGGCGGGGGACAACTACCTGAGGGAGGAGCTTAGCAGGATGCGGAGGGAGGCGACGACGGCGCAGGATAAGATAAAGGAGCTGCGCAAGACGGTCTCATTCCTGGAGGCAGAGAAGTCCGACATGGAGAGGAGGACGCCGATGAGGTCTCCATACGTCGTAGCCGCGTCGCCGCATCAGCATCAGGACCAGCCGGACATGGGCGCTGGAGGAGGAGGAGGAGGAAGCGGAAGGACAAGCAGAGCTCAGATCCCGCTCCTCTCTTCGTCCTCCGGAGGACGCCACCACCAGCACCAGCACCACCGGGAAGAGGGGTCGGTCAAGCTCAAGATCCTGGAACAGGAAAACGAGAGGCTGCTAAAGAAGATCCGCGGCCTGGAGCAGCAGCTGCAGGAGCTCGAGCGGTCTCACGGGGAGAGGATCCAGGAGCTGCTGAAGGAGAGGCGCAAGGAGAGGGAGAGAGAGGGCGCCAGGCAAAAGGAGGCTCTCAGACACGTGGAGGGATCGCTATCAGCCAGGGAGAAGATATACAAGGACCGGATCAAGGCTCTGGAAGGACAGGTGGACCAGCTCAAGGAACAGGTGGCCAAGGAGCTCAGGAGGAGACAGGTCTTCATAGCAAGTAAGTTTCGCCACACTATATTGCTGGATGAAGAACTTGTTTTAAATTTACATTTTTCAGGCACCACTGGCATCAGCAGCGAGATGTCCGAGCTCCGCCAGAACCTCGACGCGTCCCTCCTGACCGTGTCCACCAGCCCCAAGTCCCGTCTGGACCCCGCCCTGCTTGACAGAGAGAGCGAGAGGCTGAGCGGGGCGGCAGAGAGGTACGCCAGGGATAGGAGGACTCCCTCGGGCGGCGGCGGCGGCGGCGGCGGGGGTGGAAGGAGGACACCATCCGCCTCCTCCAGGTTGCTGCTGGCCTCGACTTCCACGCCCGTTGTGGTATCCCACGGGACGTCGCTGAGGGGATCGGCCTCCGTTGAGAACCTTCACGTCAGGACCACCACAGCCGCCAGCGGGAGCAGGGGCAGCAGCGGCGGAGGCACCGGAAGCGCTTCCAGCCGCAGCAGGGTGGCAGCGTCAGACGTCGGCGCCAGGAGGAACCTATCCTTCGACAGGGACGCCTGAAAAGAAAAACCAATTACCAATTACAGTCATAGAAGATGACCGCTGAAATACTCGCCAACTCTTTTTCTCGTCCATTGACGCATCTAGTCCGTCCGTGTTCACAGACTGTGCAGTAACATACATGTACACTTGCATCGTACTTTCGTACCCGCATTTGCCTAATGCCTACCTGCAACGTACGCAGGAAAACTGGATGTTCAGTTGCATTTCAGAGCACAAAGAAGAAAGCAGACATATCGTAAGGAAGAAATCTAAAATACTCTAGCTTTTTGGCCTATACCTATCGACATTCTCGCTTGTTCGTATCCTCCATACTTATGGAAAAGAAGGTCTCATATTCATTTGTAACTTTGCTTACTACCGTATCGTCTTTGAGCATGTTTAGCCTCAAACCGTGAATATAGCACAAGCCACGGTCGAGAAAAAAACCTGTTAGCGTTCATTTCGTACAGTACGCATGACCAAGTACTTGTTTTTTATTTCATTCCTATCTTGTGTTTATTCTGGGCACTAACGAGATTCGCGGCCATTCATGACAAGAATATTCTTACTTGGTCATATTTTCTTTTGACGAAATTACGCGCATGATGCTTTGAACATGTAGAAAGATTTTTTTTCTTCCTCCCACATCCCTGGCCATCCGCAATATCTTTCGTGGAGAGTTCCATCCTTTGCTGTTCGCGAAGGTCGGCTTTAGCCAAGTTCTAATAATGTTTCTCGAATTGGAAAAGAGCCATCAAGAAAGAAAGTTGTACATATACTCCACCAAAAGAAAACGGTATTTCCTCCTGTGCATAGGGAGGGAGCCCTGTATGCCTCATGCGAGAAGGGTGACTACGCGCGACGTGATGTTCATACACGGCAAGTAGTGTAGCGATCGTGCAAGAGGAGGAGAGACTCTTTTTCTCTCCCGCTTTCTTCCTCCTTTGGCCCCTTACTCTCGGCTTTCTCTCTCTCTCTTTTCCCTGGAACAAACAACCTCCCTCCTCCTCCTCCTTCTGTCTCTTTCCCTTCCGCCCCACCAATTCATCCTCCATAGGAAAGAGGGATCGAGCAGCAACAGTGAGTTTCTGGCGGAGAAGAGGGAGCACAAACTGGACGCGGACGACGGAGGGCGGACAAAAGTGCTGATCGATGACCGGGCTGGTCAAATGCAAAAAGGATGCTGGAATTGGCTTTAAACGTTTCTTCAAATATTGAAGAACTATCATGTACCATGCACTACTTTGAAGAAAACTTTTTTGTCCAATTTCGAGTCAATAGTTTATAGCAGACAAATTTAGAAAGCCCTGCTCCCTTGTGGGCATACACATTCTACATATCCGCTGCTCATTTCATCCTGAAAAGTGCCTGAAAGCTAATTCACCTGACTATTTCAAACTCGTCCCTCCCTCCTTCGAGCAAAAATAGTTTTCCTTTCCCCCCTCCCCCCTCCGTTTTTTGGGGTACCTTGCCGCGGCACCCCCTCCCTCCCAACTCCCCCTGCTACCTCTCCCTCGCCGGCCGCGACGACGTTCTCCAGCTCTACCTCCTTCTCCTTGGCTACCACCCCCTCCTCCTCTCGCCTGTAGCATCTGAGAGGCTTCCCTCCCTGGCTTTTCACTCCTCCTCCTCTTCTCTGGTTTCCCTCCACCTCACCTCCCTTGAGCTTTCCGCTGCTGTTGGAGGAGGAGGAGGAGAAACACACGGTTGACGTGAGGGGAGGGGGAAGGAGGGGGCAAAGGCTGAGCAAACGCTGGGAGGAAGGGGGAAGGGGAAGAGGCGAAAGGTGCAGAAAGAGAAAGAGGATGGTTGACTAAGCGAGAGAAAAGAGAGGGGAAAGCGAGGGGAGGGGGATCCTCCTCCTCCTCCTCTCTTCCTGGATGGCGACCGACCACCGAGCACAGCTCACCCCTCCTCTCTTCTTAGTCAGCATCTCTCCCTCTCTATCCTCCTCTTCCTCTCCGGACTCTACTACTACTACACAGTACTACTATTGAATTGCCGCTGCCTTGGCTCCATGCACCGGGGGGCGCTTCGGTCTGGTATACCTTCTCCTCTCTCTCCTCACACCGTTTCAGCCCCGGCTTCGAAGCTCCCTTCGGAGAGGAGAAGGGGGGGATAGGGAGGCATGAAACCTTTTCCAGACCAAGAAGGCAGAGAAAGAGAGAGAGAGAGAGAGAGAGAGAGAGAGAGAGAGAGCTCGCGATGGATGAGCCAACAGCAGTTTCCGCGGTACAGCAGCCGGCGCCTCCTCCTCCCCTCCACATCCTCGTCTCAAAGCGAGGCTGCGGCGGCCCCCCCCCTTCTCTCACTCCAGGACTAACCTTCTTTCTCCTTCTCTCTCTCTCTTTCTTTCGCGTCGCCGCCTTTCGATAGCAACACCCTCTCCTCTTCCCCCCTCCGCCTCATCCTCCATCCCTTTTGGTCTTCTCCAGCTCAAGGGAAGTAAGAAGTCGGCGCCCTCCGCTCCGCTGCAGAGCGAGGGGGCGAACGGACGGAAGCCGCCGCCGCCCGCGTGGGATGGGGGAGAGGGAGGAGAAGGTCTGAAGGTGGTGGTGGACAGAGAAGGAGAGAGAGAGAGTGAGTAGAAACACAACCCAGAGGCGGGCCGGAGACGACGCTGACTGCATCACGCACACATACACACACACTGGCTGCATCCTCCTCACCCCTTACTCCTCCTCCTCCTTTCCTCGTAACACGGCCACCTCCCGCTTCAGTCAGATCCCCCTCCAGTAGAAGTAAG
>JAAUXV010087731.1_pt1 | contig 12883 bp, 8 predicted proteins | sample 7278181 | NCBI WGS metagenome assembly JAAUXV01 (sample SAMN14350114, study PRJNA611818) | marine sediment metagenome | isolation source: surface marine sediment (2.1m) | place: French Polynesia: Moorea | collected 2018-08
CCAAAGACCTCTGTTGGCTGGCCCTGAACGGCCCCGCCACCTTCGCTCAGCTGGATGAGGCCAGGAGGGAGCAGGAACAAGATATCCAGTACGTCCTCTTCCTGGGCCTGGTCGTCCTCGGCGCCTTGGCCGTCTTCGCCGCGGCCGCGTTCCTTAATTCCAAGCTAGAGAAACGGGAGCGGAAAAGGATAAATCGAGAGATGATCGAAGCCAACAGTAAGAAATCTCCCGAGGCTTCGCAGGCGACATTTACAACGTCTGATCTGCTGAAGGCGAACTCTGTATGAAATGTAATTGTATGATGAGCATGCGTTGAAATTGGAACAAGAACAAAGAAACAAACGAGAACAGAAACAAAACAGAAGTAAAAGTTATGTACACTGTAGTGCATATCGTATTGGCACATACCAACAAACGCCAATGTCAAAATTAAAAGGATTTGCTGCTTTACCACAATACAGTACAGCAATTTTTACACCACGAGGAAAGCGGAAACGGAAATGCAAAACAACAGCCGATCTTGCCCTTAGGGGAAGAGCAAAACAAAAAAAAGGAGGGGTCAACAGCTACCACAGCGCTTTGGCGTATCCATCAACGACCGAGTCAGTTTAAGTTCTGATATCGCATCGATAGGTGCAACCCTTCTTCCTGTTGTTCCTTGTTTTGCTGCCGAGACAACAATGCTGTTTCGGCTCCTGCTCCTGCTCGTGTTCTGGGCGGCCTCGGCGGCCTTCTTGGCGCAGTGCCTAACGCGGCTTCTCGTGGAGGAGCGCGAGGGCTCCGACGCCGCCGCGAGGCGGTACTTCGAGTTCGTCTACTCCCCCCGCCGCCGCCCCGGCGGCCCGCGCTCCTCCCTAGGCGTGTACCGCTTCTCAGACATCCCCCTGCGGACGGCGGGCGGGCGGTGGGTGGGCATCCTCCTCCCCGGGGGCAGGAGCTACCTCGGCCTGTACCGAGACGAGGAAGGCGGGGAAGTATCCTTCTTGGCCATGGGAGAACGTTACTTCCTGAGTTGCGCGATGGACGCCCAGTGGGTGTGCCCGCTGGGGAAGGCCCTGCACGTGGGGGAGGATGTGAGGCCGTTCAGGTCGTTCAGGAAGGGAGAGCTGGAGGGTAGGACCAAGGAGGACTATTGCCTCTTCGCGCTGTGGAGGTAATAAAGAATTTAAAATAAAAAAGTAGTTAACCAATTTCCCCTTCTTTCTTTCTTCCTGGCAGCAAGCAATACTTTGCTGCGGGCGTCTTCTGCGCGGTGGGGGAGACCCACGCCCCTGCTACGGAGGCGGCGGCGGCGGCGGCGGCGGAGTCTCCGCTGGAGGAGGTCTCCCTCCTGGCGGCCAGGGAGGCGAGGTGGATGCACAGGGTAGCCCTCCTCCTCTGGCTCGCCGTGCCCGACAACCTGGGCGGGGTCCTCTCCGCCTCCACCCTGACTCGCTGGACGACGCCCAAGGTGGACTGGGAGAGGGTGAGCGAGAACCTCGATCGCAATCGCAGGAGGAGGAGGAAGGGATGGGAGGAGAACGAGGAGATGGACACGGAGATACCGCCGCTCGTGGATTGAAAGACAGGGGGACGCTTCTTCCAGTTTACTCCAATCGCCCACAAACTTGTGTTCGATGCATGAAATGAATTTCTTCCTGTGCTTGATAATGCGCAATTGCGCACATCATATTTCCTTTCACCATAAGACAAAGATTTTTGCCGTTTATTCATAACACATGTGGATATCCATTCTTCAGAGTTACAAAAAAGTGCATTACAACGTAAGAGTTTGAAAAAAAATTCTCTTGTCTTTTCATCAGGAATTTTCATGTGTCGAGGTAAAAATCATTTTTCCACCTGGTTTCTCCTATTTGCCATTTCAAATATAAATATCATGACAGATATTATTCCACATGTTCCACCAAACGCAAACACGAGCAAGAAATTATTAAAAACCTGCAGAATTTTGCAAATAAAAAGCATTGCAGTAGTAGCAGATAATTTCTGTTTAATAGAAATAAATATAATCATACCAGTTTCACATCTTCTGGCGAAGTAAAAAGTTTTACACCACTAAAGGGATCAAACATGCTGAACACACCAAATGTCAAGCCACCGTCAAACATTCTACAAAACAAAACTTTATTTCAAATAAACTAAAAACTCTCTAAATGTACCTGTGGGAAACTACTTGAAACATTGCCGCCCTAGGGTCAAACTTTTGAAAGAAGAATGAGATGTATACCCAGGTTCTGAAATTTTTCCAAAGCAGTAGTCAGATAGTATTTTTGTTCACACTTAACTTTGAATACCTAGCGTCTCTTATTTCTACTCCAGAAACACCTTTTCCAGATCTTATGTTTTTTGCAGCAACTACAAGGGCAGATGTCGCTGTACCAAATATAGCTCCTCCTTGTCTATAAAATTCTCTATCGACATACGAAACAGATTCTGGGTTCCTGCAAGTAGGAAAGAGTATTATAACAAATGTCCCCTTTGAGTTCAAAGCATGTATGGGCGAGGCAAAGGGTTTTTTTTGCTCTACAAGCGACACAGGCAGAAAAATCCTCCCGGAAACATTTAGAAAAAAACCTCCGATATGTAACCGTTAAGTTACATTTCTTACGCTGACTCTATAGGATAGGCAGTTTTGTATTTTTCAGCCTAGAAGAAAAGAGAAAAGTGTCTCATATACCGAATTATCCACGGAAACCGTATACACAAAAAACCAATACTACACTCGATGTTTCTTTTTTAAAAAGTTTCTTATGCATTGGTCTTTGGTATTGTACAAAGGAATGGAAAAGGTATGGGGTTGCTTTTATCTAGCAATTTCTTTTAGTGGCGTTTTTTTTTGCTAAAGTATAACAAGAACGGTTCATTGACCTGCGGCATTGACAAGATTTATAAAATAGAATCAAGAAAATCTTTTTAAAAATGCTTTAGGGAGCAAGAAATCACTCATTTGAAAATTGAAAGATCCCACCCCTAAGAGAACTCTGGTCATAGCGCAAGATATTCCAATCAATCTTGATGGATCCCACCCCGAAGAAAAATCTGGTCAGGGAGCGCCTTTGCCTCGAGCAAACGAGTACCCCCCCCACAAGAACAACAACTCTCACAGTTCTAGGACCTGACGGCTTCGCCGCAGGTAAAAAGGAACAGTTCAAACTCACGAGGGGAAAAATAATGTACTGTATACAAAATTCGCTTTTCGAGACTTGCCTGCTCAACTATGTGCTTAGTTGTTGGTGATAGATCACGAAAAAGGTCAAGCTGGTCATAAAGACTTTGTCCCATATGAAATTTAGCCCCTTTTTCTACCAAGGCTTCCAGTGATCCGTACAGTGTCTCGTAGTTTGGGGTAATAAGACTGAAAAGCTTGTGTCATGAACTGAGATAGTCTACTAACACTAATGTAGTACCTTGCTCTTAGAAGACTTTGAAAGGATATGATAAGCAAATAAGATACTACCACCCACAAGATTCTGAGCCAGTTGGCTGAAATACCTCCAAACCTAACCTTGGGACATTTCAAATGGAACTCCTGAAACACAATGCCAATGTTCATTTCAAAGATATGGAAGCAAAATTCCTGAAACAATTATGCAATAAAAATGTTTTTTAAGTAAAAAGAGTTACTGTATGGCCAAGCTCAGAGTTTCCTAGGATACTAGTGGTACAAGCTGCTGCCGAAACTGCAAGAAAAGTGGCAACCAAGAACAGCCATGTGTGCAAGTCAAAAGTTTTAAGAAGGCTTAGGGTTTGTGGTAGCTTCCTAGGATTTCTCTCAGCAAGTATATATGCTTCAGCATGTAACCAGTGAGATCTTTCCCCTCCAAATGAGGGTGATCCGCTTGGAAACCAGGTTGCAAAGTCAGATTCCCCCGTGAGAACCTATTTGCAGCAGACAAAAAAATGCCCAAGCAAAAAAAGACCTAGGATTTTGTTCAGTTTTTACCTTTCCATAAGCGCCTCCTACTGAGCCATTATTGAGGGTGTAAGTGCTCCCATCATAGGTGATATTGTAGCTAAAGCCAAATTTCCACGACAGTGCATCTAAAATGTGAAAGATCATCCCTCCTGTCAATTCACCAGAAGATGTAGCAATGGCATGAGGAAAAATGCTGTTGCACTGGACAGACAATGATTTCCCATACAATGGGTGACGGCCATGATTACAAATCCTGAGCAGATTTCTTGTTCGGTCCAAATTTATGCAAAATAGTGTATTAGTACCTTTCAAACGTCATCCCTGTCGTTCCAAATATTTTTATCCAGTTCTTATTGACAAATGCATTTGTGAAAATGGACATATTCTTGTGACACTTGACATGCAACAAAGTCACTTTGTTTTTTGTTTCTAGCACAGCTATAGGGTGATGCTTGTTGTTCAAAGAAACATCAAAATCTGAAGTAGAATGGTTGACACTGTTTGCTATGGCAAACATCACCCTATTGTGTGTTTTCAACAATATCTCTTGAAGAAAATCAATCTAAAAAGACTTTATCAGAATGCATGGTGACAATGTCAAAAAACTTGTACTTTGTGTGTATAGGAAATGCCTATGTAACAAGTCCTTAAAGGGGCTAATTCTTGATTTATAGTAGAAAGGCTTGAAAGGGTCATGGACTGTGTGTCTTGGGTCAAAAAAGTAGACTTATCTGTATAATGGTTATATGCACTTTGCAGACTCTGCAAGAAATTTTTCATAAAATGAACAGAAATATCAGTTTCAGAACTTATTGCTTCGCAATTTAATTTGTTTTATATCCAATGGGCTCTGAATACCTGAATGAATTGTGACGACATATCTAGCAGCAAAACTGTGCATTTCTTTTTCAGGAGAGGTTCAAGCACTTTGGCTTGCACCATCAGGGAGCTGGCCAGAGTTGACATCATGGTCAGAAATAAAATGACAGTTCCAGTTTTTCCTTTCATAACTTAAATAGTATATTTACTGTATATGGGGTATAGATTTAAGAATTTATTCAAGCTTTTGCATTGTTTCCTTAAATGTTGGTGCACTTTTTTCCTTCGACTTCTTCTTAAGCTAAGCAAAGAGCGTATGGGATTTGAAGGTTTTCCACACTGCCATGGGTCACAAATAGACCAGAGTGCTTTACAATTACGATTTACAAAAGCACCAAAGAACTGTAAATTTCCCCCCAAAATTGCGGGCGATGTCTTGTATGGCAAATTTGGCATGAAAAGGGTACCTTATTTCTACCGATCTCAATTCTCTCCCCTGTGGAATACACACACAAAGTCTGTACTTGAATACACCATAATAAGACCGTCCAAAAAGTCAATTGGAAGATTATGGTCAAATATTCACATACCCCATGTCGTCCCTGAAATCAGGTGGACTAAGCAAACTGGTACTTTTAAAAAGATTAGAATCGACTCGTTAGCTTCGCTGGGACATGGGAAAACTTTTTCCACTTAAGGGTCATTAAGTGTATTTATTTTTTGTGAGGTAAATTTTTTTACTTCCACACTTCGAATATCCATGCAACGGCTCTTATTTTTTGTTCAAAAGTACAATATTCTCTTGGGAAAACAAATGGCGAACTTTATACTTTACAGTAGGCCTTTTCTCCAGTGCTTTAGAATTGGAGGATCTTGTACTCTTTAAGGGAAAAAAATCAATTCGATTTTGACTCCGGAACAACCAGATGCGGTTTTTTTTTATTTTCTAGTGAGACTAAGGCGCCATTCATGGTCCCTGGCGGTTTTTTTGCTCCGTTTTTCGCACCTCCAACCGGAAGTCGGGATGAATGTCGTCGACGGGAAAAGAAAGAAAATCGGGCGAGTTCGTCGAGATTTATCTCTGTCGACCACCAGTCGCTGTTCCTCGTACCCATCGAAAAGACCGTGCCGTTAGATAAATTCTCACTTAAGGTACAAAATTTCGAGGCCCACAAAGATGGAGCTCACTTTTCTTGGCCTCCTCCTCCCGCTCCCGCTCCTCCTCCTCCCCCTTGCCTCCGCGGGGGAGAACGGAGGCGGCGGCGGCAAGAACGCCACAGTTCGAGAGGAGGTGCAGGGCTCGACCCACTTCTGGCACGTGGGCACCGTGCCCAACCTCCCCAACGTGGGCCAGGTCAAGATCTACAAGTTCTCCGCCCTCCCCGTCCTCACTCCAGACGGGCGTTGGTTCGGAATCGACGCGTCAGAGAAGGAGTACCTCGGAGTGTCGACGGACAGGAGGAAGGCCTCCTACTTCTTCGCCCTGAGCGCGGACGAGTTCGGAAGGAAGTGCGCGGGAATGGGAGCAGGGCAGGTGTCCTGCCCTGGCCTGAGGACCCTGGCCCTGGCGTCCTGGCGCAGGGGCGGCGCCAGCTCAGGCCGCTGCGTGCACGCCCTGTGGCGCGGATGGGAGGCCGCTGCCAGGTCACACTGCCGAGTCGCAGAGTTCCAAGAGACTGACGGAGTCATTCAACTGAGCGGAGACCGCTTCGCCTACTTCTCCCACCGAGAGGACAGGGGCTCGGTCGACTTCAGCTGCACCGGGGACGAGTTCAAGACGCTCAACCCCGGAATCTACTCCCTGAGGCTCCCCCGCTACTGCGACTCCATCACCCCTGGGGGAGTCATCATCGTCCGCTCCGACAATGACGACTCTGGCGAGTACTACAGCCACCCTCCCATCGCGAGCCTGGCCCGCCTGACCAATGCCACCGAGGAGGAGCTCGGGAGGATCGAGGAGAAGGGGGCCGTCACCTTCGAGCAGCATGAAGAAGACGAAGAGGAGGAGGAAATGGAGGAGATCGTCGAAGAGGAGGATAAAAAGCCGGAAGCAGCCTCGCTCCAGGATGGAGACTTGCTTCTCTACGGCGGCCTCGCTCTGGCCTCGGCGGCCGTCCTCGCTCTCGCCGCCGCCGCCTTCACGTGCTGCTACTGTCTTTGCTGCCGTTCGAAGAAGATGCCCGCCAGCAAGAACAAGAAGCAGGAGAACGTCTAAAAGCATTGATGATGGCACTTGCTGTATGGTACCTTAATAAATGTTGTTTCTACTGTGTAGTCTTTGTCTCTTTTTCTATTCTCTCGATCGTCTGAAGAATGTAGATCGATATATACGAAGCCCTCCCCTTCAGTCATGGGATAGGGGGGCGCATCTGTGTCTGGGTCGGAAAGGGGGGATCCAGTGCTGGAGGGCGAGGTGAGATATAATCACATTTAGCTCCCTGAGCCCCCACATCCCTTCTCCCCTGCCTCCCCCTTAACACGCCCCTTTCTTCTCCTTCTCCTCGGAGAGGGAAAGAACCGTGAGTCCACTCCATCATACGCTCCTCTCTTCCCAACCCCAAAACTATCTGCTACAAAATTCGGCAAATTACTTGGAGAAACAACAAAATTTCTAGCCCATATTTTTTTCACGGCAAAAGATAAAGTGGGATTATCCTTTTACACCCTCCCCGGGGAAAAAATCAGTGTTTGTCCGACGCTCCTCTTTCGCGACGGGACAAACAGAGGGCCTTTGGAGAGCTGCGATGGGAGGAGAAAACTGAGGGAAAGCTGGGAAGGTGGTTCCCAGATTACACCTCGCCTTTTCCCTCCATTCCCACCACCCCGCCCCAATCCACTCGGAGAAGAAAATCTCTTCTTTCTCCCACTCAATCACCTTACTTTGACGAGAAACCTGGGGGGAAGAAATATTTCTTTTTGTTTCTGTCGAACGTTCGGTGAAAAGTTTATTTCTACAGCAGACAGCAGCGAGGATGTGTAGCTTTCTGTCGCATAGGACAAGAAAACTCTGTCCCTGGTATGCAGACTCAAAGCGCTCTTTCTATCCACTAGACCTCTTCTCCGTCCCTACGCCAGCAAAAGTTGGACGCTAAAGACGAAACTTCCTCGCCGCCGTCGGTTTCGATTCGCTCCGGCGGCGACAGGAAAGGCAAAAAAAAGAAGACAAAAAAAATCCTTCCGGGAAAGTCCCAGGCCGCCTTGGATCTTTTTTGGGTCTCTTCCATGTGAGGAAAGTTTAAAACGGATTCAGACGGTCTGAGTCACCGCGTCAGTAAGTCAGCCAAACCCGTTTCTCTACTTCAAGAAAAACCTCGTGATAAAAAAGAATGTTATGTCTTCGACGTTCTTCCCTCCTTTCCCCACCCAAAAAAAACCAGTGACACACACACAAGTCCCGCAAAAAAAACTGCTGCCCCATCTTGTTCCTCCCCCTTATTTTCTCCACCCCTCCCCACCCCTGGTAGTAGTAGACATCCTCCTTCTTCCCTTTTATTGCTTCATATCAAAGGAAACGTCTCTCTTCTTTTCTACTCTATTGGCCTTCCTCCTTCTTCCTTTGGCGAATTGCCGGCCGAGAGATGGGGAGATCCCCCTTTTGTTTTCTTATTGGGCATCCTTCCCTTCCCCTTTCCCTAACCCAATTTCTCAGCCTACATTTATCTTTGCCAATTTTTCCCCTTCTTCATCCAATAAGGTTTTGGCTGCATTCTTTCTTGGGTGATTGGGGAGGGGAGAGGCTGTTGTGGCGGCGTAATGCAAAGGCATCGTCTCCCTTCTTCTGGTTGCATCTGTTTGCGTTGAGGGATCTTGCGCACCAGCGATATGGCATGGCAGCATAGCTTCACAGGGTGGTTATACAATGACCATTGCAGGACTATAAGGCAAATTTGGAGGAGGGACGTTTGTGTAAAAAGTTTATACACCTGATCGGTATATTTTGCCCTCCTGTAATGGCATAGGCCATTCTTTCTGGACATCCTGTATTATTGCAAGAATGGAGGACGAGGATGGGGTGGGACACTGGGGACGGAAGCGGAAGAAAGCAGGAAGGGAGATAGGGACGGAGCCGAGGGCGAGGAAGCCAAAAAGGAGGAGGAGGCTGAAGAGGATAAGCAAGTGGCGCGTCCGCCGACGCCGGTCTCAGTTGTAAGAGGAGGAGGAGGAGGAGCTGCCACTATTACTAGCTACTGGGGAACGAGGAGGAGAGGCTTGTGATCTGGTTTGCGCGTCTCGATCCCTCCTCCAAGCCCATGGAACGAAGGGGGAAGGAGGAAGAGAATGGCCATGCATGCATGAATAAAGGCGGAACGAGAAGGGGATGAGACAGAGAGAGAAAGGATTCCGGGTTCTTGTTCTGTTATTTCTCTCTCTCTCTCTCTCTCTCTCTCTGGCGCTCAGGCTCATTTGCATTGGATGAGTTTCTCCCGAGTCCGGCTCGAATCTTCTCCATTTCTCGGGATACTATGTCAAATCATTGCCAGAAAATTCCGCGTCTCTATTGCCCTGGATAGGGTTGTCTTGATGAAGAACCTGCAGCCATCTTATAGGCAGAGCAAAAAGAAAAGAACCTTCAGGGGGTGACTGAAAAGGGGCTCTTTGAGGAGAGGGGGAAGGGGCTTTAACAATGGGAATCCAGGCAGGAAGATGTGGAGGTGGTCAATGGCAAAACATACGAATCTTAAAAAGCTTGAGCCATTCCTTTTGGTGTGAAAAAGTAAGCGACATTGTCAAACTCTATAGAATGGTTGGCTGGAATTGCTGAATGTCCGTCCTCTTCTTCTGGGCTAATTGTTACCGTGGCACCGGGGCGAGCTGAGGACGAGAGGATGGGGAGTAGAGGATGGGGGAGGGGATCGTTTGCTTGTCGATCGAAAAGAGGGAGGAGGGGAGAGGGAGATGGATAGAAGACGAAGGACGAAGAGGGGAGGCAAGCGGAACGAGACGGGACGAGGAGAGGGAATCGCCAAATTTAAAGAAATATTTTCTACATGCAAAATGATCATACAATATGCATGTAGATTTTTCTTGGAATTCATGCTCTGTTTGGTGAATGCCTGGCCAAAACCGTGTCACTGCTGCTGTCTGCCTGCTTTCTTTCTGTTTGTGCGGGAGAGGGAGGAGAGGATTCCCTCTTCCTTCTTCGGAAATTGGGAATGCCGCCAAAGATTTGTTTCCATCTCCTTCTTTCCTTCCCGCAACATGATACGGTGCACATTGCTAGGTACCACGTTCTGGGTTTCTCTGTGGACGGAAGAAAACCCTTCAACAGCCTTGGGGGGGTTGAATGAAGAGGGTGACGAAAGGGAAAGATTTAGTGGGACCGTAAAATGGAACCTCCCCACCACAAAGCCCTGGAGGGAGAGAGGGGAAACTGTGAGGTTGGAGGAGGGTGAAATATGCTCTCCGACCCTGAACCTAAGAGAAGTGCGATTATCACGGCTGCGGAAACTTTCCATCCTCGGCGATTCGCTGGCGGAGAGAGACCCTCATTTTCAAGAGGAAATTTCCGGGTGACACGGAAGGAGGAGATGGGGGGGAAGGGGGAAGAAGGTGAAGTGCCTCCATCGAACCCTCTTCTAATTCGAGGAGGAGAAAAGAGGAAGAGGAGAGTGGCACATCAAGGACTTTCTATCCCCGTGTCGTAGTAGAAGAAGAGGAAGGGTCTCTTGAGACCGATAGCTGTATCAGGAGGGAGAAGGAGAGATAGAAAGAAAAGGGTCCCATCTGGAACATTTGGTGTAAGGTAGTAGTAGTGAGGTGGGGCGGAAACGCGTATTCCCAAAGGAAGGGGGGGGGGAGACGGTTGGGAGGAAAGTACAACCTGCCGCTCATTTCACTTCATTCAGCTCTGCTACCACTACAAAAAATCAAATTGCCTACATTATCCACGATTTTCCATTCCCGGATGTGGGAGAGAGACGAAAGGTCGACCGACCGTCGTCAATCTTCATTGTTGTCGCCGCAGACACAGACGGAGGAAAAGGGAACAACAGAGGCAACAACAGCATCCCCGCAAAATATCCTCATGAAATATGCAAGAGCGTTTGCTGCTTACCTGTGAGGAGAACTTTGGATCGATGTTTGAGAGCCCCCTCGTCCTCAGCCTCGGATGTTGAACCCCCGAGACTGAGACCGGGGTTGTGGCGGCGGTGGCGGAGGACGGGGGCAGGATGAACAGGCCGCCGCCGCCGCCAGAGTCGGCGTTGGACGCGCCGCCGCCGCCGCCGCCCCTGTGGTGGTGTTGGGCGCGCAGGAGGTCGGACGTCGACATTCTGGTCGTCGGCGCGGAAGGCCTGGGAGGAAGAAAGAGAAAAAACATTATTATCAGCGCTCAGATCTGCACATAAGACATGCAATTGCTCGGTTGCAAAATGCACGTAAGGTTTCTTTTTGTCCAACAGAAAAAGGGAATTGGCCTCCTCCCGGACACGAGAGCGCCGAATTGGAAAGCTCCATTTCGAGCGCGGGGGAAAAATGACCGCCGCCAAAAGGGTGGGAGAAAATCTCCAGGCATTTTTCACTTTTCCCCTTCTCCTCCCATTTTCCAGAAAGTGGAAAAGTAGAGGGAGAAACTTCTTGCCTTACCCCCACCCCAATCTTTCCAGATTACCACATAGTCCCTCTCCCCCACCTCAGCCTTGACTTTTTCCCCCGACTCCATTCCCAAAAAACCATTTTCGGAGATGGGAAAACGGAGCATTTGTTGACTTATTCATGATGCCGCCGAGAAGATTGAATCCTCCACCTGCTCTACATACATGCAGCCACATTGCTGCCAAACTCTGGATGGGAAAAGTACGTTCATGCCAAATCTCCTTCTCGGAAGTGGGTAGCATAGGCAAGGATTTGGGAAGGAAGGAGCTGTGGTGGCATCTTCGAGAGTGGAGACTGTGGTTATGGTGCGAGGGTGAATAGAGGGAATGCATTTGCAATATGAATATTGAAAAATAAAATAGAAACTGACTTTCCGACTGTTTTTGTGCTGTAGCTGTACTCTGTCTTAAAAAGGATTGGCTACAAAATAGAGCTCGGCTTGGAAAACATTGTAACTCCATATGGGTAGTGTTATCTTTTTACAATCAATCTAAACCCGAATCGACAGCAAGAACGAGTTGAATCGGTTCTCAGGAATACCATCTGATTTTATCTTTAAGAAAGATGCCGAAAAAGGCTATGCCGTAATTGATACATTCCAACTCTCGTAAAATAAATTTCTGCAATGTGTATTCCCGAAATGAACGTTTCCCACCTTCTCCCGAGTTTGTCAAGGTGCCTGAAGCTCTGTGTCCTCCTGTTCTGTCTGAAGGACTTGTTTGCCCAGGCCGAGGCCATCTCCTTGAACGATGGCCCCTTCCTCAGCCCGCTGGAGACGCCCTCAACCGCCACGGAGCCAAGGGTCAAGGTCCGCCTCAGGCCGCGGAAGAAGAAGTTCTTGTTCCCAGATTCATTCTCCTGTGACTCGTCATTCTCCTTTATATCCTCGAAGCTCCTACCCACGTTCCCTCCTCCTGCAAAGCTGCCCTTCCTCCTCATCCTCCTCCAGCCCTCCCTGAACCTCCTGCTGCCTCCTAGGGGGCCCTTTGCAAAGCTGACCTCCCGGCTACTCTGGCTGCGGCGAAGGAGAGAATTGGCACCGACATTCTGGTGGCTCTGGAGGTCCTCATCCACATCAAGGTGGGAATTGGAGGTTGCGCGACTCTCGCCCCCTACTCCAAAGTTGAAGGATAATTTCCTCTCTAGGAGGAAGGGGAGGGCGGAGGCCGCCCTCATCCTCTCCCGACCGGTCTTGGACGACGATGACGTCCTCCCCCGTTTGGCGCGAAGGAATTTCGGTTTGAGGTCAGATGGGGGCGGAGACTCTCTCCCTCCTCCTTCCTCCTCCTCCTTTTCGTTCTTCTCGGAACCCTCGTCATCGGCCTCCTCCTCATCATCATCAGATGAAGAAGCGTTCTTGGAATTAGCCTCTTCCTCCTCTCCCTCGTCGATGTAGGCGATGAAGTTAGGTTCCATGCTGTTGACCGATTTGAATCGGACCTGTTCCACCTCCTTTTCGTCATCCTCGCCGTCCTCCTCGACCGAGTCCTCGTCCCTGGTGTAGATAACAAGGGTGGGCTTGTTTGCTCAGCGGCTGTAGCTGTAGCTGTAGTC
>JAAUXV010229889.1_pt1 | contig 12881 bp, 8 predicted proteins | sample 7278181 | NCBI WGS metagenome assembly JAAUXV01 (sample SAMN14350114, study PRJNA611818) | marine sediment metagenome | isolation source: surface marine sediment (2.1m) | place: French Polynesia: Moorea | collected 2018-08
CTGGGGAAGAGACGGTAAAGAACCTCGGTAGCTGGATACAAAGCGGAAGGAAATAGGTAGCAGAATATAAGTAGTGCAACAAGTGAATAACGTAACATCAGGAAAATGAAGTTGGTTGGGCGCATCGATGCCGCCGCTCAATTCCGTTCACATCGTATATTCAAATGTATTTGATGACTCTTTTTGATTGTTATGTTAATGCCGCTACAATTGCAATGACTTCTTGACTTCGAAATACAGCCGGTTTTTCCCCTATCCTCTTCTTCTTCTTCACATCACCCCCTTGACCTCAATGACCTGCCCCACTCCCTTAACTCCTGGCGGCAGCGAGAGCGGGTTCTCCCCAGCACAGGTCCGCTCTATAGATTCCTCCCATGGGCGGCGGAGGCAGCGGCGGCCGTGGCCCCGTCCGCAGTGTTGGGCCAGTCTGACGAAGGAGCGGAGGAGGAAGGGATCGTCGCCGGAGGGGCCAACGGCGAAGTCGCACTGGAGGAGGGGGGTGGAGGAGGAGAAGGAGGAGGAGGCGTCGGGGTACTAAAACAGCATTGGAAAAATTTTTGTTAAAAAAATGCAGCTAAAGCAGCCAACAGCAACAAAACAGTAGCAGCAGCAGCAGCAACAACCTCGCTAGAAGCAGCAGCAGCAGCAGCAACAACAACCTTGCTAGAAGCAGCAGCAGAAGCAGCAGCAGCAGCAACCTCGCTAGAAACAGCAGCAAGAACAGCAGCAGCAGCAGAACCAACAGCATACGGACGAAAAACAATTTCATAGGTTTTTATGTCCTCCCCACCTGATGCTTTTTCTCCTCTACGCAGCATTTAATATGCTCCGTATATACTGTGAAGAGGTCGTTCATCCTCCTGAGTTCCATCCCTGCCCCCTTGGCCACCTCCCCGCTCAACCAGAGGTCGTCGATCCAGAAATAGGGGGGAAGGGGGAGAGACCGATCGGCCTCTTCCAACAGGGACAGGATGGATTGCAAGGGGCCCCCGTACGCCCAGCCAGAAAGGAAGTCGGGGAACTCGCGACTAAAAAAGACAGGAAATTGAAGAAAATGTATTTTTTGATAGTACTTTACGTAAGGCAAAAATTGGCGGTTTTCTTGTTAAAAAAACTTTTTTTTAAAAAATCCTTCCTCCAAAAGTAATTACTTATGGTTTTTTTAAAAAAAAGACCTTCACCTTGGGAATTCCGTTGTTGTGAGGTACCACTTGCTCCTTGGATCCCTCTGAGGCGAGAGTTCTGATTGTACATAACCCAAGAGCCAGGGGCCGTCGCCCTCCTCCTCCTCCTCCTCCTTCTGCAGTCTGTTTAGGATCTGGAAGAGGTCCACTGCGATGTCGTCGTCAGTCTTCACCACGAACCTACAGAAAAAAATATTGGGAAAATAAAAAAAACCGACAATTTTTTTAAAGGGTTGGTTGTTTTTTTATACCTCGGACTATTGCAGTACGTGGCCGCCCACTTTAGCCCCATGACGTGCTTGTAGGCGAGGTGCCTGTATGACTCATCAAAGTTTCCCTGAACGATGTCTCCGAATTGGGCGGCCTCCTCCTCAACCCGGGACTGCACTCCAGGGCCATCGTCACTGTTGGATACAAAAAATCGAGAAAAGGGTTTTTACGCCAGCAATCAAACCAATGTACAATAATTTGGTTTGCAAAATCATTTTCGTTTTTTATAGACAAAAATAAAAAAAAGAGCACCTCTAACAATGGGTACTTGGCTTATTTACATTTTCATTTAATCTGAAAAGTTCAATCGCCTTCCTCCTCCCCTCACCTTGCCAGTAGGAAGACCCTCCTGATTCCCTCCTCCTCCTCCTCCGTCATTGCCTCCCTTTGAGCGCGGCGGAGTTCGAAGTCCCTGGCGGAGGAGGTGGTCACAACAACAGCGCGAAGAGGACTGAGGCTGAGGCGGCGGCTCTGCACGCAAGGGGTGTTGATCACGTACCTGGAATTTGAAGGGGGGGGAATGGAATGATATTAAATAAAAAAAATCACTCAAAACTACAGTTAAAAGAAAGTACGCCTTCTTTTTTGAATTATTTTATTGGGTGAAGTTCAAAAAAAGAATCCTTGATTTTTTTTAGTTTTATGGGCGGATTTTTTTTTTGAATTGTTCGTTTTTGAAATTTATTTTGGCCCGCCTGGTCAGACCGGGCCGGGCCGGGCTTGCAATTTTGCCGGCCCGCCCCCGGGTTAAGCGGGCCAGGCTCAGCCCGCGCCCACCTCTAGATTGTAGTGCCCCATAGTTACGAAAACTAATGGCTTCGGATCTAGATCTCAGATAATATTTTTCTCCAATGAATTTATTTCTAACCTATCGTAATTATGATACATCTCCGATAGAGATGTTCGCTGTGTTTTTCACCCAAATCGGAAATTCATCCATCAGATTTCATCATTCCATTTGATGCGACAAGTCTCTCTCACCCTTCGTCAAAGTTGGAAGCGGCGAATAAGTAATTTTGGCGCAATTCCAGTTTTCCCCTCCTCCCTCCTCCTTCCCTTTCAGTACACACCACATATGCTGCAAACGGCGATGCCTCCTTCCAAGGAAAGATGTCTCTTGGGAACACATTGCATGCAGTACTACGTAAAACAGTTGCTTGAAAGAAGAAGCACATGTTTTCTTCCTCCTTCCCCTTTCTTATCCAACCCAACTGACCTCCGCAGTGATTGTTTGAGCTTTCGCCATTACTCTATGAAGAGAGCGTCGTAGACAAAGTCGTTTGCTACTGAACATGGAGCGCCTGACTTTGAAGCAATTGCTGTTGTTCCTGTCCACCAGGTCCAACTGGACCCTGGAGCGGAGGGGAGGGGAGTTCGCGCTCAGGTTCAAGGAGCAGAGAAGGAGGAGGAAGAACAGCTCCAGGAAGACCATCAAGATAAAGAAGAAGACCATCTCAAAAAGGAAGAAGAGTTCCAAGGTTGACGCCAGAAAGCCCGTTCAAGAGACTGCCGAGAACGCCGAGGAGACCGAGGAGGACAAGAGCTCAGTCCCCGACAGCCTTAGGGCCAACGTCCCTCCCCCTTCCCTGCATAGGAGATCCCGGAGCAAGTTCGGAACATTGGACTCGTGCGACTCACTCGTGTGGGACGACTACGACGTGAAGGTGAACGAGGAAGAGGCTGGGAAGAAGGGCAAAAATGAAGGGAAGGCCGGTTATGAGAACGATGAAGAAGGTGAGGGAGAGGAAGAGGAAGAAGAGGATGAAGATGAGGACAGTGATGAAGACACCGTGGACGCCTCCGAATTTTCCTATTTTGAAGCTCCTGCTGAACTTTCCGTTCCTCCTTTTGTCTCAAATGTTGCGAAGGACTCAGAATCAAGAAACTCCACGCTGGACAACGCCAAGGTGGGGAACAGGATCCTAAGAGAGATGCGGGAGCTGAGGAGCCAGATCAAAAAGGTGGCGGAGGAGGCCAGCGCAGACCTGAGGCAGCAGGAGAAGAGGAGGAGGAGCTCTGAGAGCAGGGCCAGGTCGTCCTCGTCGTCCGAGAGCGACAAACACGTTAAGAGCTTCTTGCTCTCCGTGGTGGCAGGGCAGCAGCAGCAGCAACAACAACAACAACAACAGCAACAACAGCAAGAGCAGCATGAAAAGGCAGAGTTGAAAGAACAAGTTGTACAACCGAAAGCTCAAGATCAGCAGCTCCTGTTCCAACTACAAAAGCAGCAGCGCGAACTCCTGCTGCTGCAGCAAAAGCAACAACAAGTACAGCAGCAGCAGCAGGAGCTGCTTCTTCGGGAACAGGAGCGACAGCACCAGGACCCTCCAGCAGGGGAAGATAATTCCGAAGACGCGAGCCTGTCTTCTCCCAACACCATGTGGGACTCTGGCTACGTCGAACAGTCTTCTCCGGCAGCCAGCGAAAATGGGTCAAACGAAGGTGCTGGTCTTCAGGAAAAAGTTCAGGAGGTGATTGCAGATCCGAAACCCCTGTGCACTTCCACCCCAATCAAGGGACCAAGGGAAGAGCAGAAGGCCAAGGAGAACGAGGAGGACCGTCAGCATCAAGAGGCAGATTCTCCTGCCAAGGAGTCCGCCTCCAAGTCCAAGAAGCGGAGGAACAGGAAGAAGAAGGAGAGAGAGTTCCGTCAGAACAAACCTGAGCCACCAAAGACGAGGATGCCAAAGCTAGAGGAAGCGACGGCAGACAACTTCGAGTTCATCTTCCCCGCTGCCTTCCACGGTCAGGAGGAGAGGCTCAAGCTGCCTCAGAGCCTGTCCTCAGTAGCGCTCAACAGGATCTTCTACCGGGACCTGTTCGAGTGGGAGGTGCCATTCTGTCGGGACAGGTGAGTGAGATCGCGGGGGGAAATGGATTTCAAATTAATTTTTGCTGTTACAGGGATCAACTGAGAAAACTCCTTGATCGTAAGTCGTCGTCGGCCATGGCACTGATCGAGGCCGCTACGGGATGGGAGAGGAGGAACAAGAAGGGGGCGACAAAGGAGAAGAATTTCTCCCAAGCCTCCGTGCCGACGCTCAGGAGTCCCTTCAGATCAGTCATGTTGCTGTGATCAGCAGCAGTCACAGTGTACGATTAAATATTCACTCAGTCAGAACAATTTTCCACCTTTGCGGAGCGTTCAATTGTGTACCCGCGAAGAAAAGGAAGAAAACGGTATTTCGGCCTGAATCTGTGAGAGGAACGAAAAGCATAATATTACTTTTTGGCGACATTAAAAGTAGACATCGAATACTTTGAATCTGACAATTCTTTTCGCATTATTTCACTTGTTCCTGGTCTTGATCTTGAGGTGTACCGCCTTCTCGTGCTGCCTCCGGTTGCTGTCGTTGGGGAACCCGGTCCCGCAGTACCTACACTTGTAGGGCTTGGCACCGGTGTGCACGTTGCTGTGGTCGAGCATCCTCTTCCGCGCCACGAATCCCTTCCCGCACACCTGGCAGCGGTAGGGCATCTCCCGGGCTGGAGTGTGGGCCTTGAGTCGGTGCCGGCGCAGGTATATCTCGCCCTTGAGGACCATCCCGCAGTCTGAGCACTGGGAGGGGGTGTGCATGTTGGCGATGTGCTTGCGTACGGTCGCGACGTTGGGGAACGCCTTGCCACAGTGCTCGCAAGTAGAGGCGCCGCTTCCTTCTCGTTCTCCTCCTCCGTGCAGGGCGTCCATGTGGGACTTGATGCACCTGACCATCTTCCCGCAGACGTCGCACGGAGTCATCTTGTCAGAGTTGAGCGTCGGCAGGTGCTCCCGCTCTCGGTGCATCCTGAGGTCTCCCCTGCTGAAGCAGGACAGCCCGCAGTGGCCGCACCTGAAGCGCCACTCTCCGCCGTGCGCCACCGCCACGTGGTCCTGGTGCTGGGACCAGGTGCTGAACGCGCCAGATTGGCACCCGTCGTAGGCGCACCTTCCCTCGTGAAGCGGGCCAAACGCCTCCCGGTGCACCTAGGCAGCGTTCCTGCTCTTGTGTTTCGCCCCGCACTCTGCGCAGGTGTTGATCGACTCGTCTTCGTGGAACCGGACGTGATCGTCAAAGTGAATCTTCCAGGAGGCGCAGTACTCCTTGGCGCAGTGCGGGCAGACCAGCTTGTCCGGGTGGTCCTCCTTGCGGTGCCGCTTCAGCTCCTCCTGATTGGCGAAACCCCTGTCGCAGATGACGCAGAAGAACTTGTGCATGGGGTCCTCGGCGCGGTGCCTCTTCATATGGGTGATGAACCCCTGCTTGGAGTTGATGGAATAAACGCACAGGTCGCATTGGTACTTCTTGCTCTCGTCCCTCTCTCCCTCAGTGTCGAAGACCACCGGCTTGGGGCCCTTCCTAGGCTGCTTTGCCGGCTTGGGATCCTTTTCCACTTTCTCCACTTCACCTTCAGCCTCCCCCTCCTTCGCCTCCCCCCTCTCCGCCTTCCTCCTCTTCCTCAACTCCTTCACGTACTCCCGCCTCTCTTTGAGCCCAGCTTTCTTGGTGATGAGCTGGTCCTCGGGCACATCCGGGTCCTCTCCCTTCGCGATTCGCTTCTGCCTCTCCATCCAGTTGACGAGAGCGAACCTACGCTTCAAGGGAACCTTGGACACACGGCTCCTCTTGCCGCCCCCTTCTTCCATCTCCTCTTCCTCTTCGTCCTCGTCTGGACGATTCTCCTCGTAGTAGTCAAAATCTTCGTCCCCTTCGTCTTCAGAGTCGTCGTCGCCGCCTCCTTCGGGTTCGGACACTTGTTCAGTGACGTCGTCTTCAGCGTACATCCTCTTGGTAACCTCCCTCTTCCTGGAGCTCCTCCTGGCCTCATCCGGGATTTGTATGGGACTGGGCGGCCTTCGCGGACGAGGAGGGGAGGGAGACCGAGGAGGCCTCTCGCTCCTCTTTTGCCTTCCCGTCTTCACAGCCTTTTTCGTCACCTTCTCTTGCAGCCGGACTACAGCAGCCTTATCAGGTACTTTGACGTCTGGGTCGATGAGAGATTCTCCTTCTTCTTCGTCCTCCATTGGCGGAGGTGACAAGTCGATATCGCCAAAATCTTCGGCGGAAAGACTCTGATGATCATTCGTCGCTGCTTCTGGCAAGTTTTCCACTTCCTCTTTTCCTCGAGGGTAGTAGTAGTGCGGCCTCTGGATGTTCCTAACGTCCACCATGAAGTTGAGCCCCTGCGCTGGCGGCGGTCCCTCCTCCACTTCCCAGTCCAGCTTGTCCAGCTCCACACCCATGTAGGAGAAGCTCTCCTTGACCTCCGCCCTCAGGCCGAAGGGGACGTGTCCGGACACGGAAAAGTCAAGCGCAACCTGAAGGTGGCTCTTACGCACGTCCAACAAAAGAAGGTTGCCACCGAGATCCTGATCGTCCGAGAAAGTTGACAAGACGCTTCCCACCTTGGGGAAGGCTGTGGAGAGGACGGCCCTGTTGACCTCCATTCTGAAACCGTCGGAGGTGGCGATCTGGAGATCAGGGTAGAGGCGCAAGACGTCCGTGTCGACGTAGGGAGGGCGATCCAGCACAGACTTGACGTTGATCAAGGTTTCTTCAACATCGTCCTCTTTGAGATACTTGACGAAAGGAGGGTTCTCTTCATCCAGGGCCTCTTCTGGCTCCGGGTCTCTTGGTGGTGGTGGTGGTAGTGGCGGCCGGCGGCGGGGAGGTTTCCGCTTGGCCTTGACGTAAAAGTATTTCTTCTTCACGCTGTCCAGGTCAATTGGCACAAAGTTGTCCGAGCCTCCCCTCAGCTTTGGCAGGACCCTGAACTGCTTCTTGATCTTCTTCTTAGTTCTAGGCTTCTTCTTCTTGGCGGCGTGGACGGGGACAGGCTTCGGAACAGTCCACAAGACCTCCTCTTCTACAATAGCTTCGTTCTCATCTGCATCCTCCACCTGAGTCCACCTGTGCACCTCCTCCTCCGACAGTCTCTGCAGCACTACGAACGAGATGGGCAGATCAAGAGAAGCTTCGTCGTCAGCACATTTGGTGGGAATTTCTTTTTCCTGCTCCTCTTCAGTTTCTGGTCTTCCCTCAACTTGTGCCTCTCCTTCCTTGATCTCTGCCAGGGGGTTTGCCTCAAGTGGACTAGCAGGGAGGTGTGCTGCATCTTCGTCTCTCTGGCCACTCTCCCCTGGAAAGAATCCCGGCTCCTCCGCAGGGAAGTCCAAACCTCCCACAGCCTCTTCCGACTTTTCTGGCGCTCCCACATCCACGCTTCCTCCTGCTCCATCCAAGGGATTGGCCAGGCGCTCTCCAGCGTCCTCCGGGGGGAGGAAGATCGGCAATGATTCCTGTGAAAGGGAGTAGTGGCCTTCTCCTTGTCCCTCCGCCTCTGACGTTGATTCTGGAGGCACTCCATCCACTTCAGCCAATACTCTTGTCTCCTCCTGCAGGTGCGAATGTTCCACAGGTGCCAGGTCAAACACGTTCTGCGGAAGAGGAGGACAGACTTCCCGTTCGACCTGAGATTGTTGGTGGTCGACTTTCTCCTGCTGCTGCGGCGTGTCCATTCTCACCACTCCAGTTCCATCCGCCACGCTGTAGTCAGGGTCCATCGAGGACGCAGAAATCCGTGGTCAAGGGACCTTTATTTACCACGACCAGGACCGGCAGGACAGGAAGGTCTCTTGGGCAAGATCACGTCACTCGTTCGTTCATTGCCTTTCTGTTCTGCTTTGCAAAGTGTTTTTTCCCAGCTGATTTTTCCTTTTCTGTTCCACGTCCGGCGGAAACAGCTGATGGAGAAAAGGGAAAATTGCACGGTTGCACACGCACAGACAGGGCCAATTTCATCAGGTCCGTCAGGTAGCAGGACTACTAGGACAGGACCACAGTTTCAATTGGTGAACTGTGCAGCCTTCGCCGTCACCATGAAGAACCGCTTCACCACCCTGGACCTGGTGTGCGAGCTTCGGGAGCTGCGCCGTCGCCTGGTGGGCATGAGGGTCAACCAGGTGTACGACGTGGACAGCAGGACGTACCTGCTGCGCCTGCACAAGTCCCTGGGGGCGGCGGGATCGGTCAAGAAGGAGGAGGAGGAGGGCACCAAGGCAGTGCTGCTCATCGAGTCCGGAGCCAGGATCCACGCCACGCAGTTCGAGTGGCCAAAGGTTATATTGTTAGAGCGCAAAGATTTTATTCCAGTGTACCTCATGACCTTTCTATTTCTATTTCAGAGCCCCGCCCCGTCCGGTTTCGCCATGAAGCTGAGGAAGCACCTCAACAACAAGCGGCTGGAGTCCGCCGAGCAGCTGGGCGCCGACCGAGTGGTGGACCTCCGCTTCGGCACGGGCGACGCCGCCCACCACCTCATCCTGGAGCTGTACGACCGAGGCAACCTGGTGCTCACCGACTGCGAATACAAGATCCTCAACATCCTGCGTCCTCGCGTGCAGGGAGAGGACAAGTTCCTGGTGCGCGAGACCTACCCGGTGGAGCTGGCCAGGGAGCACAACCCGGACATGACTCAGGAGAGGCTGGAGGAGATCTTCGCCAAGGCTAGGCCCAACGACACCGTCAAGAAGCTGTGCGCCCCGCATTTCGAATACGGCCCACCCTTCCTCGAGCACCTGCTGCTGAGAGAGGGGGTGAAACCCAACGCCAAGGCCGGAAAGGACTTTGACCTGTCACAGGACGGCAACGCTGACAAGGTGCTGAAGGCCTTCAACGGCGCCAAGGACTTTCTTGATTCCAACGCTCCCGGCGGTTTCGTGGTACAGAAGCGGGAGACCCGCCCCGCCGCGCCTGGAGAGGGAGACGTTGAGTACCTCTCCTACGCCGAGTTCCACCCCTACCTGCTAGAACAGCACCGCGACCGGCCGGTCCTCGACCTCGTGACCTTCGACGCTGCGGTGGACGAGTTCTTCAGCAAGGTTGAGAGCCAGAAGATCGAGTCCCGCGCCGTGCAGCAGGAGAGGGCGGCGCTCAAGAAGCTGGACAACGTCAGGAAGGACCACGAGGAGCGGCTGGGGAGGCTAAGGTCTGAGCAGGCCAGCGACCGTCGAAGGGCGGAGCTCATAGAGCTGAACGAGGCGCTGGTGGACGCCGCCCTGACCGTCATGCGCTCAGCCATCGCCAACCAGGTGGACTGGAAGGAGATCGGACTACTGGTCAAGGAGGCGGCCGACGGGGGAGACCCGGTGGCCTCCAGGATCACAGGGCTCAAGCTGGACACAAACCACTTCTCCATGCTGCTCACCGACCCCTACTCCCACCTGAACCAAGGCGACGACGACGACGACAGCGACGAGGAGGAGAGTGACAAGGAACCCAATGAGCTGGAAGTGGACATCGACCTGGACCTGTCCGCCCAGGCCAACGCTCGGAAGTACTACTCTCACAAGAAGGCGGCCGGTGCCAAGGAGCAGAAGACGCTGGACTCTCACTCGGTGGCCATGAAGTCGGCCGAGAAGAAGACCAAGCAGACGCTCAAGGAGGTGGCGGCCATGACCAGCATCAACAAGGCCAGGAAGGTCTTCTGGTTCGAGAAGTTCTTCTGGTTCATCAGCTCCGAGAACTACCTCGTTGTGGCCGGGAGGGACGCGCAGCAGAACGAGCTCCTTGTCAAGCGGTACCTCCGCCCGGGCGACGTCTACGTGCACGCGGACCTGCACGGAGCCTCCTCCGTGGTGGTCAAGAACCCCCAGGGCCCGGAACACCCGGTGCCGCCCAAGACGCTGAACGAGGCCGGGCAGATGGCCGTATGCTACTCCGCCGCCTGGGACTCCAAGGTGGTGACCTCGGCCTGGTGGGTGGAGGCGGCGCAGGTCAGCAAGACGGCGCCCTCAGGGGAGTACCTCACCGTCGGCAGCTTCATGATCAGGGGCAAGAAGAACTTCCTGCCCCCCGCCACGCTGGTGCTGGGCTTCGGGTTCCTGTTCAGGCTGGAGGAGGGCTCGATCGAGAGACACCGAGGGGAAAGGAAGGTGAGGGATGCCAACGACGACGCATTGTCGGTGGCCACCACTGCGGACACTGCGGCCGATTCGCTGGCCGATGAGTTGGCCGAGGTGGAGATTGCCCTGGATGATGGGGGCGACAGTAGCGGTGAAGAGGAGGACAAGAAGGAAGAGAGGGAGGAAGCCCTGGAGGAAATAAAGGAAGAAGGGGAGGCGGAGGAAAAGAAAGAAGAGGGAGATGCCTGTTCAGGAGATGGCGACGAGCAAAAGGATGTTCCGGAGGTGGAAGAGAAGGACAGTGACGACGAACCTTCCTCCGCCTTCCCCGATACCGCCATCGAAATCGACTACACGAAGCGCGGAGAGGCCAAAGTCCTGGCCAGGGGAATGTCGGAGAGCAGCGACAGGAACTCCGTCGCCAAAGACCAGGAGGAGGTGGACGTCATCAGGTTCGTCCAGAGGCCGAAAAAGGGGAAGCAGCAGCAGCAGCAGAAGGCCTCAGCCAAGAACAAGGTCAAGAATGTTAAAGAAGAGGAGGACAGCGACGACGGAAAGGGCAACAACAAGGGACAGCAGCAGCAGAACAAGAGGGGCAAGAAGGGCAAGATGAAGAAAATCAAGGAGAAGTACAAGGACCAGGACGAGGAGGAGAGGGAGCTTAGGATGCAGATTCTGCAGGGGTCCCAGAAGGAAGGGGGGAAGAAGAATAAGGGGAACAAGGACAAGAAGAAGGAGGAACAGGGCGGAGGCAACAAGAAGGGACAGCAGCAGGGGCAGAAGCCAAAGCAACAGAGACCTCAGCAGCAGCAGCAAAAGAAGGAGGAGGAGCTCCACATTGATGATGATGAGGAGGAGGAGGAGGACCGCGAGGCTGCCGCCAAGTCCGAAACTGATATGCTGGACTCTCTGACCGGCATCCCAGTCCAGGAGGACGAACTATTGTTCTCTGTTCCGGTGGTGGCGCCCTACAACGTGATGAACGCCTACAGATACAAGGTGAAGCTGACTCCCGGCACTGGCAAGCGAGGCAAGGCCACCAAGACGGCTCTGTCAATGTTCCTGGGCGACCGCGGCGCCGCTCAGAGGGAGAAGGACCTGCTGAGGGCAGTCAAGGACCAGGACCTGGCCAGGAACCTGCCGGGAAAGGTCAAGCTGTCCGCGCCTCATCTCCAAAAGGCCAAGCAAAAGGCCAAGGGAAAGGGAAAGAAATAGAGGTGTCGGTCTCCCTTACACTTACTATGTGATTGGATTGGAAAAAGTGAGCATTCAAAACGCCCATGCAGTTGATCTGTATTTTTTTCTACGGCATAAAATACACACTCAAGAAACATGAAATCGTGTCTTACCTGAAGTCTGTCAGATTTAGCAACCTGGATGCGGACGGGTAGAGAGGGTGGTCAGAAAGCGCCCTGGGCGCGGTCAGGGCATTGCTGTCAGCACCGAATCCCGGAGATGTTAACGCCAATAACAGATTCCACGCCAGCAGTGTCACAATCAGCACTGCCAACAAGGACGGGTTCGAGGGGGAAGGGGAAGACCGGAGCCTTGTCGCGCAAAGCTTTTTCAGCACGAACATGTTTTTTAAGCGGTTGCGTCAAGCCTTTTTCATTTTCGAAATTTTCGGGCACTGCATTTTCCCGCACCGCACTGACTCACACCTTTCCCCCCCTTTTTCGCAATATCTTTGTCCGCCCACCCGCTACGGACACCTTATGGTAACTAGCTATTGGAAGCCGGCCATTAAGGGGGGGGGACTTCACTTGTCCTTTCCCCACACGCTTCTTTTTCCCGAGACGCCGTCCCCCGTCGTCTTCGCACCGTCATCTTTTCTTTTCCCGAACACGGACGGACCGGAGGGGAGGAAAAAAATACGAAAATTTGAAACCGCTCGAGGAAAGGGAAGGGAAGGTGGGGAAAATCTCTTTCTCCCTACCTAGGCGTTTCGCACTTTTCCTCCCCCTTTTTTCCCACACGCCGCGAAAGATTTTTTTGCGCTCTCTCCCCGGTCGGTCGGTCGGTCGGGAGACGTGCAATGGTTTCCCCGGCCCGTGAATTCTTTTCCCGAATTTTAATAAACCCTCAGCGCGTTGCTGTGGGGGGGAAACGTGTTGTGGGAAAAAAAGAAAGTCAAAATTTAAGGACCCTTTTCTTTCCGAAGTAGGGTGTGCGCATGGGAACCAGAGCAGGGGAAAACAATGCAGCTAGGGCATCGAAGCTCACATCCCGAAAATACCAGAGTCGGAAACAGACAGAGCCCCCCTTTCAGGTTGTGACATTCCCAAATGGGAGGGACGGAGACAGGAGAGTCCTGTTTCCTGTTTTTCAGGACCCCTCCTCCCTCCTCCCCTGGTTGCTGCACTGCTCACACTTTCACAGGCTGACGGAAGGAGGAGGGGACGAGAACCTCGTTTTAGACTTGCGTCAGGTATCCCCCCCACCGATTGTGGCGGTCGCACACCCAGGCAGGGCCGGGTGAGGAGGGCGAGATATTTGTGGAGGGTATTAGCGGGGGTGGCAAGTTGTGGGTTGTAGAGAAAAGCTGA
>JAAUXV010009510.1_pt1 | contig 12872 bp, 4 predicted proteins | sample 7278181 | NCBI WGS metagenome assembly JAAUXV01 (sample SAMN14350114, study PRJNA611818) | marine sediment metagenome | isolation source: surface marine sediment (2.1m) | place: French Polynesia: Moorea | collected 2018-08
AGAACCCAAAACTTTGTTTCCATCGCTGCTCCCTTTGTTACTACATGTGAGTTGTGGGGCATGTGCTGTGAATGACAAATACCTCGCAGTCAGTTCCGATCAGGGTAACGCTTGACTGTTTGTACACGTTATCGAAGGGCATCACGGTAGAGAACTGTAGAACCCTGAATGATCTACCCAGGTGAAATAAGAAATTAAAAAAGTCCAATAATACAAGTTACAATGTTCTTTAAAAAGCAAAACTACAGTTAACGTGAAGAGGGTTAAAGTGCTATAACAGAGACCCAAAAACAATCGTGAGTGTTCGCAGTGTAGGAGGTGAAGTAGGCCATGATGAGACTACCTACCGAGTTGCCGTATTGGTGTTCCGTATGCTTTTTAGAATGGTTATTAAATTAATTTTAGTGCAAAACCACCTGTCTGGGCGCATAGACGTTTTGGATCAATTATTATGCACCACTTTCAACTTTCAAGGTTTCGATTTGTCATTAATTATAAACCATCATTTAGTATCAGTGTAACGTTTTAGTGTCAATTTGAATGTTTTAGTCAGTAAAACATAGACTAGAACAAACCTCACGCACCTTAAATCGTCTTATAAATATCTCATCAGTTACGATGATTCATGAATGACGATAAGGCTACTACTATTTGATTTGACAAAAACAATGAAAAAGTTAAAATCAGACAGAGAAAAAATGTGAACCAACTTTACGTCAGGCGTCTCAAACGTCTGACATTTAATGTAATAACGGTGTATACAATTGAATAATAAACAGTGCTATCATATATGACATTCATTCAACTTTTTTGTCACCATTTGAACAAATATGGATAGTAGACGTATCCATATAACGCTCTCTCCTAACACCCCAGCCTAACACTTTCTCGAATATATCATGTACATGTATATTGACTGAAGGTAAATGAACAATTATTGTTGCATTCAGATTCTTACCAAGGTGCACACATTCCCTTAAAATAAAACTTGTACCCATCATGTCCTTGGAATCAGCATGACAAATGCATCATATTTGGCCAATTAGTTCTTGAGGTACTATTTTTCATTTTCACAAAAAATGGAATCGTCTTGTTGTACGCATGAAGAGAATTAACCACTACAATATAGGTCACATGAGCATGAACCCCCTTGCTTTCCATAGGCAAAGTTTTATAAGAACAAGTTAACGTTAATAGAAAATCTGATCCCAACATAGGATATGTCATTATAATGCAAAGAGACTCTGAGAGAGACTAGGCTTGCTTTTGTGGTTTCTCGTTGATCTCCTCTGATGAGGTTTCAGTTTGATTTTGAATAATACACGACATCTAAGTATACATTACGGCGATCATAATTGTTGTCTTAATAACGCATTTACAAGTATAAGATAATAAAAGCTTTTTGAGTAATGCTTTATTTTCTGGTCTTCATGGTTTATTCACGACTCTGGTTTTTGTTTCTTCTTGTATGACTACTCTCAAATCTGAAGATAAGCTTATAATTTACTGCTCAACCTCAACTATTGTTAAATAACCATTTTAAAATGGATAATTGTCATGTTGATTTTATTTTATCTGGTTCACAGTCAAAAGGTTGTTGCTCTCAGCCTCTCACTCTCCAGAGGTCCTGATTAGTAGTATTGCCACAAGTTGTCAGGATTAGCTTAGACTGATTTTTTCAGGGTACAAGCAGCAAGTATTAAGCATATTAAAGAATTAGTGGCTATAAAAAGAGTCATTCAAAGAAACCGAACTGCTGGTTGCACAGGGGAATTGAATGTTTTTGAAAGTAAATGAAAGGGTAGTTGATCAGCAACAGAAGTAGTAAGGAGGATGTGAGAGTACTTGATAACAAACGGACAAGGGACTGGTTCCTTGATCGGGGCAGTTCCGTGGTCCTTTCGGGCAGTTTCTTGTTAGGTGAAACGTGGCTGGTTCCACTCGAAGGGGAGGGTCCCTTGGGACCCTTCAACAGAAAATGAGAATAAATAGTAAAAAAGCAAAACAAATTACTATATATATATAATGATTTGGACATGGATTATCTTAAGGGAGGATGAAAATTGTGATAATTCCGTCGCTATATGCTAAGTATTGTCGTAGGTCCGTGCCCATGTCAATTAACAAATAGTGACGGCGTTATCTCAATAATGTTCCATTGTTATTTCCATAGTCTCTTACAATAAACCCGTGCTCAAATCAACCCTTGTACACCTGTTTATTTGCGTCAAATACATTTGACTCGGTATTCCCTTGGTAGGTAGGCCTAGTTTGACGTTGTCTACCATTGCACAAACTAAGGGCAAGGACTTACAAAGATTACAATTAAATCTATGTATTAACAACCTCGCAAAGTTTACGGCAGTCGGAATCTGACAACAGCTAGCTATAAACTGCTAATTTGTTAGGAGAAGTTTCTGAAAATGTTACTCAGCCAATTTGCAGCAACAACGTTGAAAATGGTGACAAAAGGTTAGTGTGTGGGGGTCAAATATTAACAGTTCTAACTAGGCACCCAAAATTACCATACGGTATTATAGGTTATCACACAATTAACCAATGAAATAAATAGACAATGATTAGAGTATTCATGCAATCAATGGGTTAAATCGTTACTCGAAAGACGGGACGCAATCCGGTTGTCCGCGCTTCCATGATTCCCTGCGGTGTCAACCGATCAAAATGCACAAAGGTCAAAACACCCGGTTGCTGTTTATCCTCTCTTTTCAAATCTAGGTACGTACACCTGTGTCCTATTTAAGTCCTTTGTATGAAAACACAAGCCTAGGATCATCATAATAAAGTGACTTTTCCACAACAAATATTCCGGCTACTGGTACGTGTTTCATATACTTGGCCTGAGGGACCGAGAGTGTCCGAACGCGTGCTTAGTTATTGTGTAATGAAACACTGTGCCTTGTACTACTTCTTACAGATACACTTTGACGATAAGAAGACATAACAACAATATTTACATGACCCTTCTATTTCCAAGTATGGCCATTCCGTTTATTTCTTGATCTCTGATCATTCGTACCCCGAAAAATTTGTTTTTAGATTAAAACGGAAAATAACCGCATTCAAAAACATGTCATATTGGACGTGATTCACTAAATATAGAAGTAAACAAGTCCCAAAGTCCCAGAAACAGATAAATAAAACACGTTAAATCGGCAGACGTTGAGTTTTATTTTTAGATTAAAGAGAAAATGACGTATTTCTATTCTCTAATTTATTGTTTTGAACCGAGATGTTGTAGTTTTATTTTAGTAGTAATCAAAACTTGATCAAGAAAAAAAGGCTTTTAAACGGCTAGCAACTCAGCCGGGGTAGCACTCACCGAGTCATGAATAAACACATGAAAAAAGAGACATATTTTAACTAGTGCTTTATGTTCAGTCACATCTTCCTCTGACTAATTTCAAAATTATGATATTTTTGTGAATATTAATCAAACTAATTTGTAATTATTTCACTACTACTTCAATAAATCTGACAAATTTGGTTTTGCGGTTTGACGTGTACAAGGACATAATAAAATATGACTTTCAACTTGTCTTCAAATTTTCAGTATCAGTTTCACGTCTGAAGGCGCTTCAAATGCTACTTGCAGTATATCAAATCAATGTGTTTTCGGTCAATGATTCCAACAATTGAGTTGTCCATTCTATCCGACTAACGGTTCTTGCGTTAGGTGGTTTAAAAACTAAAGTTTTAGATTTGTTTTATAAAAAACCTACTTCTTTCAGCAAATCATCAGAATGATTTACAATATGAGGCAAGTCGCTGAGATTCGCGATAAGAAAGGTCAATCGCCATTGGCTTAATGATGACTTGACACATTACACTACTTAAGAATAGGGTCGGAGCTCTGTTTTTTCCGAAAGGAACCCGCTTACATGGAACCGCCCTAGAAAAATGATTTAGTTTATGGGATATTGAAAATGAAAATAATTTCTATCGGGATTTGAACCACCGATCTATGGAAATTGAGTCAAACTCTCTACCACTAGAGCTATTGAATTGCTTGTGACTGATTGGTAAATTAAACTTACGTCTTTGTATGGAAAATTGTCAGCCATATGATTATATAGAGACGACCTATAAAGTAATTAATTTTGAAGAATGTTAAACAACACTGATGGATAAAAATAGCACCAACTTTAAGACGAGAATTTCACAGAAATGTTATTACCCAAAATGCGACAAGGATGTTTTTGTTTTTAGACAAGTTCACAATGATTCATTATGATGTACTTGAACAATTCAAAATAACAATTACAGATTACTAATGTATGACAAATACAGCCTGACTATATCTACTCAAATATATCGTTAAACAAATACAAGAATCACGTACTGTACCTTTAAAACATACAAGATTCAATGTTCAGTCATGTTGGCTTACCTGTCAGATTTATTGTACTTAAGTTGTTCGGTGATATTGTCGTTAAAATTCAATTTATCTATTGATACTATAATTGTCGGCTGCTTGATGTCTTCAAGACTTCTTAAAAGTGACATTGCCACATGTTGTGTGGAGGGTCAGCCAAAATGTTTGGATAATTTGGCACAGACTTGGTAACAAAGTCATAAACACAAGAAATCCTGAAGCTGAGTAACAAAGACATGATTGTTTCTTAAGACAGAACTACAATGTATGATTATTCATTGGATTCGTAAACACTAAAAACATTAAAGTCAATGGAGAGTTTCAAATATTGTGCACAAATCGCCAACGCAAAATCACAATAGGCTACAATTTTGGACTTAAGCTTCTTAGCTACTTACTGATGTCATAGGAAGATATGACTTGACGCTGAATTTCCCTTTATATAAACGTTATAATTCGATCATCTTGTGCTGATGTAATTGATTTTTGTAAACTAATCAGTGACATCATTTGAATGAAGAGAACGTCACGAGGTTACCAGAACCTGCGATCCTTATATAATTGAAAACTAATTAATAATTAATTGTTAGTTATGAAAAAACAAACCAACCATAGGTTTTTATTGTATGGTTAATCTTATCATGGCGGTAAAACATACTGTATAGACTCTTCCTCCTTCTTCTTGTTCTTCATCGATGTCCTCTTGTCATCGTTTCAATTTGGAAACCTGTGGGAGTTTATAATTAAGCAGTAGAATATACAGCACAGTTTAAAATAATTATTACTTGCTGTATTTTTATTTGACATTTAAATTTGAATAAAACACAGTTAGAATAGTGTAAATAAACATTATTGTTATTTTGTAAATGATCTATAGTACGTGAATCGAATGATCAAACCACATGCTCCATATTCGCCATGACTAAAAGGTCTCACGTTCGCCGGAAGGATACATAAAATCCCTAAGCATTAGTCAAACATAATACTGATTCTGAGCATAATCTTTATTAATTGTATGTATAATAGTATAGAATACAAGGTGTATTCATGAATAAATAATCATAGAGATTGTTATAATTTTGCTCAATCAGATCATATTGTAAGCGTGGGTGAGTGAAGTAATAAAAATAACTTCTTCAATTTCATCCTCGTAAAATGTCAAAAAGTTAGCAACATAGTTTTTTAGTATGAAATGACAAAACTCGATATTGCTGTTCTGAAGGAGTAAGAATAAAAGTAGGCGCACTCGTTTGAAAATAAGACATTATTAAAGAATATGTAGGTGCGAATTTGCATAAAATATAGCACGACACACATTGAGATGAGTGTTTATACGACGCCTACGAAAATTGAGCTTCAGTGCTAGACTTATACATCTCTATGTACATAAATTTGAATATTCAATTTGCCATAACCTGCTTTCGGCATCTAGGTCTCGACCTAAAACCCATCATGAGTCAATGGATGTACAAATGTCGATTTGGTTTCATGTTAGAATTTTAATTAGGATATTAAGTCTACCATGAGATGGATTTGCATTAGCACTCCGTAGCATATGGTTCTACTTGTTCCAAGTGAGGTAATTTACAATTTTAAACTTGACAGAGTGAATGTAGTGAGTAGGCATATAGTGAAATAAAGTTGTTACTATACCTTCGTGCTAGATGAAACCATCTTGATTGCTTCGTTAATAGAGACTGGTTCTGAGCAACCAGTTTCATTTCCTGAGACGATTGATCCAAGACGATAAGTTTGGTACTGGGATTACAACTGAAAGTCGATTTCCATAATATTCTGTGGGCTGTTTTATTTCAATCTCTCACGCCCTGTCATTATGCATTACAAAGTAAAAACGCAGTATACGAAAATATTCAAACATATTTTAAAATAGATACTTGCATTAAATGTCCAATATCAGGTCAATCCACTCCCACGGTAAAATATTGTATAGATCATATGTTTGATATGGTAGATACTGCCTTTAGTTATTGAAGAGCATTGATCGTCTGCTTACATGGAATCTTTCAAAGTAAAAGAAAGTAGTTTGTATGTAATCTGAAAAGCACATACTACGTTTTTACTTTGTGGTCAAACGTGTGTGATATACCCGGGTGATATACCTTTCATAGAATGTTCACTAGAAAGGCAATGTCTTGGTAGCCAAAATACAATACGATATCTCAAGAATTACTAGACCACATTATGATTATTTGTTCTCATTTTGATACATTTTCTTGATCCTAAAAATGGCATCGAAATTTATCAATACTGAACTTTATTAAAAATATTCTAAGTTTGGAGATATCGTCTGCACTCAAAGCTACTAATAAGTGTTAAGGTAATGCCTATTTAACAAGGGCGTATGCAATTCAACTGGAATAGCATATTGGCTATGTAGAACTTGAATTTAATTTCCATAACATTCGTTCCTACTATACTTGTTACTAACTTCATTCAGCGAGTACTCATTATACACAACTCTACTTTTTCTTTTAAAAAAAATCTATTGGAATTGGTAATTCTATCATGCCGAATAAGTAATTTATTTGTCGTTTCCTTTTTCTGTATTAATATCAAGTGGCTACAGTAGAAAATGAAGAATTATGTCGTATCAATAAAATGGAAAATGAAACAAATCAAAATGTGTTAGATGGAAAGACGATGATTTTAAATTAACCAATATTCATGATTGAAAAACTATGTGTATTGAACACTTTGAATAATGCCGCATTTGTGTAGGAGAGCGTTCTGATTAAAAGGAAAACTTGTTTATTTATTTTGCAAAAATTGAAGATTAAATTTCATTACCTGTTTTTTTCATGATACACGTCTTAATATATGATGAAGCCAATATTGTTTGTTCGAACCAGAAATGACTTTGGACAACTGATAAAGTGTCAGACAAGTATTTCCTCCCACGTGGATGTTTAGTAAAAAAAGTCAGAAATCCATGGGGTGTAATTTTCTTCACCATATATATGATATGCGACAGGTTTCGCACGGTTCCATACACAACACGCATGCCAGTGACAGGTACATGTACTCAGGGAATGGACAACTATGGTTATCAGTCAAGTCTTGCAATTGACCAAAAGCAGTAAGATCGTAAGTAGCAAGAAGTTGAAATGCCGGTCTATTCGTATTTTATTCAGATAATATTATTTCATGGATACGACTATCCACTCCGGCTATTTTAAAATTTGGACAATAACAGAGGTCATGAAGTAGAGTTGTGTTATCCACTAGGCTACATCTGACCCTACTTAACCAAGGGGAAGAGGGTGTAACATATAAGCCTTCGGGTTTTAAACGTTCCCACGTCTGATTATCTGACTTAAGAGGATTGCTGTACATCCTTTGCGCAACAGAAAATAAACACTCCACCTTATAGTAATGGCAGAGGTTGGAGAGTGCAACCTCACCTAGTCCGTAATGACAAAACAGAGCTTAGAGGAAGTTTTGTTTCAATAACTTTATGTGTGGTGAAGTTTTGACCGGTAGGATTTTGCTACTGACTAATTAATGATGATAACGTAGTCAGTATTCTTACGTCATAGGTATAATTTCAATATCATTGCAGATAATGTTTGCCATGGGGAACAAACATTCATTAGTTAAGACGTGTTTTCAACAAAAAATACCATTGCGATGAAACGTAAGCCTGCGATGTTTCATTTTAAAGTCTACACTACTCTTCTCCGTATCTATCTCTGTAATGAATACAAATTGTGATATTTTGCAAGCGAATAATTTTCAAAGCTCTTCACAGAGATGATATAACTTAAGCATTCTTCATCTTATGATGGAGTTGTTTACAATCAAAAATATTTTAAGCGGGGAAATACTACACTCAGACCTGTCGGCAACCATCATTGGTGATACAGTCGACACCCACGCCAAAGTGTCACAAAATGTTATGAAATTGATTTTCTAGCGGCTAAATTCAGAAAGATCTGCAGACAATGTGTTTACAAAATCAAAGGTATAAATGCCACTTAATATCTCTTTGCACTATTTCTTCACTGAAGCCAGAAACATGAGTGCAGAATTTGTAAAATCGGTATTTTGGTGCAATGATTTACAAGACGTCTTCTAAGGTTTGGTGTAGTAGTAGTGGTGCATAAACAACATGAAGGAAGAACTTCCAATTAACAAATTAAACATTTCCAGCAGATTTTGGTATATTTGAGACTATACTTTGATGTATGCAGCCCTTAGAACTCGCCCTCTCACAATTGCCTGGTGATTCATGTCAATTGACCTTGGTCTAAGAGCTTTTCTAGTTACCGCTGGATTGACTATGCCAGCGGATTAGTAGTACAGACTTTTCAAAGCAAATTGTTCAACACGAAACGTTCCCATTGGATACTCAAATAATCATTCTCCGCAATATAGCCTAAGTTCTGCAGTCTCTTGCCCGTCACTGTTAATGCTGCATGTAATAATGCTTAAATTCGAAAGTAACTAATGTTGCCTGTATTTTGATTATCACCATGTCAATTCGATCTCGCTGTCGAGTCCTGAACAACGTTCAAACTGATCACACAACAAATTCTATAGCATGTACAATCATTATGAAATGTATGAGTTCGAATTTGAAATTGCTTTATACAACTTCATCGGCAAATATTAATATAAACAATAAATTACCAGTAATCTTTTTTTTTACATAAAGTGGTAAACGATAATAAATCACTACATCCTATAAAATACACAAATTTGAGGATCAGTCTTTCGTACGCATAGTAGGATATCTGAATACGAACTTCAATCATTTGCCACCAGCGCACAACCCATTATACTATACATTCTAATATACTTGTTAGTTATTTCAAGTACTCATACATTGGAAATTGAAACTTTGTAAATAGTCGGTATTTCAGAGTACAGGCGTTTTTACATTTCCTGGAGCAGTAGACCACATACAACAAAATGGAAAGGCTCTCCATCTATTGACTGAGTAAAATGAGCTTTTATCTAAATATGTAGTCTCCAAATGAACGTTGAGTCAATATTTAAGTAGCTATGTCATTTGATGCATCTTGTGTTTGTTAGATTTTATGGAGAAAGTTTGCTCTATAGAATATATGATTTAGTGGTGGTAGAAGTCCTGAAAAAGAAATTATCCTTGCCAATGTTTGAATAGTTGTACAGTCCCTCTAACATTACCTCTATTATGTCATTCCCCCATTTTGTTTCCTCACAAAATTCGGCTTAGCATTTTGTCAGTGAGATTACAGTTGGCGTTTTACATCGAAGTTGTTGTGACTACGTTAAGTCTCAAATGTCAAAATTTACCAGTAAGATTATAGTTGGCGTTTGATTATCCATGTTGTAGCAAGATTACGTGCCTGAAAATGAAGTTGACGTTTTAAACATCATCAGCTACAATTATTACATAAGTTGCAATAAGTCAAACTTTATTAGTCAGATTATATTTTGACATTATAACATCCGTGAGATACCAAAATCATGTAAACGTCACCAAGTTTAAGCAGTTGGTATGTTAATACGCACACGTGTTTATACTGGAAAATTGCGACGGATAAGTAGTCTCAGCACATACTGTTAAGGCTACTTTCGACTCTGATCTGCAAATAAGCATTGCGTAGCGGCCCCGCGTAGCGGATCTTACGGACTCCCATATACAACAGTCTTTGTTGAGATAAATATGCAAATGGGAAGGAAAATTGGCGGCCAACATGATTGAAGTATGAAAGAGGTCAGACAAGAACGTAACAAACAAATCAAGTGTTTTTAATCAACGTATTGGTTTACAAATGGCGGGAAAGTGACAATCTCAGCAGACGACATATCTGTATCGTATTATGAGCAGTGCATTAAGTAGGAAAAGTAATGCACACTAAGAAAAGCATTGGGATAAGAATGACAGGTAATGTGGAAATCATAGAAAACTCTCGTGGACAGATCATATGTATACTTAAAGGGACAATGTTTGCTGTTTCAAAATAAGATTCATAGATAACTTTATGAAACGCGGCAATTTCTTAACATAAAATGGCTGTGGTTTGTACGGTTTGTTCAAAACACTTTTTTAGTTTTTGCTTGTCATTCGCAAAAGTTCATAGTCTACGATGTATCTTCAGCAAAGTGCATAAAATATTGACCATAATTATAATTGTTTCACACAACATGTGTTGTGAAATGAGCGATGATGTTATTACATGAGTGAAAATACTGGCGAATCAGGTTTCGTTTTTTCCACACCTTGACATCAGACATTTAATGACCATGATAAGATTACCTTTCTGAAATACATATTTCTATAACTCACGTACAATGACTAAAAAATTGGTCCAAAGACGTATTCGGCGTTCGAATCTGATTATTACTTTGGAAAACAGAGTGTCAAATATTTGGAATCGCCCAACTTGAATTTCCACTTCTTCCCCAATTTTTATACTTATATTCCAATTCTCCGATTTCGTCTAAGTGATCCAGTTACCAGTTTGCAGCACTTACATGAAAGGGTCACCTATTGTATGTCAAGATCTGCTTCCGTACCTATGGCTATACTAGGAATGTCGTACAGTACTTGCGTATATTCATTTCGTCTAGAGCTGGAGAGCTTGATGTGCCGTTCGTCTAGAGCTGGAGAACTTGATGTGATGTGCCGATATCAGTGATTCTGCGGCATATCAAGACAAAATACGAAGAAGCATTAGTAAGTAAAAAGAAGGGGCAAAGAATATATACACCGAACAGACTAAAGTTTCAGTACACTCAAACAAGGTTGGAACAAAGTAACAGTAAATCAAATATATTTCGAGCTGTTGGAAATTAATACTAAATTAATTGAAACGCTTCTTTGAAAAATTAAGTAAAAAAATAAAAGAGTTTGGTTGGTATTGTGGGTTGTTAGTGTTCTAGACTGTGTCCATGTCAATGGATGAGTCTGTGTCAGTTTTATCACTCATTTCATTACTTATATGTTTTGAAAACTGAATAGTAGAGGTGTGTTTGCAAGAATGATGGACAAACATACAAGAAAGATTGCCTACCTATTCACCAGTCTCAACAAGATGAAGCTAATCTACTTGCAGTTAGAGGATGCATCAAAAGCTCTTCAACGAGTTGTTCACGGCCATCGCTCCTTTAAAGGAAAAGATTTTCGTCCTACTGAGACATGCATTTAGGTTAGTTGGCTTACGGCAATTCTCATATTACAACGTTTCCTTTCATTTTGCTTGGTAAAGACACAATTAGCTTTCATTAACGCGTTTCCTTTTTAATTCATCCAGAGGTTGAATAGACGAATTAGATTTAATAATTAAGTCGTGTACATTCGAAGGACCATGCGTAACACAGTAGCAAATTTATTAGCGAGATTACAATTTCACCTCGATAGAAACACGATCACGTCGGCATTGTGATCCATAGAACTAAACGGATGGTGCCAAGATTGCTGCTGAGATTGTTTAGTTTTGCTTAAAACTTTTATAATACTTCACATCACCTCCTCTTGAAGTGTTCTGATGATATCAATGTTACTCCGGTAAGGCTGGTTGTTCCAGATACTTAAAGGATATTCGGTTTTCACAATCTCGCTTTGGGATCTGGAAGATGTTCGTGAGGATTGGAAAGGGACACGTTTCCTCTCCTCGTACATATAAATAAGGGTTAAAGATGGAAATCAAACCCAGGTGTGTTGGAGCTTTCGTGGTTGGAACAACCATAAGGGATTGTTGCCAAAACGCTATATTATCATACTATCTGGTTGTAGCTGATGCTACATAATATACTCAAGTTGACGAATTCTATATAGTGCTAGCTTAATCCTTACCAAGAAAAGTTTTCTTAATTGGGCCAGAAACATTTCAGAAGGTCATTGTCAATGTTTTCACGCTTAAGCTCCATGGGCGTGGAATTAAGGCTTATCGTCATTTGGTAAATAATATCATATTATGGTGTCTCGCAGGGATCAATATCAGGTCCCCTAAAGCTCAATAATGTAATGTCTTGCAATGGGCTCTTAGGTTTCTGCTTCAAGGAGAATATTATTTCCCAACATACATTATCTAAGGGTTATTATGACACTGACGACACCACATAACGATTAGGGTCAATTGATAAAATGAACAATATACATAAAGAGAATATTTTGCAATGAGTCCATGTTTGCGTATTATCGATATAAACGAATCATCACAGGACCTGATGACAACTACGTTATAGATATCGCGCTCAGCAGCTCACTGCCGACACACTATATAAATAAGCATAAAAGGCTATCATCTCTTTTGTGGTCAAATGACAGACACTGACCATGATTTCATAACTTACCATCTTCATACCATGGGCTATGATATGAAACCAATACTTTTTGTGTAGAAAAACTCCTTAACCTTTAGGGCGCACAGTCCCCATAGACTCACTTTAGTAAATGGTGTGATCTCCACTGGCATTTCTCACTGAACAAGTTTCTCAGTTGTTGAGGACTCACATTTTCTGAAAGTAG
>JAAUXV010122986.1_pt1 | contig 12857 bp, 18 predicted proteins | sample 7278181 | NCBI WGS metagenome assembly JAAUXV01 (sample SAMN14350114, study PRJNA611818) | marine sediment metagenome | isolation source: surface marine sediment (2.1m) | place: French Polynesia: Moorea | collected 2018-08
AGCTTTCCACCTCTTGCGATCAAGCCTGCATTCTTTCTTTCGGAGAAGGTGGAAAGGACTGGAGAGTTGCAGTTTTGTCAATTAAGATCCGCCTTTTATTTGAGAGCTCCTGCTGTTGCTGCCTTCTTGCACTTTTTTCTACCGATGTTGGCATTTCCTGTCGCACTTCACGACGCACTTTAGATTACTCAGTCCCCTTTTTTGGGGGTAGGGTTTTTTTCCTGCAAATAGACACAGAAAGGATCCGCGTACCATAGCAGCAACAGCAGCACGTTTCTTGACATCTGCTTAGAAACACCAGAGGAGGAGGGAAACGATAGTACGAGAGGAGAACTCGCCCATTACGTGGCAGCGTGACAAGTAGTACGTTGTGTACGAAATAGTAATATTTTTTTGCGAGAAGGAAAATAGTTTACGAAAAAAATTTTTACAACACGCTGCCGCGTTTCCTCTTTGCCCTTTTCCATAGATCTGACTAAATCGGCTGCTTCGGCTCTTTCCTCCTTTCCTTCCACCGCTCTCACCTTCCTCGCTGTTGCAGTCTTTACTATGAACCCTTCCCCCTCCTCCTGCTTGCTCCGCCACCTACGTACACCTAGCAACTCTATGCGTGTACGAAACCTTCCTTTTCCCCTCCTTTGCCGAATAGAAGATTCGATCTTGAACGTAGTAGTGCTGGCAGGAACGCATTGTGCTTCCTCCTGCCCTTTTTCCACATTACGGTAGTTTTCAGTTTTTCACCTTCCTCCTCTTTCAAAGCAGCGAAAGCGTTTCCCCCTTCTCTCCTTCCTCTTTTCTATGTGTCTTTCCGGCCTTCCCTCGCCCCTTTCTTTATGGGAGCCATCTGACAAGACTTATACGTATACCGGCGTTCTCGCTGTCCAAGTCCCCATGTGGAGAGAGGGGGAGGGCAGACGGGAAAGAGGGAAGAGTTACGGACTTGAGGCATCACGCCCTTATCGCGTGCTCTCCCAGTCCAACCCTTCCCTTCATCTCCCGCAGCAAGCACTATTCTCTCTGTATATCCACGGGCAGCGTTCGAAGGATAGCTTTTGCGACTGAAATGGGGGAGGGTTGTTGGAGGAAAAGTGGGTGGGCAGACTGCGTTGTTGTTTGGTTACTACGAGCGGACAGACGCCCCAGATCGTTTTGGGGGTACCTGCGGATGTGTGGCTGGTGGCGACGAGAAGGGGAGTCGGAAACAGTAGTGAGAGGCTTTCCGGCCCCCTTCTCACTTCTCACCCTCGTCTCTTTTCTCTTCCCCGGCAGCCTGCCCCCCCCCGGCTTCGGTCCGTCTTCTCCGGCGGCCGTCGTCTGCATCTCTAGCCAAAGTGAGGGAGGAGAGAGTGCTGGCTTGTAGAAGCGGGAGAGCAACACTTACGCCTGAGTGCGTACTACTCTTCCCACATACTCCGACCGAAAACTCCTGCTTGCACTGGGTGAGGGAGCGAATGCGGATTCTCCGTCCCTCCCTCCCCTGCGAGCGGGCGGATGAGAGATATTCCTGGCAAAAGCCCCAACGGGGGAAGGAGAGGCTGGGAGAGCCAGCTTTTGCGAGAACGTGTGCAAGACCCCACGCTCGCACGCATACCCGGCGGGGCCGGGCGACTTGAGGATAAGCAAAAAAGGCACATAAAAAGAAGAGAGGCGAAAAGGGGGAGGGAGCTGGGAGCGTCATCATCGAATCCGTACGATTTTTTTGCTGGGGGACAGAGGCAGTACTACAGTACGAAGACGGGAGGACATGCAGCCTCGTAGTCACGCAGCCTCCTTTGGCCCCCTTCTAAGCCTCTGGTGTGTAAGCCGACTGACGCCTCCTCCCACCTGGCCTCGGCCATTTTGAAGGCAGCCAGCCGGGAGGGGAAGGGTGAACTCACCTGGCCCAGAAGAGAAGGGGGGGGGGAGAACTCGTTGCTGTGTGCGTGCGATTAAATAACCCTGTTGTTCACTTTTTCTTATCCGTCTCTCTTCTCCTTTTTTTTACACAGTTCGCTGGCCCCCTCAGCAGCCTCTACAAAGATCGTGCTTCGCTGACGGGAGAAAACGAACAAACGACCGCTTCGCCGCAGACAACGGAGCCGGCAAATCCCTTCGCCGCGGAGACACAGCCCAGGCAGCATCACCATGGGGACGACGCAGAAGTACAGCCTGAAGTGGAACGACTTCACGGTGAACGTGGCGTCGACCTTCAGGGAGCTGCACTCGAGGCACGACTTTGTGGACGTGACGCTGGCCTGCTCGGACGGGTCCACGCTCGAGGCCCACAAGGTCATTCTCTCGTCCGTCTCCACCTACTTCAGGGACATCTTGAAGGTAAGAGGAGGAAAAGAACACCAGCAGAAGCAGATTCGGTTTTGTAACTATTTTTTCTTCTCTTCTCTTTAGTCGGCACCGAGCAAGCATCCCATCATCATCCTGAAGGACACCGGTCGGGATGAGGCCTCCGCCATGTTGGAGTTCGCCTACACCGGCGAAGTCAACGTTGCGCAGGAGCTCCTCCCCTCTCTGCTCCACACTGCAAGGGCCTTTCGCATCAAGGGGCTCGACAAGGTGGAGAGCCCGGTGGACCCGCCGCCTCCCCCGCCGGACACGGCAGCAGCGGCGGCGGCGGCCGTAGCTGCGGCCGCTGCAGCGGCGGCGGGGCGGCAGAACTCCGCCGAGCACCACCACTGGAGCCAGTCGTCCGCCCCAAACACCCGCTCTCATTCACCCAGTAGCATTCACAGCCAGCAGGACGTGAAGCCTCCATCCTTCCCTCCCACGGCGGAGCACTTCCTCGCCTCCGCGGCCGCCGCCGCCGTCGACAGCAAGCCGCCGCAGCCGCCGCAGGCGGTGGTGAACCCGTCGGCGCCTCCCGCCGCTCACTCTTCTCCCGCGGTCGGCCCCTCCACTTCGGCTGGTGTGCACCACTTGCCGGCGGCGGCGGTTGCGGCCGCCGCCGCTGCGGCCTTCCCCACCCAGACTGGAGGCATCAAGCGCGGCCGTGAACGCGAACTCAGCCCATTGCGTAGCCGCCCGCCCACCAGAGAAGCTTCCCCTTGCCCGCAGAACAACAGCAACTCCCGTACTCCGCCGCCAAAGAGGTGGAAGAGGTCGTTCGACATGACTCAGCCTATGAACGGACAGAAGGAAGCGGAGCAGCAACAACCCAACTTGCCCATGGTAGGGAGGGAAAATCCGTTTATTAATTCACCGTGTTATTACACTGCACCGTTTCAATTTCAGATTGCTGAGAACTACTCCAGCCGTCCAGAATCTGCCGCCGCCACAGAATACGAGCCCAGCAAACGTTTCCCCGCCGCCTCGCCTTCCCCCGCCGCAGCCGCAGCCGTCACCTCCGGAAGGACCCTTCCGTACCCGCATTCCATGCCCACCAGCCCCACCATGTTCGAGCGCGGAAACGAGATCAGGTTAGCCGGGCTCATCCGCCACCACCTGGCCAACCCCGACGGCGGCAGGGGGGCGGCAGTTGCCGCCGCGGCCGCCGCGCAGCAGCAGAGCCTGGTGCAGCCGCAGCAGAGGCCCGAGTCCAGCACTGCGCAGCAGCCCGGCGCGGCCCATCAGGCCGGTGTCGCACCTGGAGGAGCAGCTGGACAGGTCAACGGAGGATCATCTGACTACGATCCCGTCGACTACAGGTTACCCTCGGTAAGAAAATTGAGGAAAAACACCTGTGGAATTACAGCTAGCAGTTTACTGTTTCCCCTTGTTTTGCAGAATGACCGCAGCAGCCGTGACTCCGACGACCCCCGCTTCCCCCGCAGCAACTCCCTTGGCGCCGCTCCTTACCGCCCTGACTCCGCCCCCACCGTACTGGACATGAGCCCCGAGGGTTCCCTCTCCGGGCCTCCCACCTCCGTCCACGGCGCTGGACCCCACGGAGAGGAGCACGATGGGGCAATTCACGGAGAAGATCTGACTGGTGAGGGAGCTCAATTTTTACTATCGAGAATTTTTTGCTACCTTTTTTGCTCCTGTATTTCAGAATGTGTGGGCAAAGCCTTCACCTGCACCCCCGACGCCATGGGACGGTACAGCTGCGATGAGTGCGGCAAGATCTTCAAGCACCCCGGTTCTCTGCAGCACCACCGGCACATCCACCGTGGCACCCACCGATGCCCGTCCTGCGGGAAGGCCTTCAGTAGGAGGTGGGACATGGAGCGACACCTCAACAAGAGCAAGTACGGCTGCCCGGCCAACCGCTTCAGCGCCGGGTCCGCCGGAAGTAGCGCCGCCTCGTCCGCCTCCTCCGGCGCCGCCACCGTCGCCCCCGTCCTCCCGCCGCCGGCCGCCCTGGCCGCCGCGGCCAACGGGGCCCCCGTGGCCGCCCTTATCGGGGCCGCGGCCTCCGCGCCCACCACCCCCACCGCGGCCAGCGTGGTCGTTTCGGCGGCGCCCGCTGTTGCCGCCGCGGCAGCCGCGCACATGGAGCTACTGGCCAACGCCACCAACGGCGTCCACAACACCACCGCCTGAGAAAGCTGCAGCTACTACGACAGAGTACAACAGCAACAGCAACAAAGACGTAATTTACCCAAAATGAGCGTGTCTACAGCGTGCAAGTCTTGAAGAAGCTATAGAGCAGCAGTGATGAACGTCGGAAGAGTGTGCCGAATTAATATTAAAAAACCTGCTCCGCTTTCCCCCCTTCCTGGAGAGATTTTTTTGCTTGCTTGTTTAAAAAATCACTAGAAGCCTGTGATGGAAACGAAACACGCGCCGAAGCGCGGCTTTGGCCGAAGAAAGAAGGATCTTCCGTTCCTCTTGGTAGTCCATGGAGGATTTCCTGCATCGCCATCTTTTTTCCCCGTGAGAGTGATTAAAATGCTTAGAACGCAGCGCCTTTCCAAATCCCAAGTGCTACAGTGTGTAAATATTGAAATGACGGACAAGAAACTCGCCTGCAATGTCCGCGGGAAGGAAATGCAAGAAACCAGCGCCGGAAAGGATACCTGAAGTCTGCTCGTCGTCTACATTCTTAGAGTTCGGCCGAACCAATTTCAACAGCTCTCTGAGACATCCAGCTGCTGGGAATTTTGGCTCTGATTAAATTTCGGCAAGTAAGAATACGAGACGAGAACCATTGCACGGCAGTCCTGTGAGAAGCGGAGGCTGTGCCAAGATCCACCCTATTTTGGCTTGACCCCACTGGTGGCATTTTTTTTCTCGCCCTCCCGCTTTGGTCGAAACCGACAAGGCAAAAAGAGGCAGCAGCTGGAATAGAGAAGCGAGGCATTATCGGAAACTCCTGCCAGCCTTGCCGCGGGCGAACGAAAAGGCTTGTCTCAAGTGCAAGTAAGCGAGTGTCACCTGTGTGCATGTGAAAGCGAAAGGCGCGAGAGACAACAAGACGAGACGACGACGTGCTGTTTTACTCGTTACCTGACAGGTCAGACCCGCTCCCCTCTCTGCCTGCCTCGAAAACAAAAAAAGCCCTCCCCCCCCCCCCATTTCCCCTTCCGCCACCAGGCAGTAGCTGTGAGAAGAATCAAGCTGTATAAAATGAGCCCCTCCCCCTGTTTCAGCCCTCCCCGCTTCGTCCCCTCCGCCTCCCGGAACCCCGCCGCCACAAGAGCCCAAAGTGATCTTCTTCCCTTCCAGGACAGGGGCATATACATTATCATCCTCCCTCCCAAGAATACTCGCACTACTCCGCTATAGTACTACTATATACGCTCCTCATACATTGCAGTATTTTTTCCTCCCACTCCACCTCCTCCCCGTTTCGCTTGCGCTGCCCATTCGCAAAGAAAAAACAAGACAAACACACATACACCGGAGCTTTAAAGGGGCACGAAGAAGGGGTGTACAAGGGGGGGAACAACGGAGGCGGAGGAGGGCGGCGGCGGCGGGAAATTCAAGGGTAGATGGAAGCTGGGGAAAGCGGTGGCCGGAATGCAAAAGTGTCACAGGGAAGAAAGAGGCAGGCTTTTTGCGGCGGGCATTTCTTCCTCTCCCCTCTTTGAGTTTCCTCCTGTCCGTAAAGTAAAAACTTTTCGCAGCTCTTCCTCTTGCATCCCGCAACATGGACCGATCGGGACTCTTTCACAATTAAGGGGGGGGAGAAGCTGAAATGTGCTACTAGTTATCTCTCTCTCTCTCCATCTCTCTCTTTCTCAAGTCCACCTTTGCCGGTAGTTGCTGGGCCTCTCGAACCGGAAGTCCTTCCTTTCCTACCCCCCATTTCACACCCCAAGACAAACCCCCCTTCACAAGCCCAAGTACAGTACAGTATGTACATATGGTAAAAGAAGACAAGACACATACACTAGAAATACCCCCGATCGCAGAAACTCTTGATCCGGGACATACCTGCTGAAGAAGAAAAAAAGAAACGTATTCTTGAAACTCTGTTGAAAAAACGCAAATCCATTCATTAGTCATCGGACGAATCGAATTAAGCAAAAAAGAAGAAGCCGCTACTTTTGCTACGCGCGTGAGGAGGAGAACCAGCAAGAAGAGGATGAAAATTAGGTTATTATCAAATTTTAGCGAACCGAATACCTGCAGATTCTTTCTTTCGAGAAGAAAAAAAACCGAGAAAACAAAAAAGAAGCCGAAGATGAGATGGTGAAAAAAGAATTAATTTCAATGATCAGTTCGTTCACCCCACTGCTGATACTACGGCGAGGGCGGCGCTGGGAGCAAACAAAGACGGTCCCAGCGCCGAATCGCCCGTAGCAGTCCCACCCCCGGTTCGCCGGAACGCAAAACCTATGAATTTATTATTCGCCCCCTCTATTTCCGCGCCGACGGTAAAACAAGACCCCACCTGACCGTATGCAATTTGCGCGGTTCTGCATCCAGCAAAACCGCCCGACTTACACAACAACGCGTACCATTTGACAAATACCTTCTTTCTCATGACTCAAGTTGCGTTTGAAGAAGAAGAAAGCGGAAACGGGGGGAAGAAGTTGTTTTCTTCGCCCTTTCAATGCCGGTTCTTGGAAGACGATTTAGTTTATATATGCCTGTGTAACGAGGTGAAGTTCTCCAAATAAAGTTATCTCGAAGAAAGGCAACCGCGAGACCTCCAAGTTTAAAAACTCATTTCGACCCGTCGCATTCGCTCCTCCCTTTCTTGCTGGAGGCGGACTGCAGCAGCAGGAGCTCCTCCGAGGCCGCGGTGGAGGAGCTGGAGAGGGCGTCGTCCGACATCTGCTGCTGCTGCTGCATCCTCCTGTCCACAGCGGCGACCGCAGACGAGGCCGCGAAGGGCGACGGCCTCCGCCTGGCGAACCTCTCGTCCTCAGAGTCGTAGCAGCGCCTTCCGCCTCCTCCCCCGGCTGAGGCGACGCCGGAGGTGGACGAGGTGGGGGAGGAGACCAGCGAGAGCTTCCTCGGCGGGATCTGGGCGTGGCCGCGGGGGATCACTCGCCAGTTCGTCACTTGGTGGCCCCTGGAAGTTGATAGGAAAACTTGCGTGCTCGAAAATATACTAATGGGTTTTTTTGCAATTCAGGAATTGATGCTATAACAATTGGGCTTTGTGAAGTACCCGCATTTTATACTCACTTTCCGGATGAAGGCGACATCGATCCCGCCCTTGATTTGAACACTCTCTGCCCGCTCCCCTGGCCGGATGATGTGGTCACCGGAGACTTCCTAATGGTTGTTGCTGCCGTTGGTGCTCCCGATGCCGCCACGGACAGTCTCCCCTGCGGAGATAAGTATGCTGACCTGGGTCTCTGCTTTCGGGGTCCAGAAGACGGAGCTGCCGTCACGGAGGGACTCTTGTGGTCCCTAACGGTGCTGGCCGACCTGCTCCCAGGCTGGCTGCCTGGCCTGCTCGGGGGCCTGCTGCCGCTACTCTGCCTCCTCAGAGCGGGTTGCTGCTGTTTGCCAACCTGCAAGACCCCCGCCCCCACCGCTCCCCTGACGGGCAGTGTGCAGGTGGCGTTGCCGTGGCTCCACATGGGCCCTGGCTCCACCTCGAACGGCACGTCGTCGTCGTCGGGATAGCTGGAGGAGGAGGAGGAGGAAAGGAGGAGCAAGAGCCTCTTGGCCTCCCTCTCCGCGTCCGCCCTCCTTCTCGCCACCTCCCTCTTCTCTCTCTCGATCTTCGCCGTCTCCTCCCGCTGCAGCTCCTGGTTCAGCTCCAGCAGGCGCTTCCCGTCACGGAACATCTCCCTCAGGTCTCGGAGCACCTCAGAGTTGGTCGCTGTTGCTGCTGTTGCTGCCGTCCCTTCCGCCACACGGGAGTCCGCTCCCTTAGCTACATCGGCAGTAGCCGACATTGCTGTAGCTGCCCCAACTTTGGCTTCGCTCTCCTCTAGCCTCTTCTCATGCATCTTTAACCTATGCGATAATATGAAATGGACAATTCAAAAGATTTTTCTGAAAAAGTACATACTCCTCCTCCCCGGCTTCCTCAGTAGATCCTTCCAATCTGCCCCTCACTGCCTCCAGCACCTGTCCAGTCAAGGCATTCACGTTTTCCCGGCTCAAGTCCCAAGGGAGGAGTGATGCGGCGCTTGCCTCTGGAGCTGCAAAGCTGTTGTTGTTGCTGCTGCTGCTGCTGACCAGAGCAAGAAGTCTGTATAGCAGGTCGTATAGGTGCTCATTGAGGTCAGCGTTGTCTGAGCGGAGCTTCTCGTTCCTCGACTCCGCCTCCTCCAGGAGTTGCTCGTAGTAGGCAGTCAGTCGCTTCTATTAGATGAGAAACATTCCTATCGTGAAAAACCTCGGAGGAAAGCAACTTAAAAAAAATATTATTTGACAATTTCAGAATGTGCAGGAGGGGCTTAGAAAACGTTTTCTCTTTTCATGTCTACATGAGCTCTCTCCTTCCCTCCCCCATCCAGGCCAGCTGTCCTCCCATCGGAGATAGCTTTCTCTTCGGGCTGTTTTTTGGGGCAGGGATGGGGACGAGGCACAACACTTGCTGCTGATATTCTGCGTTGCGCAAAAGACCAGCAGATATAGTCAGATTTCATGCGGTGTATTCCGGATTGCCTTGTTCGACTAAAATTGTGCAGGGGAAGCCACGCCTATTTGCATCCCTATCCCTGTGCTCAACATGTGTTCAGAGCCAGGGGACTTCGCCACCATCTCCTGGCGGGTCCGGGATGTCAATCTCGACCGCTTCAACACCGTCTCCGACACGTTCGTCTGTCACGTCTCCCCGCGGAGGAGGCTGGCGTTCAAGCTCCGCCTTGTTGTGCGGAACCATCATGACGCCTTGGATGAGGATGAGGATGAGGATACGCCCGTCTGCAGCTTGTTCCTCATGGGCCTCGACGAAGACTATGACGCTGACGTCAGGTTCGCCTGCAAGGTGGCCACAAACAACTTTGTCCGCACCCGGCCTCCCGCTGTCGTGAGGATGGGGGGAAAGGACGGGAAAAGCCGCATTCTGTTCGAGGATAAGCTCTCTCTGGGCTTCGGCGTTTCCCACCCGGACTTCGTCGTGACCCTCAACATATTCAAGGACCCCCCTTATCCGAAGCCACAGTTCTTGAAAATACCACCTGAGGACATTGCGGTGGGATCCCTCTCCTCCGACTTGGGGGCGGCCTTCGACGAGGAGACCGGCGCCGACCTCACGATCCTGTGTCGAGAGCGGAAGTTCCGTGTGCAGCGCGGCCTTCTGGCGGCCAGGAACGAGGTGTTCGCCGCCATGTTCGCCAGTCGCGGGTTTCGCGAGGAGGAGGAGGGCGAGGTGAGGATCGACGACGTGTCCCCCGGGGCCATGGACAAGTTCCTCCGGTTCCTGTACACTGACGACGTCCGACTTGTCAGGGGGGAGCACACGGGAGAGCTGATGGCGGCGGCGGACAAGTACGGAGTGGGTAGGATGAAAGAAGCTTGCGAACAGGTACGTAGACAGAACAACAGGTTTTTTCCGAATGGCTGTTGATCTTTCTCCTCGCTGCATCTACTATTGGTTTGATGTTGTTGCTGCTGCTGCTGCTGCTCCTGTTATTGTTGTTGTTGTTGCTGCTGCTGCTCCTCCTCCTCCTGCTGTTGCTGTTGCTGTTGCTGCTGTTTTTTGTTGCTGTTGCTGCTGTTTGTGTTGTTGTTGTTGCTGTTGCTGCTGCTGCTGCTGCTGCTCCGTGTAGACAGACTGCAGAACGTTTTCTTGAGGCACCAGTGCACTACTCTCAATTTCATCTCCTCAAATTCAGCAACAAATTGATTTTCACATTCTTTCAATGACAGGTCTTGTGCGAGAACTTGACACACGAGACGGTGGCCCGGACCGCAATCCTGACCCACAGGCTAAACGCAACGAGGGCCCGGGACTTCGCCGTTCTACACCTCGCGGCCAACTTTGGCCAAGTGCTGGGGACGGACGGGTGGACCGAGCTTGCAGGCGGGGCTCATCCGGATCTGCTTCAGAAGGTGCACAAGCGGCTGGCGGAGAGGATGGAAGAGCTGGCGAGGGACGGGCAGAGGCTGGAGGATAACTACGCTAAGAGGGAAAACTCGATCGGCAACATGATGTGACAGCCTTAGCTACAAAGCCAAGGGTGACTACCATTCAACTTGATCAGTACAAAGAAAAACTCATAAAAATAAAGTTGTTGTTGTACTCCATCCATACCTGAGTCGAAGCCTCTGTTCCCCATCCGGCTCGGCCCCTCCTTCCCCTAGGCAGAACCCCGCCTCCTCCTGTCGTCTCCACCCCTGGAGTAGGCCCAGGCATCAGGCCACCCTTACTCTCGGCCAGGACCCTGAGCAAACGCTCCTTGAGCTTGGAGCACTCCTGGTCCTTGCGCCTGAGTTCGTGGTGACTCTGCTGGTCCTTTTGCTGCAGCAATGACGTCAGTCTCCGGATCTGCAACAAAAATATGAGTTGAGATTTTGACACTCAAGAAACCAAGTAACCAACGGACCTCGTCCCTTCCTTCTTTGACCCTGCCTTTCTCCTCCTCCAGAGCCACCCCCGCCTTCCTCTCCCTCTCTGCCCCGTCGTGAAGCTGGCGTCCCCTATACACAGAAAGGATTTACCAAGCTGACAAGGAACATGCCAATTGTTATAAAAATATCACAAGTGAAATTTGGGCGAACTTTTAAGACTAAATTAAATACTTCTCGGCAATTTATGTTTTTCAGTCAACCCCTTCTTGCCTGGCCTCCAGCTGGTCCCTAGCCCTCCCCGCCCGCTCCACCGCCCTCTCCGCGTCGCAGTGCACTCTTTGCAGCTTGGCCTCCAGGTCCGTGATGGTTTTGACGCAGGAGCGGTAGCTCTGCACCAGCTCCCAGGTCGTGTTCACCAGCCCCACAGCGTCGGTGTCCTTGGCGCCCCCGCCCTCCTCGACGGACCAGAAGGGGGAGGTGAAGCCGAGCGACTCCAGCTCCTTAGTACGATCCCATAAGCAATTGAACTTGGCATGCAGCAACAAAAAATTATTGAGCACTTACTTGAGAAAGATAGAGCAGCGCGCTCTGCCAGTTGTCTTCGGTGCAGAAGCTGTCCTCCGTTGACGTGTTCCGCTCAAAGACATCGTGGCTGCAGCCCAAAAATCCTCGTCCTCGTTCCATCTGCACAAAAAACTTGAAAAAAATTATGCCTGCAAGGCCAATGTTTGTTTGTTTTTTTAATCTAGTTTTTTCCAAATGAGTTAAACTATCAGTCGTCCAAGAAAATTTATATTGGCATGACGCATCAATACGCGGAGCGCTACTCCATCACTTACTTCGATCCTCCTCCGGGCCAATGGGACTCGCAGCTTGAGTCCGGCTTCGTCTGCACCGTCGACCTGCTGCGGGAGGACGGGGACCCTTCCAAGAAGACGGTCGTCCACCTGAGGAGCCACAGGACTGTCGGGGAGCACAACTACAGGAGGGAGGAGGTCAAGCGCGTCGGCAGCGGCGAAGTCCTCCTGGAGCTCTTCATCTGCAACATGGACACTCCGGAGTCGTTCGACGCCATCTGGGACTTTGTGCGCGGGCCAAAGCCCAGGACGCCCGCCTTCCCCATGCCCTACCTGGTGCGAGAAGTCACCAACAACCGCGGCGTCGGAAGTGAGGCGGGACTCGCCTCGCCTCTGGTAGCGGGGGATTCGAAGCAGGTCCGCCGCGGCCGCGGCTCGCGAAGGACGAGGGCCAAGAACGGCAACGGCGGGTGGCAGGAGGTGGCCGTAGACTGGGCAAATTAGACGACAAAGAGAAAATACCGAAAATTACAATGTTGCCCAGAAGTCGTGTTTGTCGTTAAGTGAAAGAAATAGCGAGTACTTTCACCCTTGCTCCAAGAGATAGGGTACGAAGAAAACTATCTTCCACCTATGCCTAAGAGGCTGCCGTATTCTGCCTGTCCTGCTGCAAGTACTTCAGCTGCGATTTCCCCACCCCCGCTTGCTGCTCATGTTCCTCTCGCCTCTCTTGTACCCATTTCCTCCGTCCTCCCTTCGGAGCATCGTGCCAAGGCGGTCTTCGTTCGTTCGTACGTAGGGGAAGAAGAGAGAGCACATGTGTGCCCATACTCTTCTGTTCGTCTTCCCCCGCAGCACAAAGAGCACATCAGCACTCAGCAGCAAGAATGGGCAGAGAGAAAGGGCATGGAAGAGAACGGCAGGGGAGAAAAACAATGGGGAATGGGGGGAGGGTTCCTCCTCCAACCTTGGAAGGACATTCGTCCAAGGGTTCAAGCGGGGTTTGTTTTTTTTTGTTTTTTTGTTGACAGGCCCATGTGGGGCTTCACAATTCCTTCACAAATTGCTTGGATCCAATCAGCGTTGAGTCTCCTGAGTCCTCCATGGCCAGGAATCCACAGCCCTTGGCTTGACGCATCATTGCTACTTGGAGCGCGTGTTAGCTGGGAAATGAACCTTGAGCTTGACAAAACCTTGAGCCGAGATGAGGTCTTGTGGCACCAGCAAATGATTTTTGAAGAAAGCCCGCTTCATAGC
>JAAUXV010113369.1_pt1 | contig 12838 bp, 19 predicted proteins | sample 7278181 | NCBI WGS metagenome assembly JAAUXV01 (sample SAMN14350114, study PRJNA611818) | marine sediment metagenome | isolation source: surface marine sediment (2.1m) | place: French Polynesia: Moorea | collected 2018-08
ACCAATCGATGGGCGGAGAGTATAGTATAGGGCTTCAATTTGTACGATTGAAGTTTTGTCTTCATGCATTACCGTACGTCTTTGGTATCTTGTGACTTCTCAACAAATTTCTGTTGCGAGCCGAGAGCTCCTTTCTCTATTTTACGGCGTCTGAGTTCGAGTGCGGACTTCGAGCTCAGGACAATTTTTTCGGTCAGGATTTGTGTCATGTGGGGAAAATTGCTACGTCATTGCATCTGTTACCGGCTTACCGCTGTTTTGTAATCAGATAAAGGAAAAAGCCTCGAAAACAGCGTTGGTAGAAAAATAGCGTTTATCATGCATAAATCTTGACATAAAGGACATTAAAAAACTTTTCTCCAAGTTTTCCGAATTCTTAAAGGAATCGCCGCCTAGAGCATTTTAACTACACTGTAGTAAGAAACATACGTATATTGTATCAGAATAGTGCGGAAGCAGCTTTGATGCTCAGAATACTGCAGAAAAATCAAAGATTCAATGCGTAACAGTTGGGCGCATGGATGTGTGTATAGGCATATGATGGTGGCGGCGATGATATCTTTCAGGACCAGCAAGTAAAAAGTAATAATGTTTCGGGGAGGAAAGTAAGATCAATTTGGTGATGTTTGATTAGCACAGTTGGTCACGGTCAGACTTGGAAGTACGGGATCGACCATGTTGACCCACAGGTTGGCGCACGGGAGGTGATAGGAGGCTCCGGCGACGGTGCACACCCCGGAGGAGGCCGCCGGATCGAGTCTCGTTAGGCACACGCCGCAGAGGCAGCCGCCGGCAACAGCGTCGCCGTCCTCTTCTTCGTCCGCCGCCGGCGCCGCAGCGGCAACGGCCGACTGCGGCAGCCGCGGCTCCAGCCGCCCCTTCCACGCCCTCTCGGCGGCCGCCAGCCGCTCCTCCACGTCGCCCCTGCCGCAGCCGGCGGCCGCGCGGCCGATCCTCTGCAGCGCCAGCCGCATCTCCGCCAGGCCTCCAAAGTACTCCGCCCCCCGCTCGCTCTCCAGCAGCTCCTGCACCGCCGCTTTCGGTGCCTCCGCTTCCAACGCTTCGGCCACTGAGACGAAGGTCATCTGGATCCGGTCGAGAACCCTCTTCCACTCGTGGAAAGGGCTGTCGGAGCTGGAGGAGGAGGAGAAGGCTGCGTAAGCAGAGGACGTCTGTAGAGGAGGGGAGGACAGCCGGTAAAGGGGGTCGATTGAAGGCGGGGCAGCAGGAGCGTACGGGTCAGTCTTCTCCGTGTCAGACAGGTGGAGAGACTTGCCTGAGGCGTCAGAGCTCTTGCGCTCGGCGGCAGCCTCTTCCTCTTCCGCAGGTTCGGGAACCTTTTCTTCCGTGACTGGAGCAAGAACGTCCGGTTCAGTCCTTTGGACACCCTCCGAGCTCCTCTTCCTCTTGGGCTGGGAGACCTTCTTGAGCACCGAGAGGTCTATCTCTTCCTCGTCGTCGATGGCGGTCAGGGTCGATACGCCGCCACCAAGATCGTCGTCGTTATCGTCCCCCAAATCATCGTCCTCGGCGAGGTCAGCCGGAGGCGGCTTGTCGTCCATCCAGGGCACCACGCTGGAGGCCGCCGCGGAGGCCGCCAGGGCGGGCTGCGGCATGAAGAAGGAGGAGGAGACGGAGTCGGTGGCTGCGCTATGCAGTTGTGGTGGAGGCGAGGAAAGACTTCCCCAATCTGACGGAACTTCAGTGGGAGGAGGGAGTGCTGCCGATGGGACCGCAGGGGCGTCCAGCGAGAGGGAGGACAGGAGGTCGAGAGATGACACCTGAGGCTCAGGAGGCTTGTCCTCTTTGAACTGCGAGGAGTAGTTGGTGAGCTGCGCCCCTAGGCGGGCGGAGTCAAGCTTTGGCACGGCCTTGGTGTTGGTGGTGGAGGATGAAGATTTTTGGGGCGGCGGCGGCGGAGAGAACAAGTTTGGCGTTGCCTCCGTTGGCATAGCTGCAGGATCGGAAGGAGGCTGTTGGTGGGCGGCCGCGGAGGAAGAGGACGTGGCGATGAAGTCTCCAAAGTCGTCGTCTTCATCTTTGGCAATTTCTTGACCTGGAGGAGCTGGACTAGGTTCTGCCGAAGTCTCCTCCTGGAAGAGGCCGCCCAGGTTGGAATACCTGTCAGAGGCAGACGGCGCAGCAGCGGCCACCGGCTGCAATGTGCGTTGCGCCGATACTGGGGGAGGCTGCGGTGTTACCGAGCCAAAGCCGGATATCGTAAGAGCCGGAGGGATCTCTGGAGCCTTTGCCGGCTTCTTGGGGACGTTGCTGATGAAGAGGGATCCGTTTCCACCTGGGCCAACGCCACTTGAATCGAATAAAGCGCCGGTGGGGCTTTGCTGCAACCGAGGTGGCTGAGGGGCCGCGGCCGGTGCTGGAATCTGAAAAGGTTCAAACGGCATGCAACCACGTGCGATATGTTTAATCACTAAAGACGAAATCAAAGATTTTACTCACGGTAGGAAGTTTTGACGGAAGTTGTGCCGGGGACTCTGTTTTGGCTGCCGTTGTCGCGACAGCGGGCGGCGGGGCGGAGGCGGTCACGAAGTCGGCGAATTCGTCGTCGTTGTCGGTTGCTGCAGCCGGTACAGTCACTGCCGCGGACAACGCCGCCGGTGCTGCCGCTCTGACAGGAGGTTGTTGAATTGCCGGGAAAGCGGCTGGCGCTTGCACGGGAGCAGCTGCGGCAGGAGGGGGAGGTGACTTCAGTGGGGCGCCAAATCCGTTCGAGACGTGAGCGCCTGTTGTCGCTGCCGCTGCCGGAGGATGATAAGGCTGCTGCTGTTGTTGCGGCTGTGGCTGGTTGACGAAACTGGCCGATTGGAAGTCACCCCAGTCGTCGACGAAGGCGGATGGTTGCTGCTGCTGCACTGGCTGCTGTTGAACAGGCTGCTGCTGAACTTGCTGCTGCTGCTGCAGTTGATGGTTCCACGTGGCGGCTTGACTTTGTTGCTGCTGCAATTGCTGTTGCTGTTGCAGGAACGCCGGATTCAATGCCGGCTGCTGCTGTGGCTGGTAGTTTTGTTGTCTTGCGTCCGAGGAGACGAACGCGTCCTCCAACGTCTGCGCCAGACAGCTCCAGTCCCTGATAAGTAACAACAATATTCTTTTTCACACACGGCAAAATATAATTTTAAAATGACAAATGTTACCTGGCCTTTTCACTAGGCTTGAACCCCGTGGCCTCGCTCCGCTTGACCTTAACATCCTTGAGCGCCGGCCCCTTGAAGGACGACCCGCCCCGGTTGGGCCCGGACAGGTCGGCGCACGCCAGCATAAGGTTGTCCAGCGAGCTCTTGGGCTGACCAGGATGGCCAGACATGGCGGGGCTGCAACAATAAATAGGAACAAAATATTACTAAAACATTGTCTGGGGAACAGCCGTGCGACACTTTGCTATCTTCAGTCCGCCTTTATTGATTTTTGTTTCATCTCTAGCCACTGCGACAGCGCGAAAATAGTCCCGGAGGAGAACCTCTCCACGTCCACCCCTTCCGTCGGCGCCTTGGCGGCGGCGATGTTCCGCAGCGGGCGCTCCACGTCCCTGGTCGTCTTCCCGTCCTCCTCCAGCACCCTGACGCGGATAATGCGCTCTTCTTCCTTTTCGGGGAATTCGTTGTTGTTCCCGCTGGCCGCGCCCCTAACCACGGCCTCCGCGTCTTCTTCGGACAGCCACGCCGAGGCGTCCACCTCCTCCGGCTGCAGCCGCAGCTCCGCGTCCAGGTCTGAGTGGCCGCGCCCGAGCGGGATGTGGTAGTAGACCACCACGTGGTGCCGCCGCGGCGGGCCGCGCTCCAGGAACGGCGGGTAGACAGACTCCCACAGGCAGAGGAGCCGCGCGGCCGCCGACTCGCCCGGATCAACCCCGAGCCCGGTCTCCTCCTTCAGCTCCCTAAGCCCGGCGTCGAGCAGCGCCTCCCCCGGGTCGGCGCTCCCGCCGGGCGGCACCCACACCCCGGGAAAGGTCCTCATGTGCCTGGCGCGCCGGGTGACCAGGACCCGGGCGTCGGAGGACTCTGCCAGAGCCACCACCCCGACGGCCACACCGCGCGCCGAGATCTCCGCGGGTATCTTGGCAATGTCCTCCTTCTTCAGTAGGTTGATTGGGCACCTGGGCGGTCGGCGCAGCAGGGCGCCTCCGCACCTGCCGACAGGACGCTCGCATCTCGCCAGGACCATCCTGTTGCCTTCTTCCAGCTCGCACTCCACGCTGACCTCGTCCTTGTCCTGAGCGCCGCTCAGCGTGTTGACGACGCTCTGTGCGAAGGAGGCCGGGGCGGGAGGGGCGCTCGGGAAGGGACGGATGTGGACCAGCATTCGGCTCCCGGTTGTGGCGGCCATTGTCTATGAACAATTGAATAAGGAAGCACATGATGAGTGGGAGAAGTTTCTTATGCTCTACACTTTTAGAAACCAGGAGATTTTTTTGTCCTAAAGGCACTAATGCACCGCACCTTGTACCCATATTTACCCGGTCCTTTTTTTGTGGCGGCCACTTCAAGTAAGACATAATTATTATTATGCTGCTGTCCAATATCTTAAAAAATAAATAGTTACACTTTTTGAGCCTTAGTATGTAAATTGTCCCTTCGCCTTCACTGCTTCTTCTTTGCCGCCGCCTGCTCCTCCTCCAGCGTCTTGTACGCCAGCCCGAGCGCCCAGCTGGCCTCGTGCCCCTCCACCTTCTTGAAGAGCTGGACCTCCTTGTCCTGCGGCAGCCCGTAGCCCCTGGAGAGGAGGGACGAGATGAAGGCCAGGTCGGCGCAGTAGAATCCCGAGTTCGGGTTCGCGTGCGGGTCGCAGGCGCGCCCGGCCTCGTAGATGAACTGTTTGACGGTGACCGCCCCCTCGGTGGCGCCCTGCGGGACGAGGCCGATCTCGGAGGCGCGGTCGAAGAAGTAGGAGAAGGCGGCGACGGGGCGGTCCGCCAGGCCCTCGGGGACGTGCACGTTGCCGGCGTTGACCACCTTGGTGGCCACGCGGATGCAGTTCTCGATCGACGCCTGAAGGAGGGTGGGGAGAAGAAAACGGACTTCTTGAAGGATTTAAATTCAAACAGTATTGTTCCTTTTAATATCGCATCATTCAAATAATTGACCTTTCAAATGGTAAAGGCTTTCCGGACTTGGCAGCACATTGCGCAAATTGTTACCCGAGTATGCTACATACCTTGTCGTTCAGAATGGTGTACTCCTTGCCCTGGTAAGTCCATTTGACAGGATTCTGGCTGGTCATGCAGGGAGTCTTGAGCTCAGTAGCCCCCTGCGGGTTGCCGTCAGAGAAGATGGCCATCCTGGCGGCCATCAGCCCCAGGCCCAGGTAGCTATGCGAATACAGGCGCACCTGCTCGCCCAGGACGGACACCTGGTGCAGGTAGTCCCTGCGTCCCTGCATTCCCACCAGCGGGCGGTCGCCGGGAGCGGCGAAAGAGATCTGCATTGTTCAGAGATAGATAGATAGATACTTCAGCATCGGAAAGTGAACAGGTGCTTGACGAGGAAGATAATAACAGTACAGTACAGTTGTCCCCGCATCTTTCGGCGAATGCCTAGAAACATTTATGCCTTTCTTTCTCACCTGCGTGGATCCCCCTCCCAGGTCCAGAGTGGCGAAGCTCTCCTCGCCCAGCGTCTCCACCTCCCCGACCAGCTTCCCGGCCAGGAAGTTGACGGTGAACCAGCCGAAGACTCCCTCCTCCGTCGGGTCCATGATCTCCACCGGCTTGTCCCCCGCCGGGCGGAACCCGGACCCTTGTAATGTGGCCTCCACCTCCCTCAGGATGGCCTTGGACTTGGCCTCTGGCAGCAGCCTCAGCCCGGCCGTGGCCTTGAGCGACACCGGCGTCGAGGACCTCTTGTCCTCGGGCACCCTGGTCCGCGCCAGTTCCAGCAGTTGCTCGATGCTCTGGGCGCCCCTGGAGGGGTCCTCGGCGTGCCCCGAGAGCCCCGGCTTGACCTCGTGCCAGAGCTCGTCGTCCAGCCTGAGCCTCCCGTCCAGCAGCCCGCGGTGGAAGGTGAAGGCCAGCACTCTGGAGCCGGTGCTGCCGGCGTCCAGCACCACCGCGTGGATGGGGGCCTGCAGCCGCAGGGCGGACAGGGCCAGGTCCACGGCGGAGGACACCGGCCGCGGCACGTAGGTGGGGTAGAGCGCCATGGCGGCCACCAGTCCGCCCAGGGCCAGGATGGACAGGATGACGAAGACGGTGCAGGTCCTGTCCACGGACTCTGAGGAGGACTTCTTAGCCTTCTTCTTCTTCTTGTTTGGTGAGGCGGAGTCGCCCTTGGCGCGGCGATGGCGGACGCCCTCCATAGTGGGGCCAAGAGCAATTCAACTCTTTACACACTCTTGTTCTACACCAAGGTTTTATCTGCACAAATGTGTGCACACGGTTTAACCCTTGCCCTCCTTAGGGTCAAAGGCGACACTCCCCAATCCACAGGTCAGGCTGGACGCCCAGACCACTCACCCACACTCTCCCCCGCACGGATTTCAGTCTTTCAGGTGACCCTAGGACGTCCCAAACACATCTGCATCTGCAATCTGCACCAAAGCATTATCTGACAATACCACTGTGCACTTTACCAAGTCACCTGGAAAAAAGCAGGGACTTCAACCACTGAAAAATCAACCTTACCTCAAGCCCTTTTTCCTGCCTGAGTCACTCTCTTTTCTTGCAGCTGCCCGCCTGTGGCCTGACGCCTGACGTGGCCCGAAGCCTGAAGGGGAACCAGAAGAAAAAGCTGTTTCCCTGTGGCTGTTTCGTCAGCTGATATACTTTTGACAGCTGATAAAAAGCAGCTGCCGAATTTTCAAAGGAAAAAACATAGGACCCGGACCGAGCGGACCGACAGGAGCCGGTCCACCATGGGCGATGCTGTCCCCTCCGCCCCTGCCCCTGCAGGTGCACAGCAGGAGCAGGACCATGACAGGTCGCACAGCTCGTCCTGCTCTTCCACCTGCTCTTCCTCGGACGTGGCGCCCAAGATGCAGGCGCAGTTCCACTCGCTGTCCTCCGTGCTGGCCGAGACCAACGAGAACCTCCTCACCTTCGAGTTCATGCTGCGCCAGTACAGGCAGATGGCCAGGGTGGCGCCGTCAAGCAGCGCCAAAGACGCCGACAGGGAGAGCGTCGTGGACAAGGCGGCGCTGAGCCAGTCCCAGCTGGAGGCGTCGGGTCGTCTGGAGGCGCTGCTGTCAGACCTGGCCGAGGCCGTGGGGAGGGTCAAGGAGATCAAGGACAGCGCGGAAGCGGTGGAGAAATCGGGCAAAAACGAGGTAATGGACGTTCACTCTCAACATGTCTCCTCGATAGTGTGTTCCTCTTGATTCATTCATTCACATTTTTTAATGCTTCTCTTCATGGTAGTAAAAAAGACCCATGTTTCAGGCTGAAGCCGTCGCCAAGCCCTCCCGCCTCCACGAGGAGCAGATTTCGGCCCTGGAGAAGGAGGTGTCCGCCCTGAGGGCCTCCCTGACCCAGTCCGACTCCCGCGCGGAGTCCCTCTCCGCCCGCAACGCCCAGCTGGAGTCGGAGCTGTCCTCGCGCGCGCGCACCTGCCAGCAGCTCACGGAGTCCGCGCACCGCTCTCGGGCGGCGCTTCAGGAGGAGAGGGACAGGAGCGAGAAGCTGGACCGGAAGCTGGAGGGGGAGCAGAGGGCCGCTAGGAAGGTGAGGTCCAAGTTGCGCCTTTTCTGTCTTTACTAAATACCTAATGCCTAGGTGTTCGAAGATAAGACGATATTTTACAGGGCTTTTTTCGTTACCGTAGACGTGAAATGCCCGCATTCGTGGTGTTGAAGACGATTTTGCGTCACTTATTCTTTCCATCCAGGTCGGCCAGGACATCACCCGTTACGTCGAGCACATGAGAGCGCTGGAGGAGGAGGTGGCGCAGCTCAAGAGGGAGAAGAAGGGCGGCAACGCCGTAGCAACAACGGCGAGGGTCTCCCCCGTGGTCAACATGCAGGGGGACACGCTGACCGTCGTGCAGGAGGAAGAGGGCGATGACCGGGCGACGGCGGCGGCCGCGGAGGCTACCGTGGCAGCTCTGAGGCGGCAGCTGGAGGACGAGCGGGCCAGGTCCAGGTCGCTGCTGGCCAGGCTGGCCAGACACGAGGAGCAGGTGCAGTGGTTGAATTCGCCATTTTCTTTTCAAAATATATCTCATCGGGACTTGGTGCACTTTTGCAGGAGGCCGAGAGCGAGCGGCAGCTGGCCGAGCTCAAGTCGGGCCTGGTGACGCTGCAGCGGGAGCTGGAGGAGAAGTGCCGCGCGGTGGAAGAGCTTCCCCTCCCTCATCCAACGGTGATGGCACCTAGACAAGAAGAAGACCATGACAAGACCAGGCTGGAGTCCGCCCTCAGGGAAAAAGAGTCCGAGCTGGCCGCCAGAGACGAGGACCTTCGGGACCTCAGGTCAAAGACCAAGTCCCTGCTGAAGCGTTACGACCGCTCCAGGTCTCAGTTGGAGGAGCGCGACTCGCGGCTGCGCGCGGCGAGGCGGAAGGCGACGGAGCTGGCGGCGGAGTGCGCGGCGGCCGAGAGGAACTACTGCGTCGTCCTGCGCCACCTGGGGTCGGAGGTGGAGGTGTGCGCGCGGCTGATGGCGGCGTACCTGGGGGTGGAGGTGGCGGAGGAGTGGAGGGGCCACGTCGCTATGGACGGGAGGCCGCTCGGGGAGTGGTTCGGAGACGTCCAGGTGAGATCTTTAATTTCTATTTTGATTGTTCAGAACGTTTGGAACCGCATGTTGGACTACGGACTATTGATTTTTTTCTATGGTTGGCAAAAAAAATTCTTCTTTTTTTGCAACATTTTCTTCAGGCCCTGTCTTCCTGGCTCCGTGAGCAGCTGGTGGCGTTCGGGAAGCGCGTCTGGACGCAGCGGGAACCCCCCGCCGGTCAGCTCCCCAGGCTGCTACCGGCTGAGAAGGCTACCGTGGCTCCCCCGCCGAGGAGGAAGATGAAAGACAGGGAAAAGGATCAAGAAACGACAAAGAACGAAGAAGGCAAGGACTTGTCAGTGGCGGAGGCCCTGAGATCGCAGGAGAAGCTGTCAAAGAGCCGGCGGGACACCTTGGAATATCTGTCCAAAGTCCTGATCGACTAATTTATTCATTGTTTCAAGTCATGATCTTCAATTTTTGGGAAACCCCCTGCACTGAGGCGACTGGCAGTCGTCCTCCGCCCAGGCCAGGAAGTCGCAGACGAGCTCCTCCCTGGCGTAGACGTCGAACCCCTCCGCCATGGCGGAGCAGCGCAGGCGCAGGAAGTCGGGGCTGGCGTACAGGCGGCGCCACACCGAGTGCACGGACTCGCTCTGATCTCACACGAAAATAAAAGAAAATGAAAAGTTTTTTATAACAAAGAGGCATTTAGTCAAAAAGGTTTTTGGTACAAAGGAACATTGTTTAATGTTTTTGCACCTAATAATTTGATGGAATACATATTTATGTGTGGGAAACGAAATGTCTTTTGGTATACTGTCTCACGTGTAGCTTGCGCATGAGGATGAGCATGTCAGGGTTGGTGACCAGCTGTTCGTACGTCCTGAAGGGGGGAAAATTTCGAGAACTTGTTTTTATTGAAATTCAGTCTTTCTGGAATTTTTGAGAAAGAAGATCAATGAAACGCTGCCTAGGAATGTTTTTTTTAAACAACGATGTTTTTATTTTCTTTCTCACCAAGCCATAACCCTCTCAATGGGCACCAGGGCCCTGACCTCCTCGGCCAGGCTGGTCAGGCTCCTCCTCTTCCTTTTGTTCCCTCCTCCGGCGATGACCCTGGGGGCGTGAGGCCTGAACTCTCCCCAGCGCAGAAAGTCCTCGTACAGCCAGGAGAAGAAGGCGTCGAGATCCAGCTGGCGGGACACCATCCAGCGGTACAGCTTTTGAATTTTAAAATTGAATTTATTGTTTTCTTTAATTGTTTGTGGGAAATTTAAGTGGTTTTTTCTACGTTTTTGCTGTCCCTGTACTCCCACATGAAGTCGTTGATGCTCCTGAAGTCTGTGGAGTTCATGTACCCGACGACGGTGGCCACGTCGGGGTCGCCCTCTTCCAGATTGTCTTGCAGGAGCTGAACCACCTACCGCACGAATAATTTTGTTAACAAATCCTTTCGTAAACTGACGTTTCTCATGGATTTTATTAAGTTTTTTTTTAAAAAAAATCTTATGGACGACTACTGAGAAAATAATGTATATTTGCTTCTGATGGTTTTGTTCCTGCTCAGACGACCTTTTTGGAAAGTGAAAAAAAAAACCGTTTCCAAAGAACCCCGCGAAACCTTTTGAAAAGCAACTACAGTGTATACTCTCGTTGACAGTATCAGCACCTCATCAATGTTGGCGACCCCTCGGAACTCCTCGTAGAGAGCCCCTACGTCGGCGAGGCCCCGGGCGGAGGAGGTCCAAGTCAGCAGGCAGACAAAGAGGAGACGGAGCAACATTGTTAATGTCCTGTTCGCTCGGAAGTCCAGGGGGGATAATGCAAGCTTCCAAATTGGGCGCATCTCTCCCCCGTGCACACGTTTCCCTCCCTTGCCCAAGTGGAAAGACAACATCCGCTCATTATACCACCACTTCCGTGGAAAAAAGGGGCAAAAGATAATAATAAAAAGATAGGAAGCAAATATTAACGCGCCACCGTGACGTCGGGTTTGGAGGGCGAACATGGGAGGCAACATTAGCGAGAGAGAAAAGGGCATCATGATATTTTTTTCGCTCTCCAATTCAAGGCAACGTGAGGTATATATATTTTCTTTCGTGTCACACTGTTCCTTAAGTTACGCCGTCACCCCCCCACACTGTCTAATCTATAATAAACCCCGACTACAAATAGGTTACGATTCTTATAAAAAGCACTATGCACTGCAGCACTTTTTTTCCTGACTTTTTATATAGTTTCTGTTTCTGTCTGTGCGTGTTCACGCCACGGCGCCGCCGAACCCGTAGAGCAGGAAGGCGTTCAGCTCCTGCTCCTGCCTGGGGCCGTCGAAGGAGACGCCGCGCGAGTCCAGGGCGGACTTGAGCGAGGGGCCCACTTGCAGGGACAAGAGGTCGTCTGAAAGAAGGATAATGGATGAGAATAAGTTTTCGGAACACAGGCAATATTTCGTGCTTTGGTGAGGACTCGGGGAAGTTTTAAAACTTTTCAAAATCGAGAAATACGGCTATTTGTCGTTGTTGTTGTTTTTGAAAAAGATTCATAAGAAGTGACACGCCACTCTGCACTGCAACAAATTTATTCTTACCTTGGATCATCTCGACTCGGTGGTCGAGGAATATCTTCCCCCTGTACGACACGTAGACGAGGACGTTCCTGGTGTCGCCGCCGCCAAAGGAGAACCTTCCGCAGGTGAAGGTGCAAACCCTCTCAGAGAAGGGGACCTCGGTCAGGCGACCAGATTGATCCACGATGAAAGTCTAGAGAACGAAAAAATCTTTCAAAGTCAAAGTTTTACTAATTGAAACACATTCGAACTCACGCTCCCTCCCCAGGACGTGACGACGACCTCGTCTTTCCCGTCGCCGTTGACGTCCAGCTTGCGCAGGCAGCAGAGCTCCTCCGGCAACTGATCGAAGAAAAAACACAAATTGTATTTTTGTGCCGCTACGGAGAGGAGAAAAACTGTAGCGGGATTCTCACCTGGTGGCTCCACAGTATCTCGTTGTTCCTGGCGAGAATGAGGTTCCCGTCGAGGGTGGCGATGGCGTAGGCGCTGGAGCGGTCGTCCGAGGTGGAGGAGCCGCGAAAGTCGCCCACGATCTCGGAGGAGACGTTAGGGTCCCGCATCTATCAAGACGCAACACGGCAGAACAACAAAAGGTCAGAAAATATGTCTTAGCGAGAAACAAATCCGAGAGGATGAAAATAGTGGGCGGGGGGAAATTGACAGTGTTTGGCAGGATGTATTTTATATTCTCTCCGGGTGGGGCCAAATTCTGGTACCTTCTCTTGCATTCACCGGGAACGACCTTCTTATTCTGGACCATGGAAAAAAATTAACATCGGCCCCACATACTATTCAAGGACATTCCAAGTTCCTAACACGATCTTCTGGCTCCCCTTTTTCATCGTCGTTTCCATCCGATCTTGCGCGTTCTCTTCGAAGTGGAAGGGCCCACCCTCACCCCACTCCGCGGGGTTCTCCAGCTTCTTCTCGTCCACAAACTTCCTGGCCATGGTGACGGACGAGTCGGGGGTAGCTTGAAAAGAGGAGGAATACGTGCCCGGTTCCCCCCGTGAGTGATGAGTACTTCATCAGGAGCTGGCCAGACTTCCTGTGCTCCCACTTCTTCAAGCCAGCGCCAATGATGTTCAGTGTAGGAAGCGCCTCTCGTCCGGCTGATCCTTTGTCGGGCTCCATCGTGAACAGGGCGTCGTCGTCAGCCTACTTTCGCCGGCTCCAGTGTCACCGTGGACCTGACGAGCGTCTCCCCGGGCGGACCTGAAGGTCTTGTTCGGGTATGCCACGATCAGTGCCGGCTGCTCAGGCCGAATGCCCACTCCGATGTCGTTGACGAGCTCGTAGCAGGCGTCCTCCATTCAAGGTGGAGGAAGTGAAGGCCCAAGTCCGAGGCTCGACAGGTTCAGATCTTTTCTTCTTTTTGAGCAAATTGGTCGTTGGAGGCATTTTTAAAAAAAATCAAATTTCACCACACACACCGTATTTTATTTTTACAAGCCAAAAGTTTCCCACAAAATTTCGAAAATAAATAATACTAAATCATTTAAATTTGAATTTAAAATGCGAGAAAATGGGAATAAAGGGGAGTTGGGAGTTGGGAAATGAAAGTGCTCAAGAAAGGATGTGTCTGAAAATTAGCTGAATGG
>JAAUXV010034991.1_pt1 | contig 12831 bp, 15 predicted proteins | sample 7278181 | NCBI WGS metagenome assembly JAAUXV01 (sample SAMN14350114, study PRJNA611818) | marine sediment metagenome | isolation source: surface marine sediment (2.1m) | place: French Polynesia: Moorea | collected 2018-08
CCCCGGTAAGTGTCCAAGGAAGACTGTCATTCACCATGTATGTCTATTTTCTGCATAAGAAAAGGGGAAAAGGCAAAGAAAGCATTGCTAGTTGTCAAATCCCTTTCTCCTAAACGGGGGTTGAGTAAAAGAGGGGAAAGTCGTCTCAGAGATCTCTTAACTCACACCTGTGTGATGACTCGACGACGACGACGACGACGAAGCAGCTTAAGAAACATCCCCTACGCTACCCGACTCAATATAACGTGGATTGACTGCCGAAATATACTGCTCGACGAGACGTATGTCGGCGGTGATATCCAACAGAACGGACGAAAAATACACCGCTATTATATTATATGACTGCTTTTTCATGCGTGCAAGTAACTTCAACAAGGCCCGTCAAATTGGTCTTATAAGGAAAGCCTAAAATAGAACCTTGTCAAGCAATGTCTTATGCCATTTTTTGGGTGGGTGGAGGAGGATCCTGTTAAATAACCTACTAAAACAAATCGCATTGTACTGTATCTGCCTCTTGGCCCAACATACTTCGCATACAAGAGAATGTAGTTGCAAGAAGGGTGGCAATCACAAATCGCCCCCTAAAAGTACAGCAGCATGCGTCGCGAAAAGTGGGGCAAGCGGAAGAAATAAATGGGCGCTTAAAAGTTTCTTTCCCCCTCCGCGGAAGGGAAAAAAGTTTTGCACGAAAGAGGGAGAGAGGGATCGAGAGATGCCTCGTCGCTCCCATCCCTTCTTATTTATCTTTTGCCACTTTCTGGAGGAGGGTGGCGACGATATGAGCCTCGGAAGAGATTGCAACATTTTCATAGTTCCATAGATAATCTTACCTTTTCAGAGAAGAACCTCAGACCTTCAGTTCACTGTTCAGTCAATTAACGACGCACAAAATAAAACAAATCACAGAGGAGCCACGTCCCTCCGAGTCTTTTCCCCCCCTCTCTCTCTCGAATAAAATTACGCCCTCCTCTCGCTTTCCTTCCCTCTTTTCTCGGCGGCGACCCAAAGGGGACTGACTGACTGACTGGATAAGGAAAGGGAGAGAGAAAAGGGAAGATCGAACAGAGGATCGGAGGAAGGAGGAGGAAAGAGGAGAACCATGCGCACGTGTACAGCAAGAAGTTTGACATGTTAAGGAAACTGATTTAGGCATCCCTTCTAATAGGATTTCTTTTTGCCTTTCCCAACAACCACAAATATACCGATGTCCCAGCACTAAAGTTTCTTGTAGACTCGATATTATGCTGCTCTTGTTTATTGATTGGAAGGTCGAATTGATTGGAAGGTCGAAAAGAAAATGATTTTCAGCGACAATTTAGACTTTGGCTTTGACTTTTGACTTTCAGTCAAAGACGCAAAACTGCTTGGTGATATCATCCGTTTGGGAAAAGGGATCCAGTTTTGTCCTGACTCTGTTCACCCTGCCCTGTCCTGTAGCCTCCAGGCAGGCCACGAAGCAGATAGTTCCACGGTCCGAGCAGTCCCGGCCGCTGTCCACCACCAACTCCAGGAGGGAGGGCGGCGGGGAGGGGAAGGCCGGGTCGTCTCCGTCGTCAAGGTTCAGGCTGAGCGTCGCCTGCAGATTGGGCTGCAAACAGGACGTGACACCGCGGGCGGCAAAATCTTGCTTGCTTGATCATTTCAATTACCACTTTTTTTGGAAACCCGAGAAGGAAGGCTCCGTTGAAGGAAGTAGCGTTGACGGCGTAGGTCATCTGCAAAAAAGGGAAAAGGTCCAACAGACGTTTTTACATGAATACATGGAGAGGGTGTCAGTCAGGAAAAAGTTTGTAAAATCCACTGAAGAAATTCCCCCTTATTTTCCGACAAGTCGGAAAATAATATTGTACATTTTATTCTACCTGCTCGGTCGGTGGCGACGCCGTGAAGCTGGCGAAGTCGTCGATCTTGGTGCCGTTGCCGGTGAAGAAGATGCTCGGCACTTTCAATTTCATATATCCCGTTTTGAACGTCTCTAAGGACGCGTGCGGACAGACTTCTTCTGTTGGAGAGGGTGCGCACGAAGTGGAACCTTCGGAGGACACCTCGTAAAGGTACATGGCCGCAAAGTTCCTGGCAGAGTCGTCCCCCTCCTTCTTGGTCACCCTTATTCCCGGACCACCGACCTGAGCGATATAAATAATTTTGGGATTCCATCTCCGGAAAACGGAGGGGGGTAGGTTTTTTTCTTGCAATATCTGGAACCCCCGTTGCTACCGCCGCTGACGCCGCCGCAGTCGCCGCCGCCGCGTCCCCCCCTTCACAGCCCTCGGCCGCGAGTGCGGCCGGGTCCCCCTCGCAGATGAATGGCATCCTGGTGCCCATCTCGGTGGAGCCAAGCACCCTCCCGTCCTGCACGTCCAGAGTAAGAGTCTTGCCAATCAGGGACCCAACAGACTCATGGGAGCTGTGGTCGAGGCTGGAGTTGTCCGGACTACAGTATATCAAAAGAAAAAAAACCAGATGCTGTTCATAAATACTCTAAAAAAGTCCAATTATTCTCCATTTCTCACCCTTCAAACCACTCCTGGTGCGCCCACCCGTCTATCCTGAACTCCCCCGCGTTTCCCTCCATCTCCTGCCCCACTGCGCCGTGGACCTGGCGCACGTTGGCCAGTGAGAGGAGGGAGCCGCCGAAGGTCTTGCAGTGGGCGCGGGCGGACCAGAAGCTCTCGGGGAAGTGCACGAACCTGGAAAGAAACCTTGCGATTGTTGATCTAATGGCAAAATGATTGTTCGGCAAAATTTGGCTAGTTTCCTGTAGCAGATGGATTCCGCTGGGCTCCAGCCATGGCCGGGACACTCTGAAAAAAGAAAGGTAGCGTGTACCAAAATCAAAGTAATATCTTAAAAAAAGATTCTTGCCTAGCGAGAGACACCCTAGAAAATTAAGTGCCAAGAGAAGGAGGAGAAGGGATGGGCGCATGATTGTCGTCTTTTGCCTTCTTCTAAAATTTGCTTTTGCCGGAGTAACAGAGAAAACTCTTTCATGGGATTGTCTCTGCTCTAGCACCGTATATATACCCACTAACAAAAAGAGGGGGAAACACATGAGGCATCTCCATGCAGGAAACTAGCGTTCAATTGTTGTAAATGTTCTAATTTTGACAATGAGTAATCTTTCTCAAACTTTGTTCTTTTTTGCAGTGCTTTACTTGTGTTTAACCTGGAAAATGAGTTGCCTAGCTGCCAAAAAAAGTTTTTTGCCTTTGTCTAATTACGGCTAATTATGACATTGTCAAACAAATTGTTTCTGAGGATATTTAAAAAGCTATTTTGCAAAAACATGATGTCGAAATTGCCCGACTTAACTTGGTTTTGGACGCCGCTTCCCTTGCCCTAACATGAGAAAAAAGTCTCCGCCAAGAAACTTTGCTTACTATTAGTCTTGGCTTACTGCATCAAAAGTTCGTAAAGTTCGTATTTTCTTAAGACACTGGACTCGACAAAATGACGCTTTTTGTTTTTGGAGTTTGTTGCTCGATTCAAGGCAGTGTGTTAAGTGGAATGTTGCGTAAATGTCACATAGTTGCTGGGTAATTATTCGCCGCGAGAAAATTAATTTGCGGAAGGAAGGAAACGTTCTTGAGCAGGCGCGAAACGATTTGTCGCCGCCGTCGAAGGGGAGGCAACAACTAACGGCAGAAAAATTAAGGGGAAGGGAAGCAGGAAGAGGAAGAGACCGGAAGGAAGGAAGTGACATCAATTACTGTGAAAAGGAGGGGGGAAATTGGTTTGCCGACTCGGCGGTGAGTTTTGCTCACACTCAAATATCCAACGAAAGGGAGAACAGAAACTGCCAAAATATTTATTTTGTTCTCTATGGAAAACTATGAATATGTCGAGTTTCCTCCCTCCGACTATATATCTATCGTACAAACCTAATCTCGCACTCTCACTCTGTCTATCTGTCGTACCTTACAGCCGCTTACCTGCAGCCTAATTGCGTCACCTTTGCTATTTTTTCCATGAGCGTCGGAGGGAGGCGGGGAAAGAGGGAAGACTCCGCCTGAACCAGCGGGGTGGAACCGGGATTGGTTAGGTGCAGCAGAGGGAGGAAGAGGTGGGATTTAAAGGGCCTTCCCTTCCGCCGAAATCCGCAGCAGTCACTTTCCTCCATCCAAAGAGAACGAAAGGAAAAAGGCGCTGGAATACACCACCATGTCTTTCTCGCTGATAATTCTCGTCCTGTCCGTTTTGTCGCCCTCTCTGGCCCAGCGCAACGACGTGGACATCTCCCGCCTCGTCCTGACCGCCCTTAGGATCCCCCAAGACGCCCTCAGAGCGGTCAACAGCATCCAGGTTAACCGCAGGACAGTACAGGTCGACCCTGGCGTCACCATAGAGTACAAGTTCGCCACTGCGCGCGAGGGGGCGAACCCGCCGGGCGGGAGGGGACAGACCAACACCCTCATCCTCTTGCACGGCGCCGCCTTCAACGCAGACACCTGGATCAACAGAATCAAGACGGTGCAGACGCTGGCGGCGGCAGGATTCGACGTATTCGCCGTAAACCTGCCAGGTGAGGGAGGATAAGAAAGATTTTTCATTCCCAGCCATTTTGTGACTGCCGATTACACTTGCTGGATGTGAATTCGTTCTTCATACGATGGTTGTAGTGGAGGTGACTTGTGGTCTTTGCTTTTCTTGCTGTTGCTGCTGTCCTTGCTGTTGCTAGTGGTAGTTGTTGTCGATGGCACAAAAGTCGGGAACCTTTTTTTACAACCTATCACTTTTGCTGCTTTAGTCTATTCCTTTCTTTTTAACTATTGAAAGAGTGAGACACTATCCTTATTCCCCTCGTCTTGACCACAGGCTACCGCGGCTCCGATCGACTCCCCGGCCGCAGCTCCTCCCAACAGGATGGGGACTTCCTCGCCTCTCTCGTCAGCGCCCTCCTCCGTCCCAGCGGCCGCCGCTCTGCCGTCGTCGTCTCCCCGTCCTTCTCAGGCCGATACTCCTTCCCCTTCATGACGGGCCACTCCGAGCTGGCCTGCGGGTACATCCCAGTCGCCACAGGGGGAGCCACCTCTATCAGGTTCCCAAACGTGCCCACCTTGGCCGTCGTGGGATCCAATGACCCTTTCGGGCTGGTGAGAAAAAAAACATGCTGTATTTAGAAAATTCGAGCCCAAACCTTCGATGAAAGGCCAAAAAGTCGACCAGACATTTTCCGGCTTCGCCTGTGGCACTGGAATGACGACTCTTGCTTCGGCACTTGACCCAAACAACACTCTTTCTCGATCTTCTCTTCCCAGCGCGACACCGACCACATCGTGTCCACCGTCCCCAACTCCCAGAAGGCCGTCATCCCCGAAGGTTCTCACCCAGCATACCTCGACGACCCCGAGCTGTGGCACACGCTCCTCTACAACTTCATGAGCAGCGTGCGTTGCCAGTGAAGAAAACCATTGAAACTCGTGGCGTTAATTATATTGAGGCTCTGGATTCTGGAGAGTCCGTTCATTTCGCGAACCCTGAAAGTGTAGTTGTGCTGAACCGCGGCGCCCTTTCTCTGTACAGGAAATTAAATCCTTTTGCAACGAGGTTACCGTACCACAAAAGATGTGAGCTGGGGTGTATCAGAAGAGGTGGTGGGAGTAGAGGAAGAGTCTCACTCTTTTTTTTACAAGAAAGTGCATTTTAGTTCTTGAGAGGTGTAAGAGCTGAACTGTTGGGGAATAAGAAGTACCCAACGTACGGTACACTTGCGTATATGACGCCCACTGCAGGCAGACAAAATTGTTGAAACATCGACTACCGCACATATTGGACGAACCCGCTATGCACAATATTTTGCCCTTGCTCTTCGCACAGTTGCCACGCCCCGATGCATGAGCTGGGTGATGAAAACAACGAGGAGCATCCTCGGGTGTTGTTCATGTTCTCTTTCTCTCTCGACGAGCGGCCTTTTCCTCCTCCCTTCTCCCTAGCTCTGGCCTTTTTTGTTGCCTTTGTAATTGTACCCCCTTCCTCCCCCTCCTCTTTTTCCGCCCTTTTGTCTGCGGGCTCTGTTTGGCTGACTCCGCGGTCCCAGCGGGGGAGGCTGGTTTGGCATTTCAGAGAAAAAAAGCCACGCCCCCGAACGCAGTGCCAAGGAAATCAAACATCCAGATATCATCACCGCAACATTCCGACTATTTCATTGGCGATTTCTTCCTCCAAACTTCCGCTTCGCCGCTCCTTTGTCTCTTCACACACAAAAAGCATCCCCGCTTTCCTATAATTCGTTCGTTCCCCCGGACACCGCAAAAATAAACCCAAAACTCGCATTCTGCATGCGATTATTTATTTTCTCGCAAGAAATTGTACAACGTACAAAGCTCGACTTATACAGGTAAGTCTCTGGGGGAAAAGATAGAAAGAAAATGCGATGCACATACGTATGATGACGTCTCATGTACATTTTTTGCAAAAAAAAACCACGTCACTGGAAGAGAGAAAAGGTCATCCTCCGCACATCCACGTATCCCTTTATTTTCCAAGTATGCATGTGCGTGGGTGGACAACCCTAAAAATCTAGCAAGGGGATTGCTAGATTTTTCCCCCTGCTACTTGACTTTTCGTGGCGCTCTCTATACTGATCAATAGAAGCCAACTGCTTTTTTTACGTACGTTCCCGCAAAAGAATTACTTTTGCTCGTTTCTAACTTCCTCTCGGCATTTGGAAATGGTCATCGTCTCGTTCTTGCCCCGCTGGTTTAACTCAAGCCGTTGATTTCCTCCCGCAACAATTGCCTCCTCGGCGGCGCAGTCAACCTGACTTTCGTGACGAAAGTACGAAAATGCCTCTCTCTCTCGATCCTCGAAGGCTGTCGAGACCATTGCATATTTTACTTGATGGCCCGTCGTTCTGAGCTCCGTTTCCATTTTCGTCCGCATTCCGAAGCATTTAGTGCTTACTTACGGCAAAATTTACCCCCTCTTCCTGTCGCAGTCGTTGCTTGCCATCTGGTCCCATCTTTTCCACAGGAATATATAATTCAGCGAATCCGCCTCCGCCTCCGCCTCTTCTCGCGTTATGTGGCTCCGGAGGAGGAGGGGGATCGAGAAAAGGGAGAGAAAAGTGTTGGTGGCATGAATATTAAAGCAGAGACGAAGTCAGAGAGAGGAGGAGAGAGGCCTCCTTTTTTGCCGGCATTCCCTTATGGTTAAGAAGCACCCTTCATCTAACATTTCCTGTGTTTGTGCCCTATTCACTCTTTCGCCGAAATTTGTCACATTGTCAACACTCTTTTTTGTGGATTTCGTTGTTCCAACCAGTCTATATATGAGCAAGGCGAGCGGCCGCTCTTCGTGTTTTCTTTTTTTTGTATGGCTCTGATCCCTTTCAAAGGCGCACGGAGAAGAGCCGAGGGCGGGGGTTGCTGACTTGACTCTCAAAGTCAGGACCCGACTATGTAATTTCGTAGTAGAACTTCGTAGTAGCCTTCTGTGGCATACGATGAGAAGGATGCTCCACAACAAGGTGGTGCTGTCCTTGTCAAGGAAAAATGCGCGAGGGAGAGAACAGGTTTTTCCTAACACGCCACGAGCCCAAATGGGTCTCCTGGAAATGGGAAATCGGGTTCGTGCTAAGCGTGTTCTGGGAAGAAATTATGTCCCTCATGCCGGTGAAGAACGGACCTTGATGCGAGGAGGCCAGGCAGGAAGCGGGCAAATGGCATCAGAACACTTCTAGCGAAAGAGGTGTTTTTTGTGTCGCCAATTTCTACTATAATTCGTCCGTTGATGACAGAGAAAGAGAGAGAGAGAGAGAGAGAGAGCTCACTCGGCGTCTCTGAGGCAACGGCGGGAAAGCGGAAAATAACGAGGAACGGGATCGAGTGGAGTGGCGAGCGGCGACGACGCGAAAAAACTCACCATTCCCTAACAGAAGTTATGCATCACAGCCGAATGGTGTCGAGGACGCGAGATTTGTGTATAGGTAGAGAGGGAAGGCGCATAGTACGCGGATTACTGTATGGACTGTAGTAATAGTTACCCCCTTTCTCCCTCTCTGGATCTATGAGCGCTTCAGGCAGAAAGAGAAGGGGAACGGGAGTGAAGAGGGAAAAAGCACTTGGGAAAAAGGGCTCTTGTCTTTCTCTCTCCCTCTCTCTTCCGATCTCTACCAACTCTCTCTGTCTACCTAACTTGCAAAATCTTTCTCTTTCCTTTCCCTCTCTCTTTCTTTAATCCAATCTCGCCGCGGCGGGTATCTCGATGGGGACTTGGGAGAGGAGAAGAGAGAGGAGAATCTCTGGTTGCACAAGCGCGGGAACAAAAACAGCCTTAGCCGCCGTTTTTTGGGCAAAGAAGAATGGCTGGGGGGCGAGCTCGTTGTTGCTCCATGCATTGTTTTCCCTTTTGGGGGATCGAAAGTGTCTCTCCCATTGTTCAAAGCTTTTTTACCTCACTCCCCCTCTGTCTTGAAATGTCCATGTTGTTGAGAGTTGTTGGTTGGTGTGACAAGCTACTACTATCCTATGTATCTACTCCTCAATCAAGGGTATGCAATACGGACTAAGCCGACGAAATTTGTTTGGGATTTGCCTTTTCACTTTCCATCCATTTCCTTTTGTTGCTCCCGCCTTTTGTTCGTGGTGATTTTTTTGGGCGGGGGGAGGACGGCGTTAGGTTGGTAGGGGGCCGATCGCTACTGGCTCGGGGAGAGAGAGAGAAAGGGGGGGGGATGGAGTTTGAGCTCGCCCGTCACACCGTCAAGGTGAGGAACAGAGGGGAGGAAAGAGAAAGGGGGAGAGGGGGGGAGAAGGTTGAATGAGTTCGCGGCGGAGAGCCGGAGAGGAAGGAGGGTGAAGCCAGAGAGGGAAGGGGAGAGAGCCCACTACTTCTCTGGCTTCCAAGCTGGGTTTATAGTATTCCCTTCATCCATCCATGGCAAGTGAGGAATGAAAAAGAAGAAGAACAATTTGGAGGTGCGGGATTTGCCCTCGTCTGGGAAAAGGAACTGAGAAGTCCAAGAAGACCAAGACGGGGGCGAAAAAAAGAGTGATCTAGGTTAGTTTTCGTACATAGTGTTGAAAGTGTCCCAATTTGAACGAGGGCCCGTACGCAAGTGCAGCACTTGGTACTTGAGAGTGGCGGAAGTGGGGGGAGAGGTGGGATCGAATGTACCTACTGTAGGTTGGTCAGTTAGTCGATCGGTTGTGCAGTGGGAGGAGGGAGAGGAGGGGGAGGTTGTAACTGCTGCTGGTGCACTCTCTGTTACAACACTTTACCCAACTGTGGTGTGTTGTGCTCCGCTCACATGTGGAAGTAAAGATAGCGGCCAAAGTGATCGTACCTTTGTGTGTGTTTAGAGTTCTCTTTGGAATTGAGATGCCTTCTCGCTTCAATCGAGATGTCTAAAGGAAAAAGAAGAGGAGTGAGTGACGGATGCACAAGAATGAAGTTTTCGCAAAGGGGAACATAGGTGAGGCTATAGAAAATTCAAATGCATAATATTTAACGGGATTGGAGCCGATATTGAGGTGCCCTGACATTTTCGGCAAATTGAAGAGTCCATGCTTACGCATTGCGCGCTCTGTACCTGGACGCCTCCCCATACGCGCAGTACAAAAATGCTTTTTAATGGAAGGACCTCGTTCTGGATATGCCCAAAAATCCGGACTTGATTTGGGATTCGAGAAAGATATGGGGCCCTTTTGTCTTCTATTTCTATCTCTACAGGAGCTGGACGCGAGAGCCGGGCTTGGGAAGAACTCTTGCTATCTGCGGCGTAGCCGACAGATCAGGGAGAGGAAAGCGTTCTTCTTCTTCTTCTTCTTCTTCTTCTTGTTGTTGGGGGGGAACATTTTTCAGTCTCCCATGTACAGTTTTTTGGGGCGTGAAAAGGCAAAAACTTTGTCTAAAAAGGGGTGTGAAAAGGCAAAAACTTTGTCTAAAAATACTATTTTCCACGCCGCAGATCAGGGAAAGTATCCCTTTCTTGTTTGTCTCTGAAAGAGGAGGGAAGGGTAAGCGAGATTTCGAGCTTTTCCTGGAACCGCGCGCATCAAAGGACGCGCAACATTCCTCTAATCGTTAAATCCTGCAAGGTGCAGGCCCTTCTCCCTTAAAGCAATTATCAAGCTCGTCCATCGGCACGCACGCGGCGGGGGCATCGACAAAGCCGGCTGAATTGTGCCACCATCATCATCGGTTCGGTTTTGTTAGCTAGTTGCCGTCTTCGTCGGCCGGAGGAAGGGGAGTGGGGAGAAGCGGCCCTTGAAAAATTAAAAAGCGGTCCTCCTCGTTTTCCACTTTTGTTGCAACTTTCTTTTGCCTCCTCCCTCCGCCACCGTCGTTTATGACGTATGAGAAAAAGTTGCGGCTGTTGGCGAGGCGGCGGCCACAGCAAGCAGCCCTGGAAAGTCGATACGGCGGCATGGGAGAAACGAGAGACGAATCGGCAAGTTTCCCCTCCCCCCTTAAGTTCTTCTTCTCAACCATTTATCCAAAACATTTTTCTCTCTCTCTCCAGAGCATGAAAAGTGTAGGGATAATATTTCGCGCCAGTGATTGGATCATTCATGCAGCGTGAGTTTAAGACCTTTATGATATCCGTTTAGGTGTACATTTCACGGCAATAAGCCGACCCTGAACTCAGGCTAACAAGTCAGACAAATGCCAAACGGATGCGGCCGATCGAGGTGCAGAAGATCGAGAGTGGTAAGGAGTTCATCATTTACCTCGGCCCCTTTCGATCCTGCCCCCTCGGTGGCAACAAAATGACCTTCCCCTCTCCCCATATTTTTTCTTACACTGATTCGGCAAAAGTGCACATAGTGGGTTGAGAAGGAAGTAATGACGCCGTCTGGACTTCCGCGGCAACAAAGTCGGACTCAATCCCGCGACCTGCAAAACAAACCGCCGCCGCCCGAAATTGGCCATTGAGAGAGCTTTCTTGAGGGCCCAAGACCGCAGCCCTTTCAAGTCGGCGTCGAGCGAGAAAAAACAAACCAGGTTAGAGGCTATCGCCTCTCGGCCTTTGCTCCAACTTAGTTCCAATTGGCTTTCCTCCTCTCTTCCCCGCCGCGGGCGGCTCCATCCATGTGCACAACCAAACACTTTGGCACGACGATCTCGTGTGTTTGTGTCACCCCTTCTCACTTTCATGCTATAGAAAGCCATTTCCTTTAAACTTTTTTCTTGGAGGCACTGTACCGTACTCTAGTGTATTACAACGTACACGTACGGACTTTGAAGGAAAGGGGGCGGAAGGTAGGTGGGAAGGAAGTATATAATAAAGATTTCACTCTGGGGAAGATGGGGAGGGGGAAGGCATCCGAGCGAAAAAAAGGAAAGTTGAGGAGGGATCCGGCGACGGCGGCGACGGCAGCTCACTACTCAACTCCCTCTTTTCCCTTCCATTTCGGAGGAGGAGGAGGAGGAGGAGACTCAGTTTCTCGTAGCTCGCCCATCTCATCCACCTTTCCTCCTTACTCTGACCGCCTCTTCCTCCGTAATAGGAGAAAGGACTCGTGCGAGAGACGTCCCTCTTCCCCTCCCTCCCTCACGAAGATGGGCTTGGACTTGATCCCCCCTTCCCCCCTTCCTCGCTGCCTGTGGCACAATTAAACAGCCTCCATCTCCACGGTGCTTCTCTTTCCTCTTGTGTGTGTGTAAAGGAACCAGGGTTGCACTTGCCAGTTTTCCTTGCTTTTTTCTTAAATAGGGGGAGGGGATATACGCCGTACAAAATGTTTTTTCTTTACTTCTAAATGCACATTCTTTTTTTCACAAGACGCTTAATAAATACATTTACCTTTTTCCAGACCTGGCCACTAACAATGCCCTTTTCCGTGGGAGCCACAACAACCACCGCGTCCTCCTCCTCCTCCTCCTCTTCCAAGTCCCACCCCGTGGTGCCCATGGTGGTGCTGACGAACCCCTCCGTGGACGACGAGGATGAAGACGGCGACGCGGTGGTGGAGAGGGCCGCCGCCGCCGCCGCCGACTCACCTCGGCGATCCTCCTCCTCTGGCTCCTCGCCAAGAGGAGGAGGAGGAAGCAGGATAATTGTCACTGCAGACGTCTCCTCCTCTCCCCACCGCTTCCAACAGCACCGCCGCCAGCAGCAGCACCAGGCACCGGCCAGGCTCCCGAACCAGATGCCGGACGACGAGGAAGAGGAAGCAGGTGATGGCATCCACAATCAGCCTTCTTTTTCGGGCAGGAGGGCAACGGCCAGATCGGTCTTCTCCGTGGGGGCCGCGTCTAGGGTGGCGCCGGCCACTTCGGCGGATAATCGGGTGAGGAAAAAATAAACCGAAACTCTTTTGAGGCCTTTGAACAATATCGCAGCCCATTTTCTGCTGAACGTACAGTACATTGCACGAGACGTAGCAAGGCAGACGAAGGAAGGGGGGAAAACTTTTTTTAATATTTCCCACCCAAGGTTGTTCTCGGCGGGGACGAAGATCCAGAGGAGGAGGCGGACGTCGTAGTAGTAGTCGACGCTGAGCAGCGGAGGAGGCGCTTCTCCGCGGGCAGCGGCGGCGGCCGCTCCAGGGCTGGAAGCGGGGGTTCATTGCTCCTCCACCCGCTGCAGAACATCGAGGAGGAGGAGGACTTTGACTACGAGGAGGATGGGGAGGAGAGGAACCACGACACCCTGTCCGCCATGGACGGGGCGGCCAGGAACATGCACAGGCTCAGCGACGTCTCACTCTACCAGCAGCAAAAGAGGGTGCGGCTGTCCATACCTTGCGAGCCGCACGATTTGGTAGGATTTTCAACAAGTACCCAAAAAAAAATCTCGTTTTATAATTTTCCGAGTGCTGTTTCTCTCTCTATAGACTTCCCCTTCCGCCTGCGAGGAAAGCGAAGCAGTGGGTCCCACCTCCC
>JAAUXV010291999.1_pt1 | contig 12823 bp, 10 predicted proteins | sample 7278181 | NCBI WGS metagenome assembly JAAUXV01 (sample SAMN14350114, study PRJNA611818) | marine sediment metagenome | isolation source: surface marine sediment (2.1m) | place: French Polynesia: Moorea | collected 2018-08
CCGAAGGCGCTCGCTGTCTGAGGGGAGGGGAGTGGAAGGGAAGGACATGGGTAGCAAGAGATTCTCATTTTTAAGAATAGAACTTAGTTATAGTTTTGGCACAAAAAAGGCAGCGAATAACCAGATTCCCACCAACCGACGACAATTCCAAAGCAATTGTTTGTGCCACCCGCACCTTTCCGCAGTCGGATCGCGAGAGCTTGATTACGTGTAAAAACCTGGTCTGGGTGACAATCCCCTGGGGAATTTGAGCGGTCGAACCAAGCTCGCAGTGGTGGCCTCGTGCAAGGAGCAGGGGGAGAGTATCAAAAGAGATTTATGACAAGGTGCGGAAAAGGGATGGAGGTAGGGGGATCGAAGGGAAGGGGAGGCAAAGCTTCGATCCACAGTTCTCGATCGGTGGCAAAAAATCCTCCCTTATTTTGTAATAGAAAGATAGGATCCTCGATGTTGCCGCAGCCTTCTTATTAAAAAATTCAAGTGTCCCTCCTCTCTCGTTTCCACCTTCCTCAGGTAGAAAGAACAATATTTTCCTTCAATTTTTGTCCGTTTGCGCCGCGAGATGGTAGTGGAAAAAACGAAATAGTGGGAGGAATACATGAACTGCTAAAAAAGGGGCGGAGAACTGAGCGCTGAGATGACATCGGATTTAAGGTTCCACTTATATTTGACGAGGTAAAAAATGTATAGGACATGGAGGCGTAGCCACTGTGAGCAATAAGAGAAAATATCGCATTTTTGCCTCCATTTCCCTCTCTTTCGAGCCTGACAAAAGACCAATTTCCCTCCTTGTTTCCCCTTTTTTGCCGAATTGAAACTCCACAACAACAACAACAACCGACGGAAGCGACACACGCAAAAAAAGCGACGACGACAGATGGAAAGCGGGGAAGAAGAAAAAGGTTTTTGTTGTACACAGGCGAAGAAAAAGTAGGAGAGAGCATCCTGCCCTCCTTCTCTCCCTCTTTTCCCTGCCGCCCTCGGTCTCATTTTGCGGCAAAAATTAGCACCCTTTTCGAGGATACCCGGCGCTCCAAGGAGGTCCCAGAATGATCGATGCTACTTCCTCCTTTTTGCGCCCCGCCCGACCACCGAGCGAGGTAGAGGGGGGGATGAGATTGTCAGCCCATCCAGAATGAATGACCCTCCGCAGCGCCATAAAAAACCAACAAGTTCCACAAGGAGGGGAGGGGCAGAAAAACAAAAGCTCCATGGGCAGCAGGGAGGCGGGTCTCCCTTCCTTGTCCATTCAGGGCAGAAAGTATGGAACTTTCCTTTTCCGTCCTTCCCCTTCTTTCTCCTCTTTTCTCGCCTTTCTCGACGCCAGAGCGAGAAATTGCCCATGAACGTCTGCAACAAGAGCGATCCACATCAATTCCAGGCGCATAATTTAGTTTCTTGATTTGCATACCGCTTACTCGGCGATGTGGTGGGGGAGCAGGATGGTGGTCAAACCCAGAAATTGAGGGGAACGAGAGGGAAATATGGAGCAATCGTAAAATTTACGCACACACTAACCGGAATAGAAGTTGCGAAAGTTGCAGGATGGGGGTGGGCTACTGGGTGCAAAACATACGTGTGGACGGTCGATGAACTCCTTATAATATTATTTTTCTCTTGTGCGTGTGCCTTTTCAGCCTGCAAGAGGAAAGACGGCTCAGTGGCGCCATCGGAAGAGGACCCCCAACAGCCGCCGCCGCCCAAGAAACCCCGTTTGGTCTTTACGGACCTCCAGCGGCGTACGCTCCAGGCTATTTTTAAGGTAAAGTCTGTTGCTTCCTTTCTCTGTATGTTCACCACAACAATTTCTTGCAAAAAATATGCAACCTTTGGACCACTGTGTCACACCTTTATCAGAGCAATATGTGAGAGATGTGTTTTTCTTGACGTGTCGTCACTGCTGCCCCATGCCTGCAACCACTCATTCATTCACCGGAAAAACTCATCAAAACGAACCACAGTTGGAGTGCCGATTTTCAGCCGTTTGTCCACCATCAAGAAGTGTTCACAGAGAGACACCTGCAGAATTGTCAGCATCGAACGCCGCCGACGGCGATTGCGGCCACCGTTCATCTCTAGATGTGATCACGACGAGGGCCTGAGGCGGCCAACACATCAATTGTTGAAGTGAAGTGAGTTCTTTTGCCCTTCCTCCCTATCATCTATTTCGCAACCACTCATTTCTTCCAACACTTTTTTGGAAAATTGTTGCACTCCAAGTTTTCACTGGACTTTCGAGAAGCGCTTTCCATGGCAACATCATTGTTGAAAATATGTCTGACTTTTCTCATATATTTTTCTCCGGAGCACTTTGGAGTGACACTTAATTGATGTAAGACAAATTTCTACTGGAAAGTTCCAACAATTCTCTTTCTGCTTCATCTCCCCTCCCCCTTTTCGACCCTCCCCATTCATGCTCCCCAGGAGACGAAACGCCCTTCGAAAGAGATGCAAGTGTCGATCGCCCGCCAACTCGGCCTACAGCCAACCACAGTGGGAAACTTCTTCATGAACGCGCGGAGGAGACTGCAGGATAAGTTCGACAGCGGGCAGATCCCCACGCCCTCCCCGCCTCCGCCGCCAGCACCTCCGCTCACCCAAGAAGAAGAACAGCAGCAGCAGCAACAGCTCCAACAAATTATCCTTCCGCAACATCCGGACGAGTCTCAGATCCAGCAGCAGCACCAACACCAGCAGCTCGTGGCCCTGGCAGAGTTCCACCCTCAGCCTGACGCCCAGGGCGTCGTGCTCCAGGAAGGGACTCTGGTGCTGACTCAGGGACAGGAACAGCAGCAGCAGCAGCTGGACGGCCTCATATCGGAGGTGGCGGGGGAGAGCAGTGCCAACAACAAGGACCAATTGGGCGTGGTACAGCAACAGCACCCTCAGTGCGGCGAAGACGGAAGCGTAGCAGTTCAAGAAGGACATGACTCTGCGGCTGCGGCGGCAGAGGCGGCAGTGACGACACAGCAGCAACAGCAATACTCACTGACCTCACTGTGATTTCGTTTCGGACCCCGTTTTATTACGTCGTACAAGCTAGTGCTTAAATACTCAAACCGTGTTTCCTTTTCTCCCCCCCTACTTCTTCGATCGTTGGCGCGTGCAGGAGACAAAGCGACCTTCGAAGGAGATGCAGGTGACGATCGCGCGCCAGTTGGGCCTCGACCCCTCAACCGTCTCCAACTTCTTCATGAACGCGCGCCGGAGGTCGGTCGACAAGTGGAAGGACGAGAACGAGTCGCCCAACAACAACGGCAACGACGACGGCGGAAACGATGACGTCAACAGCTACGATGAGGACGAGCTGCTCGAGGACGAGGGCGGAGTGACGGAGGCGGAGTTCCTGCAACAGCCGCAGCAGCCGCAGCAGGCGACGCAGCTAGTGACGACCAACGGGCAGACCATCACGCTGGCCTCAGCTGGCGGTCGCCCGGCGGCGGTCCTGGTGGCGGCCTCCCCGGCGGCAGTGGTGCAGCACCTGCAGCAGGCTGACTTGAACGCCGCGGCTGCGCTGGACTTGTGACAACAGTCATCGTCCGCCGGCGCTGCTTCCGCAGGCGGGAGGGCAACGGCGGCCAATGCTACTGCTGCAGCACAGCAGCAGCAGCAGAACACCACCACCACCCTCCTGCGGATAGTCCGCCAGCAGCCTTCAGCAACCACCGTGACACCTGTACAGCAGCACCGCCAGCAACCTCAGCAGCAACCAGCAGCAACAATCGCCTCTTCGCCACCCGCTTCCTCCGCCTCCGCCCCCGCTTCCACCGCCAGTGTCTTCAGCATCAAGCCCGTCGCCTCGTCCTCGCCCGTCGCCTCCGCCGCCTCCGCCGCCTCCGCCTCCGTCCGATGCATCGCCCTCCCCGACACCCCTCTGCCTCTCGTCCGACTGGTGGCGGCCCCGGCGCCCCCGCCTGTCATCCAACCACCCTCTCCTCCCTCTAGGATCATCCTCCGCGTCGACGATTCCACCCCCACCATCGACGCCTCCTCTGCATCGCGATCGACAGAGGCATCGGCGACAGAGGCGACGCCGCCGGAGCAGATCCTAGAGGACGAGGAGGACCAAGAGGAGGGAGAAGGCGTACAGCTCGTGGAGGCAGACACGCTCAAATGAAGAAAGAAAAGAAGGTTACCTGCATAATTTCGAAACCCGGGTTCGTATCCAACCCACTGCGCGCGATCGGAAAAATATTACTATATTTTGTCACCTTCGAACGTTAACGGAACGCGAGTCGCACTCAGACATTGGTAAGACCAACGATCTCCTTTAAAAATATCTGACGAAACCGCATGTCTTTAAAACAATTTTTTGCAAAGAAGAGCTAGTCGAACAAAGAAGAACAACTGAAATATGCAACCAAGTTGTTGTCTGTCATCACCGAAAAATGCCCCACAGACTTTGCAACCCCCTAGTCAGGAACGACCAACTGTTCTAATCATTTCTTTTGAAAAAAACCTACTTTCTCGTTTTTGGGCCGCTACTTCTCAGGCAATAGCTTGGGAAATCAACGCATATTATGACAACACCAACCCCACCTAGCCTACCGAATTCATGGGACGTAGCTGGAAAAGGAAAGCGTGCCAAAGATACACCCCGAACACCCATCAACCTAGCAGCAGTCGTAGGTACATTTGAAATGCAAGCAACAAACACGAAATGATGAGAAAGACGACGACGATACTTAGATCTAGTCCAGGGCCAAAGATAGAACCGAACTTTCCTGAGGTTCCTTAGGGTAAACTCCAATGTTTGCCTACATCCAACACACCCTCTCCCACTGGAGGAAGGCCTCCGAGACAGACGGGACTTTGCAGAAGGAGCAAACACAATACTCTCTTATTACGAGAATCCCAAACCCTTATTTGGTACATGGTCGAAATCAACCCCAAGAAAAATGGTTCGCTCACTTTTTGCCGTGTTTCAATGTGATATGCAAGAGAGAAAAATATTTCACGTAAGAAAAAATCGTTTGTAGGCAAGATTGGAACATTCGAATTCCTTCTTCCGGTTCCTTGAGTAAAAGAAAATTCAGGATACTCTCATATCCCCATACTGATGTCCTTGAAATCTAATAGCAATATTGAAAAGTTACTCTGTTGAAAGGCAAAACGACGGCATTGAGTGATGTCTACAAAGAAACGAAAATAAACCTTCTGCTTTGTTCTTGCATTTTTTAAGTCATTCCAGAGCCCTCCCTCCTCCCCCTGAAGAACTCACTGTAACCCTGTATGTAGTATTATTTTCTTTATTGATCTCACCCTTCAAGAGAGGAACGAGAAATGTCCCAAAGAGAAAACATGCTTGTTCTAAAAGTCACAATTACGTACCATTCTTTCCTAGTCAACCCTAGATCTCAAACCCTTTTTTCTTAATCAATCGTTTCTTTCAGCAATATGTCCCGTAGACCCCGCAACCCCTAGTCTCCGTTGAAACCCCCACCCCCACCCATGAAGAACTGCAACCCTAAGTGTATATCATCACATAATCATTATTGCGAGCGCGAGGATGAGGCGGGGGGAAAGAAAAGGAAGCGAGAGAGGCGTGAAAGTTTTTTCGAGGAGTTGAGTTTTTCTCCCTATCTCTCCCCAAGGCAGGAGAATAACAGACATATGACGACGACTACATATTACATACTACTACGTACTACTTGACAAGAGAAAAAACTACCCACGGTGTCATACTATTATGTTGGTTGCCTATCACTGTCACGATTATATGATGAACGCAATAAATTTTTAGACCAAAATAAGCTCATTGCCGTGCCGCTTTCATTATCGTGTCCATTATTTGCTTTTCAACATGTGATCACGCAGATCGGGAAACGATAATTCGCCAGGAAAAAAAAGATTTGATGAAGGGAGGAAAAATGTCACATTGGCATATCTTACAACACAAGTACACGTACAAATAATGACTGGTTGTCGTACGAGAAATAGGTACACGCTGTGGCACAGCTACTGCGCAAAAGGGGATGAACAACCCGGCAAGCAATGAAAAGATGATCGGCGGAGACTTGGTGAGATGTCTTTTGACGGTGGTGGATGAGGTTGGATGCTGCAAGAGACGGTGAGAAAACGCGAGGAGGAGAGGCTTGAGAAGGAGGAATCGGAATCAAAGCTGTGAGCAGCCATTCAGCCTTCCTTCGGAGCTCTTGTCTGTGAGGCACCTGAGAGTGTCACTTGTGAGTGGCCTGGGGCCAGAATGGAGTGCTTGGTATATATTTTACAGCAATGTTTTTCAAGTGTCCCTAAGGACGTACTTTTATTTTCTGAAGCTTTTTCTGGCATACCGTGTCATGGCCAAAAGCCGCCACTTAAAAATATGCGAGAAAGAGGCCGGAGAAGCCTACCCAACTATCTCACCCCCTCAGTCCACCGGCGGCGGCACGAGGAAGGACGAGGGCGACGTTGAGCTCTCTCCCTCCCCCACACTACCAAACCCATCCTCCTCCTCCTTCTTCGAGTCTCTGGCAGTCTCTTTCCTCCCCCTTTCTCCTTCTCCCCCCTTACCCCCGTGGCTTTTTCCGATATTAGATATTGGACTTCCTCCTCCCCCTTTACCTCCACCTCCACCATCCTTGCCAGGCAGGCATGTTCCCTCCCCCTCCCTTGCCAACACCACCAACACCACATTCGTTGGTTCGTTCGCCGCCACCCCTCCCCCCCTCTCTACCAACCCCACAGCACCAGACTGACTGCTTCTTTCGCCCGCCCTCCTCTTTTCGAATCCACTCTGGCTTTGCTGCAGTTTTTTGTTGAAAATGGCTGGGCTGAGAGTGTCATCTTGGAATTAGCGCTCTGGTAATTAATTATGGAATGAAACGCTCCGCGGCTCTGGAATCGCCTTCACGCCACTTGACTGTCAGTGTGGCGTTTTCTGATGTGAGCCGCCAGACGTTTCCATGCGACATTTGTAGTGAAGGAGATGAAAACATACTATGTTAATTAACAGAAGTTCGCTTGCTGCTTATAAACTTATTACAAAATGCAAAATAGACGAAAAAACTTTTATCATCAGAAATCGTAAGAAATACGAGACGTCTCCCTTCAAAAACGAAATATTTTTAGGGTTTTCACGCAACCTTTCTTAATCCAGGACAGTACCCATCTCTGTACCGTTAAGTGCCAGCAAGTCCTAAGTATCTTAAGAATTCCCCATTTATCAAACAAAAAAAGAAAAAAAAATATGTTTCCTAATTTTGAAATGGAGTGTGCAGTGAACTGCTGTATCAACAAATAAAATAAAATGAGAGAAGTAGATGTTTGGAAAGTTTGAAAAGCTTCAAAGAGTCACACATTCTACCGCTGGAGAAGTGGGGACGACAGCTCTGAAATTGGCTTTTAGCCGGGCAAATTGATGACGACCAAAGTGGTTGTTGAGCCGATTCCTTCCCTCCCCCCTCGCTAAAGGCGCTTGCTTCAGTGACACGCGGCGGCCGGAGAAAAGGGGATGGAAACCTCGATCAGTCATCGGAGCAAAGGAGAGGGAGGGAAATTCACCCTCTGCATTTCGTCTCTAACCCTTCCTTCCATTTTTGTTTGCTTAAGAAATTCGTGCATTACGAGGCTGGCGAAGGCAACTTGACGAAGAAAACGTCTCAGTCTTTTGTTACTACCAAGGCTTATTTATCCCTTCTGATCCTATATACGTACATGTTTCCAGCTGTTTCAGTGCTAAGGCAGTTGTTTCTGGTGTTGTATACTTGCATGCCCTGGCCCGATATGTTTCCCCGCAAAAATGACGTGTGCGGAGCAATGAGGAAGGGAGGGGAGGACGATGATTCGACGGATCAAAAAAGGAGTTCCCCCCATGCCCCCGCCTTCCTAAGCTACTCCTCCCTCGACCCTCCTTCCCTCCCCTGCACGACGGCGGAGGAAAGGGGGAACTCTCCTTTCTGGAGCCCCATTCATTTTCCGCGAACTCAAATTGCCTCCCCATCTCCCCTCCCCTCCAAAGAACCGCGAATAAGCCCCCAACCCTTCGTCTCCCCTCCCTCCCTTCTCCCCCCCTTCTCCCCTCCCCGCTCTAAATTTCCCCCCTCCCTTCCGCAGCTATCCATGTACCTACTTACAGCCGAACGAACGAACGATGGATGGATGTTGGCGAAGTGGGAGAGAAATGGCAAAACTGCTGTTGTTGACTGCTTCCCTCCCTCCTTTCCCCTCCAGCCATTCGAAAAAGGTGAAGAGGGGGGGACTGAGATTGTCTCCTATTGTTGTCTCGATTTCGAGTTCCGGCTTTTCCTCCTCCTCCTCCTCCTCCTCTTTCCCCTCCGCTGGCTCTACTTCCTCTCACACCTCTCTCTCCTCTCTCCGCCAGAGAATAGAACCACCATTGGGGAGAGAAGAAGAAGAAGCCACTTCAGACTTTTCCTCCCCTCTTCCCTCCCCCCGTGACAAATCACCTTTGTCTCCTGCGTGTGTGCGTGTGTGCTCTTTCTTGCCATTGCGCGACAACAGTTTTCCCGGCAAAAAAACATGGCTCCGGTTGCTTCGTTTCCGCCGGTCCTCCCTTTCTTTTTTGCTTGTTTCATTCACCATCAAGGGTGTTTGTGCCTCCTTCAACGTGTGAAGTCCGGAGTTACAATACAACTCAGCGAATTTGTGGGTCTTTGCGGTCTTGGCTCATTCTTGGAGAGAGAGGGCTGGAACCATCGAGGAAGGCTGCTGCTCAATCCGGACGACCGGACCTACATGGAAAGGGTTGGTTAGGCTGAGTTTTTGTGGGGAAGAGGGGGACGGACCATGGTGGGCTGCATGGCTGCCGGTGACGCTGATAAAAGGGCTTTATAAATGAACTCCTTTGTAATTGCTACTTTCATCAATCCTTCTTTCTCCCTCCCTCCTTCCCTCCTCATCCCTCTCTCCTCGTCCGTCCCCCCACTCAGAAAAGAGACGGCGACCCCCCTCCTTCCCCCTTTGCCTCTACCTCTCCTCCTCCGACCCCTGGAGCCATTTTTATTCCTCCTATCCCCCTCTCCCCTCATTTTTCGTCTACACTCTGCCAGCGCAGTCCTGTACTACAGAATAAATGGAGCTTGGATTGTTGCTTCATATTTGCGGCTGCCGGTCGTATCGTCGGTCGGTCGTGGGGGGAAAGGCCGGAGCAGAATGATGAAGAAATGGTTCTTCTTCTAGGTACCGACGAAGAAAAGAGAGAAAAGAGGCTGTAAAATCCCCTGACGTGGCAGGAAAAGAAAACCTGGCGGCCGCGGCGGCTTTTTCTCTTTAGGGGGCAAGAAAGTGCCTTTATTCTCTTCCGTTCTCAAAGAGTTTATTTTCGCAAAAAAACACGCACGAAAAGGGCGAAAACCTATTTTAGAAAAAGAAGAAACTAGGTCTCAGCTATGAGTAATACTATATTTTCGCTTTTCTTCTCTCTTGTTTCTTCGGTCTTGCGCGGACGATCTGAATTCTCGTGTTCCGACCATTAACCCAAATCAAATTGCTCCAAATTTTCTCCCCCTTCCGGCGAAGGGAGGAGGTTACACAATATTGACTCGGGTTAAAGGCGAAACACGAAATCAATCCCGGCGGAGGGGCTTTCTTCGCTTTTCCTTTTCTTCCTTCCTGTCTTCTTCAATCTTCCTTTCACTGCGAGGCAAAAAATGGAGAAGTCCCTCCTCATTCATTTTAACCGCTCTTCTTTGTAGGTGGCGTTATACCGCCGCCGCCGCTTCAGCAGCGTTGTTCTTCTTTCTTTTTTCCTAATTGAATGGGCGTCCAAGGCGAAGGCGCCGGCAATTAAGCGCGGATTTACGGCCAGAGGGGGGAGAAGGGGGGAGAGCAAAAAGAGATAAGACACGCGAGTTGGATTCCTCTCTATGTTGTATCGCGACAGCGAAAAGAGAAGAGGGAGGATGGCCGCCGAACTGAGCAGCGAAAAGTGGCCGAAGCCGAAAAAACCGACGATTAATCACAGGCGGGAGAAAACTCTTGTCTTCTTTTTTTTTCTATCTTCTATTTTCTCGCGTTGGATGGGTTTTTTCGCACGTCACTTTCAAAGGGGAGAAAATTTGCCACAAGATGATGGAATGGAAACGAAGAAAGTAATGCTGCAAAGTTCTCTCCTAGTACTGCTCAAACTCTGGCGGGAGCCTGATCTTCTTCTGTCCGGCGAAGCGCTTCAGGGCCTCGAACTTACGGTGCAGGTTCTCGATCTCCTCACGCATGCGACCAATGTCCTCCTGCGCAAAAATAACAATGAATCGACCTCAGAAAGCACATCTGTGACGTCACCCTCCTCACCTGCACGTGGTCGAGGTCCTCGTACTCCTTTCCCTTCTCGCTCTCTAGGTCCCCCTTCTGCTCCAGGCGCTTCACCCGGCAGCTGGCCGCGTAGCCACGGTTCTTCAACGTACGGCGCCTGAGAAAAAAGAAAAGATCGTCTTGAGAGGTACTGTGGTCTCAACGCTGCATTCGCCAAAATGTTTGAACACGGTACTGAACGTGGTCGTGTATTAGTAGGTATCGTAATCATCGCGGAGAGGAAATGGTCCCCCCCGGTCCCCTTCGCGCGACGCCTTCAGCCCCCAACTTAAAGGTATACACTCCAGCTCGCCTCTTTGGCGGTTTTCGAGCAAACAATGTCGTTTGTTACACTTTAGCCCTGTTTGAGTGTGAAATTTCCTCGCCGTCCCTCCGCCCGACCGACGAGCGTCCCCCTCCCCACCCTCCCCGTCCGTCGTTCGCTTGGTTGTCTAAGGGGCGGGGCACTCCATCATTAATTTAGGCTTCCCTCCTCTTTTCTCTCCACCCCCCTGGACCGGCAACCATTCGGCCATGGTGGAGACCGCCCAATGGAGCTCCTGTAAATGCCACCTCTCTGTTTGCCCGCGGCGATCAGGCGCACGCGGCCCCCTCTGCCGTCCACGATCAAGGACTCAATCTCGATGCCGAAAACGCTTCCGCCCTGAGCGGGCCATCCAGCAACCGCCATCCTTGATCAAGGGAGACTTTTGAAAAGGGGAGGGGGGAGCGATGAGGAATTTCTTAGAGGACTCCATTCACGATCCTTTTTCCAAGAATGTGCCTGTATGTGTATGTATACAATGCAAGCACGGCGGCTGGAAGAGAGGAAAGAGGAGGCTTTTCGCAAACGTCACGGAATATTCAGAAGAGAGAACCCAGCAGAGGTTAGGAGGGGGGGAAAGGGGAATATGTGTTCATTCCTTCGTTCCGCCTTCATTCTCCGCCTCCCTCCTGCGGCCACCTTGCGGGGGCTGAAGGGGGGAAAGGGGGGGGAGTGATGCCGACAAAAAATGCCATGAATGCCACCCGAGATGAAATGCTACCTCAACGGTAGGAGGAGAAGGGGGGAAGGAGAGGCATCAAAACAGTTCTTTTTACGGCCTCCGGGGAACGAAATACGGCGACGGGCGAAGGAAGAAGAGAAATCATTTTTGTGCGAGGCGGCGGGGGAAGGGTTAGAGTCGAAGCTGCTGAGGAAGCCCTTTGTTTCTTCAGTTTCATGCCGTTTTTCCTCTTTGCTTGTTTTAAAGGGTATAAAATAAACAAAACAGCGTGTTTCTCCCCCTCCCCCCCTTCTTAGTTACATCGAGAGAGGCTGGGTGGCGGACAGGCATTCTTGAAAACGGGCAGACAGACTACGCGCATCTTCTTTCCCGCCTTCCACATTTCCAACCGGGAAAAGGCGAAACAAAACTTGAGGAGGAGAGCAGACACCCATTGCCGCTGCGAAGCCAAACCGCGCGTGACTCCAGTTGCACAAACTCGAAGTGGTTCTTTCCCCCCTTCCTCCCACTCTCCCTGCTCGAGAGAACCAGACTACGTCCTCACCCTCGCTCTCTCTACGCCGCGGTTCGCTTGTTCGTGCTCCGAAAGATGGCATTTTAAGTGCATTCTTCCTCCTCCACCCGTCTGAAGAGGGAAAGGGGGCGAGACTGCATTCATGGCAGCCAGAAATCCTCTTCTCCTCCCTCCCAAGACAGCCGCTAGCAAACCAAGCCAAAAACCTCCTTTTCGAATGAAAGTGAAACATTCCTTTTTGCATGGAGACCGTAAGTGGAAGGGAAGGGGGATGCCACACCGGAGAAGAAGAAAACTTCTCTGCCATCCTTTTCCAACATCCACCCTTCCCTTTTCTTACTTTTCTGGTCCGCCCCTGAGCAAAAAGCGGGCCGAGTCAGGCCACCGGAGTTCTGGGGTAACAGATTCACTCGGCAGATAAGAAGGACTCTCCTCCGACGTAGACGTACATAGTATGCACGACAAAGATTCCACTTTGGCCTGATTAGCCCAAGAGAGGAGGAGGAGAAGAGAGAAATTTATTGGCTCATTTGCTTCAAAGGCCGTTTTTGCTCGTAGGCTGCTTGCTACCAAGTGGGGGCGATTTATCGCGTCGTGCCTCCCTCTCCCTCTTCCCTTTCGATGCGAGGTGGCTTCTTTCCAGCACAATGTCTGATTAACTCACCCACGGCATACTGTAGGTACAATGGCTTTTTTGCTTCCCTCAAACTGACGGAAACCCAAAGAGACTGCTGCCAGTTCCCTCCCTCCTCCAGTCGTTGGCATCTCCAACTTTTCCTCCCTCCCCTCTCTCTTTTCCTCAGCCCATTAAAAATGCATTTGTTTCCGGCGCGAAAATGCCGCTTCGGTTTCTTGGTATCTTTCTCCGCGGCCGTCGTCTGCCTTGGGGAAAAGGCGAGCCGCTCGTCTGTAGGTGCCCAAAAAATGTAGCAAAGGAAGCTTGCAGCGTCAGTCATCTGTAGGGATTTGTCCAGTGATTTCTTAAACAAAAGTCCTCGTCTCTCTACTACGTCGCATTTTTCACCTTTCTCGCTTCGAGCTAATTTACCAC
>JAAUXV010115888.1_pt1 | contig 12819 bp, 17 predicted proteins | sample 7278181 | NCBI WGS metagenome assembly JAAUXV01 (sample SAMN14350114, study PRJNA611818) | marine sediment metagenome | isolation source: surface marine sediment (2.1m) | place: French Polynesia: Moorea | collected 2018-08
AAATCCTTTCTAGTTGCGTTGACGTCTGTAAAAGTTCTAGTATTACCTAAGCTTTTATTTTTCGACTAAAGGTAAGCACTTTGCAGAAAAGAGGAATAGGCATAAATAATGTAATTCCCATGGTCCCACCTGCTTGAACGCTCTCTTGAAGTTTGCGTTGCAGAGCGGGTAGAGTATGGGGTTGAGCGCCGAGTTAAAGTAGCCGAACCAGATGGTGGCGGTGAAGAGCGTGGGGTTGACCCCGCACTCGCCTCCGCCGTTCTCCCCCTCGCCCTCCCTCACGCCTCTGACGCCGCAGTAGGCCACCACCATGAAGAGGGTGAAGTAGGGCAGCCAGCAGAGGATGAAGGCGCCCACGATCACGCCCAGTTGCGTCGCCGCCTTCTTCTCCTGGGCAAGGATAAGGTTCGCGCTGGCGCGGTGAGCCCTTGTGAGAAAAACAGCGTTAATTATTTTGTTGCTCGATATCCTTTGTCAAATTAGGAAATGCAAGAACTGCACCTTGCTCCTTTCCCTTTCGCCCCCTCCTTGGTCAGCCTCCTGCTCAGCGTTCGTGACAAGAACCCCTCCAACCACTTGCTGCTCTTCTCCCCCTCGTCCTCCCCCGCCTCCCCTCCAGCCCTGTTTTGAAATTCCCCTTCCTCCTCCTCCCCTTCCTCCTCCCCCTTCCTTTGCTTCCGCCGCCGCCGCCGCTTCCGGTGTGCGGAGGAGGAGGAGGTCATCGTGCCGATTGTGACGGTGGACACCGAGGCGGAGGGAGCAGACGACAGGGCGGCAGGGCGATTTTGAAGAGGGGCGGCGAAGGCTTCCTTCTCCGAAGAGGGGGAGAGGAGCCGTCTGCCACCGCCTCGAAAACAATCAGGGCCTTCTCCTCCGCCGCCGGAAACCAGAAGGAGCGACGAAGAAGAAGGGCTCTTTTTGTCTGCCTGTCTTGAATGGGAATTATTGGCAGGAGGCGCCCGTCTGGAGCTGCGGTAGCAGTGGAGGTGGCGGGAGTGGTCGTGGTCGCCGCAGTCGCCGTGATGGTGGTGGTGGGGGTGACCCCCATTCTTGGGAGGTGACAAGGAGGAGGGAACGTTCTTCTTTTTGAGCATCATCGGCATCCCCTTCCTCTTTCCCCCCACTCCTCTCGCTACCACCGCCACCTCCGCCTCCCTGTGTCCCAAGGCCAGGAGTTGGCGAGGGGCGAGCGGAGGGGGAGGAGGGGAAATTTCCATCCTCATCCCCGTTCCGCTCCGACCTCGACTTCCTCCTCCTCCATCTTGCTGCCTCATCCTCTGTAGGGCGGTGGAGGGGCCTCTGCCCCCTCCTTCCCTGCAGAGACAAGTGGCCCTTCGCGGAGCGTCGGACTCTTCGCAATCGGCGGCGACCGACGACGCCCCTTTCCTCCTATTTCTCCCCTCTCCTTCCCATTCTCTCCTTTCCGTTTCTATCTGTGTCTCCCCGAGGCTGTTTAAGCTCACGTTATCGTCCTCCTCGTCTGCACTTTGGTCCAGCCGTTGCCGCGGCCCTTCTGCTCCGTTCCTCTTGATGGCCATCGGCGACGTGACATATTCCACCCTCACTTTAACGTCTTCGAACAGAGCCAGGGTCTCCACCGGCTTCCTCGTTGCTCGGGCTTTGCTGCATTCTTTCGCCTCCTCGGACACGGGTATGCCGCCCCTAAAGTCCCCTCTCTTCCCGCCTCCACCACATCCTCCTCCTCCTCCGACATTGGAATTCAGACCGTGACACCCTTCTTCCTCCTCCTTCTTTTTGGCGGCGATCGCTCCACTTTCCCTCTGCTCTTGCCACTGTTGTTGCCGTTGGTGGTGACGGTGGTGATGGAAGCCTAGCACTGCGAGACGGTGATGGAATTCGCAACTTTCGCCCTCTTCGTCCTCTTCCTTATTCTTCTTCGTTTTAAAGGAAACCGCAGCAGAGGGTGACGCAGGGAAAGAAGTCCGGAGTGTGGCGGTGGCAGCCCCGGATCTTCTTCCCCCTCCTCGGGCACCGGCCGACGCCGCCGTCACCAAACATCCGTTGCTCATCCTACAAAATCCTTCTTCCCTTTGTCCTCCCCCCTCCTCCGCATCCTCCCCCCTCCTAGTCCTCCTCTTGCTGTTGTTCCCAGTCGAAGACGACACCAACTGCTGCCTCCGGACGTGCGGCGTCAGCCTTAGGTTTGTGGCTGTTCCCTTGGTTGGCGTCGACGGTGAGGAGGGGGAGGAGGAGGGCGACCGGGAGGATATCTCTGGCTCAAAGGTGGGCCCTGCCAGGGTGGATGAGGCTATCGTCACCTGAGGGGAGAAAAACACAAAGGGGAAGAAATGGAAAATACTGTTAGAAAATGCATGTCGCGTTGGAAGGCTGCAGAAAGAAAACAGCCAGAGAAGGAGAAAAACCACGGCATTATGTGTCCGATCACTGCATTCGTCCCCGACCACGCGATATAGCCCCCTACCTCCTCCCCCTGTTTTATTTTCGTTCGCTGCTTTCTCTTTCTTTTTCTCTCCTCCCTCAAAGTTGTACAACCCCCATTACGTTAAGAAGAAGAATGAACTTGATGGTCCTAATTCCTAGGCAAACAGGAGGGTGTAAGAGTGTGCAGTGGGATATGTGTATGAACGCATGAAGAGAAGGGGGAGGTGTTTCGGTATGCAGCACCGAGGGAGGGCCAATGTGGTAAGCACTACTACGAACGTAGTACAACAAGAAAAGGAAATAGGGGAAGGTGGGAAGAAGAGGGAAGAGGGAGAAGAAGAGGCATGCCAAGAATGATGATGACTAGGCTGCGCTCGCTCCTTTGCAGCAACCAGGAGTTGGGTGGGAGGAAGCAGTTGTTGGGGGAGGAGAAACGATTGTCCATTCCACCACAACTGCCCCCTCCATCCTTTCCCCTTTTCCGCTGTCTTCCGGGCAGCAACCACCCACTCTCCCTCCGCTCAATTTCGATAAGTAATCTCGCCTGGTTTGTGTGACTGATGTGGTTGGCGGCGTTGGCTCCGGCCGCGGCCGCAGCGGGAGAGGCTGAGCAGTTGCCGTTACCGTTCGGGTTGGAGGTGTAGGCGCCCTGGAAAATCAACTTTTGTTTGACATTTTCCGCTTTTAATCCAAATCAGATATCTTTCACCAGTCTGTGTATGTCCCTGGACCTCCTCCGTATGGCTAGGAATATCCTGACGTAGAGTACGACCATGCAGGAGGTGGGGATGTAGAAGTTGAGGATGGAGGTCACGACCTTGAAGGTTATGTTGGTGGCGAACTCGGTCTCGCAAACGGTCTCTGAAAATTAGCATTAGGAGGCGGCAATCAGATAGCGGCGCAGGCGTAATTGGAAGACTTTTTGCTAATTGATTTTCTCCTAGGCTTTGCTATATAGCACAATACCCCCCAAAAATCGTAAATGCATCGCAGGCTAATTGAAAACGGGGCGAAGGTTTTTTTGTTTTTAATTTCGGCGCTATTACTATCTGTCTGTCAGTGGGACAAAAGAGATACTTTATCCCTCCGCCCTTTCGGGCCATCCACTGCTGCACAGGATTCGTTCGTTACTGCTGACCCTACTAATGAACAACAGGAAACCCATTAGGAGGACCAGAGTATCCCCTTTTTTTCACACTCGTGTCAAAAAAAGTAAGGTCTCGAGGAGGGAAAGGGGAAAGCGCCGCTGCACCAAAACTGGGCAAAAGGGCCTTGAGTGCAGATCGCAGTTCCTCAACTGTACGCTGTAGACAGCGCTAAGCAAAAGATCTCGTAGTAGCGTACAGTGCAGACTGCAGAGGTACCTCTGAGAGGACTGGAAGGAGGGCGGGTTAGACAAAAAAGGCAAGAAAAGGGCCCCCCTTCTTCACAGTACAACCGGGGATAGCAACTACAGTACAGCACAGGAAGCGTAAGCATCATGTCTGTCTTGTCAGCGAGGGAGGAGGAGAAGGAAGCGGTGAGTGAGTGGTTGCGCCCCTCTTTCGCCAACTCAGGGGGTTTCTTGTTCTTCTTGTTTCTTATTCTCGTGCATGGGACCCCTTCTCTCCTATAATGCTCCCCCCTTGTCTCCTCTCGTTCAGAGGAAGGGGAATCGGGGGAAGAAGGCTCTTCCTCCTCCTTTTCCCTCGTGTACCTATTCTGTAGGGAGGGGGGGGGGGAAGAACGGGGTTAAGAAGAAGGGGATTATGGAGCCAGAAGGGGAGGAGAGAGATGGAGGACGGAGGGATTGAGGAAGGGAGAGAAAGGGATTGCAGGGCGGCGGATGGAAGGAGGAAGGGAAGAGAAGGAGGCAAAATGCGAAAGGGGAGCTTCTTATTACGGAACATCACTCCCAGTCTTCCGTCCTACATAGGCATGAGCGCACATTGTCCATGCTTAATGAAGTAGGGGGTAAGTTGGGTAGACTTTACGAACCCCTTACCCCTTCTTCTTCCTCCAAGCCGCAGCCGCGGGGGGGATGTGCGGGAAGTAATCTTCCTTAAACTCCCCCTTCTTCTTCCTCCTCCCTATTTCTCCCGTGGTTTCTTCCTCGTCGTCGTGCTCATACCGTATATCGCGACGGAACAGGGAAGGAAGACCAAAAGGCAAAAAATTCTCTGGAGCTTTCCCTCCTCCCTTTTACCCACTTTCTTTTCTTCTTCCTTTCTCCATCATATCGTAAAACGGCGGCGGTGGCAAGAGATAAAATTTTGACGAGGGCCGCGCCCGCCGAATAAGTTTCCCCCCTCCGAGGAAAAAAGCGGGGGAGGAAAAAAAGAGGAAGAAGCGGTAATAATCCCTTTCGGCCATGCCCCCCTCTCCCTTCCTCTTCCACAAAAATAGGACTACTGTGGTGGGGACTCAGAGACAAGAGAGCCCTCCCCATCCCGCCGGCACATAGCCCGCATTTCCCCGCAAACTCGATAAAGTTTGTAATTTGTGGGCGGGGGAATTCGCCGAACGCTATAGTACAGTAAAGAGAAAAGATAAAGACGACAAAGACGTCCTCTTCTTTTTTTTCCAACTCAAATTTCAAGACATGACAGTCTCGAGGGGCGTTTCCCGTTTTGACATTTCGCCCCCCTCACAGCACACTTTTTTTGTACAACAACGGACTCCCCGCTTTCTCCGGCTAAAAAGTGTACACAGGTTCCGACGACTCGGGCCGCGCCTCGTCCCGTCCCCCTGCATTTTCTCGCAAACACACAAACCCCCCTCCCTGCCTCCCTCACTATTGTGCTGTACAAACAAGCCCGTCGGTCGGTTCGTTCGGCATCGGCGCCTCTGTTGTCCGTTATCAAACTTTTTCTCTCCTCCATCTGCATGTGCTCCTTTCGAGGCGGGGGCATTCGAAAGCCCCCGCTAATTTCGAAGCGATCGATTGACTTTACTTCCCACAAACAAAAAATGAAAGAGTTTTGAAAAATTTTATTGCGAAAACCTGGGACGTGCCGCTCCCCGCCTGCGACGATGGTGTGCCATCCGAGGACGGGCACCATCCACATGGAGGCGCCGGTCCACGCCAGGGCGATCATCACCAGCGCGCGCTTCTTGGTGCGGCGGCGGAGATACCTGCGGAGGAAAAAACAAAGGATTGTAACGAGTGAGGTAAAACACTTCCACGAAGAAGATATGATGGAATCTTTTGATCAGGATTCCGCTTGCGAAGATCAAAGGCGGTTTTCCCCGCCTCGCGCGCATACTACGTCAGAAAAATGTACCCGTCGAATATGTACTTTTCGAAGGCTTCTATATCATGATTCATGAATCGTCGTCTTCTTTTGCTCACCTGAGCGGCGAAGTGATGGACCAATACCTGTCCAGGGAGAGGATGAAGAGGTTGAAGATGGAGGCGGTGGAAGCCGTGTAGTCAACAGAGAGCCAGAATTGGCACACAGCAAGGCCGAATGGCCAGTCGCCTGCGAAAAAAAAAGAAAAAAACGTTTCTGCACCACATTTTTTTGTTACCATTTGCGGTCAGCATAAACAAAAGAAACATGGGGGGGATAATTGCCATGTAGTGCTCTTTGACATGATTAAATCACTGAGGGGGAGGGAAAGACTGGGAGGGAAACGGCACCACAGTGCATGCTTTCTGGTTTGAGCCCCGCAGGAAAGTTTTAACTAAAAGAAATGAGGTTGCTCCCCCTCCCCCTCCCTCTTCTTACTCTCATGGGGCCTCTTTTCCTCCATTAGCATGACCCTGCCTCATCAAGGGAACGAGACGAGAAGGGCGGAGGTAGGGGTAAAGGGGAAAGGAGGGGAGGGGATACGCATAGCTGAGCCCTTCCTGCTCCTCTCTCTTCAAGCATCGCCCGGCAGGAAATAACACGCGAAAACTTTCCCCTCGCTCCCGCCGCTTTTCCTTCCTCCTTTTCCCGTGCAACTTTCCTTGCAAAAAAGTGAAGAAAAGAATCTTTCGCTGCTAACTTAAGGGCTTGAAAGGCAAGGCAGGAAGGCAGACTCTTCTTCCCAGGAAGGGGAAAAGGAGGAAGGGAGGAGGCTGGGGATGGGATCCTTTGTTTCCCGTAAAAGCGCAAAATCCGTCCATCTTCGTCGTCGTCCGTTCGCAACTATGCACGCAGGCGCAGAAAAGGAGAGAGGCTCCTTCTGCCGCCGTCAATTCTCCAGGCAACCTTCCTTTTCCCTCCGGTTCGGTCACTTTTTTTTGGACCTGAGTGCCCTCTTTAAAAAAAGTTCCTCGCGTAGTGTTGGGCAGGCGGCCTTCAGCGTGTGTGCATGAATACCCCGCTGGGGAAAAGGCATCCCGGGGGAGGGGGAAGGAAAGAGGGGACTCTGAACTGAATGCCCAAAGCGAGCGCCCCCTTCCCTCCAAACACGAGTTTTCTCCCTCCATGGAGACAGCAACTCGGGAGACTTGGAAGGTGCCCAAAAAAGAGAAAAAAATTTTGGGAGCAAACAAAAAAATCTCCGCTCCCATAAATTAAGTAAGAGAGTGACGTCATTTGAGGGTTTCTTACTTTACTTTTCGTACCTTCAAAAGCAGAGGGAGTGGCTGGACAACGAAAGGAGAGGGAAAGGGGAGTGAGTGAGTTATGGAGAGGGAAATTTGTCTCTCTGCCCGATGCGGGGCTACGGGCTGCGGTCTTGGTCGTCATCTTTTTTGTCCGGGGAGCGACGGCGGTGGCAATCTCTCGATCCAACGGCGAAGAAGGAGGAGGAGGAAGAAAAGCGTCCTCCCTCGATCTTGGTACACATTGTGGAAGGAAGGATGTGATGTCCGAGAGAGATAGAGGGGCCCACCGGGAAAAAAGGGAGGGAGGGGAGGGAGGCCGAGGGTCTTTTTGCGACTACTTAGAGGGGTTGGATGTTGGGGGGGATTTCAAGTCCATTTCGGACGGGATAAGGGAAGAAAGAGAGAGCGCAAAATGGCAGCGAGCGAAGTGAAGGTTTGCTCTGCTCATCCGGAAAAAAGGCGCCGGGAGGAGAAACCCAAAGCATCTAAGCCCCACCATAATCCCGAAGAGATACAAGGGGGTGTTGGTGTGCAATCCGCATCGTACTGCACGTACCTGTGAGGGCGTAGGCCGAGCTGATGGGCATAACGATGCATCCCACCGTGAGGTCCGCCAGGGCCAGGCTCATGATGAACATGTTGGACACCTGGAGCGAAAAGTCGGAGAAGACGAAAGGTCTTTATTAGATTTTTCTTTTGCACCTCAGGGTACAATGTTCATATGTCAGAAGGGCGGCGAGGAGATCGTACGGAGTAATGCCTGGCGTGCGTGTCTCTGTCGTCTTCAATTGCCTACCTCTTCACTTTGTCACGATCGATAACGGAGAAGAAGGAGGAGCAGAAAAAGTGGAGGAGGAGAAGTGGATTTCGCGGAAATTCCCCCCTCTGTGCTCTCGTGTGCGCCGCGTATAATATCGGAGACGACGACGATATTCAACCTTCTCCCCTCACCTCGCGCGAGTCTTGCACGCCTGAATAAGCTTGGTTGGCACTGTCGGCGGAGGAGGAGAGGGACCTCCTTTTTTCCTGGGCGAACCCACAATTTATCCGGCCTCCCCCTCTTCCCTACTCCGATCGGGCAAAGGTGGTTGAGGAAGAGAAGGAAGCGGAGGGGGCTTTGGCTCTCCGAGGAAAAAGGGTGGCGGAGAAAGAAGAAGAAGGGTCCCCTCGGGCAAAAGAGTCTTTCTTTCTACGCCCTTCCGTCCGGCGTTCGCGTTCGGGAGTTGGTTGCACTTGGCGCAATTCCAAGAATCTGCGCTGAATTTTCTCCCCCTCCCAGCGAAAAATAGAGGGAGGGGGTAAATAAGGGAGCTTTTTTGGATTGCTTCCCCCGCTCCTCGGCCCTCGCCAAGCAAGTAGACACAAATTGCCCTTGATGGGGCTCCTTTTTCATTGCGCAAAAAAGGGCCCCCGTCTTTTTTTCGATCATGACAGCAAGCATATGACACAAAGGGAATCTTACATTGTACACGAGCTTCGCCGTCGACGATTGCGAAACGATCCCTCTTACTCCGCCCCCCTGCTTTGTATCAATTATGCAGTCTCCTCATGACTTCTTGGAGGGACTTGAATTGGACAGGCGGAGGTCGTCGGTTGGGGGCAAAGACAAAGTGGATTTTCCACACCTCCCCCGGGAGGAGGAAGGGGGACCTTTGCATCGCTTTCTACGCCAGAGACGCGCATCGAATTTTCCGCCTGTCTGTCAACCGCACGAGGGGTCGCTCTCTTGCTTGGCAAAAGGTGGCAGGCGGCGGTCGGTCGCGGAGGGGAGACACCTCGTTTGCAAAAAGATGCCCTCTCTACCCCTTGATGCTCTACCAACAAGCACGAGAAAGCAGAAAGAACAAAAGTGGTACAAATGCGTTAGAGGGAAAATTGTTGCTCTTGAGGCGGAGCTTGTCACTTTGACTGGAAGCTGGTTTGGAAGGGAGAGAAAAAGAATTTAATCGGGGGGAATTGTACAGCAGCGCCATGGCCTTGGCAAAAAAGTCGCTCGTTGGGGGGTGGGGTGGGGGCATAAGCCGTGGGCGAAACGAAATTGGGGGAGGAGCAAATTGACTCTAGCCAGCCAATGTAGTAAGGGCGAGCAGACGGGCATGGCGGCGATTCCGCCCTTGCAATATCCTTCGGAGCACATTGTTGGAATGAAATTCAACGACACCGCCAGAGTGGCCCCGTCATTTTCTTTTTGGGATCTTTTCCTCGCTCCGATTTTTTTTATCGCCCACGGTCATTAACTGAGTCATCATCATATGAAGACGGAGAGCAGATTCGAGGAAGAGGGACTGTCTCTGTGCGAAAAGAGCGGGCCCCTCGCTCCCTTGGGAGAGAGGGAGGAAAGGCGTGCCGACTAATGACTTCGCCTTCATTCAGCAAAAAAAGTTGGCTTCGAACCAGAATTTTTTTTTCGGGCTGAGATAGAGAAGCGGAGGGGTGCAGAAAAAGTCGATTTCGCCAAGGAAACTTGTATTGCAAGTATGGAAATCCTTTGATGGTATAATAGTAAGTGGTGAAATTCACACTCAAGTGTGGTCATTAGCATGATGAAGCTTTCGGGGAGGACAAAAAAGGATGAAACTAGCACAAATTATCGCAAGGCGGAGCAGCAGAATTACAGGAGGAAGAGGAGGTAGCCGGTGCATCCCTAATCCACGTTTCTACGTACAGTAGGTACAGGACTCGCCCCAATACTAGTGGATGAGCTGTACTGTTGGCAAGTGAGAAACCTGAAAGCGAAAGGAGGCTATCGAAATCCTCCTCTCCTTCCCTTTCCCGCTTTTTTCTTGCAAAAAATGGGAACGATGAGGGCAAAAGGGGAAAGAAAGGAAAGAAAGGAGTAGAGGAGTGAAGAAAGAGACTGAAACTCAACGGAGCAGCACTCCTGCCCCTATATGTTACGACGTTAGGCAACGGGTGGGAAAAAGGGCATAGGAGGAGGAGGAGGAAGAAAAAAAACGAAGGAGGCATTTGTCAAAAGTTCGTCTGTGCGCCTTCTCTCCCGAGATCTTGCTACTCTTTCAAGGGAGGGAGGAGAGAAAAGAGAATAATGGCAGCCTCTTCCTTCTTCCTCTCTCCTCCTCCTGCCGAACTCCAACCCATATCCATTTGTCGAGAGCAGCAAGCGAGAAAAACACACGAGGAAAGAAAGAAAAGAAAGTGAAAGGCGGGGGGGACTCCAACCGAAAAGGCAAAAAAAGAAACCTTACCGACCGTGATATGTGCTCACCAACCCCAAAAAAGCCTCCTTTACGTAGCCATATCAGAGACCTTTCGCTACCTGATTCGAACAGATACAGTATGTTGGATGCAACGAGGTTCTCCCCCCCTCTCTATCCTCCTCCTCTCGATGGAATCGGAGGAGAGGCTGCTGGATGGCAGAGTTGGGGAAAGGGCCTTTTTACAACCGCCCGGGCAAAAAATAAATTCTGAACAGACCTCGCCGCCCGATCTGTGTCGAAGCCTCCACTAACCAACGAGATTGTATCCATCGCACATTTCATCCCCATTTTCCGAAGTGGGAAAGGCGCGTGCGCGACTGGAATTTGCGAAAAAAATAAATTGAACAAGAGGGAGAAAGAGCTTTTAGCTTTCCTTCCCTCCAATTTTGCTCCTCCCGGCCTGCCTTTTAACGTAACGTCGTTTCGTTTGGCGACAAAAAGTTTAAGGGCTCCATGTTTTCCGAGAGGAGGCCTTTGGGAATAAAAGTATCGCACCGTTGTACAAAAGAACGAAAGGGGAGGAGGAAGGAATTCTGAGCAGCTTGCTTTATTCAGTACTGCTATACGTGGGTGCCCACTAGCCGGGCTCGGCCCACTTCCGGTTTAGGACGCATAATTAAAGGACAGTGGCCCAGTGTGCAGAGGGAAAAACCCGAACTTTTTTGGGTTGTGCTCTCTTCCTCCCACTTTTGCAGAGCGCACCCTACCCCGTCCCCGCCTTGTGATAAGGTTTGCCCGAGGGAGAGGAGCGGAGGGAGGAGCGGACGGGAGGCGGGGAAAGTTTAAATTAATCATACCTCCACCATTCGGCGCAACCGCCAGCGACTTTTGCTAGATGGAGAGGAGCATAAATGGATAGGGGGTGAATGAGATGATGACAGGCGCTTATCCTTCGTCCCCCCGAGGCATACCATCTCTCTCTTTCAGGTTTTTAAACAAAAAAATCTAGATCATAGCTCTATCAGTTATGTGATGAACTTTCCTTGGATGAACGTACACGGCGTATGAGGAGAGGAAAGCTTTCTACACTTCGCGTGTGCGCGAGACATCCACCGGCTTGTAAAATGTAAAAGTTATAGTTACGTCAGGTGGGAAATGGCACGAATAACTTTTTGCGTGACCATCATCGTAGACGGATTTATCTCGTCTTCTCACCGTCTGTAGTCTCTTCTCGGTCCTGATGGCGTGCAGCACCATGGCGTTGCCAACGAAGGTGAGGAAACTGAGTGAGTAGAGCCCGACGCCGGTGGCCACCAGGGAGACGGATGGGGGAGAGGCGCCGTCGGCTGCAGTGGTGTCGTTCGAGAAGGAGGAAGAGGAGGAGCTGCCGTTGAGGGGAAATTCCGGTTGGAGCTCCATCGATCGCGCCTCCTCTCTGCCGGGCGAGAGCGAAGAAGTCTTTTCCCAGCTACCCTTCCCCTTACCCTCGCTGGCCTAGAAAAAGAAAAGCGCGCTAGCTCCTCCCTCCTTCGTCGCCCTATCACATCATCTTCTTCCCCTTCACTTGTCGCCGCCGCCGCCTCAGCCGTGTTTCCCCGATCAGAGGGGCCTTAATTGCGTTTCCCTTCTTCTCTGACATCTCCATTTCTTTCCTCTTCTGTACTTCCCCTTTCCTTCCCCGGCCACTCTTGTGTCCTTTCTTCCCTTTGGCGGCCCTTGATAGACCCCTGTGCGCTTCGATGCCTCCTTTTTCCTGCGAGCGATGCCCGTTTTCTATTCGGGGGAGAGAGCAGGAGGGCTATTTTCTCGCCGGAGGCATCCCCCTCCCTCCCTCCCCCGAGAGTAGATTGACTTGACCACGGGCGTTGGCGGAGGCAGGATAAATAGGGGGGAGGGGACACCGGCGACGGCACGACGCACGTGAGGCGGGAGAAAAATTCCGAAAGTAGGAGGGAGGCAATGAATTGTCTGAAAAGGTTTCCTCCTTCATGAATCCCCCCGCGAGAGATCGTGTAGTAGCTTCCTCCGCTGCGTTTTTCTAAACTCTCGAGGGGCAGCTCCTGCTTAGTGTGCGGAAGCAGTATGAGACTGTTGGTGGGTTTATCTCTGTCCAGCATGCACTTAGTCACTTCGGGGCCGCGATCACTCATTCGGGAGAAAGAAAGGCGTACACACTGTTCTTCCCCTAGGGAGACATTTCTTTTACGCCTCCCCCGGGGTGCTCAATCTCTTCGGTTGTGGTAATCCGGTTAGCAACACAAAAGTGCCGTTCCGCTAATTCAATGACCAAAGTGCCACGCTACGCAGGCAATGTTTTGCTTTTCTGCGGCTCTCCCTCCGGAGTCTCTTCTTCCCCTTCTCCCTGTGGATGGCCTCCTTTCACCGTCGTTCTCCCGCGCGGACTAGTGCCTTTCGCGGAAAGACGATCGGGAGAGGAGGAAGAAGGAAATCGGCGGGCGGGCGGGCGGACGAGGGAGAAAAGGCCCTTCCGCTCTGGCGAGACGCGACGAAGGAGAACAGAGCAAGAGAAAGGGGAATGGGGAAGTGACACTTATTTCGCCGCGTGTAATGATGCTGCAAAAAAAGCACTTGGATTGGCTTTTTTTGCCTTGGCGGGATTGACCTCAGTGCGAGGCAGGGGGAACGGTAAGAGGGTCTGGGATCGAATGCAAAAAGGCCGACAACAAAAGTGAATGGAGATCGAAAAACAAAACTGTGACAAGATCGACACTTTCATTG
>JAAUXV010125076.1_pt1 | contig 12790 bp, 18 predicted proteins | sample 7278181 | NCBI WGS metagenome assembly JAAUXV01 (sample SAMN14350114, study PRJNA611818) | marine sediment metagenome | isolation source: surface marine sediment (2.1m) | place: French Polynesia: Moorea | collected 2018-08
GGACACATTATGGCGCCGGCGAAGATCCCAGAATAAGCGCCGGCCAAAGAGTTGTCGAACGGGCTGGAAGGAAAAGTCAAATTAATGTTTTTTTCTATTTCACGTCAAAGCAAGTACGTGTGTTGCACTTAAATGACCTCAGTTCGTCCACTGCTTTCCCCCGCACCCCAGAGACTATGCTCTGCCCGTGGCAGAAGGTCATGAACATGACGGAGGTCTCGCTGCAAAAGAAAATCTCGCTACAAATGAATGCAAAAACAGTGGCAAAAAATTAAAACGTATACCTGACACAGGCGGCCATGGCGGGGGTGGTGCCGGCGTACAAGCCCCTGTTTGGCAAATAAAAAACTTTAAAAACCGTTTTGAAATAAAAAAAAACTGTCAATGTCACCTCATGACGCCGTCTCTCCTGGCAGTCTCGGCGAAGCACCGCGCCATACCGCCGCCGGCAAAACTACTCGATTGCATTTTGACCTGTTGCAAACAATTTCCCACATTGTTTGTTCATAAAAAAGAAAAACATACAACTGACCTTGACGGTGTCCATTGGCTGACCCAAGATCACTGTGACCACCCCTCCCAGGGCCCCTGATCCCAGGTCTATCGCAGACGAGTACATATTTTGTTACAAAAAAAGTTATACCTGTGTGCGTATTGTACCACTGCTGTGGGAAAACTGGAGCAGTAAGTTAGCTGTGGTTTAGTCTGACGCCGGTTTTTAAAAGGAAAGGAAAGAAGAGGAAGATAGCCGGTTGTTCTTTATCAGTCCAGGGATCTATTCCTTCTCTCTCTTCTTTTCCTTTACCACAGGACAATTGAGAATAAGAGCGCGCAAATGAAAACAAAAATACGGAGCAACTCACAATGATTTCCCTCTTTCTCTTTTTTGCAGGTGTGAATAGGAATTCAAAAGCATGGCCAACCTCCAGCTCCCGCTCAACCAGGACCACGAAGGTGAGAGGAAAGAAAAAGAAAAAAGTTTTCCACATATATCCCTTTCTTTCCTCTGAGGAGACAAGAAGGATATATATTTCCCGGGGAATTTTCTTGGCGGGTGTTGGAGAGGGGGAAATGGTGGTGGCGGGTGGGTGGAGAGAGGCGGCGACAGCCCTTCCATCAACGCCAACGTAAAAGACCTTGGTGGTCGTCTCAGGACTTGGAGCTGGTGGAAGAGGACGGTTTCTTACAGTGTGGATTAAAAAACAACCCACCTTCCACATGCCTAGAATGAAGAAATGTTGCATTTCACCATGGTTGTGATTCAATGGGATGGGAGTACCTTGCATGTTTTGGCAAACAAAATTCAAAAGTTTTCTTTCTTTTTTGTTCCCCCCCCGACGAGTTTTGGTCTCTGAAAGTGATCTGTTGAACACTAAACAAAATTAAAAAAACAGAGCTGTCAGATCCCCGGAATGATGCGTTAAGCGTGACGTTCTGCTCTGTTACAAAACATTTTCAGAGACAATTACAGAGACCTGTTTTGGGGAATCGTGTAGAAATTTTGACTTTTGCAATAAGTCTGTAGTCACTCTGTAAACCAATTGTACAAACACTGATTCTATTCTGACTTTTTCTTGTTTTGTTTCTGTTATTGTCATGTTTTACCTCCCTGTACCATGTTTGAAATCTGAAATTTATTTATGTGTGATTGATCTGCTGCTTGGTTGATTTCTTTTTGAAGGTGGGCAGAAGGAAGACAGTGTATTATAATTTGCAACAACTCTGTGAATGCTCTGTACAATGTATCTGGATACCACTTTAAATTAACTCTGTAGTGTTCCTGTACCTGTTTTGGTTCCTGGATGGGATTAAAACTGTAACTGCATTTGCAGGAAATCTGTTACATCTCTGTACAAACTCAGGGCGTGACTTTGTAGCATCTCTGTTCTAGCTCTGAACAAACAATGACTAAACTCTGTTTTTTTGGAATACTTGTGACCAGAGAGATAAAGATAGTTGAATTGGGAGATCCACCCCATACTATAGTGGGCTCTACATAAAGTTACTTTGAATTGGGATATTTTTTGTAGCTATTTGAAGTCCCCATAGAGAAAAATGAATTTTTGTAGTTTGAAATTTGTCCCAACAACTTTATCAGCCACATATTTAATTGATTCCATATAGAAATAGTCATAAAAGCCTAAAAATTGAACACCCCATTTTCATACCCGATGGTGGCGCCATCTCTTATTAGGAAAATCATTGTGTGGTCTTCAAAATTTACAGAGCTAAAACAGAATTACACATTTCCAGAGCTGGTGCAAAACAGACTACAGTTTGAATTAAGCCTTGATGCCAAGGTGCCACTGACAAGTAACAGAGTTCACACAGATTTGTCACAATCCAGTTTTACTTATCCTGTATAATGTATTGTACAAGCCATTTACAGAGTTTATGCAGATATATATGTATCCAGAGATGCTACAAATTTGACTACAGTTTAGTTTAAGACATGATACTAAGATGCCACTGACAGTTTACAGAGTTTACATAGACTTTTAAAAAACCACTCTTACAGATCCTGTACAATGTGTTGTGCAGAGATGGTACTGTTTCAATGCCAATTATTTTCAGAACTTAAAGAACCAAACATCATATGGTTTTTTACAGAGTTTGCACAGAGACGGTACAAAACAGGTCACACACAAACTAGTAACTCACAGAGATGGTACTATAAATGGAAGAACAGGACCTTTTCAAGGAGATTTCCCTGTTCCAAAAAAAATAGTTTCAGAACTTAAAGCACTAGACCTTGCACAGGTTTCTCTTACAGAGTTAACACAGAGATGGTACAAAAGAAATCGAACAAACCCTATGCAAGGGTCTTTTACAGCTTCAAAACTGTGTTCCCTCTGAGTATTTGTGTACATATTATTTCCAAAGAGAATTATAAAGTATTGGCAAAGTTGTTACTGAGGTACTCTCTGGGTATGACTAAAATTGACCTTTGCAACAACTCTGCAGTCCATTAGGGTCTCTGAAAGTGACACTTCATCTCTGTAAATTTATCAAAAACCACACCTTTTGGAATTAACTCTGTAATGGCTCTGTACAGATTTAAAACAAATCACTTCAAAGACCCCTACAGAGACCAAAACTCGTCGGGCCGTGTCGCCCATTTCATCTTCTCTTTCCTGTTTTTCCCTCGGGAAACTGTGAGTGGTGAGCCGGAATGTGCAAAAAAAAAGTTCGCCCTCCCCTTTCCTAGACGTGGAGATGATTCTTTTTGATGGATGCGACGGAGAAAGGGGAAAGAAGAAGAAGACAAGGGGGGATAGGGAAGGAACTTTCCTGAGAGTATATTTCCGCTCCGCTTTCCCACATATTCCGTTTTTTCCCTGCGGCATCCCTCGTACTGCCACAAAAAAATCCTTAAAAAAATTGGTTTTTTAAAAAATTCTCCTTTCCAGTCCTCGGCAGCGAGTACTGCTCAGGATATGTCGACGCCCTCGGAAAGTGGAACACCGGGTTCTACTGCCCGGCGTCCGACGAGAGCCAGGTTCAAAAAACGATTTCCCATAACATAAAGAAAACCCTATTTCTTATTTATTTGAAAAATAGGATGTGTTCTGCTGCGGCTCCGAGAACCACAAGTACTGCTGCACCAAGAAGGACCAGGTCATACAGGCACAAGTGCAAGAGTAAGAAAAATTATATCTACTGAAAAATAAATTTCCAAAACCGAAAATTTATTTTTTGAACTTCCAGCCTGACCGTGGTCATTGGGATTTTGGTGGGAGCTGCCGCCGCCCTCCTCATCCTGACGGCCGTATCCTGCTTCTGCTGCTCATGCTGCCCGCTCTACAAGAAGAGGAACCCATCTTCATGTAATTATGCTTAAATATCCATAAAAATAAACGATTAAAAACGAATTCTTTTCACAGCGTCCTCCTCCTCCCTGCACCGCCTGCACAACACCCCCTCTGAGCACTCCGGGGTGACCAACATGTACAGCCTCCCCCAGTCCGGATCCGCCGCCTCTGCCCAATCAGCAGCCAACGTCAGCGCCAACACGGGGGACCTGCTCATGGTGGAGACGCCCCTGCAGCCAGCCAGGCACCACCACCAGCACCACATGCACCAGGTAGGAGGGGAGAAACTTGTGTGACTTGTGTCTAAAAAAATATTTTCCCCCAAAGAAGACAGAGATAGTATTTTTTAAAAAATAGTCTGGTCCATCTTTTAAGAAAATGTTTGGTTGCTTACGTCTTGTCACTCACTACACACAAACAGTTTTTTGACAATATTCAGAAACATATTTTTCCCTCAAAATTTCCAATCAGGGCGGCTACCTCTCCGACGGCGGCGACGCCCTCCTTCTTGACTCATCCTCCGCCGCCTCCGTCCGCCTTGTCCCCTCCCACAACGGGGGCATATCGCACTCATACACCCTCCCGCACAACCTCCACGGACACGGAGGAGGGGGACCGGGAGGTGGGCACCAGCACCAGCATCAGCACCAGCAGCCTCAGCAGCAGCACCATGGCAGCACGGATCTCCTCTCGTCCTCGTCTTCAAACAGGAAGAACAGGAGCTACGGGGTGGTGCAGCAGTACATGGCGCAGCACGGTGGGATTGGAAAAAAAGTTTTTAAAAAGGAAAGAAAATAGGAAACGGCACTCATTCCCTTCCTTGATATTTTCTCCAGATCCCGACCTGATCGCCTCTGCCACAAACCAGCAGTTTTTCCAGCAGCAGCAGCAGATACTGCAGCAGCAACAACAGCAGCAACAGCGCCCGTACGCCACCATGGGTAGGGTGGCCGAGCGGCCGCCGCCATACAACGAATTCGGAGGTGGAGCTGGAGGTGCGAACGCCGCCGGGAGCGGGACAGCATACGCAGAACTAATTTTCCAACAACAGCAGCAGCAGCAGCAACAGTCCGTTGCAAAGTGAGTCTTTATTCGAAAAACAAATCAAAATGAAATATGGGAAATATCATGTATCTTTTACAGTGCGACCAGCGCCGCCTCCGCCGCAGAAGCGAATCTGGCCTCAATCTCTCAGGCGCTCTCCGGAGACGAGCAACAGCAGCAACAGCAGCAACAGCAGCAACAGCAACAACAGCAACAGGCCAAGAAGATGATCTTTCCTCACCAGCAGCAACAACAGCAGCAACACCAACAGCCCCCGCCGCAGTCAGAGCAAGAAGGAACGCTCTTCCATTCAACTAAATTCTAGAATATTTCCCCCAAAAAAACAGTCATTTTGGCTTCCCAGAAAAAACTCCAGTCTTGCCTCTAGGTGTGTGGATCTTTTCCTTAGATAAATCCGTCGATGTTTGTACCGCGATCCTTGCCAGCCAATAATACTTATACAATCCTTGTAAACAGTGTAAAACTATTCTTCAGTCAGAGAAATTCGTAGCTTTTCGTGCTGTCGTTCAGGAAAAAAAGTACGTGTATTGATTGTATTTCGTAATTTGTAAACCTAGGGTATTTTGAAATATTTGTGCCAAAGTATGGAGAGATTTTCGGACTTAGGTAGGTCGAATTGTAAAATACGTTCATAAACCAATAACGACGAGAAATACGGACCAAAATTTTCCGCTTCAGGAACGGAAAACAAAAAACTAGCTTTGAAATAATTGTTCTTGCCAAAACAATTCGATTCGGTGAATAAAAATTCGGATGATTTTTGACCAGAAATCAAGCGCCTTCGTGTATATTTTTTCCCCCGCCGTATTTATCCCTACTTCAATAAGCAAAAGCCAACAGAGCCAATTCAATACCCTCGTGAAGATAATGGTCACATTTTGAACATTTGGATATTTCTTTTACGGTAAAGCAATTTTCAGCCCCTCCATCTGGACCACCTTGGAGGGCATTGCGTGCTTGGGAGGGGGCGGGATGCGGATGGGGACGTGCTTCTGGTTCTGGCAAGAGCAGGAGCTGTTGAAACAATGAAAAACATTCAGAAAACACTAGATTTCTCTTAAATACGAAGGAGCAATACTTTGGCTTGCAGTCCTTGAGCAGCAGCGCGCTGTGCTGGGTTGGCTTCTCGGGGACGATCGAGTTCACGGCCTCCTCGTGCTTCGAGCCCTGGAGTAGTCGAATTACATCATTTGACATTTAGCTTCTCCTTTTGGTAAAAAAAATTGCCTGAGGCAGAGTGCACTGGCAGACAGTCGGCACTGGATTCCCTGCAAGAAAGAAAAGCTATGGCTTAAAAAACCCATATCATTATGGTTTTCAAACCTGGATTGGCAAGGGCGCAGGCCTGCCGGATCTGAGCCGTCATGAAGGCGACGCGTGACCTAAATACATTTTGCTTTACGTGTCCGAATTAATTACTTTTTTAAATATAAGGAACACCTGATGAAGGGTACGAGCATCTTGTCCCCCATGGACATCATCCCCGGCTTGTTCGCGCCAGTCTCCCCCATGTAGAAGGCATCCGACTGCAGCAGCAGCAGCGACGACACCAGCAGCAGGAACCTCATCGTAGCCCCAGCAGCAGCAACACCAGCAGCAGCAGCAGCAGCAGCAGCAGCAGCTGGTTCTGTTCGAGAGAAACGGACGGCAGACTGAAAAAGATTCCCCCTCCCTTTTCTCAATTTCCAAGTCTCGGGTTTCTAATTTTCCCTTTCTTTCTCTTCTTCCGTCACATCCGTACATTCTTTCGAATCAAAAGGTACTATAGCAGTATAGCCACTGTAACTACAGAACTCTCATTGACATTCTTACACTTTCTAACAATAGTGGGAGTTCTCAGGGCTTTTTTGTTTTCCAGAAGTGTATCTACACAACGTTCCGCACTGAAATGTAGTAGAGCCTCTTTATGAAAAAGATATAAACATAGAGTTCGTGCTATTATTCTTAGTGAATTTTCTGCGAAATGCGAATCAGAGAGTGGGAAAACAGCCACATTTCCATTTCGAGTTTCTTCCCCCCCCCCTCGTTCCCTTTTCGAGGTTTCGTGAACGCCCGCCTCCAGAGAAGCCGTTTTGTTGTGAAATCGCCAAATATTAAACAAACTTTTCTTTTCTCTTCCTTTTCCGTCGGGCATCTCAAGCAGAAGGTAAGCTTACTTCGGAGCTCCGTTAAAATAATCAAAATTTATCAATGTTAGCCTCCAATTATGGCACTTTTCGACTGGCCAAACTGCAAAACAGACTTCATAGAGCGTGATACCTATTTCACTACGACATTATGTGTGCAATTAAGGTGCAAACATCCCTTGAAAGTGCCAGCAACTTGAGAAAGTGCCTGAAAAGTCGCCAATCTCAGCCAGCCTCCTTTTCCGAGGCCTTTTTTCCGGGATCCCGATGAGTCTTTGGCCTCCCTTCCAAAGTAAACCTCATTGTGATTTCCCTCTTTAAATTAATTTGCAGAGCTGAGTAACGGTTCGACTGTCTTCTTACTACAACGATGGCCCCCACCTCCGCCGCCAAGAAGTCCGCCGGGGCCAAGGCCCAGGGTGGCAAGAAGGGCGCCCCCGGCAAGCAGGGGCTCAAGGGCAAGTCCTCCGCCTCCAAGGTCAACAAGAAGTCCCAGCTGCGCTTCTCCATCGACTGCTCCCACCCTGTCGAGGACGGCATCATGAACTGCGGCGACTTCGAGACCTACCTCAGGGAGCGCGTCAAGGTCGGCGGCAAGACGGGCAACTTCGGCAAGGACGTCTCCCTCGCCAGGGAGAAGAACAGGCTCGTCCTCACCTCCTCCGTGCCCTTCAGCAAGAGGTACCTCAAGTACCTGACCAAGAAGTACCTCAAGAAGAACAACCTGAGGGACTGGCTGCGCGTGGTGGCCTCCGCCAAGGACGCCTACGAGCTCAGGTACTTCCAGATCAACAACGACGAGGAGGAAGAGGAGGAGGACAACGAGTAAAGAGGACAAGATCATCCGGAGATCCCCTCGTTTGTGTGCCGACACAATATGGAGCCGTCGAATGGACAATAAATATTGGAGATTCGATGATGGTACAACTGTGTGTTCTGCGAAATTATTCGTCGTGCGCTCGATAAGAAAATGGAAATACAGACTCGCGTCAGTCAGATTCCCCGTTAAGAGTAAAGGCAACATATTCACAAATATTTCTTGCTCTTTCTCCCCTTATCCAGTCCGTCTTGAACCACTTCCTCCGCCATGGCCAAGTCTAAGAACCACACCAACCACAACCAGAGCCGGAAGGAGCACCGGAACCCGACCAGGAAGCCTTCCACCAAGAGGAGGATCAAGTAATGAAATAAATGCCACGAATCAATTTCCCACATATTTAAATTTACTTTCGAATTCCAGGATGAAGGGTATGGACCCCAAGTTCCTTCGCAACATGAAGTTCGCCAAGAAGCACAACCTGAACCCGGCTCAGGTGGCCAAGCGGACGGCGGCGAACAAGAGCAAGTAGAGTACGCGTCTCTTGTCTCCTCAACATCCCAAGATTCATCCTACCCCACACTTTGCTCGTGATGCTAAAATAAAAGGAAGTTTCGGCATGGCGCCGAGGATAAGCCGAATGACAACTTGCATCGCGTGCGCGTATATTTCCTTTCTCTTCCAATACAGTCATTATTTGCGTGCGCTATCTAGTAATAAATCTTCCGGCGGCCTTTGTAAAGCGCCGTGCAATGCCTTCTTCGCTTTTGTAACATAGGAAAATCACCAATAAGTAACGGAAAAAGTAATGCTCCGAAAATTACAAAATCTATCTCCCTCCTGCCTTTGCCACGCACTTTTGCACCGTCTGCCTGAGGAAGAACTGCCTCCTGGCCATGTTCCTCGCCGACTTGAGGAACGTGTCGACGTCCACTGCCCCGCCCCTGAGCGCCTCCCCCAGGTAGTAGATGGAGTCTTCGATGGCGGCGTCCTCCACGTACGCCTCGAGGAGCTGGCGGTAGAGGGGGTAGGACACCTCCACCGCGGAGTCAACGCCGTTTTTGCTAGACTGCAAAAGAGAAGATATATTCATAGATAAAAAGAGTTGGCTTTGATTTCGGAAAGTATATTCTGGCTGCAGCCAAGGAAAAATTGAACACAGAAAGTCGACTGGAGTGCAAAAAAAAGTTCACTTTAGACTGATTTTGCAATGTCTTTTGACTTGAAGCTTGCCAAAGGGTTCTTCTAACAAGAACGAAAGGCATTCAACGACCTTCGTCCTCTTCCTTACGCCTCACCTCGTCCCTCTCCTCGTCCTTCCTTGCCTGCTGCTCCAGCGCCGTCTTGTGCCTCTTGAGTTCCTCCAGCGTAGAGTCCAAGCGACCGGATTCGGTCTGGAGGGAGTCCAAAGCGGCCTTGGCACTGCGCTGGCTCTCAGTAAGCTCCTCCTTCACTTTGCGCAGGCTCTCAATCTCGACCTGGGAAAGATGGGCGAACGATTTCATATATAAATTTAAATGTTTTAGAGATAATTCTTTGGATAAATAATCATTTCATGAGAAAGAACACCTAACGTCAAGGTTGTTTTGCAACAATTCGACCGTTCTCTGGTTCTTTTACCATTACGTTTTCCTACTGTGTTACTTTATTTTCTCTGATATTTTTTCATTTATCAACTCACCTGCTTCGTGTTGAACTCCTCCCTGAGGACCTTCTTGACCTTCTCCTCCGCGGCTGTGACGAGCGATGCCCTGATCTGCTCCTGGGAGAGTGGGGCGCTGCCCGGCCTCCCCGCGCCGAATCCGCCGGCGGAGGAGCCTTGGACCTCGCCCCCAGAGGCGACGGGGTAGGGCGGCGGCGGCTGGTAAGAGGAGGCCGCGGCGGCGGGGCCGGCGGCGCGGGCGAACACCGGCGGCTGGTCGCTGAACGTGATGATGCAGATCTGGAACGGAAAGAAGAAGTGTTTAATGTGGTAATTTGAATCAATCCACCAGTATTTTTCCTTGTTTCACTACGAAATGTACAAAACTTTTTTTTTCTTCCTCATGAAATTGTGTAAAAGTTGCAATTTCCCCCCTCTCTTAGTCTTTTTGGAACCATGTCGCTTTTTCAGCATTTTATGCACTAACGTAAAAGTTTCTTCTATAAAAGAGGGTTATTCTAATCAAGCCATTGCAACACCTCGTTTTCCCGCCTCACCTGTATCAGCCCGAGTATGTCCGAATTGGCCTCGCTCCACTCGTGCAGGTAGGGCAGGTAGACCCTCCCGTTCTGGTCCACGTGCTTTGAGACCCTGATCTGCATGTCGGCTGTCGGGCGGACGAAGGCCATGGGGGCGTGCAGGGGGTGGGTGTCCAGGATCCACAGGGCCACGGGGATGTTGTAGCTGGAGCCCTTGAACGGGACGGGAATCGTGCCAGACAGGGAGATCTGGAACGTAGGGTCAATAAGGCCTCGGGATTAGGGACACAAGGACTAGCCCGCATAGTTTTTTTAGCGGCCCAGAATGTGTTCGGAATGCAGATGCTGGATTTTCCCATTTTTCCCATTGTGTGACGCACAAAGTACGTTTGACTTTTGCATCCCTCAGAAACATTTACAAAAGGATGGGACCTGCATATTCTCTATAGTAATTCACGCGCATTAACTCACCAGGTCCTTCTGCGTGCCATCGTTGAACGTGAACTTGCCTAAAAACATATATTTTTTTAAAAAAAACACGGGAAACTTATATAGTGTGACCATGACTCACCGCTCTCCATCCTAAGCCCCCTGTAGTGCTGTAGGGCCGTGAGCACGTCCCTCTTGGCGGCCGCCCTGTTCCGGTAGTTGAGGGAGGAGAGGAGGCGGGTCGCCTCGGAGTCCGAAGAGGAGTCCATACTTGAGAAATTATTAAATGTCTTTGTTATCTCACCCTTTTTCTGTCACTTTTCTTTTCTGCAGTTTAGTCAGAAACAGCTGAGTGCTGGTCTGCGTCACATAAGGCGGAAAATGGATTGTAGGAAAATCCCGCAACCTTTTATTCGTCCCTCCACCATGGCGATGGGGGCGGAGGGAGGGCGAGTGGACCAAAAAACAGCTGAAAAGTACGGAGGATAAAAAAATCCGAGTGCTGCTTTCTCTTTTCGGAGCAAAGAAGTACACTTTTTTAGTCTTTGACCTCCACTTTGAGGTCCCGCCTGGTGTCCTCTGTCCAAGGTCGCCACTGCCAGTTCCTGAAGCATCCTCCCTCCTCACAGCCAGCAAGATGTTCGCCGTCGCCAGGAAGGGGGTGGAGCGGACCGCAAACAAGGTAGAGTGGAACACGGAACACATCGCAAGACACCTGAAATGATTGTGTCCAGTTCTTTTGGTAACATGGTCTGACTGACTTGTGAGGTACCCCATGCACTAGCATTGAGGGTACTTACTTTGACAATATTCATGACAGCCTTTGCTTTTGTTATTCACTAAAATGACGTATGTCAGCAAAAACTTATTCTAATCCTTGTTTTCCAGCTCCTTTGGTCCTCCTCTTCTGCCTCCCTGTCGACCTCCCCTCGCCTCCTGGACTCTCACGAGGCGGATCTAGTCGTCATCGGGTCGGGGCCGGGGGGGTACGTGGGGGCCATCAAGGCCGCGCAGCTGGGAATGAAGGTAGGTTGATTAATTCGAATTTGTGGATGGGAAATTAAGCGTTGTCTTTTAATGTTTAACAGACGATCTGCGTTGAGAAGAACGCTACTTTGGGCGGGACCTGCCTTAACGTGGGGTGCATCCCGTCAAAGGCCCTGCTGCACAACTCGCATTACTACCACATGGCAAAGGTACATCAATTAAATTCGAATTAATGAATTGTTCTACTTTTATATTGTGCGAAATCGCAGTCTGGGGACATGGAGAAGCGTGGGATCGACATGCAGGGCGTTGAGCTGAACCTTGGCAACCTGATGAAGTCCAAGGAGACTGCGGTCACTTCGCTGACGGGCGGGATCAAGATGCTGTTCAAGGCCAACAAGGTTGGGCACCTGGAGGGGCACGGGAAGATCACAGGGCCAAACGAGGTATCAGTCCTGGACCCGAGCGGAAACGTGGTCGACACCGTCAAGACCAAGAACGTCATGATCGCCACAGGGTCAGAGGTCACGCCGTTTCCCGGAATCGAGGTATTTAAAAATATTCAAATTGTATTATAATATTTTTCCACGTTTTGTTAAAAAAACAAAAAAATCCAATTAATTTGAACTTAAATAAGTGAAACTGTTATTAGATGGACGAGGAGCGCATCGTGTCTTCGACGGGTGCGCTGTCCCTGCCTTCGGTGCCGGAGAAGATGATCCTGATCGGTGCCGGGGTGATCGGGGTGGAGCTTGGTTCGGTCTGGCAGAGGCTGGGCTCGCAGGTGACGGCGGTGGAGTTCCTCGGTCACGTCGGCGGGGTTGGGATCGACGCGGAGGTCTCCAAGCAGTTCCAGCGCATCATGGCCAAGCAGGGGATCAAGTTCAGGCTGCAGACAAAGGTCACCGCAGGAAGGAGGGAGGGGGACAAGGTGAGGAGAAAAGATGAAGAAATCGTTTGGCGCACAAACTCCTTATTTACTTGAAAGTAAACTGAGAGTCCCCTGTTTCCAAGCATTTTTCCGTCTTTTGATTGGTTTCTATTCTGTCAGATTCAAATTTAGAATTAGACTTGAAACTCTAAACAGTTTTGTAGGCGTTTACTGTACATTGGTTTTGCAAATAAACACGCAGTAAATTTATTCGTTCCCCGATTTTAAGGTGTACGTGACCGTCGAGAGCGTCAAGGACGGCAAGTCTGAGGAGCTCGAGGCCGACGTGCTCCTGGTGTGCGTGGGGAGGAGGCCCTACACCTCCAACCTTGGCCTGGAGGAGCTCGGCATCGAGCGCGACGACCGCGGCCGCGTCCCAGTCAACTCCCGCTTCCAGACCGTGCTCCCAAACGTGTACGCCATCGGCGACTGCATCCACGGA
>JAAUXV010159360.1_pt1 | contig 12787 bp, 17 predicted proteins | sample 7278181 | NCBI WGS metagenome assembly JAAUXV01 (sample SAMN14350114, study PRJNA611818) | marine sediment metagenome | isolation source: surface marine sediment (2.1m) | place: French Polynesia: Moorea | collected 2018-08
GGGGATCGAAGAGGAGAAGGGAGGGGAAAAGTCTTTTTCATTTTTCCGTCTCAAAAGACGAGATCTCATTTCCAGAGGCGCTCTTCTCCTTTTGGGTAAGAAGTGTCGGTCGAGGGAGGCTACATTTGTTGTACAGCCAAGGATTTCTTCCTTCCCCCCTTCTTCCCCTCGCATTACTCAAATTGGTGAGATCTGAGGGAATGAAGGGCGGCGGGACGAAGGTTTCACCAGGGTGAGTCTTTCTTGGTATTTGAGTACCTTTTTAGGGAAAACCATAGCTAAGTGGAGAAAAATGAGGTCACCTCCTCGATATTTTTTGGTGAAATTTGTTTTCATGCCAGGTCCAGCCTGTTGCTATAGAGCTGAGGGCTTGAGGGAAGCTCCGGTGGGAGAAAAGAAACACAGAGAAAACCTCTCTCTTCTTTGTCTGGCGGCGGCGGCGGCGGCGGCGGCGGCCGGTGGGCACTGATCCTCTTCTAATCCCGCCTCCTCCTCCTCCTCCTCCTCCGCTTCCCTGGACCGACGAGGGATCATTGATCTCTTACTGTTTACCTGAAAAAAAGAGAAGGGGAGGAAAAGAAAGGAGAAGAAGGGTTGTGACAGAAGTTGTTTTCCTTTCCATTCGTCTTTCTTCCTCTCCTCCCTTCCTTTTCAGGAGGCCGACAGGGCAAGAAATTGGTTGGTTGGTTGGAGGGATCTGTAGGGCAGTGGCCTCCAAAGATGACGGCTCTTGCCTTCTCGCCTTTCTGCTTTGGCGGGAAAAATCCCTTTTTGAAAGAGTCCCCGTCAAATAGGAATGATCCTTTTCACCTAGGAAGATCCCTCATATTTCGCCCTCCGTCGATTTCGCCGCCATCATCTGTGCACAAAAGTTAGAGATGGGAAATGTGCAGAGGTCGTGTGAGTCTTCTTACTTCAGAGAAGAGGTGGAGATCTACGTAGAAAGAAGTCACCTGTCACCCGAAAACTGGGGCGAGAGTACGTCCTCTCCCACTCACATCCGGTGTCCCCCCCACCGACCGAACGACCCACCAGCAACAGCCTTCATGTCGCAATCTCACGGAACAACCAACCTCCACTTTGCGTCAATTATGCACCGGGCGAGGGAGGAGAAGAGGAGAGGAGAGAGCGTTTGTGTCGTTGGCGTGCGGCTCCCTCCCCTCTCCCCAAAGCAGATGCGAAGACGCCAAAGTTTCATAGAGCCAACCACAGGAAATATGCGTTCATGTTTTTGTTTTATGGCGGCCACTTCCAATGATCATGATATCTGAGTGTATGCTTGTACAGTACCGTTGGCTGTACGCATGTACGTGAATGTACTGTACACAAAACTTTTTATATATGTATATCCCCCAATTGTACAGAATATTAAACCGGGCTCCCCCCGTGTTAAAAACAGGAACAGTGCCACCCCGCTTCCTCCTCTTCCTCCCCCCACCACTGATTGCCCTAATTACCGCTGGAGAGAGCCTTTCCACATTTCCCCTTCCCTTTTTTCGAGGCTCCGTACAACACAGCGTGTGGAGATGGCGGCTTTGGGGTCCTCTCCTCCTCCTCCTCCTCATTTTCTCTCCCTCCTCATCGATTATTCCGCGCGAGCTGTTTAATGGGGCATCTTTTGCCCTCCATTCTTCCCCTCCAACAGACCAACAAAACCCTCCTTTCAGCTTGGCCTTACCTAACCATCCCACGGACCATCTTAGCCTGAACCTACTCTAGACAGGATCGGAATGCACCAATCAATTCACTTTGGAAGATTGAAACCACTGGGACGGGCAATTTGCGAGTCTTCGAGAAAGCAACATAATTTTTTTCCTATAGCTTGAAAAGCTTGTGAAACCGGGAGAATGTGAAGCCGCTCCTTGTTTTTTTCATTCAGGCTTTTATGGGCCTTTAGGCCTTTTCTCCGCAGGGAATAAATAAGAGGCAAGCCCTCCCCTTGCAGCTGCGTTTCGGCCTTGACGAAACCGGTGGCAGCGTTATAGCGGATAAGGGAATCATTTTTTTCCGTCGATTTTTCAAAGCATCCAATGCGATTGAAATTTCGAAACCTTTTGTGACATGGCTTTTCGGTAATATTCGAGTCCCTCTACTGGGAAGTCACGAAAAGAGAAAAGGCAAATAGAACCCATTTTGAACGCTTATTCTTTCCCCGTTCCTGTCGGCACTTCCAGCGAAGGAAAGGAAAACTGCACTCCAAGAGAATTGCCGTTTCGGTTTTTCTTTCTTCCTAACGCTTGGGTGAAACAACAGGAGGTGGGAATGGCTGTATTGGCCGCTCAAGGGAAGGAGGAGGCGGAGGTGGTGAGCTTTAGGCACAGAAGAGCAAAGAGAAGGCCTATCAGTTGTTGCCAGAAGGAAGAGGAGAGAAGGAGAGAAGAGGAGGAATGGAAGACACTTGGAAAGGTTAATGGCTACGGTAGCGGAAGGAGGGAGACCTTTTAAAGGGGGGGGGGCCTCCCCCGGACCCGCCCCATCTCATTGCCCCCTCGGTGGTCGGAGGAGGTCTTTCGTTCTTCCTTGGTCGCGTGTCTCTCCAATCGTGGAAAGGAGGAGGGAATCGGTTTGAAGGGGGGCCTCGAGGGGGAGGGGGGGAAAGACAGTCGAAATGAGGTATGATGAGGAAGGGCACACGAGAGGAGACACTTAAAAGGCAAGAGGACTGTTCTTCCTCCTCTCTCTCGATTCGAAACGAACGTTTTCTTCTGCTTTGGGGATCTCGAGAGGGGAGAGGCTCTTAATGACCTTATCGCGTGCTCCTGCTTCGCCCGGTGGGTCTCGGGGAAGTGGAGGATTCTTTCTTTATTCTCTCCTCGACGTGAAAGAAGAACCCTCCTTCTTTCGTAAGTGGGATGCTATGAAGGCCAAGGGGGAGATCAAGTTGGAGAATGGGAAATAGGGGCATTCAGGATTACATTAGCACATGCAGCGGCGTTTGTTTTGCGTGCGCCGAATGGACAACAATAGCCGAGAGGGTCGGAGGGAGGGTTTCGTAATCAAGCTTGTTTCCTTTCCAGGTCTAAACCAACTCCTTATTAAATCGGTTTTGTTTTATGTAGTTTAGACTTTGAAGCTCCCGGAAAAACCTTCATCCGAACCCTCCATTTCAAAGTACAGTACATGCTAGTCTTCCTCTCTCGCACAACAACACACTCGCCGAAGTACCTATAAAAGGAGTTATGTCACACTACCGACTACCGTACAACAACGAGTGCTAAGTAAGTAGAGAGCAGAGCACACTACCCCGCCCTTCCTCTTCATCCCCCCACCTAGGTACCAAGTCGTAAAACGAACGCGCGTGCAGCGAACGATGACAGTGTGACTTTAACCGTGTATCTCTTACAGCAGCTTAGCCTCACCGAAATACTGCACCCATGCAGCAGCGCGAAACAAAAACCGTAGTCCGTAGGGGATTCTAAAAGTGTGCCAAATAATTAGACAGCCGTGTACCTCCCCTTCCCCTCCTTCACCCTCCTGAACCGAGTCTAGACTTTCAAAATTAGGTAATTCTGAGCCTGCGCAGGAACGATTTAGGACGGGCAGCAGCCCACGTCCGACTCTACTAAAAACCGTCCGAAAACTAAATGAATGGAAGCGTGCAATAGAAAGTAAAACTATCAACCCCTCTCCTTAACCAACAAGATGCAACAGCCCTTTCCCTCTTTTCCCGAGACCGCCTCACTTTACATCTCTCTAGCTCTCCTACATTTCTTTTTTATATTACTCCAACTCATTCCATCCTCCTTTCAACATATTCACAACCTCACGCGGCGAGAATATTTATTTGTTCTATCTCTCTCGCCATCACTCGATCTGCGATGCCGCTAAAAATCATCTCTTCTAGCCTCGTTTTAGCCACTCTTGCCACACGCAGGGGCCCACACCGGATCGATCGTCCGCTTCCTCCGGTTTATATCAAATCATGATGCTCTTTTGCCCCTCTATCTCTATCTATCTCTACCTAGCATACGCCTGTGCAATTTTATGTTTTGCAACTTGGTCATTATTACCCTTCTTTGCGTTTTTTTGTTTGATTCGTTATTACGACTATCTGCTGTCCTTTTCCCCTCTTCTCTCTATCTTTTTTGTTTACGCCTTTTTTTCATTTGGTCTCTTGCAGACGTCGTAACGAGCAGCACCACAATCTCGCCCCTCGCCACCGCCCACCAACCTCACCTAGCAGCAGCAGCAGCACCTACAGCAGCACCAACGGGCAGCGACAACAACAACACCGACAAGCGCCGCCACCCCCCTCCGATTCCCCCCCGCTCCTCCAACAAGCACTCCCACCAGCCCCTCCGCTCCCCCGCCGACACCGACGCCGACGCCGACGCCGACGCGGCCGCCACCTCTCCGCTATTGCTGAACGGGCACGGCGAGAGGGAGGACGGCGCTCCTGAGGACGGCATTGCCGCCGCCGCCAACGGAGACCAGAGTCTCTCCAGCCTCAACTCCTCCCGCTCCAACTCCGTTCCAACCCAGCGGAGGGAAGACGGAGGAGGCAGTGACGGAGAGGGAGGAGGAGGAGGAGGCGCCATCGTCGAGGACGAAGAGGACGACTGCGGCATCACCATATCAATCCCTGTGCCGCAAGTGGCAGACCGGTCAGAGCCAGACGGCTGCAAGAAGAAGAAGAAGGGGCGCCTGCGCTTCTTCTCCCCTCCCGAGAGCCCCGTGGTGACCGAGGAGGAGCTGCGGCGGCGCGAGGAGAAGGCGGCGGCGGCGGCAAAGAAGAAGGCGCAGATGAAGAAGTCGATGGCGAACCTAAGGGCGATGACGAGGAAGATGTCGCTGGCGGAGATGGCCGGTAAGAAGGGGAAGAAAAAGAAGCAGAAGGATAAGATGGAGGAAGAGGATAGCACGATGACCGCAGAAGGAGGAGGGTGCGGGGTTACTTTCTCTTTCGGTGGCGGTGATGATGATGATTTGGACGCGGCGGACGGGGGAGGCGAAGATCGCATGTATCCGCCGACCATGTACGAGGCCTTCAGCAGGAGGAGGATGGGAGGAGCGGAGGGGGAGGGGGTGATGGTGGTGGTCGACGGGGAGGAGGACAGCAGCGGCGCGTTCGGCGGTGGAATGGGGATGGGGGCCATGGAGGACATGGGCGGCCTCGGGGGCGGCCTCTCCGTGGGCGGCGCGGGCGGCGGAAGGATGACTCGAAGCCCCTCCACCTTCGGCGAGCTGGGGGCGCAAACGGCGCAGTGTAAGCAGATATTGCAAGCACACACTACTACAACACCAACAACCATCTTCTGCCTGTGTCGATCGCTTCCCCCCTTCTTCTGGTTGGTCGAGTCCCCCTCTCCCCTCTCCTTACTAGTACCCAGTCTAAGATTTTCCCTTTTATACCTCCTCACATCGTCCTGAGATGAAGAAATATGGTGTTGCTGTCCGTTGAGAGGAGTTTTTTCTTGCACGCACAGCCATCGATATCTTATCCAAGATCCATCCAATCCTCCTCCTCCTCATTCCACCTTTTAGCCGCCCCCGTTGAATCAACCCACTAAAAACAGTACTATAACATCGGCAGCTGCAACAGTGCTATTAACAAAAAAATGTCGAGTAGCTCGGAAGAGGCGAGAACCTCTTTTCAATCCAATACACTCGATCCCAGTCGGTTCTCCATATCTCTCTCATCGATCGCTGTGCCTCCTCCTCCGCCCTTCTGACTAAATTGCCAAGCTTCCACTATTGCATCACTTTAAAAGAAACAGCATGTTCTAAGCGCTGGCTTGACGATCAATGAAAAAGTATGCACTGCTACTAACACGGATAGTATTTTCACTTCTGCTCTTAAAACGAACACAAGGAATGCTTGCAGTAAAAGTCCAGCATAAATGTAACTCTTGCGCGCGTGAGGGATGCCTCCTCTCTCTCCACCAAAGTAAAGAGAAAGCAAGTCCAAAAAATCCGCTCGCTTGCAACGCTACCTAATAGTCTTCTTAGGCACTTTCTCTCTGTAGTCGAAACATCTACATGTTTGTCGAATTGTCCAAAGGAACAACCCTTTCTATCATATCTTTGAATCGGCGAGAACGCACCTCTTCTCGTCCTAAAAATATTCCCCATCCCCTTCCCTTTCTCCCTAATCCATTTCGCCAGTACACACGCAGCAAGCAGAACAACACATCATGGATAAAAATGCGAACATACCTTTTCATCTTAGTGAACGCAGCTGCCAGCTTATATTTCCACCTCTACTAGCGTCCGTAGTAGAACCTAACCAAAAGTGCCTCGCCAAATGCAAATATAATCTCTTCCATCGTCATGCCGTACAGTAAAACAACAGAGGAAAGAGGTACAGGTGCCTACTGCGAGAATTAATTGACGTATCTTTTGGTATCATTTCTCTTTCTCGGTGTTTTCTTTTTTCTTTCTTTGTTCCTCCTTCCACTTTTGCCTCGGTTCTGCCTATATCTCTCGTTGTCTCCTCCTCCCCCACCTCGCCCTCTTTCTCATTTTAGAGGGTGCTTCCCTGTTTCCTTAGCGGCCTCCCCCCCCCCCGGCGGCGGCCGCAATGATCCGTTAACTCCGCCACCTCCCATCCTCCCTCCCGCCACCCACTAACAAGATGACACAGGGGAGCTAGAAGGAGGACGGATAGAAGAGGCCTCCAGGCAGGAGCCTAATGGAGAAAGAAGAAAAAGGAGTGTGTCTTTTCTCCACCCCAGTCTCCATTCCTCTCTACCAGGCCACCTTACCAACACATAACAGAGAGGCGCAAACACAAACAGTACTCTTCCAGTCCCCTCCCTCCCCAATCCCTCGCCCGTCCCTTCCTTCACAAGCACGCTTATACAACACAAGGCTTGCCCCACAGCCCATGCAACCAGAGTCCCACATGGTAAAGAGCATCTAGCCTGCCAGATGATACGTGAAGAAGTAGATTGATAACAAGACACTCCGGACTTACTCAAACCATTAGAGCTCACCACAATACAGCACACTACTTTGAAGGCCTAAAAGAAGTCAATCATTTTCAAATTACAGAAGCAACACAGTGCATTCGCGCCACGTGACACTTTATTAGTTTCGCACGTGCGAACGCGTCTTGTAGCCCCAAGGTCAATAATTCCAGACAGGAGGATGAGGATGAAGAGGGATCGAACGCATGTTTCTTCCTCCTCCTGCAACCCTTCCCTTCCTCCAGGGAGAAGGAGAGAGAGGTCTGGAAAAGGGGGAGTAGGAAGCGCAATGCATCATCCGGAGCAGGACTCCCCCCTCATTTCTCCCCTTCTTCTTCGCCGCCGCCGGGCCCATATCCTGCTTGTCTTGCCGCCGCCGCCGCCGCCCACGCCCACGCCCATTTCTTGTTTTTCCTCTCCGAGAAAAGGGTAGGATGAAGGAGAAGGGCGCTAGTACGACGACGTGTCGAGAGGAGGGATAGAAGGCGGCGGCGGCGATCCCTTCGCCCTCAGCCTCGTTTGTTTCACTTTTCTCCTGCTCTCTGCAGTCGAGAAGGAAGAGGAAGAACAGAGGTGCATATGGAACGCAAAAGTACAAATCCACTCCTCCCCGAACAAAAAAAAGACAGTCACCGGAGGCGGAGGTGCCACCAATGCCCTACCTGGTGTATCCGGAAAATGGGAAAGAAGAGCCCGCCTTTTTCTTAAAGGCACGGTGGCGGATGCCTGACGGCCGAAAGGCTTCTCTGTCTCTGATACTTTATGTGGAGCAGCCAGCGAGCCTCCAACACCAACAGCGAGGGGAGGAGGCCCCCTGTTGCGTTTAAGACAGCGGGAAGGGGGGGGGAAAGAGCCTTTCCCCTCTTCCTCCCCAATCCGACTTCCCCATTAGGCAGGTTGTAAGAGAGGAAAGAGGAGGCGCCGGCGCCGCCATTCCCTCTGGGTCCTATAAGACATCAACCTCCCTCCCAGGTCCCTCACACTCCCGGGGTGTGTGTGTGTGTGCTTAATCCTCTCCTGCCGCGAAGAGAGATACAAAAGGAGGCCTTCTCCACACCATTAGCAACGACGGGGAAGAAGAAACGTACCATTCTCCCTCAAAGCCCGAACTATACGTATCTATACCGGTAGAAATGTTGGGAAAGTTGGAGTGACTTTCCTGCCTCTTTCTCCCCTTTTTGGCACGGCCCAGCCCGCTCGCCCTTCCCCCATCCCTCTTCAAAAGTGCAACATCAGACCTCCCCCCTCTCCATCGACCATTTCGTTGGATGGCTCCCTCCTGCCGCCCGAGGAGGACGATGAGGCGATTGGAGGTCCCTCCCTCCTCCTCCACTTTTGGCACTTTGCCTACAGACCAATTCCAGTCATAAGGCCTCGGCTGTGGCTTTTGCAAGGTGGGAGGGAGCGAAAAGTACATGGGAGAGTGGGCGAGGAGGGCGCCAATAACCTCCTCCTCCTCCGACAGTCCTCTCGGCTGAAAGTGACTTTCCCCCTCCCCCTTGATATTTTCCCTTCTTTTTCCTTCCCTCGTCTTCTTTTCATTCGGCTCAGTCAACAAAGGCCTCCCCACCCACCCCTGTCTCATCTCTTTTTACCGCGGCGACGACGGCGGCGGCGGAGATGATATCCCTTTCAAAAGGTCGGGGAAGAAAAGGGAGAGGAATCTTTCGCCTCTGCACACTTCCCGTGAGGGGAGAGAAAAGACGTGTGGGCGGGCGGGAGGAGCTGGAAATGAGATTTGGAGAAAAGAAGCATGCACCATGCGTACACAGTAATGGCGACAAAACTGTTTATGATATCACACGCGCTTTGCTTTGCAGAGCGAAGAGATGGAAACCGGAGAAATTGTCCCCCTAATCACACTAATTTCGCAAAATTGGAGACACTGAGGAAGGAGGAAGGAAGGGGGACAAGCCTCCGGAAAAATGCATGAATTATTCATGAAGCTTTTTTCCCCCACTCATAACCGATCCTCCCTAGCTTTCAAGGGTACACTTTTGCGAGGGGATTTTATTTCCGTTGAGTTCTTGATTTTGAGTGGCTCTCATTGTCCAATATCTTTAGTACAGTGGGAGGGCATAACTTCATCGCAGTGGTATTTCCATCCCTCGTTGCCCCTCCTCAAAGAATGGTGACAAATCAATATTCTCTTCCAGCCTCGACAAGAGCTTCTTTCTATTTCCTGTCCCGACGCAGCTTTTCCTTCCTCTTCCCCCCTCTCCCCCTCCCCGCCCCAAACACGAATATACATACCTCACGAGACGTAACAAACTATCGCCTCTATTGTACACACGAAGAGAAAGGCCCAGTGCAGAGATGACAGCAACACCCGCTACCCTGTTATACTAACACCGGTTACATTGCGTAACAAACTTTGAACAACAACAACACCTGTGCCACATTCTCCCAGAATAGATTCAAATAACACGCGTTCTATCTCTGTCGCTTCACTCACTTTTCCCACAAATTAGAGAACTCAGCTTGAGGTTAATTTTTACATGCGTAAAATGCAGACAAAGCGAATGATGAAATGTCACAAATAAGCCAAGAAACAAAAGAAATTTGCGTGCTCTTAAAATATGCGACGATGCGTGACGTACATTTAGCTGTTTGTGTGAGTGTGTGTGCCTCCGTCCATCCATTTTTCCGCCTATATGCCAACAACAGTAGAGTCGAATCGAATCGGTGTGTGAAAGTCGTCGTCCGCATATATATCACTAATCTCTCTCTCTCTCTCTTTCTCATTTCTCAGAGCTGTGTGTGTACAGGACATTAGTGCAGTGTTAGAGCAGCATTATAGATCAATTAGCCACAGCAGCAGGTGTTTGTGTGCTTGTGTCATATGGGAGTGGATAACGAAAAGGTAAAAAAGAAACACACGCGGACACACAGTCGGGGGAAGAGAACACGGAATAAGGTTGGGGGGGACCTTTTTTGCCCCTCTACCTAACTAGAAGCCATTTTCCCACGGGGAGAACGATGTACGGTGGGGCAGGGGAAGCCTCCCTCCTCATGCCATACATATTTAGACCCAGTTATGCGGTGGGGTAGAGGGGGGGGAGGTGGTAGCCTTCATCCTTGTGCCACCGCCACATACCGCCCTCCCTCCATATCTTCGTTTCCACCACCCTGCCTGCATGCAGTGACCGCCCGCGACACACCCTCAGACCGACGAAAATACCCCAAATTTCTTGCCAATTAGTGTTCAGCGCTCCTCCTCCTCGCTATGCTTCTAACCTTGCGCCCCCTCGTTCCCCCACCAGCAGCTTTTATATGCAGTACAGACATTATGTGAAAAACATTTACACAGTTACATTCCTACTACAGCATTTGCCTACCTAGACAGCCTTTTCATCCTCGTACGTTCATGCATGCACACTTGCTTACGCTATGATAGACACATGCTTGAACCCACCGCTCCCCGCCTTGTTGCAGCTCGGCCGAAGCGCCCCAAGAGCCTGTGCTTCAGCTCCGCCGCCGAGACCTCCTCCGCCAACGCCAACACCACCTCCACCTCTCTCTCGCCTCCCCCTCCTTCCGCTCCCCCCGCCCCCGCCCCCACCTCCTCCTCCTCCTCCCGGCTGGTGGCCGTGGCCGACACCGTTGTACAAAACGGAGAAAGTAATGTGACAGATTACACACCTCTCTTTTGATATGTTCTTTTGCCTGTCCTCTTTCTACTGTGTCTTTCCTCCTTTTCGTATTTTTGCCGTGCCTTTGCCTGCATATTTGAAACATAAATTACGCGACGGACAATGGCGAAACGCCTTGCATGGTCTGTCTCCTCTGGTCTATAAATCGAGACTCCATCATAAAAACACACTATAGAAACCATGTAAAAACCTCTCCTAAAACACGACTTTTTTGTCACATACATATGGTACTACCGGTACAGACTAAGTCTCCGTCTCTCTCTCTGAATCGATGTTTTCCCTCATCCTGTAAAAAATCCATCACCTTTCAAAGTTTCTGCTGCCTGTTGATACGTGTATAATACAGAAACGGTGTTGGCTGCTACCTTATCATATTAATTGGTGTGGTGCATTCCTCTGGATGAAATGGGCATGTTGACGTTATAACTTACCCTGTAAACTATTCTTTTCGGCATTTTTTCGCTACTCAATTTTGATCCTGTATGGTTGATGCTGCCGACCGAGAATTGACATATTTCATCGCCCCCCACAAATCTAAAATGACCTATCTCCATCCTGGTTCTTTCGAGCCAGGGAAAGAGACTTTTTTTGGAAGGATTGAGAAGGGGAGCACTGAGCGGAGGAGTATGAGATCAAGGGCAGGGGAGAATAGAAGGCTGGTCTTTTCGACTCCAGAGCCAAAAGCTCTGCAGGTACATGACCGATCTTCTTTTATCTCATTCTCTTGATGTCTCCTTGTCCTCCGCCCGGCCGCTCCGTCCGCCTCTCTTTCCCTCCAAAAAATCACCACACAAAACAATCCGTCCCAAATGATAATCACACCTGTCACAAGATTTTCCTGAAGAGGGATGCGCGATGCAGAAGCCGCGCTCCGCCCTATCACTTTCCCGTCTAATATTGCTCCATCTTCAATCAGGGCTCCGCGAGCGCCACCGCATCCACACTTCCTGGCGCAAGGAGCACAAGGCCTTCGTGACCCTGGGCATCGTCATGGGCGCCTTCCTCCTCTGCTGGCTCCCATTCTTCTCGTGGTACCTCACCGTCACCATCTGCGGAGAGCAGCACTGCCCATGCCCGGACATCGTCGTGTCCATACTCTTCTGGTGAGATGAAAACCATATATGAAATGGCGTTCTTTCTCGTGCTTTTTAATCGGGGAAATAATACGTCGTTTCCCCACTCCTCCCTTGTAGGTCACAAAATGTACCCCACTCCCACCCTACACTGCGAAAAATCCGTGACAGAAACAACTATCTCATTAATTTTCGTCCCACTTTCCCTCTTTCCCACGCAATCTAATTTTCCTCTGGGTGCATCTCCCTCTCCCCCTCCCCCTCCCCCTCCCCACAACACAACCATCCGCCAATCCACGAGAAGTGCCCGTTCCTTCCCTTCTCTTCGCTTTCAAGTGGTTTTCTCTCCTTTTCCTCCTTGTCCCTCTTACCAGATTAGGCCTTTTTGCCAAAACTGAACCCAGGACACATTTCCCCTCTTAGGAAATAGTTCAAATATTTTTGTCCCAATAACTCTTCTCCTTGACGTAAATCACAGTCACCTTTCCCCCTTGTCTTCTCGGCTGTCAGATCAGATCCTATTTTTGCTATGCTGGCTCTTCCCCTGCGGACACTAAGGGTTTAAGGATCCCCATTTCTACCCTCCCTCTCTGTTGCCATGGAATGAGCTCGAATCGGGAAAAACGTTCAGGAGCGCTACAGCGTCAAAGAAAATTGTCTTGCAGGTTTTTTTGGGGGAGGGATTTTTTTTTGTCATTACATCTATTTTCGCGACTCTGCTCCCTGCAGGATCGGCTACTTCAACTCAACTCTGAACCCGGTGATCTACGTGATGACGAACCGCGACTTCAAGGACGCCTTCACCGACATCCTCCGGCGGCTCTTCTGCTTCTGCTGCGCGAAGGACGAGCTGGACTGGGGCGGAGGAGGAGGAGGGGGAGGAGGAGGAGGACGATCCAGGGGCGACTGGGGAAACCACTCCTCAAACGTAGACTTCGTCTAAAAGACACACGAGCGATATTTCTTCTTCTTTTTACGTGGGGGAAAAAGCAAAAAGGGCGAGGGTAAAGGATAGAGTGACGACACAGAATGCTGCATGCCAAAAAAAGGAAACAACAGACACTTTTTTCTCTCGGGAAAGGGGATCTTTTTCTATGATCGGGCTTGCACAAGAGAGTTCCGTCCTAAAACGTCGTCTTCGGGGGATCCGCCA
>JAAUXV010004722.1_pt1 | contig 12766 bp, 19 predicted proteins | sample 7278181 | NCBI WGS metagenome assembly JAAUXV01 (sample SAMN14350114, study PRJNA611818) | marine sediment metagenome | isolation source: surface marine sediment (2.1m) | place: French Polynesia: Moorea | collected 2018-08
CACCAGTAAGTGGAGAGCTTTGCCAAAAAGGGAGAGAGATTACACTGGCTTACGTGATTTTTTTCTCTGTGTGCAAGCACCACCTGGTGATTGGCGAGATTTTTTTTCGTAGTTAAAAGACACCTAAATTGGCTTTTTTTCTCCTTTTCGATCACACGAAAAAGGCAACAACCCCCCACCCCCCCATTCCATGCTTCACTCAGCCCGATCTTTTGTTTTTCGTCTCTTTTCTCGAGTTTCCAAAAGTATTCCCGAATTTTTGTCTCATCCGAATTGCCCTTTACATACGTAGGGGAGGCTAGCCTAAACTGTTTCGGAAAATACGGGCCCACCCCACATACATACATGCACCCCCACATTTTGCCTGCAGTTCTGGCTCCGTTAAATCCTCTTTGCACCTATCCTTTTTATGGCAGATTGCAGTGAGTGCAAACGAGGTCACAAGGAAGTCCATGCGGCCTCCACACTTCCTTCCCCTCACACAGATTCCCGTAAAATTTGACGCCTTGCACTTAAAAAATGTATGACGGGAAACAGTTGCAATTCTCCGCTGCAACAGCAAAAGTAACTGGCGTTTTTTTTGGGGGGGGTTAGGTCACGAGGACGGAATTCCGCTTCCCACATCTTTTTTTTAAAAAAAAGGAAGAAGAAAAGAGGAGGGGAAATGACGGATGGACCTGGAAACGGCTTTTTCCTGGAATGAAATTCGCCAACATTTTTTTATATTTATCCCAAAAAAAAATTTGGGAAGCCTTCCTATAAAAAGTATATTACAATAGTAAACTACCTTTTTGGATTAATTTGCTGCAAAACTTATTGGCGAATACCTGATTTTTCGTGCGAATTCCCCCTCTCCCTTCTCTCTGGTGGCATTTCGAGTGTTCCTCTTTTTTGCGCTCAAGAATGATTTTTTTCCTCTCCTGTGTTGCGGGGGATTCTGGTAAGGCACGACCTAGATTTTTTTTAAAAAAAATTATCTGTCTCTTGCCATCTTTTGCATTCCCCCCGGGAAAAACCGGGAAAAAAATACATTGCTAGATAGAAAAATATAAGATCCTTTCAAGAAGCTTCCAGAGTTATCTGAAACCTACTTCCTGTATCCCTGCACTCGTGTCGAGAGACATTATCACATTTTTATCGGCATTTTTTATCTGGGAGACCGTTCCAAGTCGAGACGCGGCTGATTCCAATTTTTTCAGCTCGAGACGAAAACAACGACGTCGTTCGAATTCCCACAAAAAAAAATACTTCGAATTAATTCAATCCCCTCGGCCGGATCCGCTCTTAAAGCACCAATTTAAATTTAGGTACGACAAATTCTTCAAAGAAAAAAACGGGGAAACATTCTTGTGTGTTCCGAGATAGGTCAAACTTATTTTGCCCCCACTTCCTCTTTTGGGAATTGAAGATGCGTCCTCTTCCCGCAATGAAACGGCGTTTAATCGGACTTCCCCTCCTCCGCCCCGTTGCAACACCGCAATCTCCTCTTCCCCTTTTTCCTATTCCTCGCTTCCGTTTCTCACCTTCTCAGTAGGTCACTACTGATGCCGAGGTACAGCAAAACCTAAAAAAACGTGAGCTTAAAAAATTGTCCTTTTTCAAAAAATGATTTTTCTTCCTTGTGTGATCAACACATAGAAGTTAGAAGTAGTTTAACTAAAATAAAATGTGTGATAATCTGTAAATGTGGGTTTTACAGAAAGTGGGAATCTACTGTACCTAAGGCACGCCATCTCCCTTGCTTCCTGTCCTCCCAAAGATGCGGCGATGGCAACAACGGGCCCGTTTCCTTCCTGCGCAAAGTGCGTTGGTATTTCGGGAAAGAAGAAAACGTGAGGTCCCGAAATTTCCGGTAAGGAAAAGAGAAAAAAAGATTCGGGAAACGGAGCTAGGAACGGGTCACAAGAAAAGGGCACCAAGCATTGTTTTTACCACCTCGTCTTCGCCTGAGAGTTTTTTTAGCAATTATGCTGCGGGGGGAAAGAGGAGCGAGTGCAATGCAACTTCGCACAGGCGCAAAGTGTCACGCCGGACAAGAACTTCTTTCCCTGAAAATAGTTCAGAGTGGCTCGCAATTGGATCAAATAGTTAAGACTTCGGTTTCAAGCAAACACCACTATTGAAGTGGTCAATACAGCACGTTGCAAGAGTAACATTAAGAGCAAAAAGAATTCCGTCCGTTTTCATTTGTAGACCTCCGGACCTTTTGCGTACGCGTACGCAAGCGAGTGCGTATGCGTATGCCACCCTCCTTGCGTAAAATCGAGCATGACCCAGCGACGCAACTCCTCCACTTCCTCCCTTTTCCTTCTTCCTTCCTGCTTTGCAAATTTCATGCCCTCTTCTTCTTCTTTTCCCGCTATGCCCATGCCTACATACCGTCATCCCCCCTAACCAACCCAAATGTCAATCGGCGCATTTTCGGATAAAAACGCGACTCGGCGCACCTTTCTTTCCCGGAAACGACGGCGACGCCTTTACGAAAATAGCAGTCTTCTTCTTCTTCTTCTTTGCCTAAAAAATCCAATTTGCACCTCCCCCCCCGCTTGAATACCACACTTCCCGAAGGAAAGAAAAACGTTGGATAATGAGAAACCGTTGCTCTTTCCGGCGCTCGTTCTATTTAGAGCCGATCTTTAAAAGTCGAGAAACGCGAGATTTCCCACAAAAACACCTTTTCTTGAGCCTTGCCAAACCTGGCAAAAAAGTATTCTTTCGTATCGTCTGGCGGTGCCAAAAAATAGAGTGACGAAAGAGGCGAAAAAAAACTTTTCTCTTCTCAACCCCATTTTTTTAGACGCGGAAGTTTGTATTTGCATACACGGGGCAAATTGGGGGTTGTGGGGGAAAAAAGAAAAGAAGCAAACTTTCCTTTTTTGGGAATCCAAAGCAGGGGAACAACAGAGAGAGACGTCCCTTTGTTACCCGCAAGCAAACAAACAGCAACTCCTTTTTTATCCTCTGCTCTGATTATATCTCTCGTTTGTTTGCTTGCTGCGCGTATGGGAAAGCGAGATTTTTTTTCCAGGGCCAAGGACAAGTTTCCACGAATTCGCCGAGAAAATGCTTCGTGTTTCTTTCTTTCACTCAAAATGCGGGTGAATTTTTCAGTTCCGGGGATGCTGTTGCCATGCCCTGATTAACCCAAGTGACACTGCGATTTTCTCTCCGTTCCAGTCTTTTTTTTTCCTCCAACACGGGAAAGGAATGGAAAGAGGAATTGGAGGGCTCAAATTCAGGCGTCAGAGCTGTCTTTGTTCTTCGGCTGTTGCCCATTTAATTTCTCCTTCTCCTCCTCCTTTTCCTCTTCTCTCTCTTTCTCCTTCCTCCTCCTCTCCTTAGCCTTCTTCCTCTGGAGGTATTGGTCGGTGAACTGCGCCACTGAGAACACTGACAGCCCGAGGAAGAGGCCGAGGTACCCGCCAATGTCGGCCAGGAGGTCGGTCACCTCGTAGAGGTAGTGGTACCGGAAGACCTTGACGTAGGGGCGGAACTGGGAAGACGCAACAATGCATGCTTTACGTTTTGAACCATTTTTCGAACGTCTCACCTGGAATACGACGATGGCCTCCTCCTCCTCCTTGTCTCCGCCCCCGGCGAGCGCCCTGTCCTCCTCCTCGACCGTCTCCCACTGGCGGACCTCGAAGAAGGCCCTCCTGCACGGAGGACGGCAGAGGCCGCCCAGGGACGACTCGGAGGAGAGGGACGAGAGGAGGGAGCGGAGGCGGGACAGGCCGGCCTCCTCTTCTCCTTCCGCCGCCACTGTGTCATTTTTGGCGGCCAGATCCTTCCACCTGGGATACATACATTCTATTGCTTGGAAGCTGAGATCTTTGTCTTTGGCATCTCTTACGTGCAAGTTGGTACTACTTCAGGGTACCCAGCCCAATATTTTTCTGGCAGTTGCTTGAGTCTGCAAACAAGACACTTCCTAATTCTCAATTCAATTAGTTCACCATAAAACAGCATCACCTGGCATGCAGGCAATTAAACTCCTCCACAAACTGCTGTACCAGATTGTGATAGAGGCAGCCGTCCTCACTTATGGCAGACATGAGGAAGTGACCCTTCTTATCCTTGTCGTCACTGTCCTCCTCAACAAAGGGCTCGCACTCAAAGGCCTCGTGCACCTCAGACCTCTCCACGATCTCCTGCTCCAGCATGTAGAATCGGGTCTTGCCAGGCTTGGCCTTGGTCTTCACGCCACTCCTGAAATAAAGTATCATTGATTGGCTGGCGGAAAAATCTAGTAAAAAGTGCCTGCCTTGCTCTCAAAAATGATCCCTCTTGGTAGGTGTATATTGCCCTCTTTCTAGCCTTCTTGTCTTTTCTCCTTTCCTTTTTCTTTTCCTTCTTCTCCTTTTTTGACTCCTCCCCATCCAGTTCAGTTTCCTTTTCTTTTGTCTCTTCCTCATCGGCTTTGCCGACCTCTTCTGCCGAAGTGTCAGAGTCCAGAGCCAACAGGACGCTGTGTACTCCTCCAATGTCGCCACCCAATGATGCTAATCTGCCCAAATCCACTTTAAAGGACAAGCAGTTTCCTCGAAGAGGGTGGTAGAATTCCTCCCAGGATTCAGGGTCACTCTCTGGCTATAGAAAGTTTATTTTTGATTTGCATAATCACTGGCATTTCTTCTTACCTCTGACACAAATCCTGTTCTTATCTCATTACCATCGACATCCTCCTTTTCTTCGTCATCATCACCTCCTCCGACAACCTCTGCTCTCAGGACCAGTCCCGTCCATCCTGAAAGCATGTGACCGCCTAGTATAGCCTCAAAAGATTGGCCAGCGTTCTCAATGGCCTCATAGGATTCGAGGAGGTCAAGATCTGATGTGGAGAGGCCAAAGTCATCCTCCAGGTTCCAGGAGTCACTCCTTGGACCAAATATGTACTTTGGGTGCCTAGTGGCAAAAAAACTATAAACCAATCTTTCATGACTATGAGCTGCAAGGTTCACTCACCTGCAGACTGCAAATGTTGGCACCTGCACCTTCTGCACCTCCCACAGCTCCAGCGAGGTCCCCGTCTTCCCGATCTGGAGGAAGACAAACTTGCCGATGATCATCCACACGGAGATAATCAGGCAGGAGGCGAAGAATGCACGGCGGAAGGTCTTGCGGCAAGAGATCTTGATCTTCTTCTTCCTTGTTTCTGTGATGGATGTCATTGTGAACAGTGCCTCAAGTCATTGTCACATTCTTTCACTGGTATATGTTCCCCCTTTAGTAACTACTGAAAAAGCATTTTTTACAAAAAAAACTTTTCTCTCCAAACGTGCTTGTTCTTTTACTGGGAGAACAATATCTGTTTTGCTTCCGATGTATCACACCTTTTTTTGACGACTGAACAGTAGCGCGCAGCGCATTTTGTTTTGCTGTTATCTCTCTTGAAGCATGCTCGATTTATTTTTTCTCTCGCCTTCAGCGCCTCCTGCGTTCAGTTCTATCTAAAGCCATAAAAATCCGGCCTTCTCAACTCCTGGGTGATTGCTCTAAAGTCGAACGAAGCAAATTTCAAGTTTGCTAATTTCATTTCTTGTGTAGTCAGGTGCCAATGACATGACTATTTGTCTATATTTAACGTAAAGAGCAATAAATGTTCTCATCATGTTAAGAAGCAACAGAAAATGTTTGTACATTGTATTTTAGTAATCAAGCGTTCAGTTCATTATTCTTTTGCTGGAGCCTCTCCTTCTCCTGCTCCGCTGCCTGCTCCTCTTGCCTCTGCCTGTCCTCCTCCCTCCTCTGCTGAGCTCCCTTGCCAAAGTAGGACCTCAGGACTCTGCTCTTGGCCAAGAATGTCACCACAGAGAAGAGAGATAGTCCAAGGAAGAGTCCTGAGTAGCCACCAATGTCTGCCAGGCAGGTGTACCAGTTGTACAGGTAGTGGTACTCGTACACCTTGACATAGGGGTGGTACTGCAAAGGCGATGTACCTTTTGTCTTTTTTTAAAAAAAACATTCAACTTTTCATAGTCTAACCTGAACAAGCACCAGTGTCTCCTCCCCTGCCTCCTTTTCGCTAGTGGTGAGCGCCTCCTGCTCGCCCACGTATGTCTCCAACTGGGAGCTGCCAAAGTAGGCCCTCCTGCATGGGGGACGACATGTGTCCTTGAGGGATGTGTCATAGGCAAAGTCAGATAGGAGGGAACGGATAAGGGTGAGGCCGGCATCTTCTGTCTTTCCCATGCTGTTGACTGAGGGCTTCACATCCTTCAGCCTGCAAAATTGTTCAAAGGTTGACATCAAGTAATGTTACATTTTTAGTCCACATACTTGCAAGTTGGTATGTTTGAGTACTTATTCCAAAACTTGATTGGTAGCTCCTTCAGCCTGAAAAACGGAAATTGCAAAAATATTTTTGGCTGTTAACATGTTTTACCTGGCATGAAGACAATTAAATTCCTTGACGAACTGTTCCACAAGCTTCATGTAAATACAGTCATCTTCATGGCTTGTGGTTGTTAAGAAATCATCTTCCTTGTCTCCAATATTCTTTATTCTTTCCCCCTCAACTGAAGTTTCGTTGCAGCCGGCAACTTTTTTTGTCTCCGTCTTGTCCACAATCTCCTGTTGGTGCACAAAGTAGTGGCATTTGCCCGGACGGGCCCTCACCTTCACCCCAGTCCTGGAAGAGGATAGAAGAATCCATCTAAGTTTAATGAAATGTTAACAGAAGGATGAGTCTTGCCTTGCTCTCAAAAATGAGCCATCCTGGTAAGAGTACAAAGTCCTGTGCTTTTCAATCATGTGTTTTTGATTCTTTGGATTCTGGCCACGAAATCCCTGTGTGGCTAGAGCATTATCATCCTTGTCCTCTTCCGGAGGAACGACCACACCCTCTTCAGTGACCAAAGCCAGGAGTATGCTGCGCACTCCTCCCATGGCAGCCAATCTGCTCTGGTCCGGCTTGAAAGTGATGCAGTTGCCCCGCAGCGGGTGGTAGAACTCCTCCCAGGACTCAGGGTCATCCTCTGGCTGTTGCACAACTTTGTAATTGCATATATTTTCCAAAACAAAGACATTTAGCACTTACAGTTGACACAAAACTCCTGCTGTCTTTCTGTGGCTTCTCGTCTTCTTCGTCGTATGCCACCGATCCCCCAAACACCTCTGCCCTCTTCACCAGCCCCTCCCAGCCAGAGAGCAGGTGGCTGCCCAGGATGGCGTCAAAAGACTGGCCAGCTGCCTCAATGGCCTGGTAAAATCCCAGCGACTCTATGTCTGTGATGGTGAGGCCAAAGTCCTCCTCCAGGTCCCAGGAGTCACTCTTTGGACCAATGATGTTCTGTGGGTGTCTGAAAGTGATAATCAACTCATTGCCGCCTTCAATGCATCCCCAAGGTTTAAAAGATACACACCTGCATACCGCCAGCGGCGGCACCTGCACCTTCCCGGCTGGCCACAGTTCCATCTTGGTCCCTGTCTCCGAGTCGTGGAGGGTCATGAAGCTGTACACGGCCAGCACGATGGTGATGACCAGGCAGAAGACGAAGGTGACGTCCAGGGCCAAGCTCCAGAAGATGCCGCACTTTCCGTCCTCCTTGGTCATGGAGTGTCTCAGGCTGCGGACTCGATGGGGACGAGGAGGAGGAGGGTCCATGGTGATTAACCTGCATGAAGTCTGGACTATTACTGTACTCTGAGTGCGATTTTATTGCTGCTGAACAAGGGGTCAAACTTGGCCATCGTTCAAGATAGCTTTGTGTTGTTGCAATTATTGCCCTTGATTTACCATGACACCGGGTGTTTCAAAATTTGCAAATATGCACGTTTGTGTCATGAACTGTATCAAAAACCGCTACTAACATATTATTTGGAGAGTGAACTTATTTCATTTGACAACACCCTGTGACCTTATGACATTTTTTGCCCTTGACTTTGGCTTGCAAATCGTAATTTTTTTCGCCTACTGTACATACACCTTACCGCTCACCCAAGAGATGAATCGCATCGCCGGGTTTCTCTTCTTCGGCGCACCCCCCTATTTGGCAAAAAAAGAGAAGGCGAATACCGGCAATAAACTAATTTGCGCGCGCGGCATCGGACAGACAATCGAATTTCGTCCCCCAAAAATGAGCAAGTGCTTGTAAAACAACATTGAAGTTTATAGGGCAATATCATGCTCAAATTAGAAGAACATTAATTTGGAATCAAGATTCTAGCATTACGAGCGGCACAAAAATGCGATGAATAAATAACCTGTTTTTGACATTTGAAAAAGCATGAAAAAGCACGGGAAAGGTTTCTCTCGTCGTCATGCCATTTCTCAGATGTCTTTTGTCGTTTTATGACGAAGGTTAGGTCATTCGAGCGTACCGCAAAACTGAATTGGAACTACCAAACCAAAAGGTAATAGGGCCAGGAACAAGTCCTAAAGACAACAATAGTGATATCAAAGCATAGTGAAAAGCAATAAATGCTCGCTACGGATTCACTCAAAGGCTATTTTTTGTGTCGGCAAAAAAAACACAAAAGCGACTGAGCAGGGCACGCGATTTTCAGTCAGTGTTTGTTTGTTTGCCATTCGCTGTACTATACCACCGCGAGGTAGGAGGAGAGCCGAACCAACGAAATGGTTTGCCGAATAATCGCATGGTATCTCCTCGCCATCTCTTTGGCATCAGCAGGAGGAAGGTATGGTCTTAAAACTTTTCCCGTAAACTAAAAATCGCTTTTTGAAGTAGATTCCTCAGTTGCCCGAACGAAGAATCGGGCGACCCCGATTTGTTGGTGTCAACGGAGGGAGGGTGCGTTCGGGGAATCAGAGCAGGGGCGGAAGGAAAGCAAAGGGCCTGGCTGGGCATTCCGTTCGCCAAAAAGCCAATAGGTACAAAAGAAGCATTCACAAACAGAATTTGCTTTGAAAAGTAAGCGTTTGTAGGGGACCTCCGCTTCGCCCACCCTGAGAAGCCCGAACCTTGGAGCGAAGCAGGGACCGTCGTCCTGGACGCCTCCTCCAACCCTGACGCCTGCGAGCAGAGCACCAGGGTCCTCTTCGAAATGTTCAGGGTGACCACGGGCGTCAGCGAGGACTGCCTGTACTTGAACGTGTACGCTCCGCCGGAAAGGGTCGACAGCGAAGAGGTGCTCTCGTTTTTCCCACGTAAAAGTATAAATTAAATTTGGGGGGAATGGAACTTGTAATGACATTTCACATTGTGTCATGTGCACGTATTGCATACTCACTGCAGTGGCTAAAACATTTTCATTCTGTCGAAATCCAGGCCCTGGGTCAAAATACTTAAATAATTTTCCCCATTGCATTGACCAAAACTCAAAAAAGGATGACAGTAATAAATAGTAATACTTTGGAAGAGAGCAGATAGCAAATAGCAAATAGTTCCACACTTTATCCGCCAGCTCCTCCCCGTGTTGCTTTGGATCCACGGCGGCGGCTTCCAGATGGGGAGCGCCACCGCGGCGCTGTGGAGAGACCCGCACCAGCTCGTCGAGAGGGGGGTCGTGTTCGTTGGAATACAGTACAGGCGAGGAAAGGAGTCAATCTTTTGGACAAGGGCTCAGTTCAAAGGCTTTTTGGGTACATACACTACCGTAGGGTGAACGTTTTCGGCTTCCTCTACCTGGGGGAGGGCACTGGGGCGCCGGGGAACGCCGGACTGATGGACCAGGCAAATTTCCCAAAACACTTTCATAAAAAAACATTATCTTAATGTGTTTTTATAAAGGTTATGGCTCTCCAATGGGTCCAAGACAACATTGCCAACTTTGGTGGGGATCCAGACAAAGTCACAATCATGGGTGAAAGCGCCGGGGCGGCCAGCGCATCATACCACCTGGCGTCGCCTGTGTCTTGCAGGAAAGTTTGATCAAAATTGAGTCTCTATATTAATCTGAAGACTGGTTATACAGCCTGTTTGACAAGGCAATACTGCAATCTGGAGGCCTGTACCAACCCTGGGGTTACCAGGAGCAGGAGGAGGCAAAGGCACAGTCTGGCAAGTCTGATTTCGAAAAGTCTACAAAAAAAGATTTTTTAGAAAATCTTGTTCCAGAGCAATATTCGAGGGTTGCCGGCTGCCCGGCTGATCCAGAGAAGCCAGAGGACACCATCAAATGTCTCCGGAACCTTGATCCGAAGAAGCTGACGGCGGCAAAGTCGCAGATGTACACGCCTTATCCAGTCAGGGACGAGGTCTTCATGCCAATGTCGCCCAGACAGTAATTTTTAACTCTTTTTCTTTGGGAAATACGGCTTGTTATTTGGATATTTTACAGATTGTTCAGGAAATCCCTGTACTCCAAGAAGCCTCTCTTGCTAGGTTCTAACGCCAACGAGGGTTTCATGTTCTTGCTCCCCATGAACATGTTCCTGCAAATATACCCAAGAAGGTTTTTTATAAGAAAACAGATCGTGGAAAAGATGTGTATCTAAAAGGTGTTTTGCAGGGAGGTGACAGAGGATGAAAAAGTCATCACCTTTGGGCAATTCCAGAGGAAATTGGCGATAGTTTTGCGGCAATACCCGCAGGAGGTAGACTGAACCGAAATTCCCAAAATAGTTTCTTAAAAAGGAATCTTTTTATTAAAAAAGTCCCGCGAAATGGTCGCCGACTTCTATTCGAGTCGACTGAACCGTGATGACCCGACCGGTCTTTTCTACGCTCTGGAGCAGTTGTATGCCGACGGCGCCTTCGTCTGCCCGGTGGAGGACCTGGCCAGGGAGGTGGGGGGAGAAGCGAAGAATGGCGTTTTCAGGTGAAACTGACGCATCACGTCTTTTTCTCAAACTTGAGACATTTTGCAAAAAGAGTATTATTATTGCGATTTTTGCGGGGAAGTGCTTGATCAGGAGCAAAGTAAGTACTTTTGTTGTTTATAAAGCACATTTTTTTGGTTACTTGAGGGGGGCGTTTAAGTTGCTTTAACTTATTATTTCTCCAATTGTGAATCAAAGACTCTGTTCTCCTGTTGAAAGTTGGAGCTAAAAATAGAGTACTTCACCATAATGCGATACGAAGGTACCACTACTCGCACCGCTCCTCCCGCTCTCCGTTCCCCTCCTACATGGGCACCCTCCACGCCATGGAGCTCCCCTTCGTGTTCGGGATGCCCGCGATCGAGGGAGGAGAGCCCGAGTTCGAGCCGGAGGAGGTCGAGTTCTCAAAAGACATCATGGAATACTGGACCAACTTTGTCAAAAATGGGTATATCAAAGGAGATACATACGTTCTTTTTTCAAAAAAGTTTTTTATATGTATGCCAAGGAACCCGAACTCTCCCGGACTGCCCGAGTGGCCTGGGTTCAACTCCAGTTCCGACTTCAAAGTCATGAATTTAAAAGCCGGAGAAACATTTCCGATTGACAATGCCTTTGGAGACAGATGTGCTCTCTGGGACAAGGTTGGGACATGAAAAACTTTTACCTTTTTTGAAAAGTTTTTTTTGTTTCTTTTCCCACAGATACATGACATGTTGAGTTCTAAAGAGGACGAGGAGGCCGACGCCTCCCCTACAGGGGAAATCTACATGGAATGTGTTAATTAATTCGAAAATATCTGCATATTGACACCTCCCATTTGGCAAAAAGAAAACAATTGGTCTATGTTTTAAATTGATGGAACTATACCGGAATAGGCCCATCAAAGTCGAATGCATCAAATTCCATATTTCTTTCCATCTTCCTCGTTGGTTCCCTCCTCCTCCGAAAACCTTTTTTTTTTCTCACGGGCGTGTGTGGGAAAAAGAAGGATGATGATGCGCACTAAAAGTGGAGCCACTTTTTTGCCTAGATATGTAAGGGAAAAGAAAAGAATTTCTGGGAACTTTCCGTCGAAAAACTTTTCTGTCTCGCCCGCCGCCGTGCGAAATTTTCTTCGTCTTTCTCATGGTGTTGGTTGGTGGTGTTGTAGAAGTGACGCGAAAAAAGGCGTCAGTCAGTCGCAGTCCATCGGCGCTTTTGCGTCAAAGTCACACGCGTGCGTACATACTGTCGTGGGGTTATTTTTGTGATAAGGTATGTGAATGATACCCAAACATGGCGAGACTGTCCAGCACCGTCCCCAAGAGCGCCGGGAAGAGGGTCACCCTGGCGGAGAAGGAGAGGAAGAAGAAGTCCGCCACGGTGAGGGAGGGAATCAGGAGGAACAAGGACAAGACGGAAGAAGATGACGCTGAGGGCGGCAAAAAGGCTGTGACGATCAAAAAGTCAAAATCTGTCTTGAGCAGGAGCTTTGCCGTCAACCTGCGGAGGCACCTCAGCAGCAGCAGCAAGCGGGGGAACAACAACAGCAGCAACAGCAGCAGCAATGTCAAAGAAAAAGGATGCCTGTGCAGGATCGGCTCCGGTTTCAAGGCACTTATCTATCTGTCCTTGATGCTGTTGACTACTGGCGCCGTCGGGGCCTGGCTCTACCACAACCGGTTCGGCCTCCGGGCGCGATACGGCCCGGACGACCACCCGGTCTCCGGGTCCACCGGGTCTGTGGACCAGATCCCGGCGGTGGAAGAGGAGGACCTCTACTTGGACTTCCAGGGCAATATCCACAAGATCAGCGAGATAAGAGTCGACAGGGGAATCAAGAAAGTGGAGAGCGGAGGGGAAGTTTTGGAGGTGGCTGGACCCACAGTCCCCACTGGAGGGGTGTTTGTTGGCACTGTTGCCACTGGAGGGGGAGGGTTCGGCGGCCCGTGGCAGTTGCCAAAGGGGTGGAAGAGGAAGACGGGCAGGAAGAGGAAGAAGAAAGGAGGTGAAATAAAGACAATATGAGAGTATACATCAATGTCTCGCTCTGTACACACA
>JAAUXV010190328.1_pt1 | contig 12760 bp, 12 predicted proteins | sample 7278181 | NCBI WGS metagenome assembly JAAUXV01 (sample SAMN14350114, study PRJNA611818) | marine sediment metagenome | isolation source: surface marine sediment (2.1m) | place: French Polynesia: Moorea | collected 2018-08
GCAACGAGGGCAACTAGGGAAACGAAGGCAGAGGTGGTTCCGGCGGCGGCTGTTCTTGGAATGGTGCTACCAAAGCTGCTGTCACCGGCCAATGTCGTCGGCATGCTTATCTGCATCGCGGCCAGCGGCGGAATCGCGCGGTCGCTGATCGAGAGCGCTGGCACCACCTTGCAGAAAAGCTCCCTCCTGCCTTGGCCTGCGCGGGCTTAATCCTCTCAAGCCTGGCACATAACGAAAACCTGACGAGACAGATGCTCATGAGCTGACGTTAATAGGCTCTCGCAAACCTTACGAAAACGATTAATGCCTGTGAGCCCAGGAAGCTGAATGACCTTCAAACACGTCTTTCTATTGTTGATTGCTTTCCGAAGGCCAAGCCGCGTAGCCGCCGATCAACCGCAACCCATAACCCCACTCGCGAACGCGGAAGGTGGCGGCCAGACTTTCTGGAATGTGGAGCATTCCTTCTGGAAGCTCCTGGCGCGTCGGGTCAAGCAACCCATTCAACAGCGCAATAATGTCAGAATCGGCGTTCGCATCATCAGCATAGTAATCTATAAGCTCTTGCGTAACACGCGAATCAAACATGGTACCACTAGCAGATGCGTCGCTATTTTCTGTGCTGATCCCATCCCAAATCACGAGGCTTTTGAGATCCGGGTTGCCAAAGTCTGTGTAGTAAAAATCATTTGGGTCCATCTGATCAGACGTTATCTCGATTCTTCTGGTCGGCCCGCCGTCCTCTGTGAAGTCGAGAACAGAATATACAATGGCATCACCGTTATTCTCGTTTAGCGCACCGGCTATCTGTAAGGTGACATCTGCGGTTCCGTAATAGTGTTCTGAATAATCAACCTCAGAAGCAATCGCCTGACCATCATACGAAAGCTCTGTCCATCCTTCTTCGCCGTCGGCGCCAAGCCGATAGACCTTATCGTCACCGATGTCATCATAGCTCACACCAGCGACCACATAACTTGCCGTGTCGTCTTCCTTGTCGATGAGTAAACCGATAACCCCACCAGTTGCCGCCGGCAAACGACCCGGGGGCAAGGCCTCGCCAGTCTCCGGGTAAATCCAATTGCCATCAGCGTCTTTTGGAAGCTCGAAGTACAAAAAGGTCGATCCTTCTTCGTTTGTGAATGTTGATGCATAGGTGTCGGGATCGAATTGATAAGACCCCAAATCGAGGTCAGTCTGTTTAATGCCCTCACCCGACGTATAACGGAAGAAATAGAACCTAAGTGTTTCATTTTCAGAAGACGACCGCGCGATCCTGATATGCCCATACCCTGAATGAGCAGATCCAGGAGCCTCTGCCAAAATACCAGCCACATCTATGTCCGCATGCGTTGCTTCAAGATCAACGCCACCAAAAGCCGCGATGGTCAGCGCAACGGGCGCTTTCGTGTCCCCCGTTTGCCGGGCTTCGAGCAAGTTGTTTACAGCATCGCGTTCTGTGACTTCCGGCAAGCTAAATGATGGAAAATCAACACAACCCACAAGAGGCGTAGAAATAAACAAAAGGATAACAGATCTTATAGATATGTTCATTTGAATGCGTCCTCCATAAAGAAATCCTCCTAGCGAAAAAAGGCCCTCCGTTAAATGAGAAAAAACTTCATATAAACAAGGGAAACTTTATACCCTCCATGAAAGCGAGAAGAAAGCCCACCGTAGGTGACCTAAGTATAACGGATTCGGTTGTTCCTGTCACCCTCAGCTCACGTCGGTGTCAAGCGCGCATCGGAGTCATCGGTTGCGACGGCGCGCCAAGGAATCTGGGCGCTAGACAAAGGAAAGCAGCCACGGCGCAATGCTAAGGTGAACCCTTCTTGCGCTTGAGTGTCTGGCGCGCGTCAAGGGAACCGGGGCGCAAGATAAAGGAAAGCAGCCACGGCGCGATGCTAAGGCGAACCCTTCCGGCGTGAGTGTCTGGCGCGCGCCAAGGAACCGGGGCGCTAGACAAAGGAAAGCAGCCACGGCGCGATGCTAAGGCGAACCCTTCCGGCGTGAGTGTCTGGCGCGCGTCAAGGGAACCGGGGCGCAAGATAAAGGAAAGCAACCACGGCGCAATGCTAAGGCGAACCCTTCTTGCGCTTGAGTGTCTGGCGCGCGCCAAGGAACCGGGGCGCTAGACAAAGGAAAGCAACCACGGCGCAATGCTAAGGCGAACCCTTCTTGCGCTTGAGTGTCTGGCGCGCGTCAAGGAAACCGGGGCGCTAGACAAAGGAAAGCAACCACGGCGCGATGCTAAGGCGAACCCTTCTTGCGCTTGATTGTCTGGCGTGCGCGCCCCAGTACCAGAGTCCCCGGCGGCGCATCATCGGTCACAACCGAACCGGCCCCGATTCGCACACCAGAGCCAAGGTCTAGCGGAGCGACGAGCGATACGTTCGAGCCGATAAAGACTTGGTCACCGACCCGAGTCCTATGCTTCGCTTCGCCATCGTAATTGCAGAAGATCGCCCCAGCGCCGATATTTACATCGTCTCCAAGGGTCGCATCGCCGATGTAGGATAAATGAGACGCTTTCACGCGATCACCAAGCTCGCTTGCCTTGATCTCAACGAAATTACCAACCTTGGTATCCGTACCCAGTGACGTTCCGGGGCGAATGCGCGCGAACGGACCCAAATCGACCCGTTCGCCGCCCCTTACCCCTTCAAGATAGGAAAAAGAGCGTACCCGGCTCTCGGAACCCAGTCGCACCTTAGGACCGAAGACAACATAAGGCTCAACAAGCGTGCCCGGACCCAGGTCCGTGTCAAAAGACAAATGAACCGTCGACGGGCTTTGCAGATGAACCCCTTGCGAAAGAACTTCTGCGCGACGGCGTTCTTGGTATGTCTCTTCCAGGTGGGCAAGGTCTGCGAGGCGGTTGACCCCAAGCGCTTCGTGAACCGGCATAGCAAGCCAAGAGACCGGCTGAGACTCCGCTCGCGCCAGAGCGATAAGGTCCGTCAGATAGTATTCACGCTGGCCATTGTGCGAACCAATCCGACCGATATAGCGCTCCAGAGCCGCGCGGCGCATCGCCATCATGCCGGCATTACAAAGGTCAACAGCGCGCTCGCTTTCGTTCGCGTCGGCATATTCGACAATGCGTTCGACCTCTTGGCCTGCGACGATCAGCCGACCGTAACGGTCAGGATCAGGCGGCGAGAAACCGCACACGAGTAGCGAGGACTCATCGAGCCCGCGTAAACCGCGCAGAAGGGTGTCTGCACTCACGAAAGGCGTATCGGCGTAGAGAACAAAGAGGCGAGCGCGCAGGTCGCCGAGTTTGACAACGTCCCTCACGGCCGCCCCGGTTCCGCGCGAATGACCTTGGACGACGACGCGGACATCTGGCCAATGCGCGCGCAGGTGTCGCGCGACGAGATCATCTTGCGCGGATACGACGACGCTTACCCGGTCTACCAACGACGACAGGCGATACAAGGCATGGTCGATCAGGTAGCGCCCGCCGATTGGCATGAGGCACTTGGGGCGATCTACACCCATACGATGACCGCGACCCGCAGCGAGCACGATCAATTCGGAATCCCGAACGGAACCGTGCGCGGTCACAGGGAGGCTTTCCTTTTCCCGTGGGCTTCTTCTGGTGGGGCGGAAAAGAGGGCGTCCTGTTGCGAACGAAGACGGACCAGAGGCGACTCGCCATCCAGTTCCACCTGTGAATGTCGGATGATCTCGCCGCGTGCGATGGGACGCCGAACGCGAGCGCCTTCAAGCAAACCCAACGGTAATGCCTCCGCAGTCCGGGCTTCCTGTACCGTCATGATCCAGCCTCGGTAACTCGTTTCGCCGATCGACTCCAGCTTTTCACCAACGGGCAAAGCCCGCTTCGCGATCCCGACCGTTTCCGCAACCGGCGCCCCCCGTGGCGCCAAATCACCCTGTCCATGCACGAGCGCGCGCCCGCAGCTCAAAGGAACCTCAAGCGCCGTCAGATGGTATGGGCGGACGAAAACAAAATAGGGCCCGGAGCCCATCTTCAGGTCGCAAAGGCGCGCCGCGATGCGGCGATCGTCGATCCGCGTGACCACGAATACGCCCGGCGCGACGCCCGGGCCGGTCGTATAGTCAACCCGACCCATGCCGCCCAGAAGGCCACCGTCGCAAGACAGACAAAAGGTTGACGACAAGGCCTCGCGAGGCGCACAAGGCCCGTGCATCCCCGGACGATCAGGGATCAGGCCAGTGCCGTTGGCAAGCGCGGTCATCTCCACCATCGTTTTGGTGCCGTCGATAAATTCAACGAGCGTGCGCGGATTGATGCTACGAGCCTGGCCTTCGGGCACATGGTCCGAGGGAACCGCATCGGGATCGAGCCGGTTGTTCTTGCCCTTGCCGGCCGCGACCACGGGTAGCCCCATGCCACGAACGAAATCGATCAGCTCAGCGCAAGCCACCGGTTCGTCGCCTGCGCCGAGTGTATAGATCACGCCTCGGCGGTCCGCTTCCCTTTTTAGTAAAGCACCGACCGTAACATCGGCCTCAACGTTCATCATCACGACGTGTTTGCCGTGTTCAAGCGCCGCAAAACCGACCTCGGCGCCCGCAGAGGGACGCCCGCTCGCATCAATGACCAGATCAATCAAATCGTGTGCGACGAGCAACCCGGCCTCCGGGCAAACCGCAACCTGGTTTCCTGTAATCGCCTCCGACAGCGCTTCAGGGCGGGAAACCATACGGGCGCGATCATCCTCGCCGTAAATCTGCGTCACCGACGAAAGCGCCTTCTGCGGGCTACGGTCGCAGACCGCGACCAGGTCCATCCCCCTAATGCGACGAAAATGGGCCATCAAATCGGTGCCCATTTCTCCACAGCCGACCAAGCCGATGCGAAAGGGCTTTTCCAAACACGCGCGCGCCTCCAAGGCTTCAGAAATGCCCCGCAGACCTGACGGAAAGGGTTTGCTCATGCTTGTCTTCGCTTTCGCAACTTGCTATCCGTTTAGACCATTACCCACCCTTAAGGTCAAGGGCGCCTGCACAAAGACGTTCAGAGACGACGAGATACCTGTGAATACCGATCTCTTTGCCACACCCTTTATCAGTCCGATCCTCTTGCAGATCGGACCCTTTAGCGTTACCTGGTATGCCCTCGCTTATCTCGTCGGTATCCTTGGCGGTTGGATCGTGCTCACGCGCGTGGTGACGCAGCGAGCCAAAATCGAACCGCTTTATCCGATCACCCGAGAACTCCTTGACGATTTCCTCATCTACGCCGTCGTCGCCGTCGTCTTGGGCGGGCGCTTGGGATACGTGCTTTTCTACGCACCACATCTGCTCGCAAGACCCATAGAGATCATCAATTTCTGGGAGGGCGGTATTCAGGGGATGTCTTTTCACGGGGGCATGGCCGGGGTCGTCATCGCTGCCTTACTTTTCTCTCGAAAACGAAAAATCCCGCCTCTGTGCCTTGCTGACCTCCTTGCCCTCGTCACGCCTATCGGTATCGGGCTCGTTCGCTGCGCCAATTTCATCAACGGCGAGTTGTGGGGGCGCGTTACCGATGTGCCGTGGGCCGTCGTCTTTACCCGCGCCGACCTCTTAGCACGGCATCCCAGCCCGCTCTATGAGGCCGTTCTCGAAGGCGCTCTTTTGCTTGCTGTCCAGTTGGTCCTCGTCCGAAAAGGTGCCATCGGACATCGCGGGCGCCTGACAGGAACCTTTTTTCTCGGATACGGTCTGGCACGCTCGGTCGCCGAGGGGTTTCGCGAGCCGGAACATTGGATCGAGGCCTTCGCGCCCGCAACTTACGGTATGGTTCTTTCTTGGCCGCTCGTCATCGTGGGGGCGGGCCTGCTGATCTGGAGCCTGCGCGGAGGCGGTCGGGTAGGCGCATGAGCCCTGCGATGCGGCGCGCGTCGCCATGAGGGACGATAACGAACAGGCACCGCGCTGGCTTCGCCAGAGGATCGAGGCAAGCGCGTCCGGGGCCCTGTCTCTGGGCGACTATTTCGCCTTGTCGCTTACCGACCCCAAACAGGGCTATTATGCGACGCGCCACGCTCTGGGGCGAGGAGGAGATTTTGTCACCGCGCCCGAGGTATCGCCGCTCTTCGGAGAGATGGTCGGTCTTTGGCTTTTGTCGGCGGCCGAAGGTCTGGGGCTGGATAAGCGAAAGAAACCGATACTCATCGAGGCTGGAGGCGGACGGGGCCATCTGATGCGCGCCGTGCTTCGCGCTTTCGCGCTTCGCCCACGGCTTTTGAAAGGTTTGCACGTTCATGCGGTCGAGCCTTCGTTAAGGCTCCGAAAGGAGCAAGCCGAGAGCATCACGGGCTTGATCGACGCCGAGCGCCTCCAGTTTCACGACGATCTTGCTACGGTGCCACAAGCGCCCTTTCTCTTCGTCGCCAACGAGTTTTTTGACGCGCTTCCGGTCGAGCAGATTTGGCGCGAAAAGGGCAGGTGGGTAAAGCGCGCGGTAGGCCTCGATCCGAAAGGCCGCTTGCGCTGGATGTCCTTGCCCTGCAAGACCCCGCCGAAGTTGACCGATCCCGATGGGGTGGAAATATCGCCTCACCGCGATGCGGTAGCCAAGGCTTTGGGCGCGCGTCTGGCTGCCCAGGCAGGGGCCGTTCTCGTGATCGATTATGGGTATAGCCAGACCAAGGCGCGCTCGAGCCTACAGGCCCTACACGCGGGCGCTTTTTCGGATCCGTTGCAGGCGCCGGGCCTGAGCGACCTGAGCGCCGATGTCGATTTTTCAGCCCTGGCCAGAAGCATCGGTACGCAGCGCTGTGCGCCGATGATGACTCAGGGTGACTTTTTGCTCGCGCTTGGCATTGCGCATCGCCTGGCGCGCCTCAAGGCCGCCAACCCCGAACAGGCCGACGCCTTGGCATTTGGCGTTCATCGCCTCGTGTCAGCGCGTGAAATGGGGCGCAAGTACAAAGTTCTCGCGGCCGCCTCCGAGCACCTAGCCTTGCCGCCCTGGCCCATGCCATGCCTCTAGGCTTCGCCCCAGCCTGCGCTGCCACGACAGCCCAACCGCATCAAGGTCGAGCCTGCGCGCCTCATCCATGTCTGGTGCAAAGTCAAAGCGCATGTCAAGTCGCTCAGAAGGCCAGTGCGCGCGCGCCCGATCGGGCCATTCCAGGAGCAAGACCGAACCGTCCTTGCGGTCGAATAGGTCGAGCTGAACGACTTCTGCGTCGCTCTCCAGTCGGTAAAGGTCGGCGTGAACGCAAGTGAGTAGGCGCGTCTGGTAAACCTGAACCAGCGAAAAGGTGGGGCTGGGAACTTCAAGATCGGGGTCGGCGCTTAGGGCGCGGATCAGCGCGCGCGTAAAGGTGGTCTTGCCCGAGCCAAGGTCGCCGTGAAGCAGAAGACTATCGCCGGACCCTAGCGCTGAGGAAAGCGCAACCGCAAAAGACTCAAGGGTCGACGGGTCCGCCAGCAATAGGCTGTGGCGCTTAAGGGCTGGGGGGACGGAAGCGTCGGAGGCGTAGGCGTCGTCGGGCATGGGTCTCGTCAGAGTGTAGCGGCGTTGCACGGTGGCGACAAGCACCGACCCTAGGACGCAGACCAAATGAAAGCAAAGTCTGAACGGCATCGCCCGACGGGCCGCTTCCGCTCTGCAGAGGCAGGCCATGATCCGGCGCCCCGTCACCTTGATTTTTCTGCCCACATCCGCCACAATCCTAGACGTGGGCGCGCCCGCCCGCTTCATACGGGGGTAGAGAGCTACGGAGGGTAGAGGGCTTATGCAGGACGGTTCGGCGCGAAGGCCATGGGTGATCTTGGGAATGAGCCTGCTCCTTTGGGTGGGAGTTGGGGCTGTCGATGTGCGCTCGGCGGACGGTGGTCCCGACGCAAAGGCCGACGTGGTGCCGATCTTTCGGAGTTTCGACGACGCTGGCGGATACGGTTTTATCCACAAAGATGATGAGACCACCTTTGCCTGTATGGATTTTGTCAGGCGGCAAACGGTGCAGATGCCCGACAAACGGCGTATCGGAACCAAACTCTTTCCCGACGATTCCTTCATCTTTGACGCCCACTACGGCGATGGCTCTACCATTGAGATGCGTGCCCATCCTGACTTTGGCTCGGAACACGGCGCCGAAGACGTGCTGGAGCCGCTGGCTCTTAGGCTTGGACAATTCCCGACCTTGATGCGTATGCGCCTGGATCATGTCGTTGTCCATACCGGTCGGGAGGCCGCCTACGCCGATCCTGCTGGCAACTTTCTTGTCGTCTATGCGGATGACATCCGAGAGCGCGCCAGAGGTCGTGACCTTGAGGAAGTGCTCTTTCGCGAAACCGTCCGAGCCACACTCGAAGCACGCGAGGCCAGAAGCGGCGACTGGTTGCGGGCGCAACGCGCCGATGGAACCTTCGTCACCGACTATGCTGCGAGCGGCGCCGGAGAAGATTTCGCCGAATCTGCGCTCTTTTCCTGGGCCATGTTGATCCATCCCGGACGCCTGCCGGGCCACCTTGAGGCCTATGTTCGGGATCGGGTCCCCAACCGCCTCAGTTACTTCAAATCGCTCTTTGTCGATCAGCCCGCCTTCTATAGCATCGGTCTTGAGCCTTCCTGCGACTAACGGATCTGGGTCCTCTCTCGCCGAGAACGTTCTGCAGGGCGCTCTTTGGGATCGGCGCCCGCAAAAGCGCAAGCGCAAAAAATACTTGGCAAAAGTAAAAAGTCGAATAGACTGGCTTCTTCGTTTCAGTTTCGGGTGGGGGACAAAGTGAAGACAAGGCTTTTTGGTGCTGGGTTGCTTCTGGCAGTCTGCAGCGGTGCGGCCTACGGCGAGGGCAGGCTTAACTTCTACAACTGGTCGGACTATATCGCCGAGGATACGCTCGAAACCTTTACCGAAACTACCGGCATCACGGTAAACTACGATGTGTTCGACTCCAATGAAGTTGCTGAAGCCAAGCTGCTCGCCGGGAACTCAGGCTACGATCTGATGGTGCTGACTTCCGACTTTTTGCGCCGCAATATCGATGTCGGAGCCTTCGCAAAACTCGATAAGTCTAAAATCCCTAACCTCAGGAACCTTGATGAAAAAATGCAGGCCGATGCCGCCATCCACGATCCGGGGAACGCTTACGGCGTTATCTACACGTGGGGAACCACCGGATTGGGGTACGATGTCGGCCAGGTCGAAGAACGACTAGGGCAAAACTTTCCCAAAGACAGCTGGGCGCTGCTCTTTGAGCACGAATATGTCTCAAAACTTGCCGATTGTGGCGTTACGATGCTCGATGACGCGAGCGAAATGTTGCCCGCAGCCCTTAACTATCTCGGATTTGACCCCAATACCGACGACGAGGAACCTATGAAGGCGGCACTTGACCTGCTTAAGAATATACGACCTTTCGTGCGATACTTCCACAATTCACAGTATATCTCAGACCTCGCCAACGGCGATATCTGCCTCACCGTCGGCTGGTCAGGCGACGTCTTTCAGGCCCAGGCAAGAGCAGATGAGGCCGAAAATGGCGTCGAGATCGTCTACGTCATTCCGCAAGAAGGCGCCTCTGAATGGTTGGACATGCTCGTCATTCCTGCCGATGCGCCTCATCCGGACAGCGCGCACGCCTTCATCGACTTCTTCCTTACGCCACAAATTTCAGCCGACCTTACCAATTACGTCTGGTTTGCAAGCGCAAATACCGCCGCTATGCCACTCATTGACCCCGAAGTCAGAGAAAATCCCGGTATCTTTCCCGATCAGGAGACCTTGGCCAAACTCTGGCCCAACAAAGCCAGGTCGCCTGAAAATCAACGACGGCTTACGCGCCGGTGGACCTCGCTAAAGCTCGGGTTTTGAAACCTCACGCTTCGCGCTCCGCTTCGGCACAATGAGCGCCTCTGCTGTGGAGCCCTGGCTTGACCCTGGCGCCAGGGCCTTCGTGCGTATTCAAGACCTCTCCAAAACCTTTGGAACCTTGCGCGCGGTCGACGGCGTCTGCCTCGATATCTTCCGCGGTGAGTTCTTTTGTCTGCTCGGCGGATCAGGCTGCGGGAAGTCCACGCTCTTGCGTATGCTCGCTGGATTGGAGACACCCAGCGGCGGGCAAATCGAAATCGACGGCCAGCCAATGCAGGGCGTTGCGCCCCATGCTCGCCCGACCAATATGATGTTTCAGTCCTATGCCTTGTTTCCCCACATGCGTGTCGATGCCAATGTCGGCTATGGTCTTGCGCGCGAGGGCTGTTCAAAGTCCGAAATCGACGATCGGGTCCGGTCGATGTTGCGGCTCGTTCAACTCGATGGCTACCAAAAACGTAAGCCAGACGAGCTGTCAGGGGGCGAGCGGCAGCGCGTCGCCTTGGCCCGCGCCCTGATCAAACAGCCCAAGCTCCTTTTGCTCGACGAGCCTCTTGCCGCCCTGGATAAAAAACTGCGTGAACAGACCCAGTTTCAGCTCGTCAATATCCAGGAAGAACTCGGCGTGACCTTCATGATGGTCACGCATGACCAGGAAGAGGCCATGACACTCGCAACACGCATTGCCGTGATGCGACAAGGGCGAATCGAGCAGGTCGGAGAGCCGAAAGCAATCTACGAATTTCCATCCAATCGCTTCGTCGCTGATTTCGTTGGCTCGATCACAATGTTCGAGGGGGTCGTCACCGCCCGTGGCCCCGATTATGTTGAGGTGCGATGCGAAGCCATCGGTGGAGATATTCACATCGCTCATGGGACCCGTTGCGAACCGGGACAGCGAATCTGGTTCGCTCTGCGACCCGAGAAAGCCCGCATCGGGCGAAGAGCGCCTGAACAAGAACAAAATATCATGCGTGGTCGGGTCGAGGACATTGCCTACATCGGGGGGGTGTCGATCTTCCATGTCCTCCTTCAAGAGGGGACCATCATGCGCGTCAGCCGCGTCAATAGCGGAGCGGTGCGCGACGATCCCATTACGTGGGAGGACGAGGTCTACATCTGGTGGGATCAGGATGCAGGGCTCATCTTGACCGAATGAGACCGCCGTTGCACCACCTTGGCCGTCGCCTCCTGATCGCGCTGCCCGCTCTATGGCTCGCGCTGTTCTTTTTCGTGCCTTTGCTTGTCGTGCTCAAAATTTCTGTTGCCGAGTCCGTCCTTGCCCGCCCACCTTATACACCGATGAGCCTATGGGATGGGTTCGCGCTGACCGTGCGCTTCGACTTTAGCAGCTACGCATGGATTTTCGACGATTTCGTCTACCTGTTTGCCTACCTGTCCTCGCTCAAAATCGCCGCGATCTCTAGCCTACTCACCCTGATCGTCGGCTATCCTATGGCCTATGCGATGGCGCGTGCACAAACCAAGGTGCGCAACTTTTTGCTTCTTCTTGTCGTCGTTCCGTTTTGGATTTCCTTTTTGCTGCGGGTCTACGCTTGGATAGGGATCCTGAAAGCCAACGGGCCCATCAACAATGCTCTGATGGCTCTGGGCCTTATCGACAAGCCTATCGCCTTCCTGCATGGTGACTTTGCCGTCTATCTTGGAATGGTCTACACCTACTTGCCCTTCATGGTGCTGCCACTTTATGCGCGCCTTTCCAACCTCGGACGCACCTTGCGCGAAGCAAGCAGCGATCTGGGAGCCCGGCCCACCGTGACCTTCCTTACCGTCACCTTGCCTCTGTCGATGCCCGGCGTGATCGCAGGTCTCATCCTTGTCTTTGTCCCCGCGACCGGAGAACTCGTCATCCCCGCGCTTCTGGGCGGTCCTGATACGCTCATGATTTCTAAACTCCTGTGGAGCGAGTTCTTTGACAATCACGATTGGCCCGTCGCGAGCGCCATCGCCATCATCCTTGTCGCCGTCGTCCTCCTGCCTGCCGCCTACTTACGCAAGGTCCATCGCTGATGCGACGCTTCGATCTGCTTACCCCCTTCGTTATCGCGGGCTTTGTCTTCCTTTACGCGCCGATCTTTTCGGTCGTCTTCTTCAGCTTCAATGACTCAAGACTCGCTACCGTTTGGGCTGGCTTTTCCGTCAGGTGGTACGCCGAACTCTTCAAAGACAAACAAATCCTTTCCGCCGCCTGGCTCAGCGTGAAAGTCGCTCTGATCGCAGCCAGCCTATCGGTCGGGCTCGGCACCGCAGCCGCCGTCGCTTTCGTCAGATTCGGACGCTTTCGATTGCGCACCTGGCTCGGTGCCATGATCGCAGCCCCTCTCGTCATGCCAGACATCGTTATCGGTATCTCCTTGCTCTTGCTCTTTATCGGACTCGAGGGGCTAACCGGATGGCCATCCCAGCGCGGCTTCCTGACCCTCATCATCGCCCATACAACCTTCGGTATGGCTTTCGCCGCGCTCATCATCGAAGCCAGACTCGCGGGCCTTAGTCGCGATTGCGAACGGGCCGCTGCCGACTTGGGCGCAAAACCTTTGCGCATTTTCTTCGATGTCACCATGCCCGCCATCAAACCCGCCCTGATCGCGGCCTGGTTGCTCGCATTTACCCTTTCGCTCGATGACGTGATTATTGCAAGCTTCGTTTCGGGACCGGGTGCCTCCACCTTGCCCGTCGTCGTCTTTTCCAAGGTCAAGCTGGGGGTGAATCCTGAAATCAATGCGCTTGCGACGATCATGATCGCGATTGTTACCCTCGGGGCCGCTTCGGCGACCTGGGGGTTGTTGAAGCGGGAGCGGAAGGCGCCGCCGCCCGCTTAGGGGCCTTGCGCCTGACGGGCGCGCAACGCGCGTTAGGCGGCCTTCCCGGATGGGTGCCAGTTCGATCGAAAAGTCTGGATTTTTTCGATGGTGATTGCCAAGCTGGCTTTA
>JAAUXV010146651.1_pt1 | contig 12752 bp, 7 predicted proteins | sample 7278181 | NCBI WGS metagenome assembly JAAUXV01 (sample SAMN14350114, study PRJNA611818) | marine sediment metagenome | isolation source: surface marine sediment (2.1m) | place: French Polynesia: Moorea | collected 2018-08
AGTTATGATGTTTGCCCCCTCAGGCTCCCCTCCCCACCGCCGAGCCCCCTTTCCCTCCAAACAGTCAACAACGTCGAAGGAGGAAAGAAGAGCAGCGGCGCCGTGAAAGATACAGCAGGCCGCCTCCTATCAGAAACACTGCATTAGGGAGGGCCCCTCTCCTCTCCTCTCCCCCTGCTTCCCCTTTTCCCTCTTTTGATCTTTCAGAGCTTGCTTTCAAAGTCGGACTTTTGCCGAAGAAGACGGTGTATGGTCTACTGCTCCTCGTGGAAAGGAAAGGAAGGGATTTTTCTCTGGAGAGAGGATGAAGGGTAGACAAGGGGAAAGGTTCCTCTGCTGCTGCTTTCTGTCTCCGTATTTGCTTTTCTTTCCCGGGGTTTTTGAGGAAGTGGAATTTTCAGGATCCTATAGTTTCTTCTGTCCTTTCTGTGGACTTTCTTCTCCTTGGAAGCACCGGAGAAAATTAGATGGGAGGGGCTGCCCCTCTTCCGCACGACCTTTTTGGCTAAAAGAAAGCTCATATACAAAAACCTGCCTACATCAAATGTCTCCATACTTTTGTCAATACTGTGCAACTGAAGCAACAGCAGAAAGGTATTTTCTTCATGAGGATTGTGCAAGTATTGTACGTATACGGTTAGCATGAAGACTCAAGTGGCGGGGAAGGGCGGAGGCCTCGTTCAAACACACTTGCACGTCGATCAAAGCGTTTTGCCTGTCTCTTTCGGTTTTTTTGTTGCTCCGCCCTCCCCGGAGCAGCTTTCCTTTCACCGCAGCACAGAATTGTTTCCCAATGCATGAGAGAGCAGCTTGGCAGTTCGATCGTTTGAGAGAAAGAGCATGTGTGTGTGAAACAAGTATAAGTGGGATCACGGAGGATGGAGGAGTAGCTGCGGCAGCAAAAAAATCTACACACTTCTCTCTCTGTCACACACTCCCTTGGGAAACAGACTAACGTCATAGGGTCGTCTTCAAGTGTGTCTTTTCGCCTTTGCCTCGATGTGTGTCCAACGTCGGCCGTGGCCTCGGTCGCGGTCGATTCAAGGCACTTTCTCTAGCTATTAGAAAGGGGATCCCGTGTAAGGTAGGCCTGGCATATAAGAGAGGAGGGTAGAGGCCCTTTTGCAATTCAGGTCCTCCTCCTTTCCCTTTTCAAGAGCGGAGGAGGCCTTCCCTTAGCGGTATCACATTTCCCCCTCCTTACACTAAAGGGACTTCTTCCGCTCTGTGTCCCCGTTTCCAACCCGCCGCCGTCATTTTTCCTTCTTCGTTTATAGCACAGTACGGCTGTAATAGTGTACGACATACATGCCCTCTTTTTTTCCCATTACGGATCGTGTGTGTACGGGAAACCGGAGAGAGGAGCTATACTCAGCTGCAGAAACAACATTGAAGGGAGGCCACACGGGGAAAAAAACTATTCAGGCCTAATACTGCGGCGGCGACGGCGAGGCCGCAGCAGGTTTGAATGGTAGGGGAAAGCAAAAAACACCAAGTCCTATATACTGGATCACTATTTCCCACATTACTACTGGGCGCATTTACTCCCATCAAAGTCTTGTTTTTCTCTGTACCGGCCGAGCCTGCCAGAGAGAAAGATGGGGAGAGAAAGATCTCTGTCTGGCGTTTCCCAAATAAGGGGAAAAAAGAAAGAAGGAAAAGGTTGTGTATGTACACGGAGGGCACATGCTGCACCCAGGATGGGGCACAAAAAAGGACGGAAAATTGGAGCAAGAAGCCAGGGAAAAGAACAACGCCGTTGTCTCCCCTCTCCGGTCCAGCCGTCACCTCCCTCCCCCAGGGCTAATTTTCGACAAGAATCGGAGGAGGGAGGAGAAGTTGGCCGTCGGGGGTATAAACAAAGGGCGGAGAGGGGAGTGGAGTGGAGTTTCAGTTTCTGAGTCCGGTCCTCTCTCCTCTCTTTCTTTCTTTTCAGGCGAGGGAGGATCATCATCATCGACATCCACCCGAACCGATCCAATCCAGAATGTTGTTGCTGCTGCTGTTGCCTCCGACGAAAAACGTGCGTATAAAAAACCGAGTCCTCACCCAGAGAAAATGATTGAAGCACGTCCGTAATTCAATGAGCCTTGTGTGAGGTAAACAACATGCCCCACGGAGAAAACAAGCATCAACAAAAAGAAATATTTTTACCGAGTCTGCCTTTTTTTAAGTCTACATGTTTATACGCCGTCCCAGAGCGAGAGAGACCCATTCTATTGCCTTGCTTTTGCCGCCTCTTTTCTTTCTCCTCCTCCCCATTCTGTCTCTCCCTTCGCCGTGGAGCAAAAGAGAGAGAAGAGGAGGACTGGTCTGGCTGGCACCACTATCTCGCCTTCCCCGGCGGCGGCGGCGGCAGCAGCGGCAGCCAACTTCTCCTCCTCTTCTTTCTTTTGCTTCCAAATGCGTCGTTCCCTTTTTTCGTTGCCATGGAGGTTCTCCTCCTCCTCCTCCTCTTTCTGGCAGCCAGATTTTTGCCTGGTGGCTTCTTTCTCCCCGACGACACGACTCCACCCTCCCCCCGGTCCCGGCGGCTCAAGCGGCGCCAGACCGTTGGTACCGAAACGAAAAACCCAACAGCCCCGGCTTTCGGGGGAGGAGGGAGAAAGGAATTACTTGCAGACTAAGCTAAAAAGAGAGGGAAAACGGGCGATGTATGCTCCTCCAGGGTGTATCATCATCCAAAAAGGCCGCCACCGCCCAAGAATAGAGCTGAGCCTCCACCGAAAAGAGAAGGCTTTCTCTCTCTTTCTCTCGTTTCTCTCAGCGGCCTCAGAATTTAGGCCAACACTATCGACCGATGTGCCCATACAGACTAGCGGACAGCGCATTGAGGCTCCATCCAATCTAGAACAAGAGATGGAAAAGTTGTGTCTTTAATTTCCTCCATACTCTTTTGGATCCGTTGTTACAGGGGGGAAATTCACTTCGATCCACCACTGCAACAAGGGAATGGACGGACGCACCCGGCGACGCGGGGGGAAAGAGTGGGGACCTGAAAGACTCAGCTGAGCGTTATGTGCGTGTGGAGTGGATTGGAGCTTGGATGGTGGAGGAGCTGGTGGGGGAAAGAGGAGGAGGATAGGGAAGAGGAAGAGGAGGTTGGAGCCGTCGCCGCCGGCCGGAGAAAGGAGAGGGAGGAGAGGGAGGAGAGGGAGGAGCTAGGGGGGTTCCGTCCTTCCAACAAACAACGCAATAGCACCGGAGGGAAATTCACCGATGGAAAAAAATCAAGTGGGCTGAATTATTCAAGGAAATAAGCAACAAAACAATATGCGTGGGTGTCTCTTTGACGCCGTTGGATTCCTCATCACCAGAGGCATGTTCGGAAGGAGACTCTCGTTTCATCGTCTCTTTTAGGAGAGGGGGAGAAGAAGGGGTATAAAACGGCCAGCAAACGAACTGATCCCTTTTCGTTCGATTTCCCCCTCTTCTTTTCTCCCTCGGCCGTCCTTTAAGTCACGACAACGACGACGACGGAAAAGAGAGGAACCGCTGAATGGATGATGCCTCCTCCTCCGCCTCCGCCCCTTGCATGCGTTTGCGACAAAGGCCCCTTTTCCCCTTCTTTCGTATCGATTGAGCAAAAAAACTTTTTTCAAAGCTAGCAGCACAACCTCCTACGCCTACTACTACGGTTTTTCCCTTCCACCTTTCCGCCATCCCCCCGCTTCTTTTTTCCCCCTACTCCCTTCCTTTGTGGGTAATTGTCTGTAATGGTTCGGAAACCTGCGGCGATGCGAAGAAATGATGAGGGAAGGCGGAGAAAGGAGGGTAGGCAGGTCGGGAGTTGCATGTCCGCGGTGGCGGTGAGGAATTTTTCCCGTTGTCTCGAGGCAATGCAGTCTATTTCCGAAATAATAATGGGAGTTTTTTTTAAAAAGGGCCTGGTTCGGCAGGAACATTGGAGGGAGATCTCATTTCATAGAACAAAGCTTCGAGAAAATGAGGAGTCACGAAAAGGATACCTGTCAACACCTGAAAAAAAGTGAAACACTGATTTGAAGTTTTATGCGAGGCGGCGGAGGGTGTGCAAACAACAGTCTCCTTATATTCCGCACATACCTACACGGGCACGGTAGGCTTGCCAGTCCAAATTCTGCTTCCCTCGGGAGCGGGAGGATTTGCGAATAACAGTCGGACTTTTGACCACAAGCATCGGCTAATTGGGAAAGGCAGTCGAAACCAAAACGTTGCTAAAAAGATCTAGAGAAAGTTCTTTTTGCACGTCTCAGCAGTTGGTGGTGCATACGCGGCGGCGACAGCAGCGCGTGTCCAAAAAAATCGACGTCACATATAGGCTCATAGCTCTTTCATCGATTGCGAGGAGCACCCAACATTCTCCTCTGCTGAAAAAGTAAGTGGACACTCTTAGGAAGATTGACAACTTTAATCTACCCAAATATATTAACAGGTCTAGCGTTTATCGCATCGGATGCGTTATCGCCAGATTGAAGCATCGCAACAGCAAAGGAAAATGGCGGAGGGAGAGTGGAGAAGGGCCAAGGAGGCGGAGGAGGAGGAGGTGGAGGATAACGATAAGCCCTCCCCCTCCCCCGGGATGGGGAGGGATGAGGCCAGGGTGATCTTTTCTGGCAGCAGCGACAATGTTGGCTGTGGCTGCTCCGTGGTCTTCCGCTCCGTCCGCCGCATCGACTACCGCCTTTACCTCACCCTCTGCCTGCGCCTCCTCTTCCCTACCCTCTACTCCACATTCCGAGTCTACATTCTCGGTTCGCTCCCGGACGCGGGGCCGCTCAGCATCGCCAGCCAGGTAAAGCAGTAATAAAAAAAACTTTACTAAATCACTTGCAGGAAATTGTATGGTAGATGGCGTGGGTGAGCGTTCTGCTGGAGGTTGTGGAGGAGGGCCTGCTCCTGCCCCTCTACCACTGTCTAGGGTCATCATTGGCCGACACTGCCTCCACAAAGTGAGCAGTACCAATGTAGCGCCTTGCTAAAACGAATTAAGCATATTCTATTTCTTTTCTCAGGAACAAGGTGAAGACTGGCCTGCTGGTGAGCGCGGTCGTCTATCTGCTCTTCAGCCTGACTGTGGCCGCCCTGGCCTGGCCCCTGGTGCACCTGATGGCCCAGGAGGAGAGCCTGCAAGAGGAGACCGTTGACTACATTAGGCTGGAGCTGGTCGCCATCGTCTCCTACAGCCTGGACAAGCTGCTCAAGGTGGTCATGGTGCTACACCAGTGGAACTCATCTCTTTACCTGTCACTTTTTGTGCAGGTGCCGTTCTCGAAATTGTTTTCGCTATGTTGCTTATGTTAATTGTTTTCTGTCTATCTGTCTATCCAGATGGTTTCATCCATCATCTTTGACTACCTGCTGGTGAGCGAGCACGTTGCCAATCTTGGCGTCAACGGCGTCGCCTACTCGGGGATCTGCACCAGCAACATTGTCCTCGTAGTCAGCTTCGTCATCGTCTGGAAGAGGCTGGTATGTGACATCGGGAAACTGCTCTCCTTGAATGGGCGAAAACTTATCTGCAACACATGCAGGGTTTTTCTCGGAGGGATGTCCTTCACAGCGACTACAACTTTGGTTGGTTCCGCCAGTGGACCAGGGTGGGTTCCTTCTCCGCCGCTGACTCCCTCGTCCGAAACGCCGTCTACATCATCTTTGTGCTCCGCGCAATGAACCTGCTGGAGGAGCAGGACAGCTACTGGATCGCGAACACATTCATTTGGAGCTGGTAAACAATCTAAATGGTCTGGTGGATCTTGACATAATTTCCTATTTTAAGGATGCTGCTCCCCGCGCTGCCCCTGGCGGACGTGCTTAAGCAGGACATCTCCGACGGGCGCCGCGACGCCGCCGGACACTGGGAGAAGACCTCCGGCTACGCCGCCCTCTCCTTCCTCCTCTTCGCCGCCTGGGCCGCGCTCTACCCGGCCTGGAGGCCATTCATAGAGTCTGTCCTCAAGGCGCCGGACGCGGACCTCGTCATGGACCTGGCGGAGCTGCTCATGCCCTGCTACGTCTTCTTCGTGTTGGGGAACCTCATGAAGTCGGGTACTTTTTTGATCAGCATAAAATCATTTCCCGGTTTTTTACGAACCATTTTCCCAGTCTTTTACGCCCTCGGCCGTACCGAGCTCCTGGTGGTGTCTTCCCTGCTGGGCAACGTGGCCCTGATCGTCCTCTACGTGCTCTTCCTCTGCGAGGTCATCCCCAACACGGTCTTGGCAGTCGCGGCCATCTTCGGATTCGGGCTGGTTTTCGGATTCTTCATCACCTCCGCCCTCTACGCCAGGGAGCTCAGGGGGAGGGGGTTCCTCCTGTAGAAAAGCCATGATCTCACCAAATACGCTAGTTAAAGTTTCGAATCCTTTTCCTGCCAGTTTCAACTCCTTAAACTTATATTCGGTATATACGTATTCAAACGTGTGTGGAACTTTTGAAGCCCACTATGCATTGCACGCATTAGTACTGTACCGGTACATCTGCCATAGGTTCTCGCCATACAAGTTCACCTGCTATGATTGAGACTCGTGAGAAGAGCAAGGACAATATACATACATAGAAAATAATCCCTTCTCTATTTCTTAATACGTAAAGTTTGTCGTCTGAGCGTCACCGCCCCAGTTTTCTTCTTCTTCTTCCATCCACCCATCATTCCCAAAGGAAGAGGCGGTGGATGGGTGGATTGTGTCGGGACTCTTATCGTCACTCTATTTCAAGCAACACTTCACTCTCCCCGACTCCCTCCCCCTCTCCTTCTTCCCACTCTACTTCCTCTTTTCACGCTTTTATTCGGCTCGGTCCCCCTGCACCTTTTGAAAAAAATCTTGTTACCGCCCCTCTTCCTACTCAAGTGCAGCAGAGATAGGACTCAATAATTCTCGTCCCTGCACAAAAAACTAGAATATTTTAAACTCTAATCTCTTCTGCCTTGTTTATGCAGAACATGACTTCAGTGCGAACTACTCAATATGAAAAGTTTAAGGCTTCCTTCCCCGAATTAATAGGCCAGAGTGTAATTTCAACTCCCTGTATTCCCCCCCAACAGGAAAGGGAGAATAGACATACGTACTGCACACAACAGCGAGTGGATGCAGACAATTGGTAAAAGTTTTCAGGAACGTCAAAGCAGCCTCTGACCCACTTAGGGCATCTACAACGAAGGAGAGATGGGGGCATACTTCACATTTCTCATCGTCGTCGTCGCGACTCGCGAGTTAGTGTTGCCTTGCACTGCAGCCGAGATGGGGGGGCAAAGCGATGCCGTGAATCGAGGACGCATTTTATCAAGCAACTCAGAAGGACGCCCCCTATACCTAGTTGATGCCCCCGCCGGCTGAGTTGAGTGTAGCTCTGTATTCCGACGTTGTTGTACTCGTACCCCCTTATCGCACAGAGGGAGAAGAAAAGGGTCTGTGTTTCGACTGCTTTTGTCGGGCCATGTGCATCGTGGCCGGATTCGGAGGACGCGAAATGGAATCGAAACGAGAAAAAATACATTGACATGATGGAGCTTGCCACAATGGCGTTTTATTTTTTCATCTCTTTTTTAAAGGGCTTTTGTTTTTTTTATCCTTGCTTCATTTATTATATATATTGGATTTTGGCCAAATTCTTTTTAGATCATCATTTTCCCCCTCTTCTCCAGCATGTTCCAAAAAGCTTCCTCCTTGTGTCTCATGTCTTTTGGCGACGAAAAAAAAATCCCTGCAATAATATCACAAGAAAATGTGTCTTCATCACAGCTCCAAAAGACAATCCGTAGTAATGCGAGTAGGGCGCTCTGCGGCGCGGTTCCACTTTTAAATATTACATTGTACAGGAGGTCACTCGTCTTCTTTTTGGGAGAGAGAGAAAAATATGAAAGTTCTGAGGGAGGTTCGGGGGTGGGTGGGGGCGAGAAAAAAGTAAGTTTGTTTCTTTGTACCATGACAAGACACAGCTCAGCATTTCCAGCACACAGCTCGGCGGCCTGATCCCCTTTGGGGGCAAGCCAGAACTTTTTTGAAATCTTTTTTCTTACTTTCTTCGCTTTTTATATTTTGTTTGTTTTTAATTTTGGTTTTCGAAGGGCGCCTCGAGAATCAGTCTTTAAGACGCTCCCAGCGTCCAAAGAGAGGGGTGGGGATAAAGGTTTTTTTGTAGTAGCAGTAGGTACTCTTCTCTCTCGGGGTTTTTTTCTCGGTGGTGTGGGTGCGGGCAAACTCAAAATATGGCTACAGAATAAATCTTGGTTTTTCTTCCTTCGTTTTTCAAGTATTCTTCGATAATTCTTCTTTTTGACTCGCTTTCAGCACATTGAAAGATTTTTCCCTTGGGGATGGGTCAGAAATAATTATAGGTTCCAAAAACCCGCCGGGATTTTCGACAGTTCATCTGTGTACTTTTTCATGGGATGAAGGAGGGGGGGGGAGGTCAGCGAGAAAAATGTTTTGTGCATTAGTTTTTACTTCTTCTTTTACGAGCTGGTGGATGTGACGACATTCTCCTGCTTGTTGTTCTGCCTCTGCCTGTTCCCGCTCCCGCCGCTCTCGTAACCGGTGTCCTCGTGGGGCTGCTGCTCCGTCGTCCCCTGCTCAGCCGCCAATGCCCCTCCTCCAACCTCTTCCTCTGCCTCCTGGCCCACCCCTTCCTCCATGGAGGCCTCTCTTCCTTCCTCCTTCTTTTCTTCTTCCTCTTCGTCTTCTGATGAGGAGTCCGAGGAGGAGCTGTCCGAGTCGGATGAGGAAGAATCAGAGGAGCTGCCCGAGGACGAAGTGACTCCGCCCTCCTCTAGTTGCTGCTGCTGCTGCAACTGCTCTTGTTGCTGTTGATGTTGTCTCATCAGCCCCTGGTTCTCCCTCTTGAGCCCCTGGTTCTCAGCCTTGAGCGAGTTGATCTCCCTCTGATAGCCGCGGATCTTCAGGTCCACCTCCGGCCTGTGATGTTGCTGCTGCTGCTGTTGCTCCTGCCTGCCAGCGCTCTTTGCCGCCGCCAGCTGCTTCTCCAGAGCGTCCACCCTGGCCTCCATCTGCAGGTACTCGCCCACCAGGTCCCCCTTGGTCATGGACACCAGTCGGTCGGCGCGCACCCGGTTGTAGTCCTTCTGGAACTCGCGGTTGACGAACTCCTCCTCGTCCTCCGGGGAGGAGTAGAAGAACTCCTCGTCAGAGGCCAGAGAGAAGCTGGAGTCGCGGGCGCGGGTAACCTGATTTAACAAATAATTAAATGACAAATAGTGTCATTATCAAAAGAAAGATTGCTCACCTTTCTCCTGGGCGGGTCCGATGCGGCCGGGTTCATCTTAAAGTCCTCCGGCCCCACGCCCAGCTTGTCGTCCAGGTACTGGATGGTCTCGCTGTGGTCGTTCATCAGGAACTGCGTGGTGTTCTTGGGAGCGTCCTGTACCTTCTCGGCTCCTCCGCCGTTGCTGCCGCTGTTCTTACTCCCGTTATTGGGCCCCCTCTTCTTCTTCCCCCTCCTCCGCTGCCTCTTCTTTCCCGATGACCCCGGTGGAGTAGAAGCAAACTCCTTCTCTTCCACCGCCTCCTCCCTCCTGGACCTCTTGGGCTGCTGCTGCTCCTCCCCCGCGTCCTCTTCGGCCTCGTCGTCCGTCAGATAGGGCCTGTCCCTCTCCTCCTCCTCCTCCGCCCTGTCCAGCGGCCTCTTGCGCTTCAGGTCAGCCCGGTCCCTCCTCGCAACGGCGCCTCCTCCTCCGCCGCCTCCAGTTTGTCCCCCCAGTATCCCTGCCATGTCCAACCTCCTCCTGCTCCTGCCGCCGCTGTTGCTGTTGCTGCTGCCGCTGTTGTTGCTGGCTACTGCCGCCGCCGCCATCTCCGCCTCCTCTTGGTAGTTGGTGCCGGGAGACTTGACGGTTCATTTAATACAGATCTTTTGACAGATCTGTAATCCGGGTGTCTCCGGGGCGGATCTTCTTCCTCGGGATGGGAATCGGGATCGCCGGCGATGAATATTTCAATCTCTTTCTTCCGTCTCTTCCTTTTTCCAATTAAGCGGCGCCTGACGAACTTCAATCTCCCTAATTGAAATTTCTCTCTTCCTCTCCTTTTCTTTTTGGTTCGTGGGTGTCAAATTGCTGCAAGTGTCCAAGTGTCGTTTGGGTGTTGCTCTCTCTCTCCTTTCTTGCCTGATGGTGCAATAGTTCCCCCTTGCGTTCGCCTCGGTCGTCGCAGCGCGACTGAGTTGGTCCTCCTCCCCTCCGACAGTTCTCGGCCCCCGAAAAGACTTCTCTTCCGTCCGCGGTCCGTCGCCCGCCGTAGCAGTCTCTTTCCTCCCTCCGCAGACCGAGCGGGGAAGGCTAGGGAGAGGCAGGGGGCGAGCTCGGGATTGAAACCTATTATTTTGAACACATAAATGTTGGAAAAAGAAGTGGGACAGACGATAGGCTATAAGAATATTTAAAAATTGCCTAATGGCTGATCGTATTTCTATTATGATTGTTGGCAACAGAAGAGATATGGTGGCCAGCAAATGTAAAGGATAAGTTTCCAAGCCCAGCAAGCACCAGGTTTTGCTCAACTTCCATTCCTTCCATTAGTACTCCAAGTTGCAATGAAGCATCTATCCAAGACTGTGATTCGTGATTGAGAAATTGGGAAGTCAAATGCGGCAAAATTTTACTTTTCACAAAAAATATACTTTTCTGGCATATCTCGTTGTTGACCTGTATACACCAACAAAAATCTGAGAGATTCATGCTGTGTTTCAGCATACTGTCAATATCGTCAGGGGTTTGATAAAAATATTAAATAATATTATGATGAATGTAAATGCAAACAAATGTGATATTCACATGGGACACATTTTATGTAAATTTTTGTTTGATAGTCTTCAAAAAGTTCATTTGTGCAATAAGACGTTACTTTCTTCTTATGAGATCCAAACACATTTCCCAAAAACAACCATTTTTGTCATGTTTACTTATTTGCAATCAATCTAGAATCCTTGATTCCCCAGACACTGTTTAATCATAGATATAGAATTCACGCTGGAAGAGACCAACTACATGTTTCTTCCTTCTCATTCAACATTGCATTCAAAAAAGTAAAAATCTGATGGAACAGCTACTGTTCATTAGATGAACGACATTGTACGTACTTACCTCATGATACTACAAGGAAAAAAAAGGAAAATTGCCAAAAATAATTTATTACACCATGAACAAGTGACTGTCACATTTTTTCAAAATAACATTAAGTACAGTTGGCCTATCTTGCAAAGGGATATTGAACACTTGCCATCACTCCTAGCTCAGTGGGGCGTCTCTTTGCGGGCACGCCACTGAAAGAGAGGAGGAAAGAAGACTGGAGGGAGGTTAGCCCGGATCTAGGCGCCGCTTTAAGGGACCACTACTGTATTTTTGCAACATCTTTGAAGTAGCCTGTGATGGTCCTCCATTACCAAATAATTGTTTTCGCATATTTTTAAAAATAGTTTTTCTTTAGTACTTAATCACCCTTTACCAGCTGTTTTGCTTTATCCCAAAGCGGCGTCCCGCGCGTGTGGACCACGCATGAGGAGAGGGAGGGAGGGCTCGGCTCGAAGGCGGCAGAGCTGCTCCCATATCTGCCTGCACTACTACGTACACAAAACAGGGTGAATGTGAAATAGGAGACATGCCTCCACTTCCCAAGTACTGTCAACTGCACATTATCCAGGCAATTTTCAAATGCCAGCAATGGGAGTTTTAGGTGGTATGCACGTTGGTTGAGAAATTATGCAACAGAAAGAGGTGCGCCTTGGTGCGTCCAATTGGCTTCTATTTATCAGCAAGAAAAATTACGTGACCAAGGCAGTTGTTCCCAGATAGTGCCAACTTCTACCTAGCCATCACATTAATACTACAATTTACTGCCCTTCGTAATCCTTTGATGCCCTCTTTGCTCTCATTTTTGCCCTGTGCGCATTTGTCTTTTGGTCTATTTTTTCTTGCGAGTCATCGCGGATTTATTTATGTCGTCGTCAAAGTCGTCGACCCGTTTCTCCGAAAGTAGCGACTTTTTTTCTCGATCCACCACTCGCCGAAAAAAGAGGGAGGGAAATGTACGTCGTAGTACGCGCAAGTAGTACTGTACACATGATCGATGCATGAGTGAGGAAAGAAGGAGAGGAGCTATGCGATTCCTTTTTCCTCTTTCTCGCTAACACTATTATTTCCGTTTGTGCTGTCGTGCTTTCCGCGCAGGAAAAAAATCCATAATTCTTCAGACATCAATCCAAAAGAGAGTCTTTCTCTCGCTGAAAACTTTTGGTGGGTGACCCCCTTCCGCTTTTTATGTGACTGACCAACCAATTTCAATGTTGAGGAAAGCTGTACTCTGCTGTACCTACTAGCTGTGAAAAATCAATAGTGCACTCATTAAATTATAATTCGTTTTTTAAACTTTCTTGAAACGTGTGTTCAACAATTCCACAATGCCTTTTTCCACTTTTTCGCCGGCGGTTTGCGCAGGTCCGTCCGGGGGTCGCCGTCCGATTAAGGAATGAAGGAGAAAGCACTCCGCCCATCGAACAAACAATTGGAGACTGCCGGCACACCTCTATAATCGTTGCCGTCACTAACACTCAGTCAAGAAGGCGGGTGAATTTTTAAACGTCGCCGCGAATATGGAAATAGTGAAGAATGCAAAGGACTTGGAGCTGGAGCTGGTAAAATAATATAGTTGGAGCTCAAAACTTTACCGCAACATTTTATAAAAAAATACGTGTTTGTAATTGCTTAAAACTGCGCATTTTTTTCTCATGGATTTCTAGGACTGTTCTGATCCTCTCCAGAG
>JAAUXV010036949.1_pt1 | contig 12738 bp, 18 predicted proteins | sample 7278181 | NCBI WGS metagenome assembly JAAUXV01 (sample SAMN14350114, study PRJNA611818) | marine sediment metagenome | isolation source: surface marine sediment (2.1m) | place: French Polynesia: Moorea | collected 2018-08
ACGAACCCTAATTTGAGTTCGTTTGCCAAAAATGCGGAGGGCGTAAATCCTCTGTAAAGCGTCTATCCTATCTGTAATTTATGTAGGGATTTTTCAAAAAAATGTGGAGTTTTTTTGGGCAAAAAATTTCTCCGTCTCCCGCAAATGCGGAAGATTTTGAGAAAAAAAGAAGAAAAAAAAGGTTGGCAGCGGGTAGGCTCGAACCCAAGATCTCAAATTTGCTGTCCGCCACCTTACCCACTACTCCAACTCTCCTTCTATGACGAATGAGCTCTTAATAGCGTATATGTAAAAAACAAAAATATTTTTTTCAAGTTAGAAAAAAGTTTATAAAATAAGATTTGTAGGTATTACTGGTGCGAGTATCTGGGTAAAATTTGGTCACCCTGTGACTAGTATTTTTGTCAAAAACAGCCAAAAACGAAAAAACCTTCTTTTTTTGCTCTTCCGTAATTGCGGAGGAAAACGAAGCTCGTAATTGCTCCGTTTTTTTGACATTTTCAAAAAAATTTAAACCTCCGTGAAATTTGAAAAAAACTCTTGAAATACGGAGCTCCCAAGCTCAAAATTCTTGTTGGGTAGGTGAGTGGCTTTCGCCCCCTTGCCTCCAGCGGAGGATGCCTTCGCTCCGTCTATTTTCCTGATGTGTTGTCGTGTTCAAACTGCTTTCCATCTCTGTTGTTTTGTCTTCCACAGTCGAACAGTATCGGGTTTCAGGCGGGCAAACTTAAAAAGAATTACAAGTGAGAAAATGTTACATGCTTTTGCTTGATCTTGAAGAAAACCTAATGAAGTCCTGCCTTTTGTCAGCACAGTACTTGGGGAACGGCGACAACTTGTTCTTCCAGCCTAAGCCCCCCAACGGATATGCTATTCAGGGACTTGTTCTTCCCCAGAACAGACTTTTCAATCAAGAGCCTTTTTGACCAACCACTACCCCATTAGATCCAACTCTCGCGGCGCCAGCCCCTACGCAAGCAACTCCGGAAGCAGAGAGGTATCGCCGCTGGGGAGGTCTCCCGTAGCGACGACGGCCCCAAACATACCGACGACGACGACGGCGCAGCATCAGCAACAACAGCCGCCGAGAAGCCCAGGGGGATGCAGGGGAGGAGGACACCAACTTGGACAGGTGGGGCTAACACCTTTCCAAACTGACAGTCAGGGAACAGCAACGAGCTCCGCTGCCATTCGAGTTTTGACAATGTGCTATTTGGTGCTTTTTCCTCCCCAGCGTTCGCCGTGGTCCAGCCAGTCTTTGGCCGAGGAGGTTGCCGCGGAGCTGCCCAGAGACGACGAAGACGTCATGGCCGGGATCCCTCCTGGCGGCGACGGCGGCGGGGACGCGGACGAAGGCGGGGGAGGCCCCAAGTACCGCGTGTGCGTGTTGGGCCAGAGCGGCACCGGAAAGACGGCGCTCGTATCACAGTTCCTCACCTCGGAATACATGAACACCTATGACGCGTCGCTGGGTGAGTGTTTGAGACGGGAAAGAGGGAACAAAGGATGATTTTTTCCCGCCGCGGTGTACCGGTAGGTTGTCTTGTAAAACTATCCATGCAGGGTAAAAATGTTCCTTGAGATTTGAAAGCTCTTTTTAAAAAATATTCCATGGATCCCCACGGGTCTCTGAACAAAAACGTTCTTGTTTCTCTCCCCAGACGAGGAGTGTGACGAGCGCTCCGTGTCTGTGGTCTTGGACGGGGAGGAGTCGGAGCTGGTATTCATCGACCATCCGGGAGGGGAGATGTCCGTGAGTTGATGCCATATCCTCCTACAATGTAGTCCTCGATTCCAAGGAGGCCACGCATTGCAGCAAGTTGCAGCTAAAATGAGACGCAATTCCGCCGTCACGAATATATACTGCTTTTTTTTTGTTCGCGTGCCTCTTTCGCTTATTCTTCCTCCTCCTCTTCCTCGTTCTCCTCCCGCACAACTTATTCCCCTCCTTGCCTTGGCCTCAATTCTCTTCACCGTAATTTTCCGTCCTCACCACGGGAAAGGGGAGGAGGTAGCTCCCATCAGACGCCTGCATGGGTAGGGGGAGGCTAGAGGAGTTTATTTTTTTGTGTTCCGGCCCAGCTGGACAAGGTAGGACCCTTTTTTCTAGGCCTTCTGTTGGCAAATGAAGACACAAACGACCTAACTTGCCTGTCTAAATCGGCACCTGGAGCGAAATTGGAGCAGAGAGAAGAGCAAAAAAGTATTGCACCCCTAGAGTTCTCGTCCATCGTGCAACGAAAAAATACTGTACGTACATATAGTGCAGATAGGCCAGTGGGATGGCAGGCAGGGCCTTTGGGGTCTCGTCTTACATCCGCCGGGGGAAGGAAGACATGGTTGGTGGTGTACCGCAGGAAAAGTGAAAGGCGAAGACCCACGGTAAATATGCGCATAATGAAGTTTTCCCCTACCTCTGACACAACAAAAACGGCCCTCCCTCCCGCGTTTGGGGTAAATGGGGTTACTTGGGTTACCCTCCTCCCTTCTTCCTAAAGAGGAATGTGGCGGTGGCGACCGGGGGATCCTGAAAGAGAATTGATCCAATCAGTCTGGGAAGAGGGAAATAGGGAAGAGAAACCAACCCAATTAGGAAGGTACGATCAATGTTTTTTTGAAAACTCTCAATTGGAGAGTCTATATCACTGAATATACTGTACGAGTGGTCCTTCTTTTTCTTCCTCGGCCGTAGCTATACGTATGTGGGGCTCAAAAAGGGGTTTGGTAGGTGTGTGTTCTCTTTCTCTGTGCCAAGGCAATGGAAGTGTTTACCTTGTCTGAGGTTCCTCCTCCTCTCACCTTTTGCTTGTATGGCCTGGTTTCCCTCCTGTCTCAGCAGTGCGTATGTGGTGAAGCCCCCTCCTGTTTTCCCCCTTTCCATCAGGGCAAATCAGCAGTTTCTCACTCATTCTCTTCAACGATGCATGGAATCTCGTACAAAAGGAGACTTTCCCTCCTTCATCCCTAACCGCCAGATATTCCCCTCTCCTCTTGTCACCACTGATGCCAACTTTCTAAATTGGAATAATTAACGGCTATTCACCCACTTACCCTCCTCCCTCTGTACATAGCTCGGGAAAGAAGCAGACAAATTCCACTGAATATATCAGCAAGTGGTTCTTTCTGCCTTGGTGTAAGTTAGCACGTAGTAAGCAAATTGGTGACTGGGCGACTTGCTCTTCCCTCCAAGTAAAACAATTTGCATGCGATACTTCTCTCCCTTACCGGTATTTCTCTTTTTCTTTTGCGACAAAGGCCTCATCATGGACAGTGGCGTGACGGGGGTGAAGGAAACACAACTGCATAAAAGACATGAGCGACCCGAGGAGACCAATCCACATGCAAGCTTCAGTTATAAAACTGCTTCTCAGGGAGAAAACAAAACTATTGGCCCTCAAGCATTTGACTCTACAACATGTGGAGCTACAGCAGTACAGAAGAATTGTAATGCGCTCACATTTCGTATTTTTCGGAAGCTTTTTGGGTACAAGCCCAAGTATGGTACGGTCTCGGCGCAACAATCCCCATGGGTGGAGAGATGATGGTTAGTTGCGGTTGCTGCTTCATTGCGAGGCACGCTCAGCGAAGCGAAGGGGAGGAGGAAGTGTCTGGAAATTCCGTCACCCTCTTTTCTCCGCCCACCCCGGACCTCCCCCTTTGCCGGCTTCCAAGAAAACTGCGTCAGAATCTACGGTACTATTAATAAATAGTGAAAGAGAGGCCCCAAGGAAAAAGGGATGAGTAACTTACTTACTTGGAAAAGAAAGACGAATCTCTTCCAAATCTTCCCCTTTCTAAAAGAGTTGGATGGATGACTCCAAGTATGTGATCCTCCTTTTTTAATTTAATCTTTCAAAAGAAGGGGAGGAACAATTAAGACGGGTCTACTACCCGTACTAGAAAGCCCTTCTTATATTCCTCTGCAGATGAAGGAGACTGGGTGTAGGCTATGGGGCTCTTTTCGACAGGGACATTTCACCTTTGAATGGGGCAATTTCGTATCTCTTCCAGCGAGTTCAGCAGAATAAAGGATTTCAGCAGGAACTAGATCGAACGAGTGTATGTGAATCTGGATGGCAATCGCGGAAGGAAAAAAAGTCCTCTCGGCGGGTTTGGCTTTTCTTTCTGACGAAAAAAAAGACGAAAGAGGATCGAGTCTGAGTCGAAAACTCGGATCGTTTGCCATCTTCTCCCCCTCTATGTTTCAGGTTGAGAACACCCTATCCACGTACGACCCTCACTCCATCGTGGTCACTTACTCTGTGGTGGAGAGGTCAAGCTTCCAGGTGTGACTTTTTATCTGCGGCGCAGCCCAGATTGGCGGGGGTATTTTCAAATTTCCCAAGTTCAGTCTTTTGAGGGTGAAAAGGCAAAAACTTTGTTTCAAAATGGGTGTGAAAAGGCAAAAACTTTGTTTTAAAATGAATGTGAAAAGGTAAAAAAATGTCTCAAAATGGTTGTGAAAAGACAAAAACTTTGTTTCAAAATGGGTGGGCCAAATTTCTTCAAACTAGTTTCATGAAAGTTTTACTTGCTATACATCATGGTACAATTGATTTGTCAAAATATTACCGGTATGATTATACTGTATTCCACGCCGCAGATCAGTGAAAGGATCCCTTTCTGGTTTCTTTTGGTTTTAACATGTACGTTTGCATGTGTCATACTCACTTGATTTTGTTCTCCAGACCGCCGAGGAGATTCTTGGCTACCTTTGGCGCATCGGCTACCTGGTGAGCGGGAGGAACTCCATCATCCTGGTGGCAAACAAAATCGACCTAGAGAGGTCAAGGGTCATTCCTCAAGAAGGTATTGAAATGAAATCCTTCTTACTGAGAAAAAGAGCCACTTTGTAAAGGATTTTAAATAAAACTCAAAAGCGGTCTGCGCGACGATTTTATGCTGATGTGAAAGTTTTCAAGAGTGGTCCGCAATTAAGCACATGCCGCTTGGGGGTAACAATTAAAGCTGAAGGAGCTCAGAAAAGGAGATAATCCCCGAAAAAGACAATCCTCCCTCCGCTCCCTTCTGTGCCCACGACGAAAAGAAGGCCTCGCCCCAAGCTGGTTCTTCTCTGCTCTCTTTCAAGCGTGGTTTAGAGGAGAAATAGGCCGGGAAGGGCGAAAGAAAATAAAAGGCTTTCCCCTCCCCTACAGCCTTCTTCTCGATCCCCCCGTTCATTCTCAGTCAAGAGTACCAACCACACTGAGACCCGGTCACCACTGTTGCGCGGCGGCGGCGAAAAAATTGACGGCGCCACCCTACGCAGAGCAAAAAAAAAGTCCCTTTCAAACTGAAAAAGGTTAGAAGAATACTGTATAGCCCATCGTATTGGTGATTCTTTGTCCCATCGTCGGCGACCCTCTATTTTCTGTCCCTGCCCTCAGGGGGTGAAAGGAGGGCTTCCGGGGAAGGGGGGTTGAGGAAAGAGGGGATTTAAGAAAGAGGGGAGCCTTTTGGCCTTACGGAACAGTGAGGAGTGAGAAGAGTATAAGATGGGCACAATACAGAGTTGGGTCTATAAGGGGGAGGGGGATCTACTGCTCAATTAAGGAGGAGGGGAACTCTCCTCCTGCCTTCTTTCGCCCCTTCAACTTGATTGAGAATGTCCCTCCCGCCTCCGCCTCCCCTCTTCCGCCCGGCTGCATTGTTTTCTCTCTTCCTCCCATGTAATATTGAAACTCTTGTTGTTTTGTTGCCTTTGTTTCCCTAGAGACCAAAGGCCCTCCAAAAAAAAAGAAGCGGCAAAAGAAAAGGACTAGACTACCGGTATAATCCCCCCTTGCTAGCAAAGTCAGTCAACCGAACAAGGAAGCGGGTGCAAACAGGCAAAATACTATTCGCCCACGCCAACAAAAACTTTTGAAGAGCCTCCCCTCTTCGAAAATAATTAAATGTGCAAAATACCGGAAAACTATCCAATGTAAGTTATTACATTTGGTCCGGTTGACTTGGAAGCAGGGTATTTTCTACATCATCTTCATGTCGTCGTCCGTTCTGTCTCTTCACAGAGGGTAAAAAGCTTGCGACCTCCTACGAGGCCAAGTTTATCGAGACATCCGCCGGACTGCAGCACAACGTCGACGAGCTGCTGGTTGGGGTGCTCAAGCAGATCAAGTAGGAATCTGTTTTACTATTTTGTTGCCGCATTCGTTTCAATGTGTTACGATTTCGAATTGAGTTAACTTCCACTCCTCTCTCCCTTTTTGTGCAGACTCCGCCAAGAGTCACTTGCGGCGAAGGAGACCGAGTGTTTCGGCGCTGGCGGCTCTGCTGGTGCGGCCGGCTTGGACGGAGACGAAGACGCGGCGGCGGCGGCGGCAAGCGGCGGTGGGGGCGGCGGGATCGGCTCTGGAGGCGGAAGAGGAAGCAAGAAGAAAAAGAAAAAGAAAAAGAATCGCCGGACTTCCTCCTCCACCAGCGCCTCCTCCTCCGTCAAGTCTCACCGAACCAAGTCCATCGCAGGGATAGTCTCGCCCAGGTAATATGATTTTGATAAAGTTGTTTGTGCATTGTTTAATTTGACGTGTTTTCATTATCTTTCCAGACCTGGGGGCCACGGCGCCCTTTCCAGCCCTCTGCACACGCTACAGGTATTCTGTTCGTCTGCTTTTGTTCCATCCTGTTACCATGATCCTTGTTTCTTTTCAGGTTGCTCGAGACATTCTTGCGCGCGTTTGCCTCAACGCCACCGGCTCCTCCTCCTTCTCCAAATCTTGCGAGAACCTGCACGTGCTATGAATTGCCACACCACGAAAAAATACCCAAAATAAAGAAGAAGTAGAAGAAGACGAAAGCGCCGTCGGAAAAGTTGGGCCAAAGACAGGTGGCGGAAACTGTCAATAGGCAAAAGACGTCAATTGAGGAAACGGGGTTGGTTGACTTCTTCTTGTTGTTGGATGGATGGCAGATCCTTCCTCCCTTCCTCCTTTCCTTGTCGGTCGCATAATGCATAATTCAAACGAGACGCAAAGCAGAGGTTGTGGTGTTGTGTACTCTCTCTGTCTTTTCCTCTCTTTTCCTGCATGTCTTTGTACAATCTTGATCCGATGTGCATGTGCTGTATCTTCGTGCGCGTAATTGCGTTCCGTGGTCATTAGTGGCAGATATACAGACGCTGGTGGTTGTGCTTTTCATGAAGATGAAGTGGAGGGGGAGGCATCACCTACTTTTATTCTTCCGTGGCCTTTGCCTTTGGTAGCGAGTTTTTGGGCCGTTTTCTAGATGGGGGTCGCCTGGTCGTTGAAATAACTCGTTTTCCACCATCAAATATCCCGTCACCGTCAAGAAAAAAGTATGTAGAGAAACTGTTGTGCGTGCGTGCGCGTACCGTGTCTTTTTTATCTCTAATATGTAATGATACCTGACGTTAACTGATGCGAAAGTGAATGATGGTATATTATATCTTCGGTAAAGATAATTTGGTTGCTCGATTCTGCTGCTGGATAAAACGCACAATGAGCGGCAAATTTTGTTGGAGACTATGATAAGACGAAAGGTGTCAATGAGACTACTCAAATATCATCGTGTCGTTGAGCACTTCATGACCGCCATGAAGATTACTGTATTAATTTTATATCTAAAAAATCTATCTACACACTGCTATTTTTGATTCAATGAAAAGAAGAAAAATAAAATTAGGTGTGCGACAGTCGTCTAAAATTAGTTATTATTCACAGTTTTGCTCCTTTCGTGGAATCCTTTCCATTCCTTTAATAAACTGCTTCCTCGCCTGCTACTACTTATGCCCCGCCCCAGGGGCGGATTCGGGAAGAAAAGAAGCAATTAATTCAACATACAAACTCGCTACTACCTCTGCTGAGTCCCTTTGTACCAGAACTAGTGACATAAGTCAGGGGAAGAAGGAGGTTATGAAATAAGGAATATGCAGTCAATAGAAAGGACCAATCTTTATCCACGCCCGAAGCTATTTGAATGTGAATGTCTTGAATCAGGAGGCCAGAAGACTGCCGCCTTTCAACGAGAAAAGAAAAATCCTGCACGACAGCAGTAGCCCAGAAGAAAGTGTCAACCAACCGAGCAAGAAGGGTGGGTGCCTTTGAAAGGAAAAGTGAGCTCCCGCCAAGTCGATTCCTAAGCTTTCCCGGAACTTGCGTTGCGTTTGAAAAACTATAAGAAAAGCATCTTTTCCTTTTCGAACGACGATATCCCGGCTCGAATCTTCTTTCAAGGAGACGGGAGGGGGAAAACGGTTTCGCCATCGGATCTCTCTTCCTCGTTTCCGGCATTCACCCATGATCTGAACACCCTTGACTTTTCTGTCCTGCTCTCTACTCACACAAGATGAATACTATTTGGGAAAAATCCGAACATTCGTGGACATGGAGAATGTGTCTTTCCCCCTCTTCGTTTCTCCAGTCTCTCTTCTCCCCGCTTCCCCTTAAAAAGCACCGTCGCCTCTTCTTCCTCATCCATCAAACTGAATAATCTGATGTCACTTTCATCGCCCGACCGACAAGGCAAAACGACGACGCTTCGCTCCAAAAAATCACATGCACGCTCTGCACGAAGAGCCAAAAAGAGAAGAGAAAGAGTGTACGTAAAACAATGGTTAATCTTCCTTCCTCCCTTCTCCGCAAGAATTAAATTTTGGTGGTGGGCAAAGGACCGAACGGAGAAAAGAGGGGGAGGATAATATAGAGTACGGTTCCTCCTCCTCCTTACGATCGCTGCAGCGACCAACAAATATATATCTTCGCCTTCCTCATATGGCGTATCAAGTGTACATTAACATTTCCTTCTCTTTCCTCCTCTCTTGTGCCCCCCGAGGCTGACTCCTGCAACTGGATTCCTTCCTTCCTTCCTCCTCCTCCTGCCCCGGTTTATTCCCATGCCATCGGGAATGCAGATACGGTATGGTACGTCTTTCTGCACACAAATAGAAGAAGAAACAGCTAGGAGGACAGGAAGGCAAAGGGGGGGGAATAAGTAGTGCACGGAGTAGTACGCTGCCTTGCAGAAGAATGAAGAATTTACTAGCCTGCCCCGGGGAAGGGAAGGGAAGGGGGCGGGAAAATACCTCTGAGACCACCCTTCCTCCATCTCTACAGCAAAGCAGTCCGCTCTTGTTTTTTTGGTTGGGATATGGAAGACGGGCTTTCGTCGACCCTCGCCATCCTATTCTTCTTGGGTCCTTCCCAAGCCCCATGATAATGGGTTCATGCGAAAGGTCGGCAGTAAGCGGAGAAAAAAGTTTTTTGGGCGGCGGCGGCGGCTTTTTGGATGCAGGGGACGGGAATTTTTCGACATACCGCCTCTCTTTTCTCCTCTTCCATGTGTGTGCAGACACGATATGTGGATCGCAGGATCCTTCCTCCTTTCTGCCTTTTTGGAGGGGGCGGAGGAAGAGGGGGAGGGAGAGGAAGGACCTGGTGTTTGTTTTTCGTTTCCGCCGCCGGGCGACGGGAGGAAAAATCTCTTTCTTCGCCCCCCTCCCCCGTCGGAAATCCGCTACATATGCATATTGCGTGAGTGGGGCGGTGTTCCCCATACCCATCCCTGCGGCGGCCGCTGCCACCCACGTCAAAAAAATACCTCCAAGGATCTTCTTCTCCGTTTTCCCATCCGTCGCCACCCCGTAGCGATGCTCTCACGTAAAACCGTTTTGCCATGCAGGATGAACAAAGGTTGCACATCTTACTTTTTGCTTAGCGAAAGCGCTTTTTCTGGCACTTCTCGCATTGCCTATTGATAGACTAATGTAGACTATACATCGTTCGCGCCCAAGAAAAAGAAGGGAACCCTTTGAATGGAGAAAGAAGCCTGCGAACAAGGAAAGAAAGGAAATTAGATGTTCACGTATTCCTTTAAATTTCTTTAGGGGTGCTGCTGGTGCGTATTGAGGTGCCCTAAAAATACGAGGGAAGGTGCGGAAAAATGGGTCTTTGCAATAATTCATGTTCGACTTGCTGCTGCAGGCAACGGGAGTTATAAGAACTGTTACCGTACAGTAACTTGGTTATAGTTCTACAGGATGTTCTTCCATTTCCCTTCCTCTTTCCCTGCGGGTGAGAAAAGAGCGGGATTCGACGCTACTAACACCATGTACCCTAATCTGCCAATTGGTGGCACCAGAATATACTTTGATCTTTCTCAAGTTAATTGAACGGCCCGCGGGGATTACGTCGAATTGTTGAATCCCCCCCCGAGAAGGAACATGGGTGCAAATTACACTTCCCTGGAATGAGGAAGGCCTCCCCCCAACGATGGTCTCCCCCCTCCTCTACACGATGCTTCTTTGGAGCTACGCAACAAGAGATGCTTCACAGCACATCGACTTTTTTCTGCTCGTTGAAGGAAGAGAGGAAGGCGACATTGCCGACACAGTTTCCAGAACGAGTAAAGGGAGGGAAGAGAAAAAGGGGAGGGAGTCGTGTTGACACCCGACACTCCACAAAGGAGGCTGGGAAACACCAACGTCTTTGACATTGTTGCCATTCCAACCTAACTTTTAATGTCCTCTTTCTTATTTATTATTTTTGGAAATCTTTTTTAAGAGCTACAACAGACTTATTTCCAGCGCAATCTTGGCCAATTCTCTCTTTGTGCTGCCAAGAGTGCCCTCTTTGCCCCTGTGGCTCCTTCGGCATACAGTAGTGTACAATGTTCATGTCTACGGCGAACCCGGTACACAATGTTCGCATGGGGGTATGTAGTATTTGAATCTCTCATTTGCGAGGGTATTCAGATATAGGAGGATCTCCTTGCCTGGCTGCACTGCTCCTGATTCTGGCCAAAGCTCCAAAAGCCAGGTTCGCAGATGACTCGTAGGCATTTCAAGGTTTAGTATCCCTTGGTTAAAATCGAAATAAGTATTTCTGTACTTTTCTATCATGTATTGTCATACGGAAAGAAAGGTGTATATGCTCGGTTGTTCATCGCAAGTATTTTGCTCATCACTTTCCTTCCTGCCCTGGATAGGGAGACGGGCAATGTAATTTGGAAGAAGAGTCTTGCTGACATTTTGGGTAACCCTGGGTATCCATAGGCGACGACCGCCTCTGCTGCCTCTATCGACAAAGAGGAAAATACACCCAGAGCAACAAAAGCATCAGGCTCTCCTTCTCTCATTTTCCATTGTGCAAAATGAGCAGAATTCGCGCGCGGACGAGGCCTCCCCCCATCTTTTTTCAAGCCGGCGCCTCTCTCTCTTCTCCTCTCTCCAATCTCCGGTTGCCGGCTCCCTCCTACGGTGCATGTTGTTGTCGTGGCCTTGACATAACTCTTTCTCTCAAGGTACGCAGAAGAGAAGAGGAGGCAACAAGAACACCAGGCGCGATAGACTCTTTGCAAAGCAAGTGTGGGAGGAGGGGGAGGAGGGCGATTATTTTGACGGGCGGGGGAGGGGGATACGATGATAACCTGCTGCGGTATGCAGCAAAAGTATGTAAAATGAAATATTGGCAAACTGTTTTATACTTTCTTTTACCTCCGAAACCTCGTCCTAGAAGTATTTCAAGTTGACAGGTTGAAGCAGTGTTGCCTGCAGGATGCTTTAGATCGGGTAAATTTCATACTTGGATGACGTCACATTCCTCATCTCGTTTGCTGACTACCCATTACCGCATTTAGGCGAGGGGAGTAAGGAGGGAGGTGGATACCGGCGGCGTTGGCTGCAGCAAATCGAAAAAGAGGACTCCATTCCCCACCGAAGAATGAGACGATATGAAAGCAAGCCATAACCTTTTCGACCTGGATTTTGAGCGAGTTCATTTGGCCTAAGAGCCGCCCTCCCTCCCGATCGCGAATGAGATCTGCGTACGACGGATCACGAATTACGTGCTGTAGGTACATAAGGACGCCAAGTGAGCGAGTTTATTCCCACCTCCGACCTTCTCCCTTTCTTGCAAAATATTTTATTTACTTCAATGCGAAAAAAACTCATTGACTTTGGCACTGACTAAGAAATAAGGGGGCGGCCGTGAAATCTTGTGGCGCGTGCCCGAGAGACTCCCCCGCCGGTTTCTCTCCCTCCCCCTCTTAGCCAAACAAATCTGCGCGTTCAATTGAATTAAACACGCGGGGAGAAAAAAGGACCTCCCTCCCTCCTCCTTCCGAATTTGGAAAAGAGAAAAGGCGCTAACCACCTCACAAGGAGAAAAGAGGGGAGGAAGATGGTGAAGACGGTGGAGACGACGACGCCCATCCGTCAGTCAAGTCTGCAGAGGAGCCATTTTTCGTGAACGGGCAGGAATTCACCGAAAAAAAGGAGTTTCCTAAGTACTTTGTTGCTCCTCTGGGCATATTTGCTCAACATACATGTACAAGCATGTACAGTAGGTGTACAATCGTGTGTTGGGTAAATTCCCAGTTATGGATGGTTTGGGCCAAGGCGGAGGGGAGAGAGAAAAAAGAAACTAGCTGGTAGTGTGAAAAATCTTCCCTCACCTCGTCGAAACCTCAAATGAGCGAAAGGCGGGGGAAGGGGATCTTTTTTTTCGTGGATTTGAGCGTTTGAGTTGGGATATGAGCTTCTCTGGAAGTGACTCGAAATAATCTGCCCATTCCTTGCTCGAGGCGAGGTAGATGGGATTACGAGTTCCGACTGTTTCCCCCTTCTCCTTTCAAGACGGCGAGACGGGATTCAGGTTTGTCTCGTTCTGGAGTCGGAGGCAAAGTCCCTGTTGGGTGCCAGAATAGTTTTTACCTGCGGCGAAGCCGTCAGGTCCTAGAGCTGTGTAAGTTGTTGTTGTTGTTGGGGTGGTTGTTGTGGGGGGG
>JAAUXV010219542.1_pt1 | contig 12731 bp, 18 predicted proteins | sample 7278181 | NCBI WGS metagenome assembly JAAUXV01 (sample SAMN14350114, study PRJNA611818) | marine sediment metagenome | isolation source: surface marine sediment (2.1m) | place: French Polynesia: Moorea | collected 2018-08
CCTGAAGTCTTTCGGTCGATTCAAGCAAACGTTCGATTTCTTGTCGTTTCCTCGATGGGAGCCAGTGATGTGAGAATGTAATAGCTGATCAAGGTGTTAGAATTTGTAATAGAAATAAATACATATTTATGAGTTGTGCATGAGGTGGACTGTAATATATATTGTCAGAGAAAAGCGATACACAAATAGTATTATGTCGCCGTGTCAATTTTCCTCATAAACTTTCCAGAACATAGTATCACACCCTTATCAATTTTTCCCCTGTCAACCCTTGCTCTTGGTGGCCAGAAGTGGGCGGAGGACTTTATTGGGCACAAAAAGATCTGTCTGTAAACCCGGCGGTAAAAAGATAAAAAAAGGAAGAGAGCCAGAGAACAGTCTTTTATTCCGGGGAAAGCAGGGAGGGAAGAGTCTCTATCTCCGCTTCCTCCCGAGAGGAGGCGGAGAGAGAAGAAATGAAAAAGAAAGTTCCCAATTTTCCCGCCAATGTTCTTCTTCTTTCTTCTCTCTTTTATTTTCCCTTTCCCCCTCCACCCTTACGTCCTTCTCCATTCCTTGGGGAGTGTGGAGAAGATTTTTTCCCCGTCCCTTGGACGACGCCGCTCATTTCCCAGAGGGCGAAAAAGGAGGGGAAAAAATCCCACTGCCGAGAAACAAGGCTTTTGTAGGCATCGTCCTCTTTTTTGCTCAGGCCAACATGTTCTACACCCAATTGACCCGAAATGACACAACAAACTTAATAACGAAAGGAGCATTTTTTTTGCAACCTCTGCTGCTATGCGTGGAAAGGAACAAAAGCGTGGATTTATGTCCTGGTCTGCTGATCGGAGTGTATTTTTATTCAGCAGTGTCCGCCTGCCAGGTCTAGAAACGGTAGAACTAGGGGCGTGGACGAAGGCATCAGCAACTTGCAGCAGCAGACAGAAATGACTTGAAATATTTCGTGTTTTCGAACAATTGTACTAATTCTAGCTCTACTTGTGTTTGTGACAGTACAATTAGTAGACATGTGGGAAATCTTTCGAAATTCATTGAAAACCCTCCGTAAATGCTCGCCGCAGGCCATTGACCATAATATGTTCTTGTTCAAAAGAGTTTCAATAAAAGAGGATGGCCAAAGACACTTTTTCAAATTGAATTCTTAGAAAACACTTCCGTTTGGTCCGTATAGACTGCCAAAAAGGGAGGTATAAGAAATACGTATATAAATTTTGGCAATACGTCACTTTTCGAGCGAAATTGGGTTATGTGTGCATACGTTCCTCCCATTTTCTCTCTTTCTGTCCTTGGGTTGGGGGCGATTCGAGATTGGGTTTTGCGGTCCCTGCGTCGCAAGTGCAATGCGCGGGAGGGATGTTCCCGCTCTGATAAAGCGAGAGAAGTGAATAGTCACATTTGAGGGGATCACAGGCTTTTGTCTTTGTACTACGAACGCACCTTGAATTATAAGTTTTTTACGGGGAGGGGAGGAATCAAGATGATATGACTCAACGGCGAAGGCGATAACGGCCGACAAAACGACACTTTTGTGTTGCTGGCGGTGGGAGGGGGGAAGTGAACTGTTTCTGCATGCAAGGGTGTTTGTGCTTGAAAGAGGAACTGATACGGACTGTGTCTGCTTTAATTTTTCGCGCAGCAACAACAGTTGCGGAAACGGTTCAGTCCCGTGAGGAACACATTTTAGAACTGCAAAGGTACCGAGAAACAAGAACGTTTTCATATCCTTCACGCAAAAAGAGGTGTGCTTTATGGACAATCCAGTTAGCAACAAAAGAGGTGTAGAAAAATGAAATGAGATTCTAAGGAGGCGAATTCTAACTGGACAGCTATTTTACTCCGACGCCGCTCAAGGCTTCTCGTGAAGAGTGTGAGATAAAAAGAGGTGAGCTGAGTTTTTTTGTACTCTTTTGCTATTTGGGTTATCGGCTCTACTTGATCGAGTATATATATTGCGCGTCTAAAGCGTCCAAAGTCCTTTGATTGAGTCAAACATCTACTAAAATACACACCTATCTTTTTTGACCGCACCTACGTAGAACCTGAGATTGTAACTTTACACACCCGTGTTCTGATCAATCAGCTGTAGTAAAGCGGAACAACATATTCATAACAAGTTCAAGACTTTGTGCTCGAAACTTGAAGAATTCGAGCCATTATGACAAAGAAACCAGTTGCCCAAAATGGCCAGCTCTGAGTTGCTCTACACCAGGTATAGAATATCAACGACGTTGATTGAACCAACACATATTTTCCATACATATTTGGACCTACCATGACGAATATTTTTTAAAATCTTTTTTTCAGTATCGCCGTCTCTGTCCTGATTGCCCTCGTCGCCCTGCACTTTTACCTTCGTCAGCAGCAACTTAGGCGGCAGCACAGGGAGGAGGGCGAGAGGAGGGAGAGGGAGGCAGTCCTGGGAAACTTCGGCAGGGGAGTCGCCTTCACTATATCGGCGCAGGTGAGGAGGAAAAATCAGCGCGGAGAAAATAGTTTTAATTAGCCGGAGATTTGCGTCAAGGTCCTGTTCGAAATTATTTTTCGACCTTTGCACTGTTCAGTCTAAGAATAAGAGCCGCGTCTAGGAAAAAACAGAGTCTGATATACAGTACATAGTAGATGGAAAGGGAGGGCCTTTTGCCTACGTCAAGACGTAAAACGAAATAATATCTTTAAAATGACTATTTTGTCTTTCATGGTGTGTTCAGCACAACGCCTCAATCCAAGAATAAATCTGTCTGGGATACGTAGATGATTGGAGTCTGGCCCTTTTCCATCCAAATGAGTGCGCCAGTGGCATCCACATGTCAGATGCAGTGACGTGAGGATCTTCTTTCATATCTGAAGTGTAAATAAGGCCGCTTTTATGGCAAGGCTCTATCAGCACAACTTCCATTAACAGACAGGGTGGAAGTAGGAGGAATTATTGCTTGTCTTTCGCGCACGTTGATTGGCACTTATTTCTGAAGACTAAATCAACAAATAGGAATCAGCCAAAGTATTACATTTCTTGGTCAATTCCTTCACATTCCTCTGCTTTCTTACGTTCTGACATGATCATGCTCTTGTGTTGGGTAATGTTATGTTAAGAAATGACGGGAAAAAAGGGACCTGACCGGGGTTTCTGTTTTCCTGCTAGCAGACAGAGATAAATTGCATGACCCTAGCTCTTGAAATAATTTGCTTCCGGCTTGTTGCCTGCGACGAAGTCCAGACCATGGGACAGTCGATAATGTTTTTGTTGTTGTTGTTGTTGTGGTGGTGGTGGTGGTGGAGGGGGATTATACTTCAATTTTTGTTTTTTCGAGATACAGAAATCTTCGTAAAAAACTTTGACAAATAATGATGTAGTTATGAACTGTGTAAAATTTGGTTTCACTGTGACCAATTCTTTTGACAAGAATCACCAAAAACGATTTGACGATTTTGCAGGTTTCCCCATTTTTGACATTTTGAACTCCCAAATGACCTCAAATTTTGCATTTGACCTCATCTGCCCAAGAATATTTGGGGTGCCCGATCTTTTTGAATATATGAGTTTTTGTGTGACCGACCTCTTCTTCCTTAAGAAGGACTTTTAAAATTCTTTTTTGCCTATTCTTGCTTTCTAGCTTTAGAACTTTGTCGAATCCCGACGCAGACCTTTTGAACAAAGTTTGTTCTTGTTTTTATGCTGTACGAAGGACACACGAGGCCCAAAAGAAAGTTGCAAAATGCAGGCTCGGTCCAGCTTCTTTGGCTCCCCCGCCCGCCTTCCCCTCCTCCAGCAAATTGAGAAACTTTTCTCGGAGAGCGTTTCCATGCAAAAAAGGATAAGGGCGCGGGTGAGCCTCGGACGCAAACTTTTACGCGTGTAGTACAGTGAACGCATGTCCCGAGCAGGCGGCGAAAAGTTTGCCCCTTGAGGAGGAAACATAAAATGGCTGGGGAAGGAAGCTATCACTTAATTTGCCACGTAACTAATTCGTGCATGCTAATTTTCATTTTAAAAAACCCCTCAAGGTAGCTGCCTCCGAGGACCTCCAGCGTAGGGCGCGTCGTCAGGCGAGGAGGGATCGGCGGGATCGGCGGCGGCGGCGGCGGGAGGAGAGGGACAGGCCGCCCGACTACGACGAGGTGGTCAAGGTGAGAGGCATTTAGGCAATTAGGTGGGGAAAACGACGGGTGTCCATTTGTTGCAATTGGCAGGAGGAGGAGGAGGAGGAGGAAGAGGAAGATTGTGACGAAGACGAAACGGAGGAGGAGGAAAACGAGGAGGAGGAGGAGGAGGAGGGCAAGTCCGGATCGCAAGGAGGAAGGAGGTTAGATTGGAGAGACACGTAATTTCGTCCAATTTTCGGGGAGAGAAACCGATTTGGAGCGTACGTCGTATTATACGGCTTTTTTCCCGACGTATATAACTCTGATGTTGACGGCAGAGGAAAGTAAGTAGGATAAGGCAGAACGCGTCAACGTCAGCGCACCCTTCAAAAACATGCTGAGAAATCCTGGGAAGCAGACTGCTCTTCATTTTTCCGTCTGCATATTGTTTTCTCTTGAGGGGGCGAAAACAACAACAACACAGTGATGAACACATAATTCTTGTGGCTTGAGCACCTATAGCTGTGAATGCACACCGGATTTTTTTTCTGGCGCCTCGCAAAATTCAATATCTTTCTCTCAACAGATCTCACAACAGCCATCATCCCCAACTCGCTTCTACGCATCCTCAGGCAACCGCTCCTCCCACAAGGTTAGACTTGTTAAAGAAAAACGGACTACACGAACACTCGTCGCATCATATCGTGGTGTATCTTTCATGTTCGTCTCAAACCCTGTCCGAACCATTCCATTACTTGATGACATGTTTCAGGAGAGGGCACCCTACCACAGAGGAGCTCTCTGCAGAGGACCTCCTACCCACCTACCTAGAAGCGGAGAATATTGTCTAAGAGAGCACCTCATATTATAATAAATCTAAGGTACTTCCAAAAACTATGTCTGTAGCGTCTCAAACATAATTCGTACAGACAACTTTCTAAATATCCAACCATCCAAATCTTTCTTGCGTACTTTGGGCAGAATAAGTACACCAATTTCTCTCCAAACATGAATACGTACCTACGTTGTTTGTTTCCCAAATGCTTGTTCTGGGATATTCCAGAAACCGTTTCGAGTGGGAAAATAGGAGGCGGGGAGGGCGCGTGCGTGGAATCAGGAGTGCTATTGACCTCTGGAGAGACCCTTCCCCCACCCCCACCCCCAATATTCTGTCTGAAAGTACCCCGCATCCAACGGCGCGGGAAAAAAACAGGAAAGCCGCCTCCGCCGCCTCCGCCAGAAATCAAGGTATATTGACCGAAAGAGGGAAGGAAAATCCTCGAATTGAACCCCTAGCTGCACGGAATGCCAAAAAACCACTGGTTAGGAGAAATCAAAATAATGATGGTTTTTTTGCAACAGAAAATGAACTCCTTCTGGTTGGGCGTCCTCCTTCTCCAGGTAGCGCTGGTCATAGGGTGCATAGTTCTGGCAAGGTAAAAATACATCGAAAAAACAATCAAAAAAAGTCAAATCTACCCTTTCTTTTTTTAGAATTTTCAAGGCTCTTTCTCGACGCGCACTCAGAGCGGCGGAAAGGCTTGGTGAAGAGGAAGAGGGAGGAGGAGGGAGAAGAGCACGAGGAAACAGCAGAGTAAGCAGAATTAAATTACTACCATTGCTAGGAGCACCCATGCGAAGTTGTTCGAGCATGACAGTTCATATCAGAACCTCTAGCAATGACTTTTTTTAAAAAAGCGAAAAAATATGGAATTATTGCAATATGATCTTGTCGTCTTTGCAGTCGACGACCACAACCTCGTCCTCCTCATCCTCGCAGTCGTCTTCTTCCAGCGATCCTCCCCCGGCTTACAAAGACTTGGAACGACAGAAAATCTCAGCTCGGTCTCTTGAGGACGAGAAGAGGAGTCTTGCGGCGACAGACTCCAGCGCCGACACCGACTGGGAAGACGAAGAGCACGCCCTCCCGCCGAATTACGAGGTGGCCGTCGCCATACGGACGACAGCGTGACACAAAATCGCGTCGGAGAGAAACATGGAAAAGTGAAACGTGACTGTGATATCATCATCATTGTTGTGCGCAGTGAAAGTCAACAATATGTTGATTGGAAGATTGTCTAAAAATCTGCTTGTTGGTGAAGTACGTCCAACAAATAAATGACGGTGGTCCTAATCACCCATCTCTCCACAGCCACGAAACATAACTAGGTCGCCCGAATATGCGCAGTTTGTTGATGATAAAATTCGAGGCCAAATGGCTGCCCTAATCTCGCCCGAAAATCTTACCTAAGCTTATAAGGGAGGGGGATGTCAACAACAGCAAGTAATGTACGAAGAGCCTCTCTTCAAACAGTAGGGAGGTGTAGTATAGAGTACGCACTCAGTGGAAGTATGGCGCGACAGTATTCCGGCACTGAAATACTCATACGCGTACGTACCTACATGTGCAGTGCAGTATGCACGATTTTCTGTAGTCCCAAAAATATGCGAAGGGGACACTACTGGCAGCGAGGACTGTGGCACCAACTCAGCAAAGTACAATCAGTACAAATTGTCTAAAATTTCGGACAATACATCAAAGCTAACTATATAGTAAAAAAGAATTTTTACAATTGAAATACGTTGTAGACTATTTTCCAGTTCACGAACGCGAGTCTTTGTTGAGTATTTACGGTATTCTCTGTGACTGAAGGGGCGCGCAGCTAGGAATGAACTACTGTTTGCCGGCCCCGGACTACAGTAGATCGCGAGAAAAGGGAGGGCAAAACGCGTAGGACTGACTCTGCGGGACTCAGGAGGCACAAACATACTTAACCGTACTGTATAATATCTTCCATCACCATCATCACAACCAGCATACGAAACCGGCCCGAGATAAATTCGTGAGATGGTGACGCTGGCAAGCCTACGGTATATTGTGGATCGACGTTCACCAACAAATGCGAATCGCACAATTTGGCCGCCCCCCCCCCTCTCCCTCCTCTCCCTCCCTCCCCTTCCAGCATCCTGATAAAACTTTCTTTCCTTAAGTAGGTCCCATTGATGATAATCCAGTCTCTCGCCAACCCCCGGTGGCGAAGGCGAAGGGAGCAGAGGGAGATCGAGACAGACAGCCATGGCCTCATTGGCCAGAAAGGTGCAGTTATTTTTTTATGCCACGTAGTAAAATCAAATTTGTGCAAAATGCCCGTTTGTTTGGCCAATGATAGTAAACAGATTTACATTTTAATTTTTTAAAGTTGTTGTGCTTTCTGGTACTACTGCATTGCATTTGTAAAAACGGGTATTTGCGCTAATGAATTAAATCCGTCTGAAAAGAGCGTTTTCTCTCCTTCAGTTGTGCGGCTCCGGCGGGGAGGACTCTGACTACTCCGACGACCCCGTTGAAGTCCAGCCCCGCAGCAGCAGCACCCCAAAGAAGGGCCGCGATGTGTTCCTGGAGGAGGAGCCAATCGTATTCGAGGTCAATGGAGTCGCAGTCACGGGTAAAATAAGTTAACTCTTACTTCTGAACAAATTCAAAATCGATGATTTCGATAAAACACTTCAGTGGATACCACTTGGGCCACAGCTCAGACAAGCCTGGCCAGATACCTCAGGACCTACCTTGGCCTCACTGGAACCAAGATCATGTGCGCCCAGGCGGGATGTGGGGCCTGTGTTGTCACTGCCTCCCACACCAACCCTGCGACAGGAGAGGAGATGATCCACAGCGTCAATTCAGTAAAGCAATGTTTTCCAGGATATTTAACTCCATGCATGTATTTTATTATTTTATGCCCCATATCCAGTGCATCACTCCCGTCTTCAAAGTGAACGGGTGGAAAATCACCACTGTGGAGGGCCTGGGAAACACCAAGATTGGACTGAACGCCCTGCAGACCAAGATGCATGATGAGTTTGCGTCGCAGTGCGGCTTCTGCACACCAGGGATGGTCATGGCCATGAACAGGTGACTCTTGAGGCAACATGTTTCTAGCTTATGCACTCCTGACAGTATTTCCTCCATGGTCAAATTTAGCCTTCTGCAGAAGAACAGCCCCGCCAACCCCAGTGGGGACGACGTGAAGGAAGTGCTCGATGGCAACATCTGCCGCTGCACCGGGTACCGCCCCATCTTCGACGCCTTCCTCTCCTTCACGGAGGGTCCCCTGCCGGAGATCGAGGAGCTGGTGACGAAGGAGAACAGGCTGAGGTGCCCTAGAACCAACAAGGCCTGCAGTGGAAGTTGCAGCCCAAAGGTATTCTTTTCCCCCTTTCTCTAAAGACGACAGTTAAACTTTTTTGTTCTCAGGCCAAGTCTGGAGGAAGCAAGATGCAATACATCAACAGCACTGATGGGGAGTGGATCAAGCCTGACACCCTTGATGATCTATTGGCGGTTCTGGATAGCATTGAGAGCAACGTCAGATATCAGCTGGTGGGTGGAAACTCTGGGAAAGGTATGGGCTCCTATATCCAAAAAACATATCAATGCTTTTCTCTATGTCTGACGTTTATTCTAGGTGTGTTCCCAAATGATGGGCCTTACGACCAGTACATTGACATAACTGGTGTCACTGAGCTGCATGAGATTGTGCAAGATGACACCTACCTCCTTGTAGGTGGGAGCGTCACTCTCACTGAGCTGATGGCCACGCTGAACCAGGCCTCAGCAAGAACTGAATACTCCTACTGTGCCAGGCTGGCAGAGCACTTAAAGAAAGTTGCCAACACCAATGTGAGGAATGTGGGCACAGTGGCTGGCAACCTCATGATGAAGCACGCCCACAACGACTTTGAGTCTGATGTGTTCAATCTCCTAGAGAGTGTTGGGGCCCAGCTCAGCATCATGAACACAACAAGGGAGCAGAGCCTGTACACACCTCGAGAGTTCCTTGATATAAGCATGGACAAAAAGGTTCTCTACTTCATCTTCTTCCCACAACTGGATGAGACATACAAGTTCATGTATGATTATTATTTTTTGTTTATATGACCAAAGCACACAACATATTAATTCAATTTCAGGACCTACAAGGTGACTCCAAGGAACCAGAATGCCAAGGCCTATGTGAATGGTGCCATGCTTGCCTCAGTCGTGGAGAATGCTGATGACACAGTGACTGTTCAGACAACACCCAGGATTCTTCTTGGCGGCATCTCCTCCAACTTTTTCCATGCAGAGTCTGTGGAGGCTTACCTGGTAGGAAAATGTTTTTCAAATGCAGCATTTGTTTTTTTCCCTTAATATGTTTGCTTCATTCCCACAAATACAGGAAGGAAAAAACATGAACAGCCAGAACACCTTGAATGGAGCCCTCACCAGGCTTGAAACTGATGTCACCAATGCTCTCGGTGACGAAACTCCGGACACCTATCAGCTTCATCTGGCCAAGGCTCTGCTGTACAAGGTAAGTCGGCAAGAAAGCATTTTTGTCCTTTTTTTCTAAATTGAATTGATGACCCTCGATTTGTTCAAAGTTCTTCATCTATGCTGTGGGGACCAAGCTGAGCGACAACACCCTGTCCAGCAGCATCGGCCAGATGTCCTGGGAGCGGACAGTGCCCGAGTCACTGGTGGAGCTCACCTCCGGCACGGCTGACACCTACCCGCTGAGCCAGGACGTGAAGAAGCTGGAGGGGGAGATCCAGTGCTCCGGGGAGGCCCAGTACGTCGACGACATCGAGCCAATGAAGTCGGAGGTCTTTGCCGCCTTTGTCTATGGGAAGAGGGCCAACTGTGACTTCTCCATTAACAACTTGAATGATGTGCTAGTGAGTAGGGGAAAAAATCCCTCTTGTTTGAAACTAGAACAAAACAAAACCAATTATCCTTCCAAAAGGAGAACTGATTATGTGTGATAATTATTGACTTTTTTTCTTTTTCCCTAGGCCATGACCGGCGTCGTCGGCTTCGTGGACGCTTCCAACATCCCCCCTGGCGGCCTCAACAGCGTGACCGGCGTGGTGGAGGACGCGGAGAACGAGATCACAGAGGAGATCTTCAGCTCGGGCCACCTCTACTACGCAGGGCAGTCGGTCGGGCTAGTCGTCGCCGACACATACGAGCACGCCAGGTATGAAAGGTGTAGGGGTAGACGAAGGCACTTTTGTGCGCAGCAACGAACGGGATCAGAATACGAATGGCATTCATTCATCACAAGCGACCTCGATTTGTTCGCTAATAGTGGTTTCGTGAAAATGTTAACGGACCATTTTGTCACCATTTGGATTGACCAAACTTGATGATTTTTTATAATTGCCGAATATTTCGTCTGGTGCAGGTCCGCAGCCGACGCCATGATCCTCGACTACGACAACCAGGGCCCGATCTACCTCTCCATCCAGGACACCCTCGACTCCCAGGAGGGGAGGAGGACCGTCAAGAAAAGGTTCAGCACGAAGTTGGGGAAGAAGAGAGGTAATTTTTGCTGTCGGTGTGCTCCTCAATAACATCAATAATAAATAACAAAGGATCTTACCGAAAAATGGAAATTTACTTTTTTGGGGGGCAACTCAAAGACTGTTCTTCAAAGTTGTACGCAATTGCAGACAGGGGCGCCCCTCGCGACACGACCGAGGTGTCTGGCACCTTCGAGGTGGGCGCCCAGTACCACTTCCACATGGAGACGCAGACCTGCGCGGTCCGCCCCATCGAGAACGGCCAGTTCGATGTCTACTCCTCCTGCCAGGGCACGGACGCGGTGCAGCAGACGGTGGCCGCCGCCCTCGGGCTGGACAACAACAAGATAGACGTAACAACCAGGTGCTGGAATTAGGATGAAAAAGATTATTAATTATTTTTTGCACGCAGAAAGCATCCGAACTGGGAAAGTTGCCCTTGTTGTTGTGCTGGAAAAGAGCATTTTGCCCTTTCTTGCCCCTTTCTTTTTGACCTTATAAATTTACTTTGCTACAAAGTCCAGAAACCCATCAATGCCAATTGTTCACTTATCGTTAAATCAATTTCTTTCGGGGTGAGATCCAACAAGCTTCCTTTTTCCGTATGCTCCCCAAATGCAAGGCTTTTTACTCCGCAGGTCTGAATAAAGTCTTTTTCTTCTTTACTCCCTAAGTAAATTTTCTAAACAGTCCCCTTTATCTGCAGGCGCGTTGGCGGCGGCTACGGCGGCAAGATCTACAAGCCTCGCACGGTGGCGGGCGCATGCGCCCTGGCGGCCAACGCCCTGGATCGCCCGGTCAGGGTGGTCATGGACATGCAGTCGAACATGGAGATGATGGGAAAGAGGGCGCCGTTCAGATTCGAGTATACGGTGAGAAACGTCTGAAGGAAATATTCTAGGTCGTACTTGTCCGAAGCGCCAGTTTTCGGAGAAAAATGTAGTTAATTCCAATCCTTTCCCCTCCTCTCAAGCAAGAATTTGTAGACGACTTCTGCAAAAATTTGAAGTGTTGGGGAGAGGAAAATAAATAAAAGAAAACACAAATTCCCGGGAAAAAAATCTTTCGCCTATGGCAGCCTGGTAAAAGGCCGACCGAAAAAAACGGCACGCTCTGCGTGGTTAAGTAAAGGGAAAGAATTGTTTGAACTCCTTCCAAACTTTGGCGAGAAGTTAGTCGATATCTCTTTCCAGAGGCGAATTTAACAAGACTTACATTGTATAATTATTTTTTTCTATTGTAATGTAGAAATGTAGAAATGTAGAAATATAAAAATGTATCTAGATTTCACTAAAAAGAAATTACATCAGTGTATCAATGAAAGTTTTGTAGCATTCGCGCCAGCTCCATAGTTTTATTCCATTTCCCCGCATTTCACATCCACCCACAGGCCACCGTCAACGTCGACGGCGACACCCCCGGTCGCGTCTCCGTCCTCTCTGTGGACGTCTACTGCGACGTTGGCTTCTCCCGCATCCAGGCAGAGGTGGAGGGGCAGTACGTCCCGCTATTCATCCAAAACAGCTACAACTATGACGAGTTCAACGTCAACGTCTACAACGTGCCCACACACCTTCCGACGTCGACGCCCTGCAGGTCCCCCACATCCTGCCAGACCCACGCCTTCGCAGAGAACTTGATGGACCAGGTAGGCGTCGCTGGCCTAATTTTAGGTGTATCAAGAAAAGCCCTTTCCCATTCGACAATGTTCCATTTTTTGCCCAATTTTTTATACCTGACAATAATTTTCCATGTCCTTCCAGATTGCAAACACGTTGGGTATGGACTCTTTGGACGTCAGGATGACAAACTTCTTGCGGGTGAGGAAATATGGTGCAAGTTCGTCGTCTCCTTATTTGCAGCACTCTTAAAATTTGTTTTCGGGAAAGTAATGTGCTTTTTAAGCAAAATCTTTATTATCTCTCAGGTTGGCGACCCCGTGTACAACTTCGACGAGGAGAACACCTCCAGCCCTTACGAGGGGCCAAACCCGTTGCCGGACATGCTTGCAAGGTTGGTTGCAAAAAAAAAGCAAAATGCGAGGCCTCGAGAAGTGAGGTGGCGGCAAACGCCCGGTAGCACTCCTCCTCCTCCTCCTCCTCGTTCTCAACCTTTTCTTGGTTTCAGAAAAAAGATTCTTACTACCCAACCAGCGTTTTCTCGTAATAGAATCTTTGAAATAACCTTCTAGACTCACTTCTATTAGTTTTGCAGGGCCCATAATAAGATTTTTGCACATTACGGGCCCTAGGAAGGAACTGGAAGGCTGCCAGCTTGAAAAAGAAGGGCTCTTTCCAGCAGGACAC
>JAAUXV010124324.1_pt1 | contig 12729 bp, 14 predicted proteins | sample 7278181 | NCBI WGS metagenome assembly JAAUXV01 (sample SAMN14350114, study PRJNA611818) | marine sediment metagenome | isolation source: surface marine sediment (2.1m) | place: French Polynesia: Moorea | collected 2018-08
TGCACAAACTTTTTTGGAGGCTTGGTATATCTTTAACCCCCTCACCCTAAAAGTCAAAATTTGAATTTTGCTCGCCCACCTAGCTAGGTATGATGAGGGCTGCAAATGTGCACATTTAACAGATAATATTTCGGGCAAATGACCCCTGTGTATGTCGGGAAAATGCCAGAACTGTACAACTTTCGATCAAGTGACCACTCATTTTTTTTCGGGCAAGTGACCTCTCCAGACTAAATATCTTTTTTCGGGAAAATGCTATCGTCCCCTCGTTCTAAATGATTGGCTCTTTTTCGGGATTGAATTCTCTATTCGCAGACGAACATCAGATATTGCCCTCGTGTGTGGCATTATAAAAACGAAATGACCCTCTTTGAGGACAGGAACCCTCCTGCGTACAAGGACATTGGCGGCGGCGGCGGCGAGGACATCCTGAGCGACGAGCTTGAGGAGGGCGACTTTGTCGTCTACGACACCATCGTCATCTGGAAGATCGCCCTCCTGTGCTACCTGGGGCTGACGGCGCTGGCTGGCGCCGCCTGCTTCCTCTGCCGGCACGGAAAGGAGGGGGTCTACCCGCAGCAGCTCAGGAGAACTAATGCGCAGACGGGGGCGCTAAAATGAGCAATGCCAGTGTCCTACAATCACGATTTGTACATTTTTTCAAGATGAGTAAACAAAAACACTGTGAGAATGAGCGCGACAACACACTCAGCACATGTAAAATGATACCGCACATGATTTCAAAAACAAGAATGCCTTATAGTAAAGAAGCAGAGGTTCTACGTACAGCTTCAGCAATATCACAATCCAAGAAAAACCGTTACAGGTATCTTCTTCTTCAATCAGATTTCTTCTTTTTTCCTTGCACTTCTGTGTTGACTCCCACCACGCCGTCACAGACCATGAAGTTGAGGCACCAGAGCATTTGCCAGCAGGGGAGGAGGAAGATGGATGCAGTGGCGTAAGTGATGCTGCCGTAGATGTGGCTATCCACCACTCCAAAGACGAGGGCGTGCTTGGTGGCGCCCAAGAAGTTGGACAGATTGAGATTGCCGCCCATGTAGTGGTAGTTGTCCACTGAGCACACCAAGGCCAGTAGCAACATGGGGTGCACTGCCAGTCCTAGTAGCATCTTGAAGAGCCTCAGCAGCACTGACCTGGATGGAGAGGACAGGAGGGCGAAAGGAACGTAAGCTGCTGAGACGATAGCGGCCAGGCTGAAGTTGCACAGGGACACACAGAATGCCAGTGTGGCCAGCTCGAGCAGCACCAAGCACTTAAGCACCCTCCACGCCCCCTCATGGCAGGAGCTCCTGCTCAGGATTCTAGTGCGGCCCAGGATGGGCAGGATGACTAGGCCAGCACCTGACAGTGCTGTGATGCCGAAGAAGACGATATCCTCTGCCTCCATGTTCCAAAACCTTTGGCTCAGGCGGCTCATGGGTTCGGGGAGGTAGAGCGCTAAAGCTCCTACGAAGTGTGAGGCCAGGACCAGGGGCAGAAGCAGCACCAGGCAGCTTGGTACGACGGTCGGTAGTGTAGAAGTATCTTCTTCTTTCTCTTCATCCCCTTCCCCTGCATTTGCGTCTTTCTTCTTTTGATGTTCACTGCTTCTCTTGCTACGGGAATCTTTCTCCCAATATATGGCCTGGCACCAGAGGCCAAGGGCGGCCAAGACCAGGGACCCGCCCAAGAGTCCAAACCCGGGCATGTACATGCCTATGGAAACGTATCTGTTAGAGCTGGGTAGCAGGTAGAAGAAGAACGACTGGTGGAACCTCTCCAGGAGGTTGTTAAGACTGCGGAAGATGCCCTCCATGATCCTCCCCACAACGTAGAGGTCAGCGGCATGACTCTGCCTTTTGCCCTTCGTCACACCCTCGATGGTTAACGCCTCGATCCCGAAGCGGTGAAAAAGACCGTGGTTCCCGCTAGGGACACCCGATGCCTGCTTCACCACCATTTTCAGCATGGTGTTGAGGGAGCGACGCAGCCCCTTCCAGGAGTCCAGGATCATTGGGTCCTCCGTTCCTTGGAAGAGCTGCCCAACCCTTTCTCGCAAGAACAGCCTGTTGACCAGGTTAACCAGGTCCAGATTTGGCAGCTGCCCGTTCAGTCCCTCCACCTTCACGTTGAGGTGTGTTATTTTTGGCTCGCTGAGCTCCAGGTTAATGGCAGCCTGTATGGACCCTGCCCTGGCCTCCAGCACACCATAATCAAGGACGCCGGAGCCGCAGGAGCGCTGGTGGTAAGCCTCTAACCAAGCCTGCATCCCCAACTGCTCGTGCTCAGTCACCAGGAAGATTAGGTCCTTGGCCCAGTAGAACTGCTTGCGGAAGAACTTTGCACTGGCCAGCAGGGTGGCCACAGCAGCATCTGTGCCTGCTTCTGGGCTGTTGGGAGGCCTAAAGGGGACGGAGAAGACGAGGGCCTCAGTGCTGGAGGCCCTGGGGGCTCTCAATATGGCGTAGACATTCTGCCCGGAGTAGCTCTGGTCCCTGCCGAGCGGGTGGTGCAGGGTGAAGTTGTGGGTGTGTACTTCCAGTCCCAGCTGGTGGAACATGGCCTGTAGCCAGGGGACGGGGAGGCCAGACTCGTAGTTATTCTTCTCCTCCTTCAGGTCGCGGAGGTACCTGACAAAGGCAAAATGCAAGGTTTAATGTATCAAGGAAAAGGATGAAACATTCCAAGTAAAGCAGCTAGGAAAAGCACCCCGTGTCCTTACTTTGCCGCCGCTCTGAACTCTCCCTCTTCAAAGTCACCCCTGACCAGCCCCGGCAGGAGCGCATTCTCGCTGAAGTACGTCTTGTGCGTGTACCAGGGGTGGACCATGCCCAGCAGGAATGCCACGCCGAGGACGTAGCACAGCCAGGACCCGGGGGCGGACCAGCGGCGAAGCTGGGCGCCCAGTCCGCCGCCGCCGCTGTTGGGGTTGGTCAGGAGGCCCATGGCCCAAGATGATCGCTCAATTCACCAACAGTTTCGCTTAGCTTTGTACTTTGTGATTATTGTGACTACTTTGTGATTGTGAGTGATTTGTGATTATTTTCCCCTGCTTTTGCCGGTGCGGCTCTAGGATAGAGGAAGAGCGATGGGTGCGGCTGGTGCGGCTGCGGCTTTCGCGAAAGTGACTGCTGCTGGTTCGCCTATAGCGCTTGCAGAGGAAAAGAAAATCGGCAGCGGCGGGACCTTTGAATCTCCTTTGAACAACAAATGAACCCCTCAAAACTCCGCTTGTACAGGATCAAAGCAAAGAGGGAGGGAGAGAAAAATTCCCTTTTCACTGTTCACAGAAGTGCATGACAACTATAGTGGTAATTACTTGTGATCATCTCTCCACAGACTTTTTACTACATACCGTACACATTTGGTGAATTTGTACGGAACACCTAAACTTTTTTCCAACTTTATTTTCCTCCCTGCTAAAACTACAAGTGAGGACTTTTTGCAATGACCACTACTAAGTCAAAATCCGTTTGCTTCCTTGCTTGGAACATAATCATCAATTCCTGTTGAACTTTGTCGAAATCGAGTCCTTGTCCAACTTTCCCTTGAGCACCTCCTGCTCCAGCCGAAAAGTCTGCCTAACCGTCATGAGAGACCTAGAAAAATAAAAACCCGAATAAATAAGGGGGAAATGAAGAATGGGAACGAGTTGCAGCCTCACTCACTCAAAGTCTTTCTCTGACCGCACGAACGAGAGGCACCAGGGCTTGCGATCGTCAACGTACGGCACGTAGGCGACCTACATACGGTAGGGAATGCAGATTATTTATGCTCCTTTTTCGCCAAAAGAATTTTGTCATCACCTCTACGCCGACTTGAAGCTTGACCTCCGGTAGGATCCTATACTTGATCACACACTGCTTCAGCAGCTCATGGTTGAGGCTCCTCAGCGCTTGGACGTCCCTCTCCATCCGCTCCTTCCCGTATGCGGCGATCTTAGCGTCAAGCTTCGTCAAGAAGTAATTGTACAGCTGTGATGGAATAGAATTCCCCATGTGAAAATACTACATACAATTATTCAGAAAGACCATACGACACCTTGTAGTCTTCCTTCAGCCACGTGGCCAATATTTTCTTTGTCTCATTGGTTGGCTTTTCTATGACCTGGTCAATCCGTTGGTGCTGCTTGATGTATCTCACATCTTCCAGGGGCCAGCAGAGGACATCTGCCAGCAGCACCAGGGACTCGTCAAACCTCTCTGTGATCATGACCAGCTCAAACTTTTCCTCAATTTCCAATATTTTTTTCTTAACTAAGATTTGGTCTGTCGTCTCGTTGTGGGCGACACCAAGGCCCCACAGCAAGTTGTTCTGACCAACCGTGGCCCTGGAGGACCTCTTGACGCCGGCCTCAGCATAGTCGTCTGCAAACTCATCAAGGTCCATGTGCATGGAGAACTCCAACCCCGTGTGCATGTAGAGGGAGGCGAACAGTTGCATGGGCTCCCTCAGAACCGTTATCAGCCTGGCCCCGGGCACCATCTCCTGCAGCGCCGTGGCATCATGCCATGTCGCGGATTGGGCGGTGAACAGGTCCACCCCGAGGGCCATAGACATGGGGTGCACGTTCATTTCCTTGTCGTCTCTGATGTCGCCCTTGGACATGTAGGGATCGTGAGGCAGGGAGGTGACGAGGTCGTGCTTAATGGCCACGCGGGAGAGGATGTTCTTGACGGAGGAGGAGCCCGTGCGGGGGATGGAGGCAAAGACCACCTTGGTAACGGGTTTGCAGACGCCTCCTTCATCAACGGAAGATTCTTCTTCCTTGACATCAGGCGCTGGCGGAGCTTCAACCTAGGCGGCAAATTGTTTTTCAAAACGACCCATGACCTGTAACACAAGAGAAAATTACACCTGGCTTTCTACTTCTTTCTCCGCCATCGGAACTGGCTGTTCCTCCTCGTTGTTGCCTCCTTCGTCCTCCTCCTCCTCCTCGTCGCGGCGGTGCTGCTGCTGCAGTTGCTGCTGCTGCCGCCGCAGCAGGAGCTGCTGCTGGACCGGAATGGAGGGGCAGTTGCAGGGAGGAGCCTCCTTGACCACCACGATGGTCTTGGTCTGCTGCACCTGCTCGTGGTGGTGCTGGTGGATGGTGTGGTAGCTGGGAGTGGCGATCTCCTGCACGGGGATAGGAATGAATCATACAATATGCACTGTAGAATAATTCTTTGAGAAGATAGACGCTTTCCTGGATAAGAAAAATGAAAAGGAAGGTGGAGACGCCGATGCCGACGTACTTCTCAAGAGACTTCATGGAGACAGCGCAAAAAGGAGGAGGAGCAAACCAGGATGAGAAAACAGAAAATAGTAATGCTTGACGCTGACGCTGAGAAACTGAGCCGATCATTGCCGTCGATCAAATCGAAGTCAACAACACTTGAAAGCGTTTATTCGACAAAGGAAGAGGGCGGTATAACAAGTTGTTTTCTACGTGTTGATGGACTATTTACCAGTCGCTAAAATGGGACATTTGTTTCTTACGCGCCAAACACAAGGTGATATACGGTACGTTTGATACACTTAGCTTTGCATGCCATGCCATTGCCAGGTCTCAATTGGTAGGATAGAGATTGCAAAATATGCAGAGTCTGATGCAGGGGGGGAAATACATACGAGGGCGGTGGCAAAAAAACGGGGAAATTGGGACAAATGACCGGAGGAGGAGGAACGCGAATAATGTCTTTTCCTTCTTTTCTTTCTGCACCCCCGTCCCCCTCCCCTGTCCCGCCCAAGGGAGGGAGAAGGAAAGGAGAAAGGTGCTTGACTTGGCAAAAGAACTCACACGACGAAGGAGGGTAATTGAAACAGGGGAAAGAAAAAAGTCGCCACACGATGCTCGTTCGCTGACCGGAAAAGGCATGTGCCGTCTTCGTTGTTGTTGTTGCCGTCTGCGTGCCTTTCTGTAACACCCTCCCCACCCCCGAAAAGTTTTTGTCTTTCCCCTCGCCCTCAAACGATTCTTCTTCCCCTTATTGCACTCGTTCCACGGTTTCACCCTGAAAAAGAGAAACTGTCAGTGGGGGAGTGACTGCAACAAGGACAGGAGGGCATACGATTTTTTCTCCCCGCGGCTGTCATTAGCCAGGATACTTTTTCGAACTTTTACTCGGCACCAATTAAGATATGATCATAAGGTCTGGAGCATGGTCGGTGGCGGCGGCGGTTTCGCTCCTCCTAGTCGCATTTGGGCCGGTTGGAGGCCAGGAGGAACAAGATGCAGGGTGGGAGTCCTCCGGTGATGGCGACGAGGAGGAGGAGGAAGAAGAATACGAGTACGACGAAGAAGACTACTCCGGCGATGACGAGTACGGAGACGAAGAAGGGGAAGGCGAGGCAGGTGCGTTCAAAAGTCCGTATACTTCACTAAATTCAATTTCCCTAAGATGTGGCAAAAAAGATCAAGATTTGAATTTGATTTTAATTTATCATGCTGGATATTTTCATGGGAAAATTAGTTTAGTGTCGCGCCGTTCAAAACAAAAGTCAAAACTGCGTGCAAGAGGGGGTTTGATTTTACTCATCAAGGTTACGACGACTACGACGAAGACTACGATGGAGATGGAGACGCCGGCGAATACGAGGACGAGACGGACCGCGGCGACAACGAATATTACGACGAGGCCGAAAGTGAAGACGACGAGGACGGGGACTTCCCGGCAGCTTTCTACGCGTCTGAGTCCTTCGCGCCTGAGATGATCTCAGTGCCGCTGTCCATAACGGTGCACGTCGGGGACAGGATGGAGCTTCCCTGCAGCGCAAAGGCGAGAAGGCAAAACAAATCGTCAAGTATTTGAAAATGCAAGTTTATTAGGGAGCCGAGGGTGACCATAACAATATTTTGAGATAGAACAAAACTAGTCAAACAGGCAGTCTTTTTGGTTCCAGAGTAATCAAACTGCTGCAGTTACTAAAAGACCCAGCTGAGTGGTGTTTCATTTCAACAACAATACATTGGAAATTGAATGCAAAATACCATGAACAAATTGTTGCAGTATTTGGGGCGTTGAAAAGCTAGAGATGCCCGTGTCAGAGACAAAAGCAATCTTTCGCACAAACATGCCTTTGATTTCTTCAATTGAATTTAAGAAATTTCAAAACAGCCACTTTAAAGCTTTAAAGACACAAAAAAAAAATTCATGAGAAAAATGAACCAAACAAGAACAGACTCGACAATATGCATATATTTTTCATTTAAAGGACTCTTCCGACCTTGTCCGCATCTGGACCCACGGCGAGGACAAGATGCTGTTCACCGGCCGCGTCAGGATAGAGAGGGAGGAGCGCTTCAGACTAAAGCAAGGGGAAGAGACCACGCTGGTGGTAGAACCAGTCAGGAAGGAGGACGCGGGGAGGTACCCGGACTCCGTAGTTTTCCACAAATATAAAAATGATGATCGGGAAAATCGTCGTTTTTAAAATTAGGTTCACCTGTCGCATCATGGTAAAAGACGAAGTGATCCTCTCTCACGAAGTCAACGTCGTCGACGCGTTCACCGTGCAGCCGGTATTTGATTTTTAACATTACATGCGAAACCAAAGTGCACCGGTATTACTTCCATCTCGGAAAAAAAACCCCATTCCAGATCCCTTCCTCCGGCTCGCTGTCTGTGGACGAGGGCTCCCCCGCCGTCCTCGGTTGCCAGGCCCTGGGGGGAGGAGGAGGTGGGGTCGGCGGCCCCTCCCCCCTGTTCCACTGGCGGCGAGAGGGGAGGCCCTTCCCCGACACAGGGGAGTACACATTTGAGGGAGGGGAGGAGTATGAGGTGGAGAGCGTCTCTAGAAAGGACGCGGGGAGGTACTTCTGCACGGCGCAGTCAGACAAAGGTAAGGGGGGATATCATGGACAAAGATGTTGTCGCAGGGTTAAGGACGATTTGGAACCATTTAACAAATTCTTCATGTTTTTCCTATCCTTAGGCGAATCCTCCACTGCCTCCCTTCACCTGCAGGTGAACTTCCCCCCTTCCGTGTCCTCCGCCTCCGCCTCCGCCGTCAGAGGGGGGAGGGGACTCGGGATGGAGCTCAACTGCGTGGTGGCGGGGGAGCCAAGGCCAAAGGTCACCTGGTACAAGGGAGAGGAGGTGAGTTGCCATGTTGCGGTTGGAGCTCTTTCTTAGGTATGTTACTCCATTTTCGGTGCGACGGTTTTGAGCAGAAGCCAAAGTGACTGAAATCGTGCAAAAAAAATACAGTTTTCGACCAAAAAATATATTATTTGGTTCAATAGCTGAAAAAAAGGTATTTTAATATATTTTTGGTGTTTAAAAAAATTTAGGCATACAATTTGTAGCCTTTTCCTTGTATCCCCTGCTTCCCTCAAAATTAGACCTCTCCCACGTGTGGCCATGGTGCATGGGAGGGATCCCTTCGCAGGGGCCCAGTTCCCACCGGAAAAATGAGAATCACCAGAATAGCTTCCCTTCATGCAGCGCTACTTGGCAAATTCGCAAAAAAATTTCCACCTAGTGATTTTTTTCCTCTAAAAGCTTGCTCGGCCTATAAATCCCCCGATAGTTTATCGCACAATACCGGTAATCAAATAGCTCAAAAGTATGTTCGCTCAATCGACCTTTGTCGATTCAGCGAAAAAAGCAGTTGTTGCTCCTGTAAAATTCCTGGCTTATCCGTAGAACAACAAGAGCATACTCTGTTCTATAGGTTTACGGCGGGATTTGACAAAGTTTTTATAGTTCCATTAGAATAAGTGTACTAAAAAATGTGAAGGGCAAAATTGAGGTCGTATGAGAAATTTCATAAAACCTAAAAGCTCGGGCACCCCAAAATTATAATGGACGGATCAGGTGAAAATTAAATATTACGGTCATTTTTAAGACCAAAAAGGCAAAAAAACGCAAAATCTTCTTTTGCCAATTTTGCAAAATCATTGGACATAAAAAAGTGTGTAAAACTGTAATACTACAAGTTTACAATTGCATGAGTTTTCGCAGGGCCCATCCTGTAACTATGCGCAATATCTATATTTATAAGCAAGGCATTGGACGTTACAAAAATATTGTAACGCATTACAGTTACAGTTCCTTTTGTCAAAAAGTAACTAGTTCCCATTACAGTAACTTTAGTATAAAAATAACTAGTTCCCATTACTTCGTTACATTTCATAATTTTAGATTTTTTTTCAGCCATTTTTTTAAAAAAAAGTACTCAAACAAGAATCTGCAATCTAGAATTTGAGTACGACATTATGAGAACAACTATATTTTGAGGGGGGAATCTTCCTAATTTGTATTTATTATTATTTTTTGGGCTTTTTTGTTATAAAAGTACCAAATTTTGTTCCTTTTTTGCCGTTACAGTTACCGTTACCATTACTTTGTTTTTGGGTACGTAGTTACTTCGTTACTCAAAAAGTAACTAGTTTCAGAATCGCCGTTACTTGCAACGCGTTACTCCAAAGCCCTGTTTATAAGTTATTCTATAAATCCCATAGGCTCCGAAATCAAAAGTAGTGACTCAAACAACAAGTCAAATAACAACAATAACAACCCGTACTGCTTCGCCGCAGACAAGAACAAGAACATACTTTGTTCAAAGACCTGCGGCGGAAAACTACAAGCAGAGCAAAGTCTTTAAATGGGCTGATTTGTTTCATAGACGGTTTTTCTCTCTGCAACTTTTGAGAGGGGGGTAACACCCTCCCTCTCTCTCAAAGGAACAGAGGGGAGCCACACCCCAAAATAAAATTAGAAGGTGAACCCAGACTGCTTGGAGCAGCCATCTGAATCTCATGCACACTTTGATTTCAGAATAGGGTGTGACCCTCCTCTCTCTCAAAGGAATTCAGAGGGGGGTCACACCCCATACTGAAATAAGACGGTGAACCCAGACTACTTGGACCAGCCATCTAAACTCAAACTATGATTTTGGAATGGGGTGTGACCCCCCCTTCTAGACCGGCCATACATGGGCATCCAAACAATACATGAACTTTTGAAATAAAAAGACAAAAATGATGAAATATATGGGGTTCTGCTTTTGATTTTTTTCTAAACCATACATGGACTCTCTGAAAAGCCCATGTATAAAAGTTGTTCCCCCCCTTACAACAACATCATCATCAACAACAACAATCAGGGTCACTAGTAGTAGAAAGGGACATGTACACTGCTTTCCGTTCCCAACTTCCCAGGAACTCCCAAATGTTTCATTATTCCTTTTCCCTAGCAAAGGGATGAATGTTGGGCGGTCGTTCGTACCCATATCGATTCGCCCACTGCACATACTGGAAGAGCGATTTAACGACGCGTAAAAGTGTGTCAGAGAAAGCCCAAAAACTGTGATACCACAAGTCTACAGTACAAATGCATCAGTTTTCGCGGGGCCCATCCTCATCTTCCTCCTCATCCGCGGTTTTACTGCAGACTGCGACTGAGACTATTAATTCCGGCGCATTCTGCCGTCGAATTTGAGACGAAGCATTGAAAAGGGTTCAATGTCGCTCTCCGCCGGTAGGTGAAAAATTGCATTGCAAAACGCGACATCAAAACCAAACAAAGAATATCACATTTCATTCATGCAGGGAGACTCCGCTCCAGGCTGGTCCTGATGGTCTTAACAGTTTCCTCCCCCTTCCTCCTGTGGTTTTGGCTGTCTTCAATGCATGAGGGCCCAGAGACCCTGGCAGAGGCTGAGGCACTGGCCCGGTCATGTCCGCAGGCCGTAGAGACAAGGAACATAGGAAGGCTGTGGGAGCGTGGGTTCAAGAAGCAAAGACAGAAGTGGCAGAAGAGACTGGGACACAAAGGTGCCATGCACATCATCCAAAAGTGCGATGCGCAAGGTCCCCACCATTCACTAATAAATTGCAGCGTTTTGTGCTACATGATATGTTTGAATTTAGATTTCAGCAGTTCTCCTCATGCTGTGCACAAGTCAGAGGGAGAGGAGGAGACTCCCTTGGCCTTTTCCGTGGTCCTCCACCGTGACGTTGGGATGGCGCTGACTCAGATCCGCCTCCTTTTCAGGCCTCACCACGCTTTCTGCCTGTACATTGACAAAAGCACCTCACAGGACTTCAAAAAGGCCATGCAAGGACTGGTAAACTGCTACAGGTACCAAAATGTGAGGTTCAGAAAATTGTGTACACTCAACCCTGGCCCACAATATGACCTACTTCCTTCAACTTGATCTCTTACAAAAAAATCCACTCCTTTTCTGCAGGAAGGTTTATCATGGTGCCAAGATTTGGCTAGCTGAGAATGTGACGGAGGTCGTCTGGGGGCACATCTCCCTGCTGGAGGCCGACCTCTCTTGCCTCAAGCTGCTGCTCGAACGTGACCACAATTGGGTTTACTACCTCAACCTCGCTGGGTCAGAGCTGCCACGGTAAAACTCAAGGGAGATTTGCCTGGATCCACAGGAAGCCCATTTGGAATTCCAATTCTAGCTATCCCATGGAGGCAATCGAGGAAAAGTTGCGCGGGATCAGTGGCCACCAGAGCCTTGTGGGGTCTACATTCACCTCCTCCATATCCCACAGATACAAGTTTGTCTGGGAAGTGGTGGAGCATTCTGGAATTACTCAATGGTTAGAAAAAACTAGCATCTCATGAAACCACTATACACGACCACCACATCTGCGCACAACTGCCACAAGGCACCACTTTTAGAAAGTGTTTGGTGTACCCCCAAAAAAATTATATACAGTACAATTTTCACGCAGCAAATATTTTTTTTCAGGGAAGACTACCAAACATTTACTGTTTATTTTTCTAGGTTCAACACAGATTACAGCAAGAGGCCAGATAATACAGGGAGAGTAAAGTACCCTGCACCTTTCAATCTAACAATTTACAAGGTTTGGAAAAGGCAAAGATCAGCTAACATTGACACAATTACAGTACACCAGCATTTCAGGGGTTAAAGAATGTTGCTCTCAATAGGACTTTCTCAGAATTCATTGTAAGGTATGCGTGAGCAGAAATACAACCAATATATACTGTACATGGAAGAGGTTGGCTCATGAGGAAATCCTCCTCAAACAATGTTCTGCCTCCCGTGCCTGAGGCAACTTTTGTTCCAGTCACCCGCTGTCCCTGGCCTTCAGGTACTGGCTGAGGGACACCACCGACTCGGACGAGTCGTTCTACGCAACCATGATCAGGGTGGTGGTGGCAGAGGGGTTTGATGGTGCAGGATCAACAAGGAGGGTTGTTGTGCAAGTATGAAAATGATTTAAGAGATACTTTGGTCTTCCACTCTAAGCTTGCAAACAAAATTGTAGGATCACAGGCCTGGAGACCTTGCAGATGGAGTTGACAAGCACCTGCGCACCAGGCTTGTGGCCCCAACACAGTAGTTGATTTTTTCCCTATCAGAGACTCCCGTTGGTGCAGGTTCACGGCCTGGAGGGGGGACCTGTCGGGACCCTGCCACGGGGAGTTCAGGAGGGGCATCTGCAACCTGGCAATGAGAGACCTGCCGGAGGTCCTGGCAAGGAGCGAGTCCCACCTCTTTGTCAACAAGTTTGACACGGCATTGGACCCGCTGGCAGTGCAGTGTTGGGGAGAGATTATTGAAAGAGGAGGATGGAATACTTGATGTTGACAACATGAGGGCAATTAAGGGGAACGATGGCGGGCCCACTTTCCCCTCATAGAAGCCAAGCGCATGTAAGGCATCCAATAATAATATCTGATTCCCTACCGCCCACCTTCTCCTTCACCTTTAGGGACGTGCTCGGGCCGGGCCCAAGCCCGAAAGCCCGAA
>JAAUXV010017035.1_pt1 | contig 12723 bp, 17 predicted proteins | sample 7278181 | NCBI WGS metagenome assembly JAAUXV01 (sample SAMN14350114, study PRJNA611818) | marine sediment metagenome | isolation source: surface marine sediment (2.1m) | place: French Polynesia: Moorea | collected 2018-08
ATTTGCGGAAAATAGAAAAAACAACTTTTGCGTGTGCCTTTGATAGTTTGAGAATTTTTTTGGTCCGAAAGAGGATTCGACCTTTTCTGGTTGACGTTTCTGGTAGTTGAAGCCTGTCATGTTTTTGCTCACCGTGAAGGAGAACGAGGGGGGGGGAGGATTTTTTAATCTTCTCCGAGGGGGGCTCAAAAAATGGCCGGGTTCGGAGTGGAGGGGGGGAGGTTTCAGACCCAGCCACCCCACAAAAAAAGTCGAATTACCGAGCTCCTTTAAGGACAAGAGCGCAGGCAAAGAATTTTGATCTCTTTTTTGTGGTCGCCTGCCTGCATGATGGCAGAGTAGAAAACCAGAATACCATCTAGAAGAGGGGGATACAAAAGATTGAGGAAAGAAATTATTACAAAGCATGATCTCTTTTTTGCGGACAAAGAGGAGGAATGAGTGAGCATGAATGGGGGCCATCTTTTGACGACTTCCGCCGACTTTCTCCTCTTGGGTGAAAAAGACTTTAGCCAGCAATAAAAAGACGGGGGAGGCTTTTTTTCTCCGTCCGCCCCAAAATTGCCCTCCGCGCTTCCTTTCTTTCCCCCCTGTTTTTTACCGTCCAATAAAAGTCAAATTAAGTATGGGAGGGGTATGGTTGGAGGGAAGGAAAGAGAAGGAATGGGGGTGGTGTGCATCACCTGTTTCTTTGCCCTATCCCTATCCTGGGAACGGGTCGAGCTAGTAAATTTCCGACGAATTTTCGCATAGGTCACGGTTAGAGTATCGTGGGAGCGAATTCGGCTTTAGGAAGACTCACTCACCATATTCAAATTCGATTCATTTATATCTATGACAGTCCACAAAAACACGATTAAAAAATAGCAAAGCTCCTATAAAAAGCAAGCTCTGATTCGACATAACTTAGGGATACTATAGAAGGGGGTTAAAATATGGAGGCACGAAAGAAATGAGGGTACCCCAAGAAACAGCGGGGCATTTTGACACCCACCGATATAAAAGGATAGAAAAGAAAAGTTGATTGAGAGGGTCTCAATTAACAGGGGATCGAATTTATCTCCCAGCGGCATCTCCTCCTATTATTCGAAGAAAGGAATTTCCCAGATATCCAGCTCAGAATCGTGACCCTTATTTCACACAGAATCATTTCCGACCAAAGTCTTCGTAAAAAACCATCTGAGAAGGAGAGAGAACAATCGTTGGGGGGAAATTGAGTGTTGTTTGAATGACCCCCCTCTGCCAGGGTTGTGGGATGAGTTGACCAAAGAGTCGTTGCGTCAATCCTACGACCTCCAGTCATGCGACCGAACAACCACAAACCACCGCGGAACGAATTGTAAATCAAGCCAGAAAGTACCCCTTCGAAAGGGGGGGGATGCGTGCAAGTCACAAATATCACCTCCCGACGGACTCACGCTCTTTTTTCGGCCCCAGAATTACGTCCATTATGATAGGGGCAGACTTGACCGTGGGGGGTTCCCTGGGTTCGTTCCCCCCTCCCCCCTTCACGCTGGGTTCTCTCACACAAGGGGTGGGGGGTTGTGAGGGGAAGGACCCCCCTGTGTCATTAAACTCCCCTCATGAGATAGGAAGGTAAGGAAAATCACCAAGTTTTTTCTTCCAAGGTGACACTTGGCAAACAATATAGCACTTTCTTATATTCTTTTGTGCGCATTTCCAAAAGTTATTTGTCTGAGGAAAAAACCTGTTGGGTGATTTCCCCGCCTCTCGCCCAACCGTGGGGGCAGCAAAGAAGATAAAGGCAGGGGAAGGGAAAAGGGAAAAAAGGGGAGCAAGTGAGGGAGGAAGATAGTGACCCTGACATTGCCCGGTCGTCGCCTCCGAGTTGTTACTGCTACGGTGTACCTTCCTTCTGTTGTAGCCTTTGGTGACGGAGATGGGGGAGGGAGGAGCTTGTAACTACCCGTCGGGGGATTTTTTATTACCTCTCGTGTACTACGTAGTCAAGTGGACAGCCAAGTCGGGGCAGTGGAAGGGTATTTTTGGAATTTCCCTCTTTGTATATAGTAGGCCAAAGTCGTCATAACATCTCAGGTGGGGGGAAAACGCCGCCGATTTTTTTATCCATCTCTCTCTCTCTCCTCTCAAATCACCGCTGATAAATGACCCAGTCTTGGCCTCTGACAGCAAGCAGCGCCGACTCTCCCTGGCAAAAGATTTTTTTAGTGCTTCTTCTCCTCCGATCGCAGCCCTGTTATTGAGGTGGAATGGAGGTGGTCCCAAGATGATACCTCGTCGTCGTCACAGTTCGATACCACACAGAAGCGTACAATCACCCAATCAGAAACTCCCGGAGTGGGGAGAGAACAAGATTTATGCGATCGAGGAAATTATCTGCTGTCGGGCGAGGGTCTGAACATCTTCTCCTCCCTCCCTCCCTCCCTCCCCACCTCAGCCGGCCGACAAAAAGAAGTTGAAATGGAACAAAATGGGCCTCCTTTCAAAAATATTTCTGGGAGATTCTTTGTCTGATTCCGTGGGAACTTTTTTTAGATATAATGTAGGCTCGTCCGCAGCTAAAAGAAGGCTTCAAAATTCTTGGCCGAAATTTAAATCCCTCATTTGCCATAAAACAACATTTTTGAGCAAGAGAGCAAGACTTTAAAAGGGAGGATTTGAGATTTTTTTACAGTGAACAATTGACCGTGACCGTGAGAGTGGGCCCCACCTCCTTCCTCTGCCGATCGCGGGGCAGTTACGACTTCTCTCACAATCCCACCTATCTTCGGTGCGGGAATCACACATACCTTGGTCAAAAGAATCGTGCCGCAATATACTGAACGTGCTATTGGTTGGCGAATTTTTGGGCCTCCGCCCGGCCCTGGGGCGGCTGGCTGGCTGGGTGTCAGGATAAGTTAGGGTGTGAGCATGTCGTTAATAACTGCTGGAATGCGGCGAAGAGGAGAGAGAGAGAGAGAAAGAAAAGAAATGGCCAGTGAGAGAGAAGAAGAAAAAGGACCCTCTCTCTGCATGTGAGAAGCCGCCGTTGGAGATCCCTCCTTTATTGGCGGCCATCTTCTTCCCTTACCCCTCTGATCTGGAGATATCAGACTGTGAATCATTCCGGGTGGGGGGTGACCGGTCTAAGGAATAAACACCACCACCCAAAAGGGCAACTGAAAGAAGAAGCCAGCTGAATTAATAAAAGGAGTTCCCGAGAAACAATCTTCTCTTTTTACGATCGATATAGGAGCTCTTGCTTTTTTATGGCACCCTTGAAAAATCATCGTCTGGGTGTGGGTATGGTGCACCTTCGACGCACCCTCCAACCCCCGTGATCAAAGTCAGTAGCAAAGGTTTTTTCATCCTTTTGAAAAATGAATGGCTTCTTTACGGGTGGTCAATGGTGGAGGATAGTTTTTTTTTTGCCGTTGCTTCTGCTGGATAAAAATGATGGTGATGCTGCTGCGCTGTGATGCACTTCTTTTCCAGGATCCTTGATGCGGCGCCGCGGGGGAGCGTTTATTAAAACGGGCAGTCGTCGGGGGCACTGCACCCCCCACTTGTTATCCCCCTTTTTTGGGCAACGGTGCAGCAACGGGCGGTGGAGGCACGAGGAAAAATGCACCCAAAACTGCAGGGGGGGCGGGTTGTTCCGACACATGATAGAGGGTCCGTTTATGCAACGGGCCCCGCGGGGGAGATTCTTTGTATACCTCCGAGAGAGGAAATGCCGTAACATATATCTACAGTACCCCAACAGCAGTAACTACACGTTATTACGCAGCCAGAAGGGTGAAATGAATGAAAAATGGGCCGCCGGAGAGTTATTCACTTTGCTTTCCGATAAAAAAAAGTATCATAAAATTCCAATCACAAGAACCTGCACTTAACCGTCGTTGTTACCTCTCGTCCAGCTCATTTTTCTCCCCCCCCCCCCAAAAAAAAAAAGCCCAGAGCGGTTACTAATTTTTTGGGGGGCTACTACCACCCCCCAAACCCATTTATCACCCCTTTCGCCTTCCTCTCAGTCGATAACAGCATCTGTAGGTACGTGGTCCAGAATGCCACACGCAATGAACGGGCGGCGGCCGAAACAAAATGGCACGCGTGGAGCGACAAGGTTCGCTCTAAATTTGCCAAAAAATGGAAAGGTTTTTCAAAGCTCCCCGTTTGGCGAAAATGACATCCTTATCCGCTGCCTATGAGATAAAGAAAATCGTGCAAAAGGTGGCAAGTTGCCGATTTTCCTGAAGAAACTGGCAGTGTCCCGAGCATGACTTGTATGTTGCGGCGGGGAAAGTCTTGATCACGTCTCATGTACATGATCAAACCGACTTACGGTACATTTTTGACCAAAAATTTGAGATGGAGAACCAAAGCCTTCTCGCCTAGGGAAGCCTGGCAGATTTGTTTATTGATAAAATGACCATGGCTTTGGCAAATTACCATCTTTGATTTCGACATGTCTACAATTTGGCAAAACTGGTCACCCGTTATTTTCGACGCTTTGTAAAGAACCCTCTTTTCATACACTGCCCATTTCCCCAAACGTGTCCGGATGATTTACCGATCCCAGAAGAGCAAGAAAGGAACCCTTTCGCCCTTGAAAAACGTTCGGGCGCTCCCGAAAACCGGAGAAAGATGAAGTATTTACTCTCGCAATCTGGGTCTGATGTATAGCCCGTCTTTGGCAATTAAATCCAAACAAGGCACAAACTGACCGCCCGATTTTGGTGGTACGTAGACGAAGCGAAATGCGAAAAAAGGAGACCTCTTGCTGGGCCATTCTATATGTTAATGCACGTTGAACAGTACAAAGGGACCATCATCGGTGGTGGTCGAAAAGGCCGACGACATTCTCTCTTCTTCGTTTCCCTGTCCGTTTCGAATTTATGGCATTCGGCTAATCGGTGACACCCTCGACCGGCCGCCAGTCAGTCTCTCTAGGAGGCCGCTCCAGAAAACGAAAGACTCCGGGAGACGGAGGCTCGATTAAGATAAGCGGGAGGAGTTGGAATGAGAACGAGAATGTCTCGGGAGAGACAAAAGTCAGGTAAGGGTGGGATGGACCACCGGCGCTCCTTCCTCAATTGTCCACAAAGATGTCCTTTCAACATGATTGTTTTTTGTAGCAAAGGCACAAACGCAGCCAGGAAAAGTTTTCCTGACATAAATCGTATGACAATAACAAAGCAAGCATTAAGTAGAAACTTTTCTGTAATGCCAAAAGGGATTCTTGGAAAATAAATAAAGCCAAAACCTAAATGTATTATGTCTTTTTTGGGAAAGGTCGCTAAAAATCTCCGAGTGCAATTTGCTGTCGCCCCTTTTTTTGCAATTTGCACGAAAAGTTGGCCAAGAGTTTGGAATACAAGTACAAGAGGCACCTCAAACCATGATGGGACCTTCTGGCGCTGCAGTCATGATCTTGCTCCTCCTGATCTTGCCACTGGTTCGCGACAGCCATCAGGAGACGAACCTTGGCGCACTGGTATTGATTTACATTCTGATATGCTGTAAGCCATATTGATTGATTTCTTCAAGGTTTCACTGTTGAAGCGCCCTGAAATTGACGGGTGTGTCCTGGTAGCTCTCCGTCTAGACAGGAGAACACTGAAAGTACGTAGGCCTTTTTTCGTCAAATAAAACCATGCATCTGACACTTCTCCTCTCAGCAAGTCTTTGACGCAACGCTTGGCATCGGCGGGATTCTGACGAGGGACTTGGGTGACGATAGACAAACATATTGGTGGAGAAACCTGGCTCGGTGCTTCGTAGGGCTTGCCCAACTTGAGGAGGTAATTTGTGGGACAACTGTCGAAAAATCCTACCAACATTTCCAAGTACAGGTCTCTGAACTGCAAGCCATTCTGGGAGACGTCCCTGAGAAGCGAATTTTGTTGCTAAGAAGCAAAAAAGAAGTGAATTGGCCGACTCCAAAACAAGTTGCTGATGTGAGAGGACCCTTGACCACCTAAAGTATCTTCTCAGATATCTTGAAAGAAGTTTTCTTCTTTCCAGTTGGCCGCACTGGACCGACGCCACCATCCCCCTCTGATACTTGGACAAACGAACTCAGTGGCTGCCACCGAAACAGCCCTGGCCTCAATCTCGTGCCGAAGGCAGGGTGAGGACGGGAGGGTGAGGCTGATCAGGTTCGACGCGTGGAGGCCACTTGAAGGATGGAGGATGGGCAGGAAAATAAAGGGAGATGACCTAGAAAGGTGGATATTTTTCTTCAATTCTATCGCCTGGAGTGCTGAAAACACAAATCTCTTTCCGCATTGAAGGTACTGCAACGGTGGCCACCAGGAGATGCATGGCAAGGAGGTCGTTGTCAACTTCTTTGACTCCAACCCTTGGCTCATTGTTGAAAAAAACGGCACTGTATCTAATATGGACCTTTTCCATTGTTGTACCAAGTCTTATAGCTAACTTCCAATTTCAGCTGTCGGGGCTGGCCGTGGACATGGTGTCCATCCTGGAGGAGGCACTCGGGTTCACAGCCCTGCGAGTCACACCCTCCAAGAGCACTCCCTTCGGCAGGAGGATGAAGAATGGCACGCACACTGGTATTCTGGGGATCGTGAGTCAACTTTTCTTTTTTGGAAAAACTTCAGTTTCACTATTCTGACTCTCGTGCAGGTTCCTGAGGGAGTTGCTGAAATGAGCGCCACTGGTGCCATGGTCTGCCTGGCTGATGAAAATAGTTCAAACTGTATCAATAACGCGCTTCATCATGCAGGTGTTCAGGGGACCCCATTCTTTTCCCCGTGGTACCAACACAACCAACAGCAACTACTGGTACCCCAGGGAACAGATCTTTGTCACGCAAGCGCCCCGTGAACTGTCGCCGATGTGTGCAATAAAAGTTGGCTTTTAAAAAACAACATTGAAATTAAAACGCTCTTTTTCAGCTTTAACATTGGGCGTGTTTTTGACAAGGCCACCTGGCTTTGGACCCTGGCAGTCCTCTTATTCTGCACCGTAGCACTTCAATTTTTTGCCTTTTTTGAGAATGAAACAGTTGATTTTGAACAGGTAGTCAAATGGTCTTTTTGTCTTGAAACATATCTATCAAAAGAAGCCTTCAAAGAACATGTTGTCTACTTTGCTAACACATAGTACCCCCACAAATTTCAACAGGATGCTCCAAAGTTTCTTGCGGTGTTGTTTACCCCACTTGGGTCAATGTTCCAAGAGAGCGTGCCTCTGTGGCAGCGAGACCTGCTCGGCGCTGGGAGGAGGCTGAGCAGGGGCACCTGTATCATCAGCATGTGGGTAATTTGCACGTTTATCTTGGTAAAGGCCTACGAGGGAAACCTCAAAGCAGCCACCATCGTCAAGAACTATGAAAAGCCCATAGACAGACTTCTGGAGCTTGTGGAAAGGTGATGGGTGTACTTTGATTTCAACCTGAAAATGTTTTTGAGAAAGGAATTTAAAACTTTGTTGAACAGGGACGTAGTAATCCACACCACATTTGAGCTTCGCTTCTACTTGAGGTCCTTTGGCGCAGATTCCCCCTTGGTCAATAAATTAGGAGAGCAGATTGACAAGCACAAGTCCTACTTCTTTGGGTATTGTGGTTATATGTGCCGTCGCAAAATGCTCAAATCCATCTCTGCTTTTTGCGCAGATCTTCTGATGATGTCCACTTGGTGGTTGAAGACAAGATTTTGAAGGAAGGAGGAGCCTCGTTCTACTTTGACCTTGTCAACGAGATGAGGAGGACGGAATTCCTCTTGAAAGGGAAGCACTATCCACTCCGAAGGGTTGAAGAAAGGCAAGCAAGACAAAGACACGTTTTTTACCCCATTGGAAATCAGTTATACCTTTTTTCAATAGGTTCACGCTGTCATACATTAGCATGCTCCTGCCGTTTGAGACACCCAGGTTCTTCTTTCACACTACAACTTGCTCAAAAATGCCGCAAAAGGGACTCATTTTCAGGCGCTTTCTTATTGATCCCGTGCTGTCTGCCATGATGGAGGCTGGCGTAGTGGACAAGCTCCTGAGGAAATACATTGCTCGACAAATAAAGAACACGGTAAGGAGTTCCGCGATAACCATGTATATAAAAGGAGTCAAAAACGCATACGCCTTTGCATTTTATTCAAGGCTGACTCACTTATGGATCCTCTAAGGCTAATTTTCTTCTTCATACCTGGGTCCACTTGGCTAGCTCTCCAGGTTTTCGCCATTCTTATTCTATTCATGGAAGTATGCCTAGGATGGGTCTCTCGAAAGAAGAGTATGGTCGGCGGCGGCGGCGGCATCCAGGAATAAGATTGCCCAAATCGAGAACAAGAATGAGACCACCTAGTAAGTTTTCTTCTTGCCGAAAGATTCACTATAAAGATGTTCCTGTGTGCTGACGCTACCTTTTCTGTTTCGGACGCAGGCAAATGGCATACAAAAAGGCAAAATCTCGTTTTCTCCATTTGACATCTAGCTTTGCCATCTTTTCGTTTCTTCTTTCATTTTTGTCAAACGAAAACTATCCTACGCGGATTCAGCATTTTTTTTGAGTCGACATTTGAAACGAAGAAGAGCATCAAAATTTCCTTTCATTTCCTGCCTGAGACTGGTTGGTCATTGGCTACTTAAGAGGGGACCAATTTCCTGCCCTCCCTCCCCGATTTCTGTAGACTTTCTTTTGGCGGCGGCGGCGTTTGAAAAGAGAGGGGGGAGGGTCGGTCAAATGATATGGGTGAGAGAAAAACCGAACCCTGACTGACGTTCTACTACTATAGACGACCCCCGCCGGTGTCAGAACGAATTTGATGCACTTTTCCAACCTCAAGCCGTCTTGATTGGAAGTGTGGGAAACTGGCAAGGGCCACTTTAAGACGGGAAATCATTTCCGATGCCCTGGACATAACTTCATGTCTGCTCAATTAATGCTTTGTACACTGACAGCATCACAGGCGGCGGCAAATGCGTCGGGCATATCAAAAAAGGAGAGGAGGGTAAGCCAGCCATGCACCCCTGCGTTCCGTATTTTCCCTTTTTTTACCGCCGCCCTTCCTCCCGCCCTGGCGTGATGGCCAATATCCGGTCAATATTTCATGGAGGCGTGTGCGTAAGCAGGCTGCTTGGCATCCTTCTTCCTACTTGCAGGATTACATTACTGTTTCTCCTAAAAGTCCGTTCCGGTGTCAGCTGCGAGTGTGTGGCAGGAAGTTGGGTCGGGTCGTCGTCGGAAGGCGTTAAAAAAGCAATATCCTACCCAGGCCATTTCCTCCTCCTTTCTCTTCTCCCCCGCCGCCCCTGTCTCTAACACTTTTTCAATCTCCCCCTCCGTCCCCACAACAACGCAGTATAAATCCCTCCTTCCATTTTCGAGAAATTTCAGACGAGAAAACCGTGCAACAGACTGACGGATCGATGGAGAGAGGGGGAAAAGGAATGGAGTTTCGCGTCCCACTTTGCTCTTTACTCTCTCGAACATAATGGGGAAGGGGCTTCGGACGAAGCGACACAAAGCATCACACTCTTCTTCTGTCCCGAATAACCCCATCCGAGGCTCCCCTCCTCGATCTTTTCATCGCGGATTGAGCCGTATCACCATCATCCCCTTCTCTTCTCCCGCTATGAATGGCCGTGGAAGAAAAAAGTGCTGGGCTCATGCCCCAAATTTTGGGAGTCCCCTTCCCCCTTCCCCCACCGGTGATGACATTGAAATTTTTTCGGGCCAGTCTGCTGGATCTAGTAGTGCATCAGTCTGCTGGGATGAGGGGTCTCTCAGGGAAACAAAGTACTCTACTATAGTATAGACCACCAACGTTGGAAAAAGTGTATCGAGATAGTGTCTTGACATTTTGTAGTAGTTTGAACTTTTAGTGAGAAGGGGAGAAAGAGAATTCCTTGCTGTCATTAGGATTCGTTCAGTTTTTTCCAGCTCATTTTAACATGCCGAAGAAGATTAAGAAACTTTTTTGAAGAGTCATGTAACTTCCTACCACTCCACGCATGAACATCCATGGCAAAACCTTGGTTCAATTTCCAAAAAAAAAAAGAATACGGGCTGTGAACGACCTCTTTAAAACACTGCTTCAAACAAAAGATTGCTCTCCATATTCAAGGTATAAAAGAGCCAATCGTGCCTTTCAGATCGGACCGTGGGATCCTTCTGTTGCTTTTGCTCCCGAAAAAACGACATGAAAAGAACCCCCCACTATATCCCGCCTCTTCTCCGCTTCTTGATAGAAAGATGTCAACTCACTATCGCGTCCATTTCTCATCCTGCCTCCCTGCCTCCCTCCCCATTCTCATTCCAGTCTAGCCGAGGCTCGCTTGCGGCAAAGGAATCGCCAAGGTCTCGAGAGTGAATCAACAAAGGAGGCAAGGTACTACGCTTAAATGGAAGTTGACTGTCGAAAAGTATATATTTCTTTGAGTGGTGAATCCAAATTCCAAAAACCGATCGCGAAAAAAATCAGGGAGGAGAAAAAAAGGTAGCCAAGAATTCTAATTATTTCTTCTCCCCCTCCCTCGAAATCTTTTTTATCCGCGCCGCCTCTCCTGACACAGAAGGAGGAGGGGGAGGAGGAGCAGGTTCTTTTTTTGTTTCGTGTGCGGCATTTTCGGGACCGATCATTAATCCTGTTGCCCACCCCCTGAAAATGGGGAGGGGACCTCGCCCTGGAAAATCGGTTCCTGCGGCGAAGAGACGGACAGGCTTTTTGGGAGGAATGCTTCGCTCGGAAAAAAGTTGTGACTTTTGTCCATCAAAGCATCTCTTCGGTGCGGTCAAGGAGCTGGATGCGGAGGCGAAAACGGACTTACAAGATCTGTTTGACGTTCCGCTTCCTGCATGTTCCTTTCGCTTGACCCAACCCACCCACAAAGCTCAGTGCCGCATTGGTCTCTCTTTTGAGGCCGCCTTCCCTTCTCTCCTCTCTTTCGGAAGAAGAAGAGGAATTGTTTGCAAACAATGAGCCCCAATTGGAGAAAAAAAGGTAGGAGGAAAACCGGGCGCCCCTCCCCTTCTTCCGCCGTCTGTGAACGAGAGATGGATAGATGGGTGTTGTTGCACTTGACTTGGAATTCGCCAACAATCGGGCTGCTCCTACTTTTGACCCTTTCACCCTAGAGTGGGTGGTCACAGTGTGCAAGCAGTTGTTTTGCATTCCGCCTTTCGGTGGGCGAATTCCACCCCGGCTGTCCATCTTTCGCCTTCATGTCCGTTTTTGCCTCCCTCCCCCCTTCCCCGACATTTTTGTCGAAGAGGAGGAAACGAACGTTCATGTAACTGTTGTAAAAAGAGGGAGGGAGAAGGAAAGAGACAGGCGCCGTGTGTTTGTAGGTACAGTATAGTATATAGGTGGGCGGTAGGAGGAGGAGGAAACATATTTCACCTGTCCAAAGGGGGAGAAACCCTGCAGCGGAGGCGGCGAGCCCTCATTTACCAACAAACGCTAATGCTTTCCAAATTCGTGCCGGGCTCATTTTCTAACTGAGTACACGTACGTTTTCCCGAAATATAGAAACTTTTTATTCGTCAATCGACCGCGGCGGAAGAGAGAAATGTGGGGGGAGATAAAACAGAACGACGATGAACACAATGCTGGGCAGTTCTGGCGATCACAGCGTATATCGGGAAGATTGACTCAAAAAACTTCGAGATAGCAAGGAAAAGAAACTTTAACCAGGAAACAACTAGATATTTTTTGTGCAGTGATAGCGCCGAACAACAACTCTTCGGGTTTCTCCCGACGGTCTTTTGTGCTATATAAGTTGTGCTTTTTCCTTCCGAGTTTCCACATGGGTTTGCAAAGGCAGTAGGAGCCAGCAGTGGTGGTTGACACGCGGGTTTCGCAAAACACACAAGTCGTTCGATTGATTTTTGGCACTGTTTTCGTACAATATTTTGTTTTTCACTGTCTGAGGGTCTGTCTTCCGCCCACTGCTTCCTGTCTAGCATTTGTTCTTTGATATGCGGTTTTTCCCCGTCCACTTCACGTCTCGTTTATGCACGAGCTGGTCTCCCACCTGTGCCTGTGGTGCCTGAACAGGTGGTGGTGGTGCTCGCCCTCCTCGACGTCCTCCTCCTCATCCTCATCCGCCCCCACTCCGCCGTCCTCGTCGCCGGGGTCCACCACGATCTGGCTGGAGTGCACGTTGCTCAGCCTCATCCAGCTCCTGAGCGTCCTGGCCGGCGGCAGCGACAGCGTGGCGTTGGTCGCCAGCGTCATGGTCTCCGCGGCCACCCGCGGGGGGAGCGCCTCCAGGCGGTCCATCCGCACGCCCGCCACGCCCGGCAGCTGGCGGTACTTGCGCAGGATGGCCTTCAGCTCGATGTCGGTGTACCTATTGACAACATTCATGCATGTTTCAAAGATTTCAAAAGTATAGACTAGAGAAACCCATGAAAAGACAAACAGGTACCGCTGCTTTATACTGTATGTTGGTTGTCAATAAACACTTGATCTGGCATGGGTGTTCTCTTACCTCCCCTCGGGAAACCTGACCAGGGCCCTGTGCCTGGACTCCTCCAGGATGGTGATGTTGGTGGAGAACCTCTTGTTGAGCGGGTCCCACAGGCGGTACTTGCGCATGGGCACCCGCCGCAGGTAGTCCCGCGAGAAGTGCAGGATGATAGTGGTCACCTCGTGGGCGCGCCGGCCCACCACCCAACCGAACTTGGTGCCGGGGAGCTTGAGGTACTCGTCGCGGATGGCACGCATCTGACGATATATAATCAATTTTAAAAAATGTTGTTTAACCTAAACCACAATAGGTACCTGGTGG
>JAAUXV010179885.1_pt1 | contig 12702 bp, 8 predicted proteins | sample 7278181 | NCBI WGS metagenome assembly JAAUXV01 (sample SAMN14350114, study PRJNA611818) | marine sediment metagenome | isolation source: surface marine sediment (2.1m) | place: French Polynesia: Moorea | collected 2018-08
AAAATTTGTCTCCCCCCCCCCCCCCCCCATAAAAAACCCAATCACCCCCCCCCCCCCAATTTTTAAAACAACCCCCCGTTGCCCCCCCCCCCCAAAAAAAAAAAAAAAAGCCCACGCTATTTTACCTATTAGGTGCTAAGTTGCACAAGTGACAAGATCTTCTCATCTTGCTCCCTTGAGTCCTACGCAGCTTAAATCCATGGCCCTGATTTGGCTTTGACTGGCTGAAGTTGGAATATGAGCCTTGCGCTTGTTTCCTGAACACTTCTCCAGTTTATGTTTCTTGCTAGAGGTTTCAGAAAATCAAATTCTTGTGGGCAATTTCATTTCGTACATGGCTGATTGAGCTCACTTAGGGCAGTTTCTCAAGTCTCTGATTTCTTCTCGAGGAAGACTACTTCCCTCAGAACGGGCTGCCGCCTGACATCAAGTGTTGGCTTCTCTTCGAATTCGTAGAGAGCAGCCCAGTTGGCAGTAGTGGTAGGGTAGTCGAGGGTGAGGACGACCCAGGGCTCCTTGCTCAAGTGGAAGCATCTGGCACTTTGTCTTTCTTGAGTTTGCTTTTGTCGGGACTTTCTGTACGATTTTACTCCAATCTTCCAAACTTGGAAGTGAGAGGTCAGAACCGTTTGGTCCTGGCATTGTCACTCGTCCAGTGTGCGCCATTGATGTTGTCAAATACCACAAGGTTCACATCAGAACGGTAGAAAATTGCAAAAAAATATACCTTTTTGCATGCGTAATCATATTTTTATTTTTGTTATGCGGGCGTGGCTGACTAGACTTGGCATTTTTTCTTTTTTTGTTTTGACCAAAGGGTCACAAGTGCTATTTTTTGAAAAAAGTTTGCACTATAAAGTTTGTGTTAAAATCTTTTTTACTGCAACAAATTTGGGTGATTTAATAAAAACATATTGGTGAATTTGCAAATGCAGGCTGAAAAATGCGGCCAGGGGGCCTGGCAGGCTGGGAAAAGTCCCAGCGGGCTTGCGGGCTCGGGCCAAGCTCGTTTACATACCTACAAATAGCTTGTTCAACTTTAATACTGCCTTTATCTGGCAAAAAAATATAACGAGGTAAAAACTATAAACATAGAAGAACGCCTAGGTATTTGCTCCTTCCTTTAATTTTTTTTCGCCAGTTTGACTGACTGCAGATTCGCCAGTGTGACTGACTGCAGATTCGCCAGTGTGACTGACTGCAGATTCGCCAGTGTGACTGACTGCAGATTCGCCAGTGTGACGGGTACTGGCTGGTTTTATTTTTTTCGACAGTGTGACATCGGCCTGTTCAAGTTGTAGGGATGTTGAGGAAATGTATTATTTGAGCACTTAAATAACCTCGTAGCTCAAAGTCGTAGTAATAACTTAGTTAGGTCTTCAAAAATAGGACAACTTTGTTGAAATGACCCATCTGTTTGACCATTAGATTTGGAGAAAACTACCAAAAAAATACAATTTTAAGGTCCAAGAAATGTTTTGACAGAAAATTTTATAAAAAAGAAAAGATAGCCCACCTCAAAATGTATTGGGCGGATCGGGTCAATTGAATTTTGAGGAGGCTTTAAAGGCCAAAAACGCAAAATCGCTCAAATCGCTCTATTGTTAGCACAAATAACAGTGATATTTTCCCGCCGAGTTTCGATCTCTTATTTACTTTCCCCCCATTTTCATTCCCTCGTCGTGACTTTCGTACCATTACCTGCTCGTTCTTCCCACCTTCGCTTATGTCTAGCATCAAAATCAACATTGACGTGCTTTCTCTTTTCGGCGTTTTTAGTAGGATGAAATTACTTGCTTTCCTTAGACTTTTCTCGTGCCTTTCCTCGCAGTCAATGCAGGCAAAAGCTAAATTTGACCATTGATTTTTTGCTTAAGTGAAAAATGTGTTTGCACAGGCAAAAATTTTCTTGTCGTCTTACTACTGTGCTTTATTTTGCAAACTTAAGATTTTAAGAAAATGCTTTCTTGTTCTCAGGTGGGGAGGATCATGCTGAAGGGCGACAACATCACCCTGATCCAGAGCGCGGACGGGAGATCGGAGGGGCAGTGATTCCCGATCGAAGAGAGGACGACTGAGAAGAGAGACAGGATGGAAGGAAGAAAGAAAGAAGCGGCATTTCTTTTTCCCAAGTTGTGCGGCGCACCGTGTTTCAAATGGTTTTTTCTGCCGCCCCGTTTGCGAATATTGGGAACCCATGATGTGTAGAATTTGTCATTAAAAAGTTAAAAGCGCCCAACCGTCCTGGATACTGCATTCAGTATTTTCATTTTTCAATGTACCGTGAAAGACTTCATAGCGTTTGTTATACTATCTTTGATACTCTCAGAGAAATTCTTGGGTATTTCGTCAGCGCAAGTCTTAGGGCTCGTCATGCTTCTCCTCAGTGCTGTTCGGTATCTCCCGGCATAAAAAAAGCCGGCTTCTCTCTCGCGCAACATTGCATTTACGTTTGCTCCGTACGTTAGATTCTTTTGCGCATGCGGGGGCCCTTTCCCACAGCGTTGTTCGACCAATGGGCTCGCGCTCCGCCCTCTGATGCGGGCCAATGGGCGTCGGCCAAGCACCCTCAGGCATTGGCCCCGCCGCCCCGTCATCACGGCCAGAGGTGACCAGCACGGGAGGAAGCCCAAAAGGTCAAGTTAACGGTCGGAACACTTGACATATCGCAATACCTTGATTTGGCTTGGGTTAATTAATTAAGGCATTTGGAGTGATATTGAAACTTTTTCACACGGTCTGGTTCCTTTCCGTCCTAAAGTGTGAGGCCACTCGCTTGGAAAGTGACAAGAGGGGTGACCAGGAAGGGAGGAAGCTGACGAAGAGAAGGCGGAAGCGAAGGAAGGAACATCCTTCTCTTCTTGCGTGGCTCTTGTCTGCCTCCTGAGCGCCAGCCTGCCGCTGTGCTCCCTCTGCCTGGAGTGCATGCTCTGCGCCCTCAGGCTCATCCTCGGCCACATCTCCTACGTCGCGGGCGGGTCTGCTCGAGTCTAGCATAAGTGTGAAGAGGTAGTCCACCACCACCGTCACCATGTGGCGCTCGGCGCTGCTGTGTTCCCTGCTGGGGGCCTTGCTGCTGGCCGTGCCCTCCTCCTCCGTGGCGGTCATGAGCGTGGACCTGGGATCAGAGTGGATGAAGGTGGCCGTGGTCACGGTGAGTGCTTTAATTCCATACCGTACACACGGGAAAACAAATATATTATCACGCTTACTTCGCAGCTTGAGGTACATAAATTGCCGTTATTCCTGGTCAGGTATCTTTCCTCCCCCATAACCGTGCTGGTTTTCTGTTGAGGCCTCTCTAACTTGCGTAATTAATCAATCCTTCACATGGTTGCTTATAGATATGATGAAAGTAATCAAGCTAAGATCTAAAGAAAAGATGTTCTACCGTCATGCTGTACTCTCCGATCCTCCCCTCTTTGCTACAGAAACACGACCATTTTTTCTCCATTAGCTCATAATAGCAACAGCCTTTGACCTTTCTTTCCTTATTCCAGCCTGGCGTCCCGATGGAGATCGCCCTGAACCGCGAGTCCAAGCGCAAGACTGCGATGGCGGTCTCCCTCCGCGGTGACGAGCGCACATTCGGCTCGGACGCCCTATCCAACGGCGTGCGCTACCCAAAGACCTGCTACGCCTTCCTCCTGGACCTGCTGGGCAAGCCCTTCGGCCACCCTCAGGTCAAACGCTACCAAGAGCGGTTCCCCTACTACGAATTGAAGGCGCACCCCGACCGCGGCACGGTGGTCTTCAAGCACGACGAGGACACTGCCTACTCGGTGGAGGAGCTGGTGGCCATGATCCTGGAGCACGCGCGGGAAATCGGGGAGGACTACACCGAGCAGAAGATCAAGGACGTGGTGCTAACGGTCCCCGTCTACTTCGGTCAGGCCGAGCGGCGGGCGCTGCTCGACGCCGCCGAGCTGGCCGGGCTCAACGTCCTCCAGCTCATTTCGGAGCCCATGGCGGTGGCCCTCAACTATGGCATGTTCCGGCGCAAGGAGGTGAACGGCACCGCCAAGCACCTCATGTTCTACGACATGGGCTCGCAGGACACCACCGTCTCCATCGTGTCCTTCCAGACGGTCAAGACCAAGGAGCGAGGCTTCTCCGAGACCCACCCGCACGCGCACATCCTCGGCATTGGCTACGAGAGGAACCTAGGCGGCGCCGACCTGCAGGTGGCACTCAGGGAGTACCTGGCCGACCAGTTCAACGCTCTTAAGAAGACCAAGACGGACGTGCGTTCGGTCCCTCGCGCCATGGGCAAGCTTTTCAAGGAGGCCGCCCGGGTCAAGACGGTGCTGAGCGCCAATGCCAACACCTACGCCCAGGTGGAGAACGTCATGGAGGACATCGACTTCCGGATGGAGGTCACCAGGGACAAGCTGATGGAGCTGAGCGGGGACTACTTCGAGCGGGTGACGAGGCCAGTGGAGGCCGCGCTGGCCTCGGCCGCCATGACCATGGGGGAGATCGGGGAGGTCATCCTGGTCGGGGCCGGAACCAGGGTGCCCAGGGTGCAGGAGATCCTGAAGGAGCACGTCGGCCGCGAGCTGGGCAAGAACTTGAACACGGACGAGTCCGCCGCCATGGGCGCCGTCTACAAGGCGGCCGATCTCTCCACCGGCTTCAAGGTCAAGAAGTTTGTCACCAAGGAGGGCGTCGTCTTCCCCATAGACGTCGACTTCGCCAGAGAGTACGAGAACGACGACGGGGAGACCGGCACCAAGGAAGTCAAGCGATCCCTCTTCTCCAGGATGAACCTATACCCGCAGAAGAAGATCATGACGTTCAACAAGCACGTCGGGGACTTCACCTTCAGGGCCAACCTTAACGAGCTGGACCACCTGGGGGATGAAGTGTCGTAAGCTTTTTTTAAATATAAAATGGCAGTAAGTTATGCACTGTATATTATTTTTATTATTATTTTCTCTGCACAGGAACATTGGCTCACTGAACCTGACGGAGGTGGACGTCAAGGGAGTCGCAGCTGCCCTGGACAAGTACGCAGAGGTTCCCAACGTGGAGTCAAAGGGGGTCAAAGCGCACTTCTCCCTGGATGACTCTGGTCTCTTGAGCGTGACGGCGGTAGAGAGCGTATTCGAGAAGACCATCACGGTAGAGGAGCAGGAGGAGGAGGAGCGGAAGAAGGAGGGGGAGAAGAAGAAGACCGAGGAGGCGGCGAAGGGAGACGGCGACAAGAAGGAGGAGGGTGATGACAAGAAGGACGGTTCCTGGGCAGAGAGCATCGCCAGCTTCTTCAACAAAGGTATGAGTTTGAGGTTACGTAGTATTAGAATGCCATTTTTGCAAGATGATATTCCTTCCGTAGATGAGGAAGGCAAAGAAGGCGAGAAAAAGGACGGCAAAAAGGGGAAGGACAAGGGGAAAGACAAGAAGAAGGATGACAAGAAGAAGGAAGAAAAGAAAAAGGAGGAGGAACCCAAAAAGAAGGAATTCAAGCCCAAGATTGAGACCCTAAAGGAGCCTCTTGAATTCGAAGTCCGCATCGTCGACATGCCGAGGCTCACCGAGAAGCACATCAAGGAGTCCAAGGAAAAGCTCAAGGCCCTTAACGACCGGGACGAGCTGAAGAAGAAGAAGGAGACCGCCTTGAACAGCCTGGAGAGCTTCGTCATTGACGTGAGGGACAAGATGTACCAGGAGACGTACGAAGACTCCCTGACCGAAACGGAGAAGGAGTCCATCTCGACCAAGTGCTCGGAGATTTCGGACTGGATCGACGAGGAGGTCACTCCTGAGACGGAGGTCAAGGACCTGGAGGAGAGGCTAAAGGCCCTGAAGGAGCTGACCTCCGGATGGTTCGCCAGGGTACGTGAGCACATCGACCGCCCGGAGGCCCTCGGCGCGCTCGACCAGATGCTAAACACCTCCTCCAACTTCCTGGCTAAGGCACGAAACAAGACCGGCGACGACGGCTACTTCTCCGTGGCGGAGGTGGACAAGCTCGCGGAGAAGCTGGAAGAGGTCCAGAAGTGGAGGGAGGAGGCCCTGGCCGAGCAGGAGAAGCAGCCAAAGAACGAGATGCCCAAGATGACAACCAGCCTCATCGCGGAGAAGGCCCTTGATCTGGACCGTGAGGTCAAGTATCTTCTCAACAAGGCTAAGATAGCCAAGGCCGAGCAGGAGAAGGAGAGGCTTAAGAAGGAGGCGGAAGAGAAGGCTGCAAAAGAGAAGGAGGAGAAAGAAAAGAAGAAGAAGAAGAAGAAAGAGGAGAATGCTACTGAGGAAGAGACTTCGAAAGAAACGCCTGACTCGCAGGACGCCAAAGAGGAGGAGATCGATGAGACTTCTCCCAACAGCGAAAACGAAGGTAAGTTTTTTGTAACATGCCGTACGACTAATCAGGTGTGAATTTTTGTGTGCTGCACGGTTGCTTTTCGTCTACACAAAAATAATCCCCCCCCTTTACACAATTCCACTAGTAGTAGATACTGAGGTGTTCTACACCTTACTTCCAGATTACATTCTGGTCGAGTTGGTGCCGGACCTTGTGTGGTTCGTTAACTCAACACCTCCCTCCTCCTCCTCCTCCGATCCCATCAACAACCACCCACTTCCCAACTCCTCCCCACATCCACATCGCCCTCCATACCACCAGCAAAAAGATCCCCACACGTTCAAGGACGACGCGCCCTCCATGATTTGGACAACTTTTATCGTGGCCATCATACACTTTTTGTTTGAAATTGCCAGATGACACCACTTTGGTGCCTGCCATAGACTTGTGTTCCTGTGTACCTGATAATTGACTGTGCTTTTGGCTGTGACTTTCAGACCAGTCTTCCAAGACGGAGGAGGAAACTCAAACCCCTGAGGCGGCAGAAGACGACGACGCTGCAGCAACCGAGAAAGAAGCTCAAGAAGAGGAGGCGCGGGAAGCCGACGAGAAAGACGGAGCATCCGACAGTGACGACGAAACCGACGTTCCTGAAGTTGAAATTCCGGAAGCCGCAGACTCTGGTGACGAAGAGCAGCAGAGTGAAGAAGCAGCAAAGGACGGCGAAGAAGAGGAGGCAACGCACACAGAGTTGTAGCGTTCTCGGTTCGGGAACCTGCTTAGCTCACGAAATTATCTCAGCTTGGAGGTGGGAAAGGTGAAGCCTTCGTGTCAGAGGCCAGAACTGAAGGTAGGCCCATCTTTTCGCGGCGGCTGTCTCGAGCACAGCCTCACCTCCTACTCAGAAGTGATATAACCTGGGTGAAAAAACCGAGAGAATGTGTCGCGTCGGACTGGAACTTTTACTTGTTTGTGTGAGTGATTTTCGTCCCTGGCGTTCGTGATTCCGGAGACTCCCCACACCGTCTCCATTATTTTCGACCCCGAAGTCTGCAAGATATCGTTTGCTGTGGAACACTTGGTTTTTAAGCTCACATTTCGTGACAGCCCCTTCTGCCCAATCTTACCCTACCACATTTTTACCACGTCGCCACGGTGCAATCAACCCTGCTTTGTTCCGTTGTTATTCATTCAAGCACACTGGGCTAAAAACAACTGCGCGCAAATATATATTGTACCCCCGCCGGTCTGTCATGAATGAAAGCTCTGCCTCTTGGGCCGAGGCGAACCGATGCGCTTGTGTTCCGACATCATGGCGTTGCTGGCCATCAGCAGCCGTTCTCTTGTTTCCCGCAGCAGAAGCTTTTCCGCGTTCACCAGGTCCTGCCGGTAGCGCACGAACGGCGGGAAGTAGATGGCCAGGGCTATCATCCACGCGGCGTTGAAGACGCTTCCCACGGACAAGATGATGAGGTAGTAGTTCTTGTTTTGCCGTGTGAGGCCCTTCTCGGCCGCCAGGTAGATGACCAGGCCGTCTATGGTGAAGAAGATTATGAATATTGCGTGGGGAAAGGGCGTCACCAGGGAATATCGCGTGTACATCCTCTGCTTGGCCAGCAACCGGTTCTTGTCGAAGAACTGGTGGTACAGGATCAACGTGTAGAAGTAGGTGAGGAGGACCCCTGCGAACGTGGGCGGGAAGACGAGAAACTCCGGGAGGGCCGAGAGAATCATCGTCTTGTGGCCGTTCGTCACGTATACTTCCATCACGTTTCGCGTGAAAAAGAACCCCTCAGAGTGGAGACGCAGCAAGAAGAAAATGTAGAGGTTGAAAGAAACGAACATGTGGCACAAGCTCATCCCCGTGACAATAAGGTACGTCTTTAATGTGGCAGAGGGAGCAGGATGCAACTTTTTGAGCTTGATCTGAACCATGTTTCGAATATTGTTCACTTTTTTACACACTAGTTTTTCCCAGCTTAAATTTTAAAAAAAGAATTCCGAATTGTTCCAATTTCCAACTGTGTAAGTACAGTAGAAGTTGGTAGGGCGGTAATAAAATTAACTAGAAGGCTGCATTTGAAAATGATAGTCGAGTTTCGACGTAAGTACCATATTCGACAAAGCGCCTCACATTGTTTTATATCTATTTTTCCTTTGTTCCTGATCACTGGGTTCGACGTCCTCTCCTTCGTGCACATTGTCTTGGTGGTCACCTTCACATTGATCGCCTGCACCAAAAGCAGCACCGTCAGCATCTTTTGATGAGTCTTTGTCTTGCACTGCTGGAGCATCAGCCTCCAAACGGCCGGCAGCTCGGTCGCGCACACCGCCCACAGCTCCCTCGTCAGAGGGTAACAAGGCAGCTGGAGTGGGCTCAACTACAGCGGTGACTTCCTCGCTGGAGGCAGTTTCTGAGTCTCCCCGCGGGATCTCCCTGTAGCTGGGAGGGGGCCTCTCCAGGTCGATTGCCTCCTCCTCTTCTTCGACATCCGGGACGAAAGCCCGGTTGTCGTTCTTGGTGGCGTCCTCGTAAGTGGGCGGCGCGTTGCTGGGCCTCCTTGGTAGGGGTGACGAGGAGTCGTAGGGGAGGGGCCCCGCTCCTGGCCGATCGAATTGCTGAAGATTTCGGCGATTAGCGGAAGCCAATGCAGTGGCCTGGGTTGCGGCGGACGAGTTGTCACTTCGGTTTCTGCAAGGATAAAACAAATTGTTCAATTGAAGAAGTGAAGAAATTTGCCGTATTTTTAAAGAGGAGAACGTATACCTGGCCTTTGCGTAGCACGATCGGCAGCACCCGACGCAGATCATAACTCCGGCGAGGAAGCACAGCCCGAAGATGAGGAAGCGCAGGGCGTCCTCGAAGATCTTGGCGCAGTACTCCTCGTCGGCGTTGGGAAGAGTCTAGATAAAAAGTAAACGTGGTATCTAGGAACGAGAACTGTCCAAATACAACGTCCCACCTCTTGTCCGCAGTTTGGCAACGCGTTGCAGGTGAGCACCTTGGCGGGGATGCACAGCTGGTGGTTCCCGCTGCGGTATCCGCAACCGAAGTCCCCGTCGTCCCCGTTCGGACACCCGTTTCCCCAGCGCGAGAAGGTGAAGGGGCGGCGCATCCGCTTGTGCAGCGTCACAGAGAAGTAGATGGAGGACTGGGCGCGGCGCCAATTGACCAGGTCCAGGCGGAGCCACTTGGCGCAGGCGTCCTCGGCGGGAAGGACGCTGGAAACAGAAGAAAAGATCATTGAAATTTGGAGGAAAAGCGGACGACAGGAAAGGGTGGGCTTTTCTGGCTGAAAGGTTATTGCTATCACATTTATGTTGTCCGGAGAGGTACGTGCGGCACAGTCATTCTAAAGTCCGTTCCCCTCAGTCTTCCTCCTCGCCGTCACTCTTCTTGAACATGGGGGAGTTCCCGTAGATCCCCGCGGCGACGGTCCCCGAGGCGAACCCCACGAGTAGCCCGGGCAGCACCCTCCCTCCGGTGGCGGCCGACCCGATGGCCCCCAGGAGCCCCCCGGCGTAGGCGCACCGGTCCGTCCTCATCTGCCCGGCGTTCTTTCTCAGCCGGTAGCTGCGGTCGTAGACGGCGTCCTTGTCTTCTTCGCCTTCGGCGGCGCCAGCACCGGAGGCCAGCCGCGCCTCCGTCAGTATTGGGGCCAGCGGCACCAGCACGGCCGTCATGGCCTTGGCGGTCTTCAGGGCCGTGTTCCTGACGGCGGCGGCGGACCTGGGGCCGCGGGCCAGGGCCAGGGCCGGTCCCAGCAGGAAGAGGCCTCCCACAGCGCCCACCTGGGCGTTCTTGGTGGCCACGTGCAGGTGGAGCTCCGCGCGCGGGTTGGGGATGTCTTGCATCTGCTCCTCGGACAGCTCCTGGCCCAGGATCAGGATCTTGAATAGGTTCTCCGACATTGTGATGTGCTTGAGGTTGAGGATCAATTACAAATTACAATTTCCCCGTTTACCCGCGTTTATGGGCAGTCTGCGGATCTGCGCCCAGTTTGTCTCCAGCTCCACTCTACTTTCTCCTTGTCTTTGACCAGTTGTTTTGTCCGCTTGTTTTGCGGCTTTCGCAGCGGAAAGATAATTGAAATTAGGAGGTGAGAGAGCGAGAGCACCTACTTAGTTATGAAGAACGGGAAAGAAAAAGGGCGGATTTCTGGCCCAGATCTTGGAGGGGCAAACATACAAGAAGTTTTTCTTCTGAATCAACATCATCAACAGTGCTGCCGTGTTACGTCGGGGCCTCGGGGGTGTTCAAATAACGTCTTTGGTGGTGTTAATAAGTGCCACAACGTAAGAATGTCACAACAGCAACATAAAAAGCAGCAACAACATTTATACACAATTTGCACATCTTTGCGAAGAACACTGCACGTGCACAAACATTTCATGTTTGATTGTATGATACTGCCTGACGCGCTTTACATAGCAAAAATTGCAAAAAGATGTGCTTGTGCTTGCTGCAGCCTGCTGTTGTTGTTTACTATTGATGTTTATTATTGATCTACAAAATATTTATTTCTTCACCTCGAATCCTTGTCGTCGAAGGGCCACGTCCTGAACAAGTGCTGCTCCTTCTCCAGATAGGCCTCGTCCGGGAAGGGCCGCTCCAATGTCACGTTGTACGTGGCGCTCCCCGCACCTTCCGGGGAGGCGACCGTCACTGAAACGGACTCCCCCTCGTTCGATCTGGTGAGCTGGAGGATGGTGAGGGACATCTCCAGGTTGTAGCTGTAGTAGAAGGACGAGGAGGCCTAAGAGGAAAAAAGCGTTGTGGCATAGTAGCGTTGCAAAAAACATTTGAGACAAGGGGCGGAAATATTTTTTTACAAGTGCCCATTTCTGAGCTATTATTTTAATAAACAAGAACTAGCGAAAAAAAGAAAAACAAAAGAAAAATTCAGCTCACCACGTCCTGCTCGGCGCAGTCGATGTTGGCGACGACGAAGGTGAGAGAGTAGTTGGCAGTCCCTCCTCCTCCTCCTCCTTCTCTCTCGTCCAATTTGAAGGCTAGGGCGCTGGATTCCGAGTCGCCGTAGGAGAGGGCGGCCCTCCTCAGGCGGCGGTACCGCGACAGGTCCACGAAGGCGCCGTCGGAGGAAGCTTGGCCAAGGTCCAGCGCCGTGGCGCAAGCAGACAAATAGAACACCAAAAGCACCATTTTGCACCACATTTCGATTGCTAGACACAGTTTCTGTTCTACCTCTCCGGAAAAAGGAGGCGGGGAACAGTCCTCATTCTGCACTGTTTTGCCGAGCACCCGTTTCTTTTCGGGTCGGGCGAATAGGAGGGAAAAAGAGAGGTGCTAATTATCCTTGGCCGACATATTCTGTCGTTTTATGGTAGGTGAGACAATCGCTAGTCGAATAGAAAATCAAACGATGAAGCACTGTGGACTTAACCTTCGTGCGTCACTTTTGGCCCATCAAACACACACCTTTGCCCCTCACTTAGGCAAGCATTTTTCTTCTCCTCCTTCCTCCCGACTTCAAACGTAACATAGATAGCGACGGAGAAAAATCTCCCCTTCGGCCCCCACCTGAACTAAGTAAGGGGCCTTCCGCTCTGGCTTTTCCCCGACATTCTGGCTAGTAGCACACTGCAGCACAGGTGCGACTCTTGTTGCGAGCAATAGATGGAAGAGGAGAGGAAGAGGCGGCGGAAAAAGTTCTGACACGGAATGCGACGGAGGCAGAAAAAAGAAATAATATTCTTCTCTGTTGCACAGAGTGAGGGCTCTCCCAAGGACAGGGAACCCGCATTCCCATACAAAAAGGATTGTACTGTAGAACAAAGAGAAATTGAATATTTTTGGCTGGAACAGAAAAACTTTTTGTCTCGCACCGCTGTGATAAGCTAAATACTGGCAACCAAAGTTGACGCCGATCTTTTATTGACTGCGTACTTTTTTTCTTCCATGTTTTTGTTCGAGGATTCGACAGAAAAATCATAGCTCTTCCAATGAGTACAAAACGTCTGCTTGTAGTAGTAGGGCACAGCGGCCTTGTTGTTAATAATCGGGCATAAATAGTGTACATTCAAATCTTTACGATACATCACCGACTCGGGGGTTAAAATGACTGCGTTTTATGAAGTACGTCTTTTTTCAATTCACGAAGAAATTTCGCATTTTAAAGGACAGGGGAAGTAGGGGGTATGAAATTATATACCGTAGGTAGGTGTAATCTAAATGTTTTCTTTTTTTCTCTTCCTTCAAATCACGCCGGGGGTCTTCAACTTCCACGTGCAGTTGTTGTTGGTCATCATAGCGGTCTTCTTGGCCGCAAGAGTCTCCTCAGACCGATTCGGAAGTGGTGGTCAGGAGCTTGGTTCCCTGGATCTTCGTCTTGAACTGTTCCGGCACGGGTTGCTCGACCTATTCGGGAAGAAAT
>JAAUXV010239063.1_pt1 | contig 12666 bp, 12 predicted proteins | sample 7278181 | NCBI WGS metagenome assembly JAAUXV01 (sample SAMN14350114, study PRJNA611818) | marine sediment metagenome | isolation source: surface marine sediment (2.1m) | place: French Polynesia: Moorea | collected 2018-08
CGGGGGCCGACCGTCGCAATCACCTTTTTCATGCTGGCGCAGTTCAACACTGTAACAGGGATTGGGAATATGAGATGTAAATAATACTGCAGAAAAGCAAAAAAGTTTTTATGGCCACGAATTTTTCCCCAATTCTACCTATTTCATTTTCCTTTGTTCATTTGCTTCAATATTGAACACACCAAAGTTCAGTCTGAGAATATTATTACCTGGCTTTGCGGGATCCTTGCCACTATTATCCCCTTCCTCTGGTTTTGTCTCATCCTCATCATTTTTGCCACTGTCTTGCCCCTCTGCAACATCTGAATTCCTGCTAATAAATGAAAATAGAATAGTGGAATTTTATGTCAGAGAAAACCCTCCGCTCACCCGTCGACAACCCTAACGTTGCATGCGGCTACCATTCCGAACTTGATGTAGCTGTCCTTGCTGGCGTTCGGGCCTGGCTCGAGGCTGTAGCCGACCCACCAGTCGTCGTCGTACTTGCCCAGCAGGAGGAGCTTCTCTCCCGCGTCGAAGTGGATCACTTCCTCCTCCTCCTCTTCGGAGGCGAGGAGCGGGCGGTAGGCAAAGTCCCTCACGGCCTCCGCCTCCTGCACCGACAGTCTGCTGATGGACGTGTACTTGCAGGGGCCACTAAAATGGAGATTTGCATAATTAGCGCATTCACTTCACAACAAGAGAGCATGAAAGCACTGTTATTCAAATTCAGGAATGCAGAGCGTCTGTATATCCCAACATGTTACAGTTTACCAACCTGTCGACCTCGATGTACGAATCGGGAACGAACCCACACCTCCTTCCCTGAAACTCGGCTAGGGTGTCGCAGGCGAGCCACCACCCGCCCTGGGCCTTCGGGCTGCACAGGACGAGCACCTCCCCCTTCCAGAAGCCCATCCCGCTTCCGTTCCTCGGCGCGTAGTTGTGCAGGGCCCTAGCCATGATCTTGACCGTACAAGAGTGCCCCCCTAAAAAAGTTTCGATGCAAAGGAGTCCCCATTTTTGCAAAAGTGCAATTTGCAAATGTATGTGAAGGATCGTACCTGTTGAAACTTTCTGGACAGCCTTATTGTTGCTCTTAGCATCGTCGGCAGGGTTGTAATTGAAAACATCTTCGTCGGAAGAGTCTTCGCCAGTAGCACGACTGCAAAAAGGGGGAAAAAAATATGGGGAAATGCAATGTGGAGAAATGTTCTTCATTTTCCTTACCCTCCCTTGACCCACATGTAGTTGTCCGGCACTAGGCCGTACCTCTTCCACCCTTCGTATCCACTGCTGGCGCTGAGGCCGTACCAGCAGCCCTCGTAGAGCTTGTTGCCCACGTACGCCGCCGCACCAGACATCCTGTATGTAAGAAGCGAAGTTTTTACTGTAGCTATTATGGCAAAAATGGCAATTTGACATACCTTGTCCTTCCCGCCAGCAGGAGTTTGTCTCCCCTGAAGAAGTCGGCGTCGAACGGGTTTGCCGAGGAGTGGTCGCGGACGGCCTCGGCCTCAAGGGCGCTCACGAAGGCGAAGTCGCCGCTCCTGGATAAATCATTGAGTAATTCAACATGCGACAATGTCGGCGATTGCGCGCAAAACTGAAACTTTTAACTTGGTAGACACGCACCTGCCGAGTATCCTCACGACCGAATTGGGCACAAACTCCCCCACCCTGTCGGCGGCGTCCTTCCCGGCCTCCCCCTCCCTCAGGGCGAACCACATCCCTCGGATGGGGTTGTAGCCGTCGAAGAGGAGGAGCGTCTCGCCGCGGCGGAGGCCGGAGTAGTCGGACACCACCTCGGCCCTCACCACGGCCAGGCAAGAGGCTGGATTATTGGTGCCGGAAAGGAAATTGAATTTTGAATTATTAGGGAGGTAGAAAACACCTATCTGCAAATATCTCTTTCTTATGGAGCAGTCCCCCTCTTAAAAAGCTATCGTCATATTTAAATATAACCATTATTTCGCTTTTTGATTACCTTGGCCGCTGCTGGAGTCCATGTCGCCAGAGGCCTGGGTCAAAAGACCCCGGGTTTTTGCTTTGAATGTCTGTAGGTATTCTTCCGTGGCAGTACCGAGCTTGGTGTGCTAATTATAGCCCAAAGATGGCGGAAATGGGAAGTGGGCCCCAAACACTTAAGCGAAACCACCCAAAAGAAGAAGGGAGAGAACCAGCTGGTGGTCAGCGTATCTTTTGGGCGGCAGCTTTCCTGGGCTGACCGGCGGCGCGGCGTCGGCGTGGGGGACGCTCCTCCGTGCTAGCTAGCCGGCTAGCCGTCCTTTTCTTGACAGTTTTGGGCTGGCATCCCACCACATCCTGCAAACGGCGGCGTGGGGCGACAGCTTCTTCAAGAAGGACGCGTCTTTTCTTTGGCGTCGGAAAAGCGTCCTTGGCAACAGAAATAACAGCCCCATTTTTGTCGGCAGCTTTGGAATCTTGAATATGCGCAGTATTTCTTAAAAGCTCGCAGAAGACAAAATAACTGTGAGTGGATATTGATCTCGCTGGGAAGGAGAGTAAAAAATTTCTTTCGATGTATATTACATAGATAGGGTACATTAATCTTTGCGGTTTTAATTTTTTTTGTGTGTGGGGGGGGGCTACAGGTGGGGCGTATACTTATTTACAGTTTTCTTTTTGCTTCTGAGTTCTTACGCCTCAATCACGTTCTCTCACTTGTGCGTAAGAGCTTTCTCGATGTTTTTTTGGCAAAACGATCCCGCCCCCCCTTTAAATTGTTCCCAAACATGACACTTTTTGCTCGTAATCCCCAAAACCCTCTTATTCATTTTCTTATTGTTTTTTTTTTCAAGGAAATTTCTTTCCCCTTCGGACACCGGCGTTGACAGCGCCAAATGCATAGGAGAGAACAAAAACTAACAACTAAAGACGAGTACTCTACTTTCATTCCAAGAAATTCCACCGAACTGTATTTACACGCCATCTTCTAGCACGAGGGTGAATAAATTTCACTATTAGAAACACTCAATTAGGAATCGAGGCGTATGTAGAAACGCTTCTGCCCTCCATGACCTCCTCCGTTTGAAGATATTGATCGTCGCCCTGAAGAGAAGCAAAATTTTCCTCCTAGTTCCAGATATGAATAAAGAGAAAATGTCATTTTTTTCACTTTAATTCAGGCAAGTTTCCCACCACCCTTCTTTTGCTTTCTAGCCCTGGGGAAGTACCCGTTCATGAGCTCATCCAGCGACTTGTCATAGTCGTCCGGATCCCGGAGTTTCTCGGCCTCCCTCCTCATCCAGTTCGATAGCCTGACCGCCATCCTCGGCCTTGCCTTTACCACCATAGGGTCCAAGTTGTTCCGCGCCAGCCTCCTCGTTGCAGGCCTGGCGACAGAAAACGTATTTTTCGGTTTTCTTCCATTCCCCCAGCATGGAATATATCTGTGTGTGTGTCTGTGACTAGTCGCAGTTTAAGTAAATTGCAAACCTTGTTTTAGGAGTAAAGCCCTCACCTCCCTCCTCCACCTCCAGCTTCAGGGGGGAGTTGGTGTCGAGCAGCAACCTTGAGAACTCCTCCTCTTCCTGCTTCTCCTTAACTTCCTCTCTCTTGATATTTGTTGCACCAGGGAAGTGTGGTTGAGGGACCGGCGTCTCGCTATTTATTGGAGAAGAATTACATTTTAAGCCAACTTGTGGCAGAGAATTACACACCTCCTTTTTTTCCTGAATGACAGCTCCTCATCCCCGCCCTCCTGCTTAATGTTCAGAGAGGAGTCGGCGAGCTCGATCTTAACGGATCTGCTTGTGAGAGATTGTAGTTGATTTTTTATAAGGTTACATAGCGCAGCATATGTTCGACAGAACCCACCGCAACACAGACTTTTTCTCCACTTTTTGCTTGATGTTTATGCCACCACCAGGAGACCCAGCGCGACACGAGTCGAAGTTGGACATCTCTCTTCGGGTGAAATCCTTTTCATGAAGACTAGACCTGTCATCTGTTGCTAGGCCAAACCTCATTGGAAGCACCAGCACACAAAGCAGGGCAACTGCGCAAGCATGCTGTATAAGTGGAGCAAACCCCACCTCACCCTCGACTCCCCTTGAAAAGGCAAAGCGTCGAAGGGAGAAGAAATTTCCTTCTGTCTAGGCGGTTAGTCGTCTCTTGGGACAAAGCTTCTTCCGCTATCGTGGCAGCAGCAAATGTTTCGTGGAAGGAGAAGATGATCCGTCTAACTCTAAAGTTTGGTGCCAGAAGCATAAAACATCTGGTCGGAGATGCAAAACAATTTTCCTGCTTCAAATTCGACTGTGTTTCATGATTTTTTTTGTTACTTTCGGACGTAAAATAAGGGAAAAGTAGCTAGGCTATAGAGCGATAAAATGAACCAGAAAAACCGAAAGAAGTCGACGAAGTCTCTTTGCAGCTTCATTGATCGTTTCTGTACGCTTGAATGAATTTTAAAGACTGGAATGTGCATTTTGTACTGTATTGTTGGAATGATTTATGATAAGGACGAATACGAGGCATATGTTCACAATTGTGAGAGTGAGACTATTTCTACATATCTTCTTAGTCTTATTCTTCCTTGGTGTCGGGCGAGAACCTGACGGTCCTCCTCTGCTCCCCGCAGATGTACTCCATCTCGTCCGCCAGCGCCATCTTGTTCTCCGCCTCCCTGCTGAACCTCCTCCCCTGGTCCACCTCGAGGCGGCGGCGGACGGCGCGGCGAAGCTTGAACTTTGACATGGCCTCCATCTCCTCGCGCGCTTCCGTCAGCAGGAGGCGCTCGCGGAGCAGGTTGGCCACGACTCCGGCCGGGCGGCCCTTCTCGCGCGCGGTGCGGTGGCGGCGCGGCTGGCAGTCCTCGCCGTCGGAGTCAATGTCGGCGCCGTTGCTGCAGTAGGGTGTGGAGGGCGTGTTTTTCGGGGCCGCCGGCTCCTCCTCCTCCGTCCTCTGCTCAGTGAAGGGGAGCCTCCTCCGCACCACGTACTTGTCGGGGTTCAGCAGCTCGTACTTGTGGGCCTTCTCGGCCAGAGTCTCTCCCCTCTTGGGCATCCTAACGTAGGTGGCACGCTTCTTCTTGGTGGTCTTCTTCAGAAGTATGAAGAAGACGGTGGTGACGATGGCCAGGGCCAACCACATGGAGAAGGCGGCGTTGGAGGGGAGGATGGGCTGGCCCTCCTCCTCGCTGAAGTCGCCGCACTCCTTGCAGCAGAAGGCGACGGTCTCGTTGAACATGTCCTGGGCAGCAGTGAAGTTCAGCATCTTCTTGTTGCGGTCGTTGGTCTCGCTGCTGAGGTGTTTCCTGGTCGAGTGCCGGAGTCGAAATGATTGAATACGGTGAGAAGCGACGCGATTTTTATATGTTTGACGCGGACTAAAACGTGGACTCGGCGTGCGATGACCGGCGGGTGGCCGGCCAGCGGCTGCCCGGCCGGCCGGCCGGCGTGGAGGAGCAAAAATACACTTCGCCCACCTTTCCCCCTTTCTCTGCGGTAAGCGTGCGTACGCCAACGTTTGGTCCCAGGTGGATTGATTGTTTCGGTCCCGTCCAGGGAAAGTGGAAATTCCCGCCACCGCCAACAGGAAGACTGTTGCCCACAAGGAAGACGAGAATGACTACACTGGCGGATGCTACCTACGAGAAGGCTGCCACCATTGTAGCCATCATGAACGAAAAAGCACCAAGATTGGAAAGGGGTTGCAATAGCTGGAGATGTTGATTCTGGGCGTAGCTACAGCGCAAAATTATATTTCCTAAAAGTGAAGCAACGGCCAGCGCCCCCCACATCAAACTATGTCGCCAATGGCATGAAGAAAGAGAATAGTCGTCAAAAGGAGATGAAACGAAACAGTTTTTTCTGCGGTAGGAAGAGAGGATGCCGTTGTTGTTGTTGTTGCTCCCGCCTGCAAAAACTTTTCCCCCTTTTCCTTCGATTGCGTCTCTAGTACGGCCTCTTCCCCTCGGAGGTCCTTTCCCCCGCGTTTTTTATCCTCCTCGCCCAACAAAACTTCCTTCGAGTCTCGAGACTGTCCCATTTCCTCCTCCTCGTCCTTCGTTCTTGTATCTTCCTCCTCAGACTTCTTCGCCCTCGGAAAGAGCCCCTTCCTCCCCCTCCTCCCTCCTTGCTTCCGCTCTTTTAATTCCCCCCTCTTCCACTTCGGCTTGGCGGTCCCGAAAGCGGCGGGGTTTTTCCTCGGGAGAGTTGAGAAGTAGGGCGGATGCCACCGAAAACCCCTCTACCATTTCCTACAATTTGGGTATGTGCTTTCAAAATTGCAAAAGGATGAAAGGACAAGCTAGTTAGTTTGAATAGCCAAGACCTAGTTTTTTAAAAGATATCATTGTTTGTGTAGGAGAAAATGTCTAAAAGTGTTCCTTTTTTGAATATTCGATCAAGAGAACAGACTGAACTGTCTCTTGAGAAGCTCGACCGGAAAAAAGGGTTCCTTCGCTCTGCACCGGAAACAGTCTGTAATTCGGGAAAAGTAAGGGAGAGAAATGGCCCTTCTCAGACTGCGCGTCAGTCTCTCTTTCTTTTCCTCCCCATCCCGGAGAACCTGCAGGGACGATAGAATAATTCGGCCATTTTTCCTCCGTCCTTTCTTCTTTTGCCCTGGAGGCGAAATCGGGGCTCTAACCCTTTCTTGCACCAAAGTTCCCCCTCGCCTTAGTACCCCTCTTCCTCTTTTCTTTTCCCCTCTATCCTGAATTCCAGTCTCTCTTTCTCTTCCCTTCTCCCCCGGCCCCGGAGCAGCCTCGCGGCCTCTATAGCGGAGCCGGCGGCGGCCTCCTTCCGCAGCCCAGTTTTAGAGAGCGGAGGGAGGAGAGGGGGAGGATGCCATGCTAAGGAAGGAAGACAAGAAAGAGAGAGAGAGAATGGGGAGGGAGGGAGGGGCCCATGTCGTGTAGTAGCACCACCAGGGTCTTTCTCTAGTCTGGGTGGCGGCGGCGGCCCAAACACAACTTCCTCCTCGTTGACTTTGCCGCCGGGGACCAAAGAAAGCGGGCGAGGGAAATCCCCTCCCTCATCCCCTCGCGGAAGGCGAAATTAGAACTTCTTCTCTTTTCCTCGCCTTGGCCTAGGGTAGAACGGACCGGAGGAGTGAAATCTGGGCCTTTCTCTCGGCTTACGCGAAAGCTTTGAGATTTGCGAAATCTCGGTGTCGGTGGCGAAACAAGTCGCAAAATGTTCGAGTGGATAATTCTCAACAAGCGCACCCGGTCGGGGATGCTAAGGAGGTAAGAAATTTCATTTCTATAAGCGTACAGTAATACCAACAAATATGTGCGCTTTGACATTTTTTGATCAATTTATTTGGCGAAAACAGTAGTTTCCGTCTTATCGCCCTTTTCCGAGCTTCCCCCCCCGGCCAACCGTGCGTGATTCCTATTTCTCTCACACATTCGCGAGCGTCAATTTGGCAGGAAAAATAAAGGAGAGAGAAATCGACTTTTATTGCTCTCGTTCTCTTTCCGTTTTGGCGTTTTTTCGATCTCTTCCGTCGTTTTTTGTGCAACAGCAACGGTTTTTTCGGTTGTCATGCGAATGAGACAGTAGCACTTCCCCGAAAAATATAATTTTTAGAAAAGTCTTTTGGCCGAAAAGAATAACCTTGCACTTACTCGAAAGTTTTTACAGGTAGGGCATTCCCGAAATACACAGGGGTCATTTGACCGAAAAAACCATTCTGATTATAGCAAGTGTAATTCCCGAAAACTCTTTGTTTACGCGAATGAAAAAAATACCACCTTTACCACCTCAATTTTTCCGAGTAATATGATAGGAAGCTTGTGAGCAGAGTTTTTCCTTCATCGTTTGCATGAAACGATCAAGAGTGCCTGTTGTGCCAGTGAGAAAGGCCGATGCATGAGGAGAGGGAACCGTCCAGACAATCTTTTGTGGGATTCTGAATGGAATTCCAGCGAGGGGAAAAAATGTCCCACCTGGGTGGGGAATATCAAAGAAGTGGGAGGTGATTTATCTTCGGAGGAGGAAGAGAGTCTGATCCAGCATTCAGAGGGGAAGGACGGAGACGAATATTAAAGCCATTTTTCGGTGCTGCAGAGGATGTGACGAGTCCTTAAACCGACAAGTTTCATAAAGGATAAAAAAATCGTCGTCTACGCAGTCTCATCAACCGGGAGGGGATGAACCGGGCTCCGGTCTGCGCTCACCTGCCCGTGAATTTGAAAAGAGGCGGGAAGGCAACAGGGTGGGATGTGAGACGACATCGGGGGATTCGCCGAGGAACCATTCATTCAAGTAAAATCACGTGACATTGATCGTTTTATGCTTCAAGAAAAGGTAGAGCCAAACTATATTTTTGCCTCGCGCTCTAAAGCACTTTCTGAATGTTTAGCATCCAGAGGTGCTATACCAAAAGGCAAAAGGAAAGAGGGAGGACCAGAACAGATTGTTGCAACTTTGGCAAAGGAGGAGAAGAGGGAAAAGGAGAAGCGATGTTTTTTCTGTTGCTCGGCTGCCCCCTTTATATGCAGTATGAGGCGTGAAGAATGCGGGCGTTCGGATCCAACGATTCTGGCAAGACGCGCTTGTACGTACAACATAAGTACTTGCAACGCAGCTGTCGATATTTTTTTACTTCCACTTCGTGTAATGTGGGCATTCTCAGCTGGAGCATAAATTGCCATTTTGCACGGAGGATGGGAGGGATAGGGGGGAGCCATTCCAAAAGGAGCCTGTGAGACTTTTCCCCTTTTAGGCCCCCCTCCACCTTTTGCCCCCCTCCTCCTTTTCCAACTGGCATCATGGGACCCGGCCAAATTGTTAAGAAGCCGAGAAACGATCATTTTTGCCTCCCTCCTCCCCAAACATCCCACGGCGGTTTAGGCGGCGTCATGCCTTCAAAAATGGGATAAATATGCAGATTGGTTGGGCAGCGGAAGGAGGGACGAGAGCAGACGAGGAAGGGAACATTGAATTCTTGATATCTGTGCGCCTCTCAATTTTTGAGAGGTTCTCAAACTCATATGATTTCCCGATAGAGACGTAGTACAGCGGGTCCGTAATATATTTGTGAGCGTACTGTATATATGAGGGAAATGGGAGTGGCCCGAGAGTGGAATGTTATGCTCGTCCCTTCTCCTCTTCCTCGATCATTTCATCTCTGCTTGAACCTGACAGGTGGACAAGACAAGCCATTAGAGCCTCGGAGGAGGAGAGATCTTTTGCTTTGCTATTTGGTCACCAGCTGCGTTTTGCTGCAAAAATCAAAGCAGAGAGGAAGACGGGCAGAAAAATACACGTCAAGGTGGGATGAGACAACAAAAACTGCATCAGCTCGATTCCCAAATATAAACAACAGAATAGGCCTGCATATAAAGATGAAAGGACATGTCGTGAAATGCCTCTCCTTAGAGTTAGACTGTAAGCCCCGGGCACTGTAGTGAACAACAGGATAATTATTTTAGGAGCAGCAATCCCCTTCGCTTGAGAGCTGTGGCTCCTAGCTCTGAGTGAGATACTACAACTGCGATACGCAAAGTAACGACGAGGGAAAAGGGGGACGGGGAGGAGTAAGAAGGCGCTTCCTTCACCGTCCATATACGCCCCCTCCTCCCTCTTTCTTTTCATGCAGGGTTCTTCTGCTTCTTCCTCCAGTCCCCTTCCCTTCTTCTCCAGTCGCAGCCACTGAGGCAACAAAGGAGGAGGAGGAGGAGGCTTATTTCCCTCTCCCGCCTTTTCACTTCTGGGATTTTTTTTATTTTGAATGCGCGGCAAAGAGAGAGGCGAGGGAAAACGACAGTGGCAGGGCAAGAAAAACAGCATTTTCACATTCCGTCCGTCGATCAGTTCGGAGGAGGAGTTTGACGTGTTCAGAAGTGCGTGCATTGGGGAAACGGGAATGTGTCAAAGTGCCGCCGAGCTAAATTTTGCGGAAAAACTGAATGTGTCCGTTTGATGGTGTCCGGTTCTTTTTTTCTATTCTGCCAGTAGTTCCTTGTGTTGAGAGTGAGAAGAAGATCTCAGAAAAAGATCTGCTAAAGAAAAGAGGGGAGAGTGCGACAAAAAAATGAGAAGACGGAAGCAGTGCTGAGTGCGAAGGAGGAGTAAGACAAAAAGAGTCCGTCCGCGTGTCTTGTTCATATCTACTTGTCAATTCTTCCTTTTACGGCATTGCTGCAGCACATTTTTAGGGGTGGGGGTAAAAGACCGTATGTCCGAGCTGAGGGGCGAAAAAATGTGTGATAACGGGCCGTCAGGAGAAGTTGGAGCAGCATCCGCCTTTTCTGTCTCTTCTTTTCTGGGAAAAGTGATGCTACAACAGTAGCAGCAGAAAGTGTGTGAAGTCGATCCAGTGTCGGAAATCCAAGCAATGTCTGCCTGTCAGCGCTTTGTTGTTGTGCGGCATCCCCTGTTGTCATATCATGACAAGTTTTTTTATTCATAGAAAAGCAACATTCCGATTCTAGTTTTCGCGAAGCTATCTTAGTAGTCCTTAAAAGTGACAATGTGACAGAGTGGGGGTGACGCAACTTGCGATGTCCTCCTCCTCCTCTTGTTTCCCTCGCATTTGCATAAGCCAAAATGGCGCCGTCCTCCCCCCTCCTCCTCCCTTGTTTTTTCAACGTCGAAAAAAATATAAAAATACGGGGAAACACGATCATCAATCAGTTTTTCGGAGGATCGAAAAAAATCGCACCTGCGACGAGAAATAAGAAAAAGTCTGCATTGATTTTGGATAGGAAAAACGCAGGGATCTTCTTTTATCCCACGCACATGAATACGCAAAGAGGGGAGGGCTCCGTCGTCCGGTCTGGCGAGCGATTTCCCGTTATACCGAAAAGGAGGAAAATTTGGCCATAAAAATTCAGGGAAACAGAAAGGAGTGAAAGGGGGGGTATAAGAGAAACCGTCTCCACCACTCGTCTTCTATATCGCAGCCAAAGCAAACGCAGTACGTACTGTACAAGGCGGCTGATTCAAAATCGGTTTTGACGGAGGGCGGGGGAAAAAACCTGGGCTCTTTCCTTCCTCCCCCGTGAAACAGATTTCCCCCCTTCTTTTTTCTCCTGGACTTTTATTTCCTCTCCTTGGTTGGTTGCATATCCGGAGAAAGAGGAAGTGAAGGAGGGAGCAGCAACAATACAGTTTGACTGGGAGGGAGGGAGACAAAGCCACCTGCGTTCGTCCAAAACGACAGAGGGGGGAAACACAAGAAAAAGGGAGGGGTGGAAAAAAGAGGAGAAAGAAAGAAAGAGACTCCCTTTTACCCCGATTGTGAAATTTCCCCTCCTCCTCCTCCTCCCTTTTCCCAACCCCCACAAAACAAAAGTGGCGTACAGTACCGTACGAGAAGGAAAGAGGGATAAGGGGCGGGGGTGGGTTTCTTTGTTACTTTCACGTCCTCCCCCTCCTCTTCCCTCTCCACTACATCTTGCATTTTCCTGTCATTACTCATATCCCTTTCCCTCACGTTTTGCGCTGGTAAAAATGTCTATGAGATCCTCTTTTCCTCCTCCATTGGCTTTGCAGCTGCCGGTCGGGTTCCTTATTGAAAACTTTTTGGAAGCAAAAAGGAGGAGAAAAGAAAACTTTTCCTATTATTCCTCCTTTTTCTTTTGCCATTGTTGAACATTCGAGAATCCATGATCACGAATGCAGGAGAGAGGCGTAAAAGAAAGAGAGAGAGAAAGGAGGGCCTGTTTTTCCAAACATTTCTTCGATTTTGGCAGCTTTCCTCCTCTTCTCTCCGAATGGCACCATTGTTGTTGCTTCGCCTTTTTTCGGGGTGTAGGGAGCAAGAGGAGGCGTGTAACAGCACCTCCTCAAAATATTTCTTGTGAAAAAAAGTACAAAAATGCCCTTTTTCTTTTTTTCTTGGAAAAAAGTTGCTGTCCTGCAGAATGTTTCTGCTCGATGCACTTGATGCAACACAGCCGCAGCAGCCGCCGCTGCTAATTAAAATTTGTACTAGAATCTTATCAGGCAACGTCGCCACACAACAACACCAACAACAGCAACAGCATCTACCTATATCTGAAAATATCGACAGTGGAACGACGAAGAGGGGAGGAGTGCATGTGTGTTTGCTTGGCACCAAGACACGTAAACGGGGAATAATAAAAAATAAGTCTCCGCCAGAGTCGGGGTAGGGAAAGAGACTCTTTTTTTGGTCACGGTCGAGCGAAGGCACCGAGAAGAAGAAGAAGAAAGAGAGAAGGCGAGTTAAAAAATGAGGAGGATCTGTTTGGTGCCAGCGAAGGTAAAAGAAGAAGAACGAGGTGGAATGACAAAAAAACATGATTGAAACGTCCCCTCATCCGCCGCCGTCTGGCGAAGAAGAGGCAAATGTTACACAATGGATGCCAGGGGGTTAAACGCTTTCCTGGGAGCTGTGGTGTTCTCCAACTCCAAAATGGCGACGAACAGCGGCAGGAGCAACAGTGAGGACAGCAGCAGCAGCAGCAGCAATGACAACAGCTACAGCTACAGCCGCGGAGCAACCAAGCCCACCCTGGTTATCTACACCAGGGACGAGGACTCGGACGAGGAGGACGGCGAGGATGACGAAAAGGAGGAGGAACAGGTCCGAATCAAATCGGTCAACAGCATGGAACCTAACTTCATCTCCTACATCGACGAGGTAGAGGAGGAAGAGGCTAATTCTAAGAACGCGTCTTCATCTGATGATGAGGAGGAGGAGGCCGATGACGAGAGTTCCGAGAAGAACGAAAAGGAGGAG
>JAAUXV010198185.1_pt1 | contig 12646 bp, 17 predicted proteins | sample 7278181 | NCBI WGS metagenome assembly JAAUXV01 (sample SAMN14350114, study PRJNA611818) | marine sediment metagenome | isolation source: surface marine sediment (2.1m) | place: French Polynesia: Moorea | collected 2018-08
AAATTTTGACCTAGTGTGTTTGTTTTAATGAAATTCCAAGCTTTCAAACTTTCATAAAGGATATGTTAAAGGGATAAGCACCCAAATTCACTTGGCTGCTAAAAAGACAAGAAGTAAATCTGTAAAGTAGCAGGAAAGTTATTTATTTTTTAAAAAAATCATTGTTATTGGGGAGGGGAAAAGCAGTATTTTGGCCTAGTGTCTGTGACTCCTCCATCCTGTATGTACTCTTCATGCCTTGTTTTTTTGAGTTATTGTCCCAAGGGGCTGGAGAGGGGGATAATGAATTTGCCAATGTGTTGGGTATGTGTTATGCATATATGTGAAATATGTTATCACGTGTCCAATATGTAATTCCAATCTGCCAGAAGTACATATATCTTTGGATTCTTCTTTTCTATGGATTTTTGACAAATTGACAGTGGCAACTGAAAATTCGCCACATTGTTGTTTCGTCACATTGCCAGTACCGAAATTCGACAAATTGAAGGGATCCCGGGAAGGGGAACCAAAAATTGTGACAGCTAGGGTGGGGGTGAAAATATAGCTTCTGAGAGGGGGACAACTTTAAGTAACTGGGACTGTGCAGGGAGGAAAATTTTGAAAAAAATTAACAGAAAAGTTACATTTTTATCAAAAATAGCAAATTTTTTACATTGAATGAATTTCTTCCCAAATTTTATGTACTGTATGCATGTGATCAAAGTATACGATAGAAGTCTTGAACTTTATCTTGCATTGAAATGCTTCAGGTTGCACTTATCAAGCCCTGAAGGACCTGGCAGCCCACGAGACTGACACCAGCTTCCTCTCCCCCGAGTAACAGCACGCTCTTCAAAACGCAGATGACCTCCATCAGCAATACAAGAGGCAGCCCGCCCACCTGAAAAGGCTCTATGGTACTATTTCAAAATGCACAGTTTTTCTCAACGGTCTCCCATCTGATACCAGGCATGATCATGGACCTGTTTATCGACCAACATAAGTTCAAGGGGAAGAACGTGAAGGACCGGGTGCCACAGCTGCTGGATGTGCTCAAGGAGTACAACCTGTAGGCGCTCATCAATTTCTTTCAAAGTAACTGAAGAAAAAAACGGGATGCCTCTATAGTAGAAGATTTTAAAGCAAAAAAGTTTTTTGCCACTGGCCCACAAATGTCAGTACGATTATAACTATAGGGCAGAGTACTTTTGAGGTAAACAACAAGCAGGCTTTTTCTTCTTATCGGAAAACCTGCATTCCCAGCACAGTGCACATACTGTAGATCAGTAGATCCACAAATAAAATTTATCGCGATGACAAATGTTCGTGACCTACAATTTCATAATTCTTGCTCAAGAGATCAGAAGGGGAGGGGTTGGCCGAGCTCACACGCACTTCGGTGCACTGTTTGTCTATTGAGACTTATGTACCTTGAGGTTTGCACGAGTACTGGTGAAATCTCGACCGCTCAATGACCTCTTACAAAAAATCAGGACGCTAACTTGAATTAGGTAAGCATAGAGGTGTGGTGGTGCGATGTGCTCTCGGTTTTAAACACAGGATGCCCACAGCTATCATAGGAGGAGGGGTATAAAAGGCCAGCATCTCTTCACAACCCGAATCAGTCATTTAAGAAAAAAGTCACCATGAACTCCAGTTCCGTCGCCTTCTTCCTTTCCCTCCTCTGCCTCTCCTCCGCCAATGCGGCAAGGCTCAATCAGCGCCAGGAAGATGAGTGCCCGCAGATCAAAACCATTTCAGAACTGGACGTAACAGCGGTACATTAAAATTGAGAACTTCAGATTTTTGCTAATTCATTTAATTGTCTTTTCTTCTTGTCTGCTTCCTTGTAGTACCTGGGAACTTGGTACCAGCCTGAGGGCCTCGCCTGGTTCTGGGGTCCGGAGGGATCCCGTTGTGTCACTGCCAACTATGAACTCGACGGTATTAGACTATTTCTCAATGGGGACATGGCAACCAGCAATACAAACAATTTGATATTTTTATTCTGCAGATGCCGGCTTAGTGAACGTGAGGAACACCATCATCGGCCCTAACAACTCGTACTTGGAGTCATGTGGCAAGGCCTGTGTTCCCGACCCCGAAAGGCCGGGAGAGCTCTTTGTCCAGTTCCCAGCCCAGCTCGTGGGAGACGGTACAGGGAAAAGAAAGCTTTACCAAAACAGCAAAGAAAATTAATTTGGTCTCCACATTTGAAGACTTTTGCCAGTTCGAGGACCCTGCCGCCGTCAACACCAACTACAAGATCCTTGGTGTTGTTGAGGACAGTTGGGCCTCCGTCTACGACTGCCAGGAGACGGGGGGAGAAGTCAGGGAGTTCGCCTGGCTCCTCACCAGGGACCCAGTTCCCAGTCAGGATGTCGTAAGAAATGACCCAAATTATTCCCCACTATTCTATTTCCCCTCCATTATAACACAAAATTTCCAACAGCTTGATGCGGCCCGTGCTGTGTACACAGCGAACGGCATTGACGTCTCCCGCTTCATCCCCTACCCTCAGGACGAGAGCGCGCAGTGCCAGGATGCCGGGCCGCCGGACGGCATCACCTGCTTTGGCGAGGAGCTCCCGCCGCTGCCAATGTGAATCTAATACAGTCCATTTAACGAATAAAAGCTAATTTAATCAGTGAACCTCTTTTACCTGACGAAAAAATCATGGCGGGAAGAAAGCAAATGGAATGTGGCCGAAATATTTGCAGCATCTGCTGGAAAAACAGCAGCAGCAACAACTGTATTATTTACATGAAACTCTGTTATTGACATCTGCAGGTCAAAAAAATGCAACAAAAACAAGACAACCGTTTCGGCAAGTTGTATTCAAGAAAGGCTTTAAAATAATTAAGTGCTTAACGTCGCCGATTCAGGCAAAAAGATAATGAACTTTCTACGAAATTGTAAGCCAATCACCTTCCTCTTATCACAGACCCAACTATTCCCCACATGAGAAAACAAGTGCTGCAGTCAGCTTTTAGATCTTCTCCACCGCTGTTGCCTCCTTGTCCTTTCCTTCACCGTCGGAGTATATTGCGTGGGAGACCCTCTCCAGGAAGGAGCTCACGACGGAGAAGGAGTCGAAGAATCCGGGGGCGTCCAGAGAAGGGGAATTCGAGGGTCTGGAAAAATGTACTTTTTCCAATTGATCTCTGCTCGCCATATATTCCCTTCCCTCTCACCTGGTAGATGGACCCTTGGTCTCCTCCTTTTTCGTTCCCTCCCCCTTCCCCTCTTTCCCCTTAGTCTTCGAGATGGCGGACGAGATGTCCTCCATGAATTTTGAGTGAATCTTCTGCAGCCTCTGCTTCAGCTCCTTCGAGGCCCCCTCCAGGCGATCCTTCAGCCCAACTCCCTTTTCTCCTTCGCCGCCACCGCCTGGCAGCTCTGAGATCCCCAGCAGTGAGAGCAGCGAGGACTCCTCCTCTTCCGTCATCGGGGCGGAATCTCCAGAGCCACCCTCAGTCTCCACTGCTGGCGAAACATCCTATCATAAAATCCATAAAGATTGATATCGTGGGAAATCAACGTGGATATATCAGTACATATATAGTATGGTCGCACACACCTGTCTCCTGCTCGGCGGCATCATCCACAGCGACATCATGTTCTCCTGCTGCCCTTTTTCAGTCGTCTCGGAATTCTCCTCCTTCGCCTTATCCTCCACCTCCTCCTCTTTCTGGACCTCAGCCCCTCTGCTGGAGGGAAAGAGCCAGGAGCTGAGAAGGCTGGCCGCGGATGACGAGAAGGACGAGGGTGTCGAGGACGAAGAGGTCTTCTCAGCCGCAGCCGCCGCAGCCATCCCGGGCGTCTCCTTCACTCCGCTGCTCTCGTACAGCGGCAGCAGCAGCAAGGTGGGGCCTCCCAGCGAAGCCCTAGCCGTCAGCAGCAACAGCAAGAGATGCGCTGCTGTTGCTGCTATGCACTTCATTTTTTTCCAGGCAATGGTTTTTTGTACCCTCAAGAATTTCACCTTGTCTCGTCTGCACTCCTTCTCCAAATGGGAAATTGTCGGCGGTCCGTCCGTCCTATCTCCGAGGATCCCTTCCATTTCCTTCCTTCCGGCCCGAATCCCAAGACTGGTTTTTGCAACAGGGGGGCAACGCCGCCGAAGGAAGGGATTGGAACTGGAAGCCATGAGAAGAAAGAGGAGAAATCTCGAAGAAGGGGAGGAAGTCTCTTTTTTTTGTCGAGACCTTTTTTCGGAACAGTTAGTCGTTCTCCTACTTTTTCTTCCTCCTTCTTCCCCCTTTCCTTGATCGGACTGCATTCCTAAGCATCTGTTCGCCTAGCCTGGAAGGAAAGAACCGCCTATGGCTGACAAGAAGAGACAAACGCTGGGGGAATATTCCTCTCCGCATTGGTCTAAATGCAGGGTTTTGAAACTAATTTTCCCCGGGCAACGCAACTTTCTCCAACGAAATCTTTCAGAAGAGCCCAAAAATCATGTCATTACCAATAATCATAGGGTACATGGGCAAGGGGGGGACCCCCTAAAGGTCAAAAAGCCCCCCTCCCCTGTGGCAGAAAAATGGGGGTACCCATCACACAAAAAAGCTCGATGCTCTATTATATACCCTCTTTTCTTGACCAGGGAGTTGCACCATTTTCAGTTTTCACTGTACATACAAGTCTTGTCTTCATTATAGCTAGTGAGACTGTTGCACCATTCAGCAAAAAGGCTGACAAAATTGTCTGGTGTCAAAGTTTCTTGTTCTACACCCCCCTCTCTTCATCCAGGCTATGACAGCAAAAAGCATCACCTCCCTTGAAGACATTTTTGACCCATGTACACAGAAAAAAAATTCATCACCCCCCTCTATGAAAAAAGTGGTGCCATGTGTGCTGATAATCCAAGAAAGTGCATCAACAACGCCAGCGAAATTTCGGGAATTTCTTTTCAGAAACGACTCTATGATCTTCAACTCATGCATCACCAGTCGCCCAACTGGGAAAAGAACCACCAAGACATATCGTTTTCATTGTTTTCCCACCTTGTTCCTATAGCTCGGAAGGATCCCAGAAAATATACACGTGAGAATGTTAGAAGCAATGTTAAAAATTGCGAACAACTACTTGAGTTATATACAGACAGTTATAGACAGGAACAATTATGTGTTTCTTTCCTGACTGAAACTTGGTACTACTCGGTTTTCTTTGTAGGCTACCTTTGCCGCTATTGAACTTCATAAAGGGGATCACTTAACTGTTGGCGTACTAGAGGTTGCTTGCTATAAGCAACGAAACCCTTTTTTCCGGAGCGGCGCATACGTAGAGGGTACAAAGAGAGAAAAGAAGGAAGGAAATTCCGTTTGCACCTTGCGCACTGCGCCCCAACAACATGCTGCTATGTAGTATGTAGGGAGGAGGAGGGAAGGAGGGGCCCGCCGCTTCCAATGTCCTTGCAAAAGCGGAGCTGGTCGGTCGCTCCCACTGCCGCCGCCACACCTGAATCATGCCACGAAGCATCACACGGCGAAGGAAACCACTTCCCTTCACTTCCCCTGTGTTGCCCGTCGTCTCAGCGTCACTACATCAAGGAGACCTGCTTCAATTAAGTGGGGCAAATATTTGAAGCAATTCTACGTACCTAGTGTGAGTGAAAACGAGAGTTGTTTTGCTTGCTCCCTCCCGCCTTTCTTTGAAGCAGGAACATATTGCTGTTGTTGCATCAGCCTTTGCATCAGTTTTGCTCGTTCGCTAAGATAGTATGTTAGCTAGCAAGAGCACAGCAGACTCAGTTCAGTAAATCTGTGGCTCTTGAGGTATGGCAAAGTTTTTCAGTCATATCACACAAAGATATAGTAATAAAGTGATAAGTCAAAAGCTACCTATGAACCAAAAGCTGCGATAGTTTAAAAATTGAAGGATTTTCCCTTTCTTTCCTCAATTCTGAAATATTATGAAGATTTCTTAAAACTGAGATAAGATTGGATAGAAGAGTTTAATCTAATAAGAAGAAAGAAAAACTAAAGAAGAAGAAGAAGGTTAAGGAAGAAACCTTCAAGTCTTCAACCATTCTATGACTTGGACAAAACAAGTATCCTGCAACAGACAAGCTTATTTTCACATCGGTTTTCAGTAATTTGCAAAAGCACTCTTGATATTTGGTGGGTAAGAATACATTTAATTTAGCTACAATATGAGCCATATTGTAATACGTATTTGGTAAATTACAGCACTCCAAGATACCAAGGATGTCTGTCCCCGAGGCCCTTCTTGGGGAGATCGAGGCCCAGGGCGGGGTCGTTCGGAAGCTGAAGGAGGACAAGTCCCCGGAAGATGAGGTCAAGGCCGCAGTGGACAAGTTACTCAAGCTCAAGCTGGACTACAAGACTCTGACGGGGCAGGACCCTCCCTCGGGGGGCGGGGGGAGACGCCCAAAAAAGGAGAAGGCCCACAAGGCCGCGATCGCGAAGGAGAACAAGCAGCAACAACAACAGCAGCAAAACGGGGGCGATGGGAAGAAGCAGACTCGGCTTGGCATGGAGGCCTCTAAGGAGGGAAACTTTGCCGAGTGGTACTCTCAGGTCATCACAAAGTCGGAGATGATAGAGTATTACGACGTATCCGGATGCTACATACTCAGGCCATGGTCATACTCCGTGTGGGAGGAGATCCAGGTTGGGTCATTTTTAGTTATGATTATCTGAAAATTTCGAAATTTCCTTTTGGAACAAAATTTTAGGCTTGGTTTGACAAGGAGATCAAGAAGATCGGTGTAAGGAACTCTTACTTCCCCATGTTCGTGGCAGCCTCCGCGCTCGAGAGGGAGAAGACGCACATTGAGGACTTCGCCCCAGAGGTGGGAAATTGTGGCTGTTGCTCGTTGCTTTTTTTGTTGGAGCTGCTACGTACATGTACTTTTCTCTTGTTGCTGAACCTGTTGCTACCTTTGCTGCTACTGATGTTGTTGATGATAATGTTGCTGCTGCTGATATTGCCGTCTGCTTTTGCTGTTGTTGCTGCTGCTATTGCTGTTATTGCTTTTGTTGTTGTTTATGATGTCACTGTAGCTGTTGTTCTTGCCCCTGCTAGTAATGTTGCTCCTGTTGTTGCTGCTGCTGCTATTTCTGCTGCTTCTCTTGATGTTGTTGCAGTTTCGGTTGCTGTTGCTGTTGCCGCTGCTGTTGCTGTTGCTTCCATTGCTCCTGTTAAAAATAAATTTATCGCTATTCAATCTCTTTCCGTTTCGAAAAAGGTGGCCTGGGTGACGAAATCGGGCGACTCTGAGCTGTCCGAGCACATCGCCATCCGCCCCACCAGCGAGACAGTAATGTATCCATCCTTCGCCAAGTGGATCCAGTCGTACAGAGATCTCCCAATCCTGCTGAACCAGTGGTGTAACGTGGTGGTTAGTACCAGATACTTGGTGTATATATGCTTGTGCATGTTCTAGAGAAATTTCCCTTTTCCAGCGGTGGGAGTTCAAGCACCCCCAGCCCTTCCTTCGCAATCGTGAGTTTCTCTGGCAGGAGGGCCACACTGCGCACGCCACAAGGGAAAAGGCCACGGAGGAGACGCTCTACATCGCCGGGCTCTACAGACAGGTCTACGAGCACCTCATGGCCGTTCCTGTCGTCCCAGGAAGAAAGACGGAGGCGGAGAAGTTCGCAGGGAGCGAGTTTAGCATCACCTGCGAGGCGTACGTCGAGGCCAGCGGAAGGGCCATACAGGTACGATTCAACAAGTTGGTCTAACTCAATAAAGATTTTTCCAAATCCAGATTTTTTTCGTATTCCTCAGAAGGTTACAAGAGGGGAAAGTATATTTATGTTTTGTTGCCACATTATCAGGGCGCCACCTCTCATCACCTTGGTCAGAACTTTTCCAAGATGTTCGATGTCACCTTTGAGGACCCCGAGACGGGGGACAAGAAGTACGTTTACCAGAACTCCTGGGGACTCTCCACCCGTAGCATCGGAGTCATGATCATGGTGCACGGGGACGACAAGGGGCTGGTACTCCCTCCCAGGATCGCTGGATATCAAGTAACCTTTCAAAAAACAATCTTTCAATAGAGAAATTTATTTCTCTCATTCATTAGGTGGTGATCATTCCCTGCGGCATCACTGCCAAGATGAAGGAGGAGGACAGGAAGGCACTGTATCAGTACTGCGAGGCGAGGGAGGCCGAGCTGAAGGCGGAGGGAGTCAGGGTCACATCCGACCTAAGGGAGAACTACAGTCCAGGGTGGAAGTTTAACCACTGGGAGCTCAAGGTACTGGAGCAAAAAAAAAACCACCAATAACTTATTTTTTAAATTCCTTAAATTAGGGTGATTGCTTTCTATTTTTATTGTTTTGTTTTTCAGGGCGTCCCCGTCCGAGTAGAGGTGGGCCCTCGCGACATGAAGGATTCCCAGGTGATGGCTGTGCGGCGGTACAACGGGGCAAAGGAGGTGCTCAAGGCCGACTTCGACTTCGCTAAGAAGGTGTCGGAGCTCCTCGACAACATCCACCACAGCATGTTTAAGAGGGCCAAGGAGCAGCTGGAGGGTGGAGTCTGCCGGACGTCGGACTGGACGGAGTTTGTATCGGCTCTGGACAGGAAGAAGCTGCTGCTTTCCCCCTTCTGCGGCGCAGTAAAGTGCGAGGAGAAGATCAAGAAGGACAGCAAGAAGGACGAGAACGCCGATCCGGGCGCTCCCAGCATGGGCGCAAAGAGCCTGTGCATTCCCAACGATCAGCCAGGGGAGGACGTCTCAAAGCTGGACTGCATCATGCCCGGGTGCCCGGTGAAACCTCAGTACTTCACACTGTTCGGACGGAGCTACTGAAAAAAAAGCCAAATGCTGAAAGGCATTTCGAGAGAGAAAATAAGAAGAAATCGAGCGCACATTGTTGTTTCCTCCTCCTCAAAGGAGTGGGAGAAATTTAATTATTTGGTACCATCATCATCTCATTTTAAGGTGGAAAAAGTTTTATAAAATTGACAACGCCAGTTATCACATCTCATGCTATGCGCTAGGCCGGACTTGTTTTCATTTCTTTCCGCCTTTCTTCTTCTTCCCCTCCTCCATCCCCTTGATGAACTTCCTTGGTATCCGGTACGTCTCCAAGAGGAGCTTTGAGATGAAAACCACCTGGTTTCCCTGCACCAGCACCTCCACGGCGCCCGGCCTCCTGTTCGCCGCCTCCCCCACGCTGGTGCTGGCCGCCACCCCAGTCTGGCAGCGGTGCGCAAACTCCCCCGCGTCGATACCGTACAGCTCCAGGTTGTGCACCAGCGTCACCTTCTTGTTGCCCGACCTCGTCGCCGTGCTCAGCTCCACTGGGTCCAGCTTGCCCTTCTTGACGGTGGCCGTGGCCATGCCGGGGAAGCGCATGGCGTAACCGCTCGACATCTTGGCCTGCAGCCGAGACCCCAGGTCCTCCCAGGGCAGCGTCGTCACCCCGTTCTCTCCCTTGCCGAGGGCGACCCCGGCCAGCAGCGGGTCCAGGTTGACCTGTCCCCTCGTCCCAGGGCCCTGGTCCTGCAGGGCGTTCTCCCGCACGTACATCCTCACCTTGTCCCTCAGCTCCGTCGCCGTCAGCGGGTCGCCCTTCTTCAGCCCCACCGCCTTAAAAAGGGGGAGGGTAGCGCCGCTCACCATGAACAACTCAGTTATTTCCGGCGCGGCGTAGGGGCGCTCGCTCGGAGGGACAGACTCGGCGTCGCCCTTGTCCCCCTCGCTCTCCTTGGGCTGCACCCGCACCACCCGGTGCCGATGGATCTGCTCGTGGGCCAGGTCCACTTTGGTGATGCTCTCGACGCCCTTCTGAAGTTCCTTGATTTCCACGATTCCCTCCTTCTGCATTTTTGCTAAGAACTTGGACAGCTTCTTGTGCGACGATTTCTTGACGTCCAAGGGCTTCTCGCTCTGTGGAACCATGTGCACCCGAAAAAAATTGCTTGTCAGCATCGGCAGCTCAGCCTTCTTGGCAGACGTTTTCCACGCCTGGAGGAAAGCGTGCAGCAACATTTCGTCCATGATTTCTTGTGGCGACCGAGTGTCCTCTTCTTCCTCTTCTTCCACCTTTTCAGTGTCGACAGGAACGTCAGGTTTCTTTTCCTCTTCAGGCTTTTCGTCGAGCACCAGCACGTCGGCAACCTTTTCTGTCAAAGCAACGGTTGCGGCATCTTGATCTTGGATAGATTCTGCTACTTTGTCTGGTTCCTCTCTCTCCTCATTTTCGCTTTCTCCTTCCTCGCCCTCCTCCTCGGAAGACTCGTCGTCCGAGTCCGCAGCCCCCTCCTTTTTGAGGAATTCTAACCCTTCCGGCGAAGGGTTTTCCGGAAGCTCTTGTCTGTTTCCAGAGGCCCAGAGCTGGTCACCTGTGTAGAATTTAATCATTAAGCAAGCAAGCTGTGCAGATGGTCTGTCAAGGAGCATCACCGTAGAAATGTAAGATGGCAACCCCTTTGCCTCTCTTGCCGGACATGTACATGTCCTCGCTGGACAAGGCAGCTGTCCCTACGGCGACGTGGGACCGGTTGCTGACCAAATTGACACCGACAGGATCACCCTGCATGCAGTGGAACAGGGATTAAATATTTCACATTTTGAAAAGTCCCACAAAAATAAATTTACCTTTGCCAGCTTCCCTCCCGGTCCGTGGTACGCCTTCTCTCCCAGCTCCTGGTCGATCACGAACCCTGGCAGCATGAGGTCCGCCCCGTTGGCAATTTTGGGCAGCACGTTTGACCAGGTGGGGAATGTGGCTGGCGCCAGCCCTGGGACCCTCCACAGAGCGTACACGGTGGGGAAGACACGCCCTCGCTCCTTCTCAAACTCGAAGAAAAGTGGGCACTTGGCGTGGTAGTACACCAGCAGGGAGTCCCCGCCGAAGGTGTACACCTTGGACACCACCACCTCGTCCTTGTTGGGAATGAGGGCGTTGAGGGAATCGTCCGTCAGGGAGGGGAACTTCTTCTTCAGATCAGCCTTGAGCTTCTTCTTGTCGGAGCCCTTCATCTGGCTGCTAGACTTAACGCGGAACGCCTTCAGGAACATCTTTTTAGTTTTCTTCTCTTTGTTGGACCTAAAAAGGGAAGGAGAAAAGTATGAGGCGGCGACCTCTTCAAACGATAAGCGTTTGACAGACAAAAAGATGAATCGAACTTTTTTATTCTTTCGATTGTTGACCAATATACGTTGCCCGACATGTTCCCGCTCAGCTCACACCAGGTGATTAAGAGAAGGATGAGCAACTAAATATACAGTTCATGGATAACTGAAATTGATTCGCTTGAACATAAAGATTGAGACACATTCGACGGGAAAGGGAGCCCTGGCAAAATTTGGGCTGAAGTCAAATGAGGGTGATTTGAGAACTGTCTGCCACTGACGCCCTAAGGAGCTGTGTCGCCAAATGATTGAGTGACGAAAATCATTACCGCAAAGGGCCGCCAAAAATAGTCGCTAGGTATACATCTTCCGTCTCTTGGTGTGTGATACGGCTCCCCATCTCTTTGCAAATGTCTTTCCTCCCCCCTGAAATAACACAGCAGCTCAGGTGACTCTTTAGGAAAGGAGTCTGAGTCGGTCAGGAGGTGGCCTCCACCTGACGCTCTAGCTCGGCGATCTCCTCCTCCACCTTCTCCTTGCGAGCTACTTTCTCAAGCTGCTCCGGCTCGGGGTTCTTGACCTCGCCCTCCGCCAGCTTCTTCTCCAGGGCCTCAATGTCGCGCAGCTTCTTGCGCAGGTTCCTCAGCTTCTTGGCGGGGTCCGCGGCGGCAGAGGCGGCGGAGACACCCGACGAGGAAGATGCTGCGGCGCCCTGCTTGGCGGCAGCGTTGGCGGAGGCGTCGATCCTGTCGACCACTCTTGCTGCGACTGCGGAGGCCGCGGCGGGGTCAAGATAGGCGGAGGAGGAGGGGGACGAGGACAGTACCACCTGGTTGACGGCAGCCGCAGACGAAGAGGACCCGCCGCCGCCCTTCTTCTTCTTCTTGCTCTTTCCCTTGGCGGCGGCGGCAAGGCCGTCTCCAGCCCCCGGTACGGCTGGTGAGTCCACCGGCAACCCGGGGATCCGATGAGGCTGCACATTGCGCGAGTCGAAGGTGTCGATCTTCATGTTCATGAGCCCTGCTGAGAGGCCCGGCACCTGCGGGGCGCCCTCCCTGGCCTTGGCCCACTGCTTGCCCTTGCTCTCGTAAAGCGGCACCTCGTCCTGAGGCACGTAGCCCTCCTTGATGCGCCGGGGCTTACGCCAGGTGCCGTCGGGGCGACGGGTGCCCGGCATCATGAGGTGCCCGGTGTCCGGGTCGCGGTAATAAGTGGCCTGCTGCTCTGCCAGGGAAGACATGATGGTGGCAGCAACGCTGGGATCAACAACGAGACTGAAGAGGCCCTGACTACTTATGTGCGACCCCGTCCACGTTCCCCGGGGAGGACTTCAACAAGATCAAGAAGGCCAAGGCCAGGAGGGAAAGGCTCGCGATTCTTCTCTTTCTCTTTCTGTTGGCGCAGCTTGGCCAAACAGCTGCTTAATTGGCGAGGGGCGAAGCAGGCGACACAAGAGAAAGCATCGCCAAACCTTTCATGGTGGAGAAGGCAGTGACGGCAGGCACACATGGGCGGGGGGAGGGGTAATGTATTATGTAGGGGGGTCTACTACATGAAGTTCGTACGTTACTACAATGGGATTCAGAGGCGGGGGGGGGGGGT